>Ga0207415_1000258_pt1 | contig 42432 bp, 35 predicted proteins | sample Passage237A_FD_187369 | JGI IMG/M metagenome (GOLD analysis project Ga0207415, IMG submission 187369) | Cellulose adapted compost microbial communities from Newby Island Compost Facility, Milpitas, CA, USA - Passage2 37A (SPAdes) (version 3) ... | reverse complement strand
CGGCAGGTCGCCGCGCGCGCGATCCTCGGCGGTGAGCGCCGCGTTGCCGTACCACGGCCGCTGCATGCTGGCCTTGCGTCCGGCATGTGCCAGCTGGATCGCCGGCACCGAGCCCATGCTGCGCAGGAACGCGGCGATGCGCGCCAGCGGCGCCTGCTGCGCGTCATTCCACAACCCGACGTCGCCGTGGGTGATGCGGCCTTCCGGCACCACCGCCGTCGCTTCCACCATGACGACTCCGGCGCCGCCCTGGGCGAACTTGCCGAGATGCACGAAGTGCCAGTCATTGGCGACCCCATCGACCGCGGAATACTGGCACATCGGCGAGATGACGACGCGGTTCGGCAGCGTGACGCCACGCAGCGTGAGCGGCTGGAACAGATGCGGTTGCGACATATCACCTCGTTTGAAGATTGGATCATGGGACGGAACGCGCGCCATGCGGCGTGCGCCGCCCGCCTTGTCGCATTGGCCGCAAGGCGACGACAAGAGCGTCGACGACGCAGGGCCCGGACCGCATCACGGTGTCCGAGGACGATAATCGGCGTGCGATTGCGTGGGCCCTTCGCTACGCCGAACCGGCGTCAGGCGCGGAGGAAATCCTCGATCGAGGTGGCAAGCGCCACCGGCGTCTCGTCCATCGGATAATGGCCGGCATTGGCCATCACCTCGAGTTCGGCGTTGGGATACCAGGCGAGATAGGTCGCCTTCATCACGTCGGCATTCAAGGCTGGATCGTTGGCGCCGACGATTACCTTGACCGGCGTGGTCTTGCCCTGAATCTCGGCATGAAAGTCGGTCTTTGCCCAGGCTTGCAGATAGGCGGCAAAGGCGGCGCGGTCGGAGGTCTGCTCGGAATAACGCGCGACGTGATCGATCCAGCGCTTCGACAGCCGATTGCCGGTGGTGAAATCGATGATGCCGCGCCGATTGTCGAGGCTAGCGGCGGCACCGTCGAACAGCGCCCAGCCATCGGGATCGAACGGCACGCCCGACGCCGGCACCGGCGTCACCGCCACCAGCTTGCGCACCCGCGTCGGCGCATCCGCCAGCACGCGCTGCACCGCCATGCCGCCCATCGAATGGCCGATCAGGCTGAACTCGCGCCAGCCCAGTTCGTCCGCCAGCGCGCGGACGTCGGCGGAGATTTCCGCCATGGTGTAGTTGCCGGTGATGTTCCGCGACAGGCCGTAGCCGCGATAGGCGACGGTCGCGTAAGTGAATTCGTCGAGGGTCAGCGCATCGCGCATCGGGCGGAAGGTGGTGTGATCGCCGAACCAGCCATGCAGCACGATCACCTTGTGCGCGCCTTCGCCCATGGTTTCAAATCCGATGCTCATTGCTCCTCCCTGTCGCCGGCCTTGCTTGTTGGACAGATTAGCGGAGCGCCGGCAGCCGCGCACCATCCTGATTGCAAGCTGGAACGGGCGAGGCTCGAGCCCGCATATGCGGCTTGGAAAGATGAATTTCTAAAGCCTGACACTCCACCTTCCTGAGATACTAACACATCAACAATGCGATTCTTTCTTCCACTCCAAAGCGGTAGATGTTCGCAAATATGCTTTGTGGTTTGGGCATACTGTATCGCCAAGCGTTGGCAATTCAATCCTAAGTCCCATATGTGCGCCGCGCCGATCGTCGCCAGAGGACGACTCTTGTTTCTGGCGAATGCGTGCCGGATGCTGTGCCACTGCTGGCCCCCGATCGGTAACGGATGCTGAACCGGCGGTGCCTGAGATGGCAGCCGCCGGTTCCGCGTCGTCGTATCATCCGCTCTTGATCTCGATGCGCCTCACCTGGGACTGCGCCTTCGCGCTCTTGGGAAGCGCGATGTTCAGAACGCCATTCTTGAAGCGCGCCTCGATCTTGTCCTCGTCCACCTCAAGCCCCACCGGGATACGGCGCTCGAAGTGGCCATAGAAGCGCTCGGAGAACTGCTTGTCCTTGTCCTCCACCTCAGAGCGCTTCTCGCCTCTGAGCGTCAGCACACCGTCGTTGAGCAGCACCTCGACGTCTTTCTCGTCGAGGCCTGGGATCTCCGCCGTCACCTTGATCTCCTTGTCGGTCTCGGAGATCTCGACATTCGGCCAGCCGCCGTTGAAAGAGGACAACCCGCCGAACGCCGGGAATCGACTGTCGAACCCACGGAAAACGTCGTCGAACAGGCGATTCATTTCGCGATGTAACGAAAGGAATGGATTGCGATCGCCATCGCGAAACATCGCGGGAGGTTGACTGTTGGAGCGACCCCACGGAATCAGATCACGTACACTCATGGTTACCTCCTTTCTGTTGTCCGTTTGCAAAGCTCCTCTCGCCTGCGCCGGGCGAGCCTGGAACAAGCCGCCTGATGCAGGGTCAAGCGGCCCTTCTCTCCGCCTCGATCTGCTTCGTCGCGGTCTTCATCGCCGGCTCGCCTGTCGCGATGGCAATGCGGCGCGGCCTCATCTCTTCCGGAACCTCGCGCTTGAGATCGATGGTCAACAGACCGTTCGCGAGGCTCGCGCCCACGACCTTGACGTGGTCGGCAAGTTCGAACCGGCGCCGGAAGGCGCGCGCGGCAATCCCGCGATGCAAGTATTGCCGGTTTGGAGCATCCACATCCTGCTTCTGGCCCGCAATCACGAGCGTATTCTGCTCCTGCGTGAGAGCGAGGTCAGCCGCGCTGAAGCCGGCGACCGCCATGCTGATGCGGTAGTCATCCTCGCCGGTGCGGACAATGTCGTAAGGCGGCCACGTGTCGATCGGTGCGACCCGGCTCGCGGAGTCGAGGACATCCAGCATGCGATCGAAACCGATGCTGGACCGAAACAGAGGCGCGAAATCAAAAGTGGTTCTCATAGCCACATCCTCCTTTGAGCAACATGGATACGAAAGAGCCAAGGCGCTGACGCTCCTTGGAAGGCCATCCCGTTTCAGCAGATGGCGATTTCGATTTAGGACGCTTGGCCGGGCCGTCAAGAGGAGAACTGATGGATGGCGAGGCTCCATGGAACATCTTGGAGCGGCCCCTGTTTATTGGTTTTGAGAGCGACCGGAGGTGCGAGATGACCCGTCTGACACGCAACGACGTTCTCTCCGTTATCGGTCCCGCCGATGAGGTGCTGGTGACGGAAATCATCGCGACGGAAGCGACGCTGGAAGAACTCACCCAGGCCTGGGCGTGGGTGAAAAACGACGAAGCGCTGATCAACGAAGGACGGGCGTTGCCAAGCGGCCGAACGGGTGAGCTGATCGAGCTGCTCGATCGGCAAGACGACGACGAGGAAGCGTGATTTCAGGAACAGCTTGAGCTGGAAGCGAGATTGAAAACGGTGCTAGGAGATTTGAGACCAGTTGCTCGGCGCGGCCCGAGTCCACCCAGACGGGATCGCGCAGATCAAACGCGCGGTCAATCTTGCGATCGGGATGGGCGGGCTGCAATTCGTCGACCACATGGTTCTCGTTAAGGCGAATGGGCAGTAACGCCCAGGAGGCCTCGCCGCTCTTTCGATCACAAATGCACTCTCCATAATTTCTGGACTACCAGGTATCGATGCACGGCCGCTTGCGATGCGTCCGCTTCTCCGGCATCGGCACCGAGCGTAACCCGGCCATGATCCAATCCCGCGTCTCGGCCGGGTCGATCACCTCGTCGATCTCCAGCACCGAGGCGATCGAGACCGCCTTGCCGTTGGCATAGAGCTGCGCGACTTTGTCCTGATAATACTTTTCGCGCTCGGCCGGATCGGCGATGGCTTCCATCTCCTTGCGGAAGCCGAGCCGCACATAGCCTTCCAACCCCATGCCGCCGAACTCGCCGGTCGGCCACGCCACCGTAAAGAACGAGGCGTGGAAACCGCCGCCGAGCATCGACTGTGCACCGAGCCCGTACCCCTTGCGCAGCACGACGCCGAACAGCGGCACCGTGAGGCTGGCGCCGGTGACGAACATCCGCGCAACATGGCGCACGATCGCGGTCTTCTCGGCTTCGGGGCCGACCATGAAGCCCGGTGTATCGCACAACGAGATAAGCGGGATATCGAACGCGTCGCACAGCTGCATGAAGCGCGCCGCCTTGTCGCCGGCATCGGCATCGATCGCGCCGCCGAGATGCTTCGGATTGTTGGCGATGAGACCGAACGGTTTGCCTTCGATGCGGATGAAGGCGGTGATCATGCCGACGCCGAAGTCGCGGCGGATTTCCAGCACCGAGCCTTCGTCCGCCAGCAAGTTGATGACGTTGCGGATATCGTAGACGCGTAACCGGTTCTCGGGGATGGCCCGACGCAGCAACCGCTGATCCGGGGCTTCCCAACTGGTCACCGCGCCCTGGAAATACGACAGATACTTTTGCGCGACGGCGGTGGCTTCTTCCTCGTCCTCGACAAGGATATCGATCACACCATTGGGCGACTGGAACGACACCGGCCCCACCTCGGCCGGATGATAAACGCCCAGCCCGCCGCCCTCGATCATCGCCGGGCCGCCCATGCCGATCGACGCATTCTTGGTTGCGATGATGACGTCGCAGACGCCCAGCATCGCGGCGTTGCCGGCGAAGCAATAACCCGAGACGACGCCGACCACCGGCACCAGTCCGGAGAGCTTTGCGAACTGCACGAACGACGGGCCGTCAAGGCCGGTCATGCCGAGGCGGTCGGTATCGCCGGGACGGCCGCCACCGCCCTCGCCGTAGAACACCAGCGGCATCCGCCATTGCTCGGCAAGGCCAAGCATGCGGTCAATCTTCTTGTGATTCATGTGGCCCTGGGTGCCGGCCAGCACGGTGTAATCGTAGGAGATCACCATGCAGCGCGCACCATGGGCGCCGAACTTGTCGGCATTGACCGTCGCGACGCCGGCAATCAAGCCATCCGCCGGCGTGTTCTTGATGAGATCGTCGAGCGGTCGGCGGCGACGCTGTGCCGCAATCGCCAGCGAGCCGTATTCGACGAAGGAGCCTTCATCGACAAGTTGGGCGATATTTTCGCGCGCGGTGCGCTGGTTGGTCTTGCGCCGCCGCTGGACAGCCGCGGGGCGGTTCTCGTCGCGCGTGTTGGCGTGACGGGCAATGACCTCCGCGAGATCGGGACGGATGTGATCGAGATCGATATCGAGCTGTTCCTCGGCCGCGCTGCCGCCGACATCCGCGGGCTCGATGAACAGGATCGCATCGCCCTGCATCAGCGTCTCGCCGTCACCGGCCGCGATCTTCACCACCTTGCCGCCCTGCGGCGCGGCGACGAGATGCTCCATCTTCATCGACTCGATCACCACGATATGCTGCCCGGGCCGCACCAGATCGCCCTCGGCGACATTGATGGTGACGAGAGTGCCCTGCAACGGCGCCGGCACAGCAATCGCGCCTTCCGGCGCGGCCGCGGGACCACCCGCCGTCTTCGCTCCATCCGCGCTCGCAGTTCCCGCAACCTGCTCGAAAAACAGTGGCCGTACCGGCGTCTTCGTCGCACCGACAAGCTCGGCCACGTGCGTATCGACAAAGTTGGTGCTGATGCGGTTGGCGACGAAATCCGGATGCGCCAGCACCGCCTGAATGAACGGCGCGTTGGTGGCAACGCTCTCGACGCGGAATTCACGCAATGCGCGTCCCGCCTTGGCCACCGCTTCCGGCCAGCGCGCGGCCGGCGCGTGGACGATCACCTTCGCGAGCAGCGAATCGAACGCGGCGCTGGTCTTGTAGCCTGAATAGCCGAAGGTATCGACGCGGACGCCGGGACCGGACGGCGGATCGAACACCGAGAGCGTGCCGCCCGTCGGCTTGGTCGCGCCCTTCTCGTCCATCGTTTCCATGTTGATACGAAGCTGGATGGCATAGCCGCGCGGCGCTGGAACGGCATCCTGCGTGAGACCGAGAGAAGCCAACGTCGCGCCGGCGGCGACCGCGATCTGCGAGCGCACCAGATCGACGCCGAGCACTTCCTCGGTCACCGTATGCTCGACCTGAAGACGCGGATTGGCTTCGATGAAGGCGAAAGCCGGTTCGTCGCCCGTGCTCTCACCGTCCACCAGAAATTCGAAAGTGCCGAGGCTGTCGTAATGCGCCGCTGCCGCAAGCTGCTTGGCGGCATCGACGATCCGCGCGCGCAGGCTTTCACTCAGGGATGGACTTGGCGCGACCTCTATCAGCTTTTGATTACGGCGCTGAATGGTGCATTCGCGCTCCCACAAATGACTGATGCCGCCGTGCTTGTCGCCAATGATCTGCACTTCGATGTGACGCGCCTTGCGGATCAGCCGCTCCACATAAACGCCATCGCTGCCGAATGCCGCCTTGGCTTCCGACTGGCAGCGCGCATAGGCGTCATCGAGTTGCGAGGCCTGCTCGACGATGCGCATGCCGCGCCCGCCGCCGCCGGCCAATGCCTTGATCATCACCGCTGCGTTGTTGCCGAGCGAGGCGAAGAACGCTTTCACCTCGTCCAGTGTGGTCGGCCCCTCGGTGCCCTCGATGATCGGCACGCCGCAGCGCTTCGCCAATATCTTGGCTTCGACCTTGTCGCCGAACAGTTCGAGGGCCTCCGGCGACGGCCCGACGAAAGTGATGCCCTGGTCCTTGCAACGCCGGGCCAGCCCCGCATTCTCGCTGAGAAAGCCGTAGCCCGGATGCAGCGCATCGCAGCCGGCGGCCTTCGCCGCCGCCACCACCGCCTCGATATCGAGATAGGCACGCGCGCCGCGGCCGGGGATTTCACGCGCCTCGTCGGCGGCGCGGACATGCAGCGACAGCGCGTCGTCGGCCGGGTAGATGGCAACGGTGGCAATGCCGGACTCACCGGCGGCGCGGGCAATGCGGATGGCGATCTCGCCGCGATTGGCGATCAACAGCTTGCGGAATGACATGAATGATTTCCGGTTCAACACAAAGACAAGCGAGGCCGCGACGATCCGCAGCCCCGCAAACAATCAGGCGCTCAGTTCCTGCTTCTTGACCTTGCCGGTCGCCGTCATCGGCAGCGCATCGATGATGCGGACCTCCGGCACCTTGTAGACGGCCATGCGCTCCCTGCACCACGCCTGAATTTCTTCCGGCGTCACGGTGCCGATCGCTTCCGGCTTGAGCTGGATGAAGGCGACAGGCACCTGCCCCTTGCCGGGATCCTCACGGCCGACGACGCCCGAGCCGAGCACCGCCGGGTGCTGGCCGAGCAGCGCCTCGATCTCCGGCGGAAACACGCTCATGCCCTTGACCTTCAGCATCTCCTTGCGGCGGCCGAGAAAGTGGATGAACCCGCTGGAGTCGATTACGCCGATATCGCCGGTACGCAACCAGCCATCAACGAGGCATTCGGCGGTCGCTTCCGGCTTATTCCAGTAGCCCTTCAGCAGCGACGGGGTGCGAACGCGGATTTCGCCCTCCGAGCCGATCGGCAGCAGTTCACCGGTTTCGAAGTCCGTAATCTTGAATTCCGCGCCGGGCACCGGCAGGCCGACGAAGATCGGCTGCGCATTGAGATCGAAGTTGTCGTCCTGAAAGCCGGTGGTGAAGGTGTTCGAGGTGTGGGTCTCGGTCATCCCCCACGAGCTTTCCGCGAGAATGGTGCCGGTGAGGTCTTTCCAGCGCTGGCGATAGCCGGCGTTGAGTTTCTTGACGAACGACACCACCCGCACCTGGCTGAGCGACGACAGATCGAACTCCTTGAAGCGCGGGTGATCCATCATCTCCACCGCGCCATCGACCGGCATCGCCATGATGGTGACTTTGTATTTCTCGATCGCCGCGAGCACGCCGATCGCATCCCATCGCGACAGCAGCACCAGCGTGGCGCCAGAAAACAGCGGGAAAATCAAGCCGAGGTTCTCGCCGGCGATCCAGAACTCCGGGAAGAACGAGAGGAACACGCTGTTTTCGTTGCTGGTCAGCCCGGTGCCGTAATTCGCGGCGGCGGTGTAGACCATGTCGCGCTGGGTATGGACACAGCCCTTCGGCATCCCGGTGGTGCCGCCGGTGTAGTTGAGCGCGGCGACATCGTCGAGCGCCGCCGGCGGCAGCGGCTTGACGTCGCCCATCGCGGCGAGCGCCGGCAACAAGTCGGTTGCGCCCGGAATCCCGATGCGCGGCGCGCGCAACGAATCCGGCAACGGAATGGTCGGCGCGGCCGGGATCACATCGGCGAGGCTGGTGACGATGATCTCGCGCAGCTTAGTCTCGCCCTTCACCTGGTTGACCGTCTCGATCAACTGATCCTGCGCAACGATCACTTCGGCATCGGTGTCGTTCAGTTCATAGGCGAGTTCGAACGCGCGCGACAGCGGGCTGACCGGCACATGGATCGCGCCGAGCTTGAGGATGCCGAAGAACACGATGTGGAACTGCGGGCAATTCGGCATGAACACCGCGACGCGATCGCCTTTCTTGACGCCCCTGGACATCAGCAATGCGGCGAACCGATCGCTCTGCTTGTCGAGATCGGCATATGTCAGCGTGTGGCCGTAAAAGATCACCGCCGGATGCTCCGGCTGTTTCTTCGCCCATGCTCGCAGATACTCGGTGAGCGCGACTTCTCCGTGAAGATATTGCGGTTCGCGCGACGCGCCCTTCGGCCACGCCTTGCGCCACAGCGCGTGCACCTGATCGAGATATTCCTTTTCGTTCAAAGCAGCGGCCATCCTCGCCGGTCCTTCATGCTTGTGCGCCGCCTACGACGCGGATGAGGTGAGTTCGCCCAAAATCTGATTCTTGAGCTTGTACTTCTCGACCTTGTTGGTCGGCGTCACCGGCAGCGCCGGGACGAAACGGATGTGGGCGGGCTGCATGTATTTCGGCATCACCCGCTTGGTGTGCTCGCGCAGTTCATCCTCGCTCAAAGTTTCGCCGGCGACGAGTTCGACGAACACCGCGATGTCTTCCTCGCTGCCGATCTTCGCGGGGACCGGCACCGCGGCCGCGGCCCGCACCTTGGCGTGACTCGCGATCAGCGCCTCGACCTCATAGGATGAAACGTTCTCGCCGCGCACGCGGAAGAAACCGCCCATGCGATCGACGAAGCAATACAGGCCCGAACCGTCGTCGAGTTGCTTGCAGGCATCGCCGGTGTGAAACCAGCAGGTGCGGAACACCTTGATGGTGGCTTCCGGTTTGCGGAAGTATTCCTGAAGCAGGAGCCCCGGAAAACGCGGACGAAAGGCAAGCTGACCGACCTGGCCCGGCGGCAGCACGTTGTCGTCCTCGTCGAGAATGGCGACCTCGAACAGCGGATTGGGCACGCCCATTAGCCCCTTCGGCAAGGTCTGCGCGCCATCCAGCAGCGGCCGACCGATCGCCGCGCAACGCGCGCGAATCTCGGCCTTCGACGGCCCGCGCCACAGCGCCGCCGGCGTGCCCTGCTCGTCGCCGAACTGGTCGATCACCACAGCGAAGGCTGAGCCCGACTCGGTTTGCCCGAAGCCTGCCGTGACGAAATCGAAACCGAAGCGGCGCGCGACCTCGTGATGATTGCGCGGGAACGGCTGCATATGCACCTTATTCAAGGTGTTGGCGCGATCATCGGCACGCGGCTCGGCGCTCATCAGATACGGCACCATCACATCGAGCAGCACGCAACTGGTGGCGCCACATTCCCTGATGCGGTCCCAGAACTTGTTGGGGCTGAACTTGTCCCACAGTCCCACCGTATTGCCCTGCCACACCGCGCGAGCCAGCAGGAAGAACGCGCCGCCAACGTGATACAGTGGCAGATCGCAGTAGATCACGTCGTCGGACGAGGTCAGTTGCCGGGTCTGGAAGCCGTAGTGATTCATCCAGCGGAACGGTTGCAGTACGCCCTTGGAGGGACCGGTGGTGCCCGACGTGTAGACAATGTTAGCGAGATCGAACGGGCCGCGCGGAATATTCGGCACCGGCGCCGCGCTGTCGGCAAGGCTTTCGAACGATACGATTTCAAGCCGCTTGAAAGCCGGACCAAACATATCATCGGTGCGGTCATGGTCGTTCGGTTGCGGCGTATGCACGACCAGCCGCTGCAACGGAATGTCGTCGACCACTTCGCCAAGCACATCCGCGAAAGACGGGTCCGTGATCAGCGCGAACGGATCGGTATCCTTGAGCTGATAGGACAGCAACACGCCGCGGAAATTGAAATTGACCGGCGCGAAGATGCCCCCCGCCCGCCAGATTGCGAACATCGCGAGCGCGCTGAGCAGCGAGTTGCGCGTCAGCACGCTGACCGGCGCGCCTTCGGTGACGCCGAGCGCGACCAGCCCCGCCGCGATGCGGTCGGTGCGCGCCTTGAATTCGGCAAAAGTCAGCTTGATGTCGTCTTCACCGTAGTGAATGAAGACCTTGTCCGGCACGGTGCGGGCGCATTCATCGAGCTTGTCGAGCACGACATCACCCTCCGCGACCAGTGCGGCGAATGTCTGTTCCGGTGTCAGCGTCTCTTGCATGGTTCGGTCATCCACTAGCGGCGCTTCATGGTCGGATCGAGTGCGACGCGCATCGATTCGCCCAGCGCGTTGAATGCCAGCGCGGTAAAAAGAATCGCGAGGCCCGGCGGATACATCTGCTCCGGCGCGATTTCCATGTTCTGATAGGCGCGCGCCAGCATCGCGCCCCAGCTTGCATTCGGCGGCTGAATGCCGAGTCCGAGAAAGCTGAGACTGGCTTCCGCGAGCAACGCGCCGGCAAGCAGCAGCGTCACTTGCACGATCACTGGCTGAATGGTGTTCGGTAGCACATGACGCCACAGGATGCGGCTGGTCGAGGCGCCGAAGCAGCGGGCACTGTCGACATACAGCTCATGTCGCACCACCAGCGTGCGCGCACGCACCAGCCGCGCGAGTTGGGGCGCGAACACGATACCGACCGAGATCATGCCGTTGGTCAGGCCGATGCCGAGCGCGCCGGTGACCGCAATCGCCAGCACGATCGCAGGGAACGACAGGAAGCTGTCGATGATGCGGCTGATGATTTCGTCGACCCAGCCGCCGAGATAGCCCGCCAGCAGACCGACCGGAACGCCGATCAGAATCGCGACGAACACCGCGAGGAAGCTCGCATAGAGCGACGCCGTGCCGCCGTAGATCAACCGGCTGATCGTGTCGCGGCCAAGATCGTCCGCGCCGAGCCAGTGCGCCGCCGATATCGGCGCCAGCGTGGCATCGAAATCCTGCGCGAGCGGAGAATACGGCGAGATCCACGGCGCCAGTGCGGACATCACGATAAGGACGCAGAGAAATACCAGGCTGATCGCGCCGCGCAGATCCGACCTGAACCACCTGCCGAATTTGCTCATGCGGCTCGGCCGCGCCTCAAACGTCAATGCGGTGTCCGTCATGTCAACTGATCCTCGGATCCAGGATGCTGTAAAGCACGTCGGTCAATAGGTTGAGCGCCACAACGATCAGCACCATGGTGAAGACCACGCCCTGCACCACGGGGAAATCGCGATGAATGGCGCCGTTGACGATCAGATTGCCCATGCCGGGAATCGCGAACACCGCCTCGATCACAACGGTCGCGGCCAGCATCCGGTTGAACAACAGGCTGATGACGGTCAGCAGATTGACGCTGACGTTCTTCAAGCCGTGGCGCCACAGGATCGACGATGGTCGCAGTCCCTTGGCATGAAGCGTTCGCACCTGTTGCGACGACAGAATTTCCACCAGCGACGAACGAAGTTGACGCGCGACCTCCGCGACGCCACCGGCCGCCAGCGCGCAGGCCGGCAGGATCGCGTGGCGGATCGCATCCCAGAAATCCTCGCTGATCGGGGTGGCGCCGGTGGCAGGCAGCCAGTTGAGATCGAGCGAAAAGAACGCGACCATCAACATGCCGAGCCAGAAGTTCGGAATCGCCACGCCCAGCGAAGCGATCGTCATCACAAAGCTGTCGGTCCACGACCCTGGCCGGCTCGCCGCGGCGATGCCGAGCGGAATGCCGATCGCGAGCGCCAGCAGCATCGCGAGCACCACGATCAGCATGGTGTGCGGCAGGCAACGCTCGATCGACGACAGCACGGATTCGCTCGAGACTAGCGAACTCGACAGATCGCCATGGACGGCCTTCCACAGCCACGAGCCGTATTGCACCAGGAACGGCCGATCGAGCCCGTAGATGTGGCGGATTTCGGCGATCCGGGCGTCGGAGGCGTTGTCGCCGGCAAGCGTGACCGCCACGTCGCCCGGCACCAGCTTCAACAATCCGAATACGATGAACGTCGACAGCACGATCACCGGGACCGCCTGCAACAGGCGACGAACAATGATGCTGCCTTTGCGGGATTGAGACATGATGTCGATAATCCGAGGAGAAGGAAGGCGTCGCGTTCACCGAGAGAGCGGTAACGCGACGCCGGAAGGTCAGCCGAGATGCATATTCTCGAACTTCGGCTTGCCGAGCAGGTTCGGCTTGTAGCCCAGCGCCTTCTTGCTCAGCGCGTCGAGCTCGTACTGGAACGCGATCGGCGCCGAGAGGCCGTTCTCCATGACGAAGCGCTGGATCTTGGCGAACACCTTGGCGCGCTCGGTCAGATCCTCGCTTTCGCGGCTCTGCTGGATCAGTTTCACCAGTTCGGGATCGGCTTCGCGGCCGGCGTTGTAGTAGGCGCCTTTATCGAAGCCGAGCGCGTAGGTCATGCTCGGATCGGGCCGCCCGGTCCATGCCGACAGCAAAACGTCGAACTTCTTCTCGGTGGCGAAGAACTGCGCGCTGATTTCAGCGATGGTGCCACGCGTGAACTTGAGGCGGATACCGGCCGCCGCAAGCTGCGCCTGCAGCACTTCACTGCGGCGAACCGAATCCTGATCGGTATAGCTACCGATGGTCAGTTCGAGGCCGTCCTTGAAGCCGGCTTCCGCGAGCAGCTTCTTCGCCTTGGCCGGATCGTGCGGATAGAGCGTCGAGACCGACTTGTCGTAAGCCCAGTGCGAACTGGGCAGCGTCATGGTCGCCGGCTCGCCGAGGCCGCCCATGGTAGCCTTGACGAAGGCCTCGCGGTCGATCGCGAAGTTGATCGCCTGCCGCACCTTGACGTTGTCGAGCGGGGCGCGTGCGTAGTTGAAATAAAGCTGAATGCAATACAACGTCGGCGCGGTGATGACCTGCAAGTTTTTGGCGCGGTCGATCACCGGCTTCAGGCGTGCCGGCAGCGAGAAGGCCATTTCGTTCTCGCCGGCGATGACGGAGCGCAGCGCGGTGGCGAGCTCCGGAATGATCGCGAACTCGATGCCGTCGAGATAAGGCCGGCCCGGACGCCAGTAGGTCTCGTTGCGTGTGACGACGATGCTGGCATTGTCAGCCCAGCTCACGAACTTCCACGGGCCTGCGCCGACCGGCTTGCGGTTGGTGTCATTGCCGAGCGCCTTGATGTTGGTCGGCGACACCATCATGCCGGCGCGGTCGGACAGGATCGCGGGGAGCGCGGTATCGGGATTCTTCAGTTTCAGCGTGACCTGTAGGGGACCGGTCACCTCGACAGAGGCAACGCTTGTGAGGTCCGCCTTGACGTTGGAGCGCTGATCCTGCCGGTTGCGATCGAGATTGAACTTGACGGCCTCGGCGTCGAGGTCGGTGCCGTCGTGGAATTTGATGCCCTGGGTGATGTCGAGAACCATGGTGCTCGAATCGGGATAAGACCACCTGGCGAGGCCGGGCTTCGGCTTCAGCGTCGTGTAGTCCCACTCGACGAGCGTATCGTACATCGTCCACAGAATGCTGTGGTCGGAGCCCGCACCGCCGGTGGCGGGATCAAGCGACGACGGATTGGCGGGAGCCGCGACCTTAAGGACGCCGCCCTTCTTCGCGGCTTCCTGCGCAAAAGCCGGCAGGCCGGTCATGCCGGCCAACGCCGCGCCGCCCGCCAGCGCCATGATCTCGCGCCGGCTCAGCATTCCGGCCATGCGATTGGAGTTCGTCATCCTATCCTCCCTGTTTCGAATTGTGTTGCGACATGGCATTGGTCGACGGGGGACCGTCTGCGGTCGAAAAATGGCAAGCGACCCAGTGCCCCGGCTTCAGTTCGCGCCACGCCGGCACCTCGTCGGTGCAACGCGGCTGCGCGACGGGACAACGGGTCCGGAAGCGGCACCCGCTTGGCGGTGAGATCGGGCTGGGGATTTCACCTTCGAGCACGATGCGTCGCGTCGTGCGCATGGAGGACGGCAACGGCAGCGGCTCGGCCGACAGCAACGCTTGCGTGTAAGGATGCAACGGCCGCTCGATCACGTCTTCGGCCGACCCCAGTTCCATCAGCTTGCCGAGATAGGTGACGGCAATGCGATCCGAGATATGCGACACCACGGAGATGTCGTGGGTGATGAAAACGTAGGTCAGGCCGAATTCGCGTTGCAGATCGGCGAACAGATTGAGGACGTCGCCACGGATCGAGACGTCGAGCGCAGCGACCACCTCGTCGCACACGATCACCTTGGGCCGCAGCATCAGCACGCGCGCGATGTTGACGCGCTGCTTCTGACCGCCGGAAAGCTGGTGCGGATAACGGTCGGCCATGTCGCGCGGCAGCCCGACGCGCGACAGTACGGCGAGACCGTTCTTGCGCCGCGAGGCGTCGTTACCTTCTTTGAGGACCTCGGCCGGCTCGATCACGCTATCAAGAATGGTCATGCGCGGATTGAGCGCGGCATTCGGGTCCTGAAACACGATCTGGTAATCGCGCCGATGGCGGCGAAACTCGGCGCGGCCCAAGGTCGCCGGATCACGGCCTTGATGCAATACCTGCCCTTCGGACGGTTTGATCAACGACACCAGCGCCCGTCCCAGCGTCGTCTTCCCCGATCCCGACTCGCCAATGATGCCGAGCGTCTCGCCCGGAAACACATCGAAGTTGACGTCATCGACGGCTTTTACCGTGTTGGCGCCGTCTCGCGTCGGAAACAGGATGCGAAGGTTTCGCACCGACATGATCGGTGTCTGCACGGAGGCTGCCGCCAACTCTTGAACTGATGTGCTCAATTCACAGCTCCCGGCAAGGAAATCTCCGCCGCTCGACAGCATTGAACGGAATGTTGCGGCCCAAGCGTCATCAGCGTTTGCCGAACCTGACAGCCCTCCGCGGCGTACGAACACCTTGGCGCGAACCGACATCCAGGGGGCATGGCATTCGGCGGCGGCACTCGCCCCGGGATCGACGGCAAAACGCTGCGGCGCGCACTGAGACTTGGCAGCGAGCGCAGCAGGCCGGACGTGTACGGATGACGCGGCTTCATCAGCACATCATCGACCGGCGCATCCTCCACCACCTCACCCGCATACATCGTGATCATCCGGGTGCAGGTTTCAGCGACGACGCCGAGATCGTGGGTGATGAACAACAGCGCCGTGCCGGTACGCTCGCTCAGCGTCCGAAGCAAATCCGTAATCTGCGACTGCACGGTGACGTCGAGCGCGGTGGTCGGCTCGTCGGCGATCAAGAGCTTCGGCTTGCAGATTAGCGCCATCGCGATCATCACGCGTTGGCGCATCCCGCCCGAAAGCTGATGCGGATATTCGTCGCAACGCCGCTCCGGCGCGGGAATGCCGACTTCCGTCAACGCGGCAATGGCGCGCTGCCGCGCTTCCTTGCGATCGGCGGGGAAATGCGCGCGATAGGCTTCGCCGATCTGCTCACCGACGGTAAAAACCGGATCGAGAGCGCTCATCGGCTCCTGGAAAATCATCGCCATTGTCGCGCCCGCGCACCGCGCGCATCTGCCGCGCCGACAGCGTCGCAAGATCGCGGCCTTCGAACAAAATCTGTCCGGACAGGCGCGTGGTTTGCTCCGGAAGAAGCCGCAACAGGGACAATCCGGTGATGGTCTTTCCGCACCCGCTTTCGCCGACAATCCCGACCCTCTCGCCTGGCGCCACGGAAAAACTGACCTCGCGAAGGATCGGCAGCTCTCCCTCGGAAGTCTGGAAGGCTAACGACAGCTTGCGCACGTCGAGCAGCGCATCCGCGTGACCGGCGTGTGTTGCGGTTGGAACGGGGTGAAAGGCGGCTGATGCGATTGTCATGATCACGCCGCCTTAGACGCAGAGGACGTCAAGCCGCGGCGGCAAGACGCCCTCAGCACAAGGGGCTCCTGCGCCAGGGAGCGGTTGCTCCCGCCCCTTAAGCAGGCCAGAAAGTCCAATTTTGCGGCTGACTGCCACACGCGGCTCGCTCCTTCCCGATACCCGATCTTGATGCCGGGTTCCGATCCTCCTTGTGCCTCCGCAAAGAACGGTTGAATCGTTCAACAAGGGGATTCTTCCAGCCTCAACGGCCAGATTCCTGTTCGCGGATCATGCAACGTTATAAAAGCTCAGCCTTTGTCAATTGTCAACAATTGACAAACTAAGTTATAGATCATGCTCGGCCACTCGGCCGGCCACGGAAGACTGGAGCAGGTTATGGCAGCCCCTCTGAAGCTGGCGGCGAACGACGGCGACGCGGACGGACGGTTTTCACCGCGGACAATCCCCGAACAACTCGCCGAAGAACTGGGCGCCGATATTGTCGCGGGGCGGCGCAAGGCTGGTGAACGCCTGATCGAACTCGAACTTGCCCAGACCTTCGGCGTCAGCCGGGGTCCGGTTCGTGAAGCCCTGCGCATTCTCGAACGCCGTCGCATGGTCGATCTTCTACCGCGCCGGGGCGCTTACGTGCGGCCGCTCTCATTGAAGTCGATCGCCGACCTCTTCAATGTCCGCCTGGCTCTCTCGCTTTTGGCGGCACGAACGATGGCGACTTCGCCGGTCGAAAGCTATGTGGAAACCCTGGCGCGCCGCTGCAAAGAACTGAACGATCTGGTCGAGACCGGAGATCCGATCGCGTTTGCGCGTGTCACAACGCGCGCGGTGAGAACCATCGCGCACGGCTCCGGCAACGAGCTTCTGCTTGAACTGTCGATTGATCTCGCCAACCAGACGGTCTGGGAGACAATCTGGAAAACACCCCTCGATTATCTCACTCGAGATGTGCGCCGCGAGGCTGCGGACCTGATGGCAGAAACGCTGGAAGCCATTAAAACGCGAAACCCCGAAACGGCGGTTCGGAGCCTTGGTCTGCTGCTTGAAAACGACCGCGATCGCGCCCTCGCCGTACTGGCAGATTTGCGCAAGGAAGCCGGTGATCTGAGCGCAATCTCCTCAGGTTAGTGGCCCGCCTTCGAGCGATGAAACCATTCCAAACTGGGAATCTGACATCTTCCAAAATCAGATTGAGCATTGCCTGGCCCTGACACCCGCTCGACAAGGCGGAGAAACCCGACCACCACGCGCGGCCGGGCCAGGTCTTGGAGGAACGCCCAGCGATGGCACGGCTTGTTTGGCTTGCCGCCCATGCACCGACGTGATCGCCTAAACATTGAGCGTTCTTGCCAAGAACTGGATAGCCGGATTGCTCAATCACTAGCCGCGCACAAAAGTTAAGCAGTAAGAGAAAATGGAAGATTCCCGCTTACTTCAGATGCTTAGGCGCTTCTGAGGTTCTGGCACGCTTCTTGCGATCTTCGACTTAGGCGATCCGACAAATACCTGTCGGTCCATGAGCCGAGGAGAGCTTGCCACATGACGCTTTCAACGAAGTCGCTTTCATCAGGACTGTTAAGCCGCCGCACTTGGCTCGCGGCGGTCGCCGGCCTTTGCCTTGGTTTCTCGGCATTCACGCCGGCACACGCCGCGGATGACACCATCAAGGTCGGCATCCTGCACTCGCTTTCTGGCACGATGGCCATCAGCGAGACCACCCTGAAGGACGTCATGCTCATGCTCATCGACGAGCAGAACAAGAAGGGCGGCGTACTCGGCAGAAAGCTTGAAGCCGTGGTGGTCGATCCCGCGTCGAACTGGCCGCTCTTTGCCGAAAAAGCACGCGAGCTGATCACCAAGGATAAGGTCAGCGTCGTCTTCGGTTGCTGGACATCGGTATCGCGCAAGTCCGTCCTGCCGGTCTTCAAGGAGCTGAACTCAATCCTGTTCTATCCGGTGCAGTACGAAGGCGAGGAAAGCGAGCGCAACGTATTTTACACCGGCGCGGCGCCCAATCAGCAGGCAATTCCGGCCGTCGATTATCTGATGAAGGAAGAGAAGGTGAAGCGTTGGGTGCTCGCCGGCACCGACTATGTCTATCCGCGCACCACCAACAAGATCCTCGAAGCCTACCTGAAGTCCAAGGGCGTCTCCGGCGACGACATCATGATCAACTATACGCCCTTCGGTCATAGCGACTGGCAGACCATCGTGTCGGACATCAAGAAGTTCGGCTCGGCCGGCAAGAAAACCGCGGTCGTCTCCACCATCAATGGCGACGCCAACGTGCCGTTCTACAAAGAGCTGGGTAATCAGGGCATCAAGGCGACGGATATCCCTGTCGTCGCGTTCTCGGTCGGCGAGGAAGAACTGGCCGGCATCGATACCAAGCCGCTGGTCGGCCACCTTGCAGCCTGGAATTACTTCGAATCGATCAAGACGCCAGCCAACCTCGCTTTCATCAAGGAATGGCACGCCTTCACCAAGAACCCGAAGCGCACCACCAATGATCCGATGGAGGCGCATTACATCGGCTTCAACATGTGGGTGAAGGCGGTCGAGAAGGCGAAGTCGTTCGATCCGGACAAGGTGATCGATGCGCTGCCCGGCATCAAGCAGGCCAACCTGACCGGCGGCATCTCCGAAATGCTGCCCAACCATCACATCACCAAGCCGGTGTTCATCGGCGAAATCCAGGGCGACGGACAGTTCAACATCGTCTCTCCCGACGATCCGACGAAGGCCAAGCTGGTGCCCGGCGATGCGTGGTCAGACTACCTGGAAGGCTCCAAGGATCTCGAAGCCGATTGGGTGACGTTGAAGTGCGGCAACTACAACAAGGTCACAAAGAAGTGCGGCGGTCAGGCGTCGTAACGGTCGCGACCTGATACCGGAAGGCGGCCACGCCGCCTTCCTTTCCTTGCCGGAGCATTGCCGTGTTTTTCAATTCGGACAATTTGCGCCACGTCGCTGGCCGCATCAGGCGCGCGGGTGCGATCCTCGCTCTGTCGATCACGATGTGGTCCGGATGCTCAGGCATTGCCGCTCACGCGGGATCGTTCGAAGACGATGTCGCCCTGTTTGCCGCGCGATCCTTCGCGGAGTCCGAAACCGCCGTCACGCATCTGCAAGTCAGCGGCAATCCGCTCGCCTACCCCATCATCAGCGCCTTGAAAGATGGCAGGCTATATGCGGAGGAGGACAGCAAGAAGGTTTTCATCAAGGGTCCAGACGGCAAAATCATCGACGCAGCGAATGGTCAATCCGTCGGCGCGCTGCCCGATGGTGCCGGCGTCGTCCGCCTCAACAACCGCCTGCGCCGGACCATCGATGCGGCGCTGGGCAGTCTGACGCTGCTTTCGCCGGATGTGTCCGTTCGGGTTCGGGCCGCGCAATCCGTTTTCAAGAATCATGAGGAAAGTTCGCTGGCGCCGCTCGATGCCGCTTTGAAGAACGAGAGCAACGACACGGCGCGAAAGGTTCTCACCGCAGCCCGCGCCGCTGTCGTTCTATTCAAGGCCGACGCCAGCGAGGCCGACAAGCTCGACGCCGTTGCCACCATCAAGGCGCGCGGCGATCAGGAAGCGCTGGCGTTGCTCTCCGGTTTGCCGGGAGACATGTCGCCAGCCGTCGCCCGTGCCGCGACCGCAGCCATGACGTCGATCAAAGGCAACCTCGCGCTGTGGTCGACCGTTCAGAACGCCTGGTACGGCCTCTCGCTTGGCTCGGTGCTGCTGCTCGCTGCCATCGGCCTCGCCATTACCTTTGGCGTGATGGGCGTCATCAACATGGCGCACGGCGAAATGGTGATGGTCGGCGCCTACACAACCTTCGTGGTGCAGGAGACGATCCGCACCAGCTATCCCACGGCCTTCGATTATTCGCTGCTGATCGCCGTGCCGCTCGCTTTCGTCGTCGCCGGCGCGGTCGGCGTGTTGATCGAATGCACCATCATCCGCTTTCTCTATGGTCGCCCGCTGGAAACCTTGCTGGCGACGTGGGGTCTTTCGCTCATTCTCCAGCAGGCCGTCCGCACCATCTTCGGACCCAACAACCGCGAAGTCGGCAATCCATCCTGGATGAGCGGCGCCTTCGATATCGGGCAGATCACCATCACCTATAACAGGCTCTGGATTCTCTGCTTCGCGCTGACGGTATTCATCATCCTGCTCGCCATGTTGCGCTTCACGCGCCTCGGCCTCGAAATGCGGGCGGTGACGCAGAACCGCAGAATGGCAGCCTCGATGGGCATCGCGACCTCGCGGGTGGATGCGCTGACCTTCGGCCTCGGCTCCGGAATTGCCGGAGTCGCAGGCGTCGCGCTGTCGCAGATCGACAATGTCAGCCCCAATCTCGGGCAAAGCTACATCATCGATTCTTTCATGGTGGTGGTGTTCGGCGGCGTCGGCAATTTGTGGGGAACGTTGATCGGCGCCTTCACGCTCGGCATCGCCAACAAATTTCTTGAACCGGTGGCAGGTGCGGTGCTCGGCAAGATCGCGATCCTGGTTCTCATCATCCTGTTCATTCAGAAACGTCCGCGCGGTCTGTTCGCGCTCAAGGGTCGGGCGGTGGACGCATGACGTCGCATTTCCTCACGCGCTCCCTCGATCGCAGCGCGACGGTCTTTCTCACGATCGTCGCGGCTGTCGGCGTGTTGCTGCCGCTGCTGAATCTGTTACTGCCCGATACGTCGATGCTTCACGTGCCGACCTATCTGATGACGCTGTTCGGCAAATACGTTTGCTATGCCGTGCTGGCACTTTCGATCGACCTGATCTGGGGCTACTGCGGCATTCTCTCGCTCGGTCATGGCGCTTTCTTCGCGCTGGGCGGATACGCCATGGGCATGTATCTGATGCGCCAGATCGGCCCGCGCGGCGTCTATGCCGATCCGGTGCTGCCGGATTTCATGGTGTTCCTGAACTGGAAATCGCTGCCGTGGTACTGGCAGGGTTTCGACATGTTCTGGTTTGCGGCGCTGATGGTGGTGTTGGTGCCCGGAGTGCTCGCGTTCTGCTTCGGCTGGCTCGCATTTCGCTCGCGCGTCACCGGCGTTTACCTCTCCATCATCACGCAGGCGATGACCTATGCCTTGCTGCTTGGCTTCTTTCGCAACGATTTCGGCTTCGGCGGCAACAACGGCCTCACTGACTTCAAGGATATCCTCGGCTTCAATGTGCAGGCGGAAGGCACGCGCGCGGCGTTGTTCACGCTCAGTTGTCTTGCGCTTGCGGTCAGCTTTCTGATCTGCCGCGCCGTGGTCGGCTCGAAACTCGGCAAGGTGTTGATCGCCATCCGCGATGCCGAGTCCCGCACCCGGTTTCTGGGATATCGCGTGGAATCCTACAAGCTGTTCGTGTTCACGCTGTCGGCCTGCATCGCCGGCGTCGCGGGCGCGCTTTATGTGCCGCAGGTCGGCATCATCAATCCAAGCGAGTTCGCGCCGGGCAACTCCATCGAGGCGGTGATCTGGGTCGCGGTCGGCGGCCGCGGCACGCTGGTCGGCGCGGCACTGGGCGCCGTCGTGGTCAACTATGCCAAGACCCTGTTCACGTCGGGCATGCTGGCTCCCTACTGGCTGTTCATGCTCGGCGCCCTTTTCGTCCTCGTGACCCTGCTGTTGCCGAAGGGAATCGTCGGCACCTGGAATGCGTGGCGAGACGCACGGCAGGTGACCGGCCTCACGGACGATACTCATAGCGCCACTTTCGAAGACGGCGCCGTCAAACCGCACATGGCGGAGTGAGCGGATGAATGCACTGGATACCCGCAAGACATCGGCCATGCTCTATCTCGACGGCGTGCATGTCTCGTTCGACGGCTTTCATGCCATCAACAATTTGTCGATGACCATCGCGCCCGGAGAAATGCGGGCAATCATCGGCCCCAACGGCGCGGGCAAGACGACGATGATGGACATCATCACCGGCAAGACCAAACCGGATAGCGGCGATGTGCTGTTCGACGGCGTCACCGACCTGACGCGGCTGGACGAAACGCAGATCGCCGAACTTGGCATCGGCCGGAAGTTTCAGAAGCCGACCGTCTTCGAGAGCCAGACGGTCGAAGACAATCTGCTGCTGGCCCTCAACGTCGATCATCGTGTCCGCACCACCTTGTTCTGGCAGGATTCCAAGGCTGACACTGAGCGGATCGGCAAGATTCTCGAAACCATCCGCCTGACCAACGCGCGGCATCGGCTGGCGGGAAATCTGTCGCACGGCCAGAAACAATGGCTCGAGATCGGCATGCTGCTGGCGCAGGACCCGAAACTGTTGCTGGTGGACGAACCGGTCGCCGGCATGACCGATGTCGAAACCCATCAGACCGCGGAATTGCTCAAGACCATCAATCGCGACAAGACCGTCGTGGTTGTCGAACACGACATGACGTTCATTCGCGAACTCGGCGTCCGGGTCACCTGTCTGCACGAGGGATCAGTGCTGGCGGAAGGGACCATCGATCAGGTGTCCGCGAACGAGCGTGTGATCGAGGTCTATCTGGGAAGATAAAATGCTCGCAGTGAACGATATCAACCTCTTTTACGGCGCGGCGCAGGCGTTGCGCGGCATTTCACTGACCGCCGAACCCGGCAAGGTGACCTGCGTGCTGGGCCGCAACGGCGTCGGCAAAACCAGCCTGCTGCGCGCCCTTGTCGGCCAGCAGGCCATCGCAAGCGGCTCGATCAACCTCGATGGCAGCAACGTCTCGTCGCTCAAGTCTTATGAGCGGGCGAGGCGCGGCATCTCGCTGGTGCCGCAGGGCCGTGAAATATTTCCGTTGCTGACCGTCGAGGAGAATCTCAAGACCGGCTATGCCCCGCTGAAACGGCGCGACCGCAGCATTCCCGATGATGTGTTCTCGCTCTTTCCCGTGCTGCAATCGATGCTGACGCGCCGGGGCGGCGACCTGTCCGGCGGTCAGCAGCAACAGCTCGCGATCGGACGCGCGCTGGTGATGCGGCCGAAGTTGCTGCTGCTCGACGAGCCGACCGAAGGCATTCAACCCTCGATCATCAAGGATATCGGCCGCGCTATCACCTATCTCCGGAATCTGGGCAACATGGCCATCGTGCTGGTCGAACAGTATCTCGATTTCGCATGTGAACTGGGAGATGATTTCATCGTGATGGATCGCGGCGCGGTGAAGTATCGCTGCGACCGCGCCGCGCTCGATCCAACCGAGCTCGCCCGGCAAATGGCGCTGTGAGGCAGGGATCGACATCGTGCCGAGCGATCATTGCCCGATGCTGCATAGAGAAGCCGCAACTCGCCTAGATCGTATGCAGAGCTGCCAAGGCACCCGCACCCATCATCGAGCCGCGCCACTCGGACACATCGTCCAGGACTGCTGAAATCCGCCGTTTCGGTGGGAAACACGCGATATCTCCGACAAATCCCGGTTGGTACGAACCTTGCTGAAAGCATGTCGCCCCGCGACACGGCCATTCATATCGCGGGCTTGTGATGTGATTGCGGGGATCGTTCCAGATGCCGATGCTCAAGACTGTTCTTGTCGCCAACCGCGGCGAGATCGCCACCCGGATCATGCGCACCCTGCGCGAGATGGGCATCCGCAGTATCGCGGTCTACTCCGATCCCGATCGCGGCAGTCCCCACGTGGAACTCGCCGACATCGCTGTCCCTCTGCCGGGCAACAGCGCCAGCGACACCTATCTGCGTGGCGATCTCATCATCGCCGCGGCGAAGCAACATCATGCCGACGCTGTCATTCCGGGATACGGCTTCCTCTCGGAAAACGCCGATTTCGCCGAGCAGTGCGAGGCCCAGGGCATCGCTTTCATCGGCCCTACACCCGACCAGATCCGGCGCTTCGGATTGAAGCACGCATCGCGCGAAATCGCGCAAACGGCCGGCGTGCCGCTGGTGCCGGGAACGGGCTTGCTGACCGACCTGGCGCAAGCGCAGATCGAAGCGATGCGCCTCGGCTTCCCGGTGATGCTCAAGTCCACCGCCGGCGGCGGCGGCATTGGCCTGACCCGCTGCGGCGATCCCGATGAACTCGCGACTGCCTACGCGGTCGTGCAGCGGCTGGCGCAGAACTTCTTCAAGGATTCCGGTGTGTTTCTCGAGCGCTGTATCGACGATGCCCGCCACGTCGAGGTGCAGATCTTCGGCGATGGCCGCGGCAATGTCGCAGCGCTTGGCGAACGCGATTGCTCCCTGCAACGCCGTAACCAGAAGGTCGTCGAGGAGACGCCCGCACCCGATCTTCCGGCAACGACCCGCAGACGAATGCTGGAAGCCGCCGAAAAGCTCGGCCGCGCGGTCGGCTACCGTTCAGCAGGCACCGTCGAGTTCATCTACGACCGTGCACAGGACGAATTCTATTTCCTCGAAGTCAACACCCGCCTCCAGGTCGAACATCCCGTCACCGAAAATGTCCTCGGCATCGATCTCGTCGCGTGGATGGTGCGCACCGCGGCCGGCGAGCCGCCCGATCTTGAAAATCTACCGCAGCCCAAGGGGGCTTCGATCGAAGTCCGGCTGTATGCGGAAGATCCTCTCCACGATTTCCAGCCCTCGCCGGGCGTTCTGACCGAGGTGGTTTTCCCCGACAATGCACGGATCGACGGATGGATCGCGAGCGGAACGGAGGTTTCGCCGTTCTACGATCCGATGCTGGCGAAACTGATCGTGCACGGGGCCGATCGCGCCGATGCGATCCGCAAAATGGACGAGGCGCTGGCAGCAACGCGCCTGTGCGGCATCGCGACCAATCTCGATTACCTCAGGCAGATCGTCGTCTCTCCGATGTTCGTTACGGGCGACGTCTCGACCAAGGCGCTGACGCGGCTGCGATACCGCCCCAACGCCATCGAGGTCATTGCGCCCGGCACGTTCACAACGGTTCAGGATTATCCGGGCCGCACCGGCCATTGGGATGTCGGCGTGCCGCCATCAGGGCCGATGGACGACTACGCTTTCCGAATGAGCAATCGTATCGTTGGAAACACAGACGATGCCGCCGGACTCGAATGCACATTGGCGGGCCCGACGCTGAAATTCCACACCGACACTGTTGTCGCGCTGACCGGCGCGGTGGCGGAGGCAACTCTCGACGGCATTCCGGTCCCATGGTGGGCGCCGATCCCAGTCCATGCCGGCCAGACCCTGAGCGTCGGGCGCGCGACCTCCGGCTGTCGCATTTATCTTTCAGTGCAAGGTGGCCTCGATGTCCCGCTCTATCTGGGCAGCCGGTCGACTTTCGTACTCGGCCAGTTCGGCGGGCACGCCGGACGCACATTGCGTTCTGGCGATATGTTGCCGCTCGCCGCACGGCCTTCCGATGCGCCGGCGATGGAAGCCGCACCGCCGTCACTCATTCCCTCCTACACCTCGGAATGGGAGGTCGGTGTCCTCTATGGACCGCATGGCGCACCGGATTTCTTCACCAATGATGCGATCGAAACGTTTTTCGAAACTGCATGGGAGGTGCATTACAACTCGAACCGGCTCGGAATTCGGCTGCTTGGACCCAAGCCGACATGGACGCGCAGCGACGGTGGCGAGGCCGGCCTTCATCCCTCCAATATTCATGATTGCGAATACGCGATCGGTTCAGTGAATTTCACCGGCGACATGCCGGTCATCCTGACGCGCGACGGGCCGAGCCTTGGCGGCTTCGTCTGCCCCGTCACCATCGCGAAGGCAGAGCTTTGGAAAGTCGGGCAAGCCAAGCCCGGCGATCGCATACGCTTCAGGCCGATCTCGTTCGACGAGGCGCTCGCGCTGGAAAAGGCTCAGGACCGAGCGATCGCGACGCTATCGCCGGTCGAGCCGTTACCGTTCAGTGTAGCCCCCACGCTCGCACCGAACGGCACTGTCTCCGCCACCGTGCTCGTCGCGCTTCCGGCGAAGGGAGACCGTCCGGCGGTCGCCTATCGACAGGCTGGCGATCGTTACATCCTGCTCGAATATGGCCCCAATGAGCTGGATCTTCGTTATCGCTTCCGTGTCCACGCTTTGATGGAAGAACTCAAGGCCAATCCGGTCGATGGGATTCTCGAGTTGTCGCCCGGCGTCCGCTCGCTGCAAATCAACTACGACAGCCGGGTAATCCATCAGAAGATGCTGATCGATACATTGCTGGCCGTCGAAGAACGGCTGCCGCCAAGCGATACCATGAAGCTAACGACGCGCGTGCTACATCTGCCGATGACATTCGAGGATTCAGCCACCCTCGACGCAGTCACGCGATATCGGGAGACCGTGCGCGACAGCGCGCCGTGGCTGCCGAACAATGTCGACTTCATCCAACGCATCAATGGCCTGTCGAACCGAGACGAGGTCAGGGACATCATCTTCAAGACCAGCTACATGGTATTGGGCCTCGGAGATGTCTATCTCGGCGCACCATGCGCGGTGCCGGTCGATCCGCGTCATCGGCTCGTGACTTCGAAATACAATCCGGCACGCACTTTCACTGCGGAAGGTACCGTTGGCATCGGCGGCGTCTACATGTGCATCTACGGCATGGATAGTCCGGGCGGCTATCAGCTCGTCGGCCGTACACTGCCGATCTGGAATAAATTTTTGAAGAACCCGGTCTTCGCACCGGGCGAGCCATGGTTGCTGCGCTTTTTCGATCAGGTGCGTTTCTATCCGGTGGAAGAAGACGAGTTGAGCCGGTTACGCGAGGATTTTCGCGCCGGTCGCGCCACCATCCGCATTGAGGAAGAGGTGTTCGACCTCGGCGCCTATCAAGCGTTCCTTGCGCGCGAGGCCGATTCCATCGCGGCGTTCAAGGCACGGCAGAAGATTGCGTTCGAGGAGGAAGTTTCACGTTGGCAGGCGGAGGATAACCTCACCGCGACGATCGAAGAGGAAATCATAACCGACGAGGAGGAAATCGACGGACACCTGGTCTCGTCCGATATCCACGGCAACGTCTGGAAGGTCCTGGTGGAAGAAGGGCAATCGATTGAAGCCGGCACGCCCATCGTCATCCTGGAGGCGATGAAAACCGAACTGAGCATCAATGCGCCACTTGCCGGCATCGTGCGTACGCTCTATTGCCGCGCTGGCCGCCAGGTGACGACCGGCGATCGACTTCTTGTCATCGAACCCGCCTGATACGCCGCGAGAGTGTCTATGTTGCCAGCATTTCCGACGATTGCGGACCTTCACGCCGCTTATGCGCGTGGAGCAAAACCGAGCGAAATCATTGCTGAAGTCTATCGACGCATCGTTGCGGCAGACGATCCGGGTATTTTCATTGCGCTGGTGCCGGAGACGGAGGCGCTCGCGGCGGGAGAAAAGCTTCACTCTTTCGACCCTGTCACAAAGCCGCTCTGGGGTATTCCCTTCGCGGTCAAGGACAACATCGATGTTGCAGGCATGCCGACAACGGCCGCATGTCCCGACTTCGCCTACACCCCGGACGAGACGGCATTTGCCGTGCAACGGCTGCTCGATGCCGGGGCCATCCTTGTTGGCAAAACCAACCTCGATCAATTCGCGACAGGGCTCGTCGGCGTACGTACGCCATTCCCGATCCCACGCAATCCGTTTAATCCGGCGTATGTGCCGGGCGGATCGAGCAGCGGTTCAGCCGTTGCAGTCGCGCGCGGGCTCGTGACCTTCGCGATCGGCACCGACACGGCAGGATCGGGTCGCGTCCCCGCGGGGCTGAACAATATTGTCGGACTCAAGCCGTCGCTCGGCAGCGTCTCGACGCGCGGCGGCGTCCCGGCGTGCCGAACGCTCGATACGTTTTCGGTGTTCGCTGGAACCGTCGCCGATGCTGATGCGGCCTATCGGGTGATGCTCGCTTACGATGCGAAAGACGCCTATGCGCGTGCACTTCCGGTGCCGCCGCAACCCGGAGCAATTCCTCCCGGCCTTCGCATCGGCGTGCCGGATGCGAGGAGCCGCCGCTTCGGTGGCGACGCATTATCGGAAGCTGCATTCGATGCCACGCTCAATGATCTCGCAAGCATTGCAGGCGGCAAAACGTTTGCGCCGATCGATATGAGCGTATTGTTCGATGTCGCCAATCTGCTCTACAGCGGCCCATGGGTCGCGGAGCGTTATCATGCGGTGCGCGACCAGATCGAAAACAACCCCGACTCGCTTTGTCCGATCACGAAACGCATTATCGCCACGGCTGCGTCCTACAGCGGGACCGATACATTCGACGGTCTCTATAAGCTAGCGGAGCTCCGCCGGCTGACAGAACCGATCTGGAGCGCAATCGACGTTCTGCTGGTTCCCACCTATCCGCGGCCACGCACCCTGACCGATCTTGAGATCGATCCGATCGGACCTAACAGCGAGCTCGGGACCTACACGAATTTCGTCAATCTGCTGGATTTGTGCGCGCTCGCTGTTCCCGGCCGCTTTCGCGGCGACAATTTTCCCTCCGGCATCACGTTGCTCGCGCCGCGCGGACGCGATGGCCTTCTTGCCGCGGTCGGCGCGCGGCTGCATGCGGCTTCCGGCGTTCCGATCGGCAACACTGGCGCGCCGCTGCCGCGATCTCAGGATTCGCCAGCGACAGCCGCGCCTGGCGAAATCGAACTCGCCGTGGTCGGCGCCCACCTCTCCGGCATGCCGCTCAATCACGAACTGACCAGCCGAAATGCGCGCTTCCTGCGCGCCGGCGCGACAACGCCGGACTATAAGCTCTATGCGCTCGCGGGCGGACCGCCCCTTCGGCCGGGCCTGCTTCGCGTCGCGTCCGGCACCGGGACGCCGATCGCGGCCGAGGTTTGGGCGTTGACGCCGGAAGCGCTCGGAAGCTTCATGGCGGGAATTCCAGCGCCGCTTGGCATCGGAACGACATCGCTTTCCGACGGCACGTCGCCAAGGGGATTCATCGTCGAGGCCGAGGGCATCGTCGGCGGCCGCGACATCTCCGCATTCGGCGGCTGGCGAAATTTCATCGCCTCTCGTTCCGGAGAAACGCCATAACCTCTGCGAGGTGTAGGTCAGCTCGCGAATGACATCCTCGCGCGCGAGACACCGCATCAGTTGCGTACCCGCCGTGTCCGGTACAAGGCCCCATTTGGTTTCGATGATGGCAAGCGGGCATCGGGCGCAACGTAGCGCAGGTCCGCGCCGAGCATGAGCTGGAAGCCGCCGCCGAAAGCAACGCCGTGCACAGCAGCGATCACGGGTACCGGAAGCTCCTGCCATAGCCACACGAGATGCTGCGTCCAGTTGGCAATGCCGTGGCTGCGTTTGCCGAGATCGGCAAACGCAGGATGGACTCGGTCATAGCGATGGACCGGCGCCGGCTCGAATATATCGAGAACCTGCTGAGGCAAGCCGGCCTTACCGAGACGGTCGCCCGTGCCCGCGCGCAAATCCTGTTCTGGGCCTTCTTCGGCTATGCCCTGTCGGACCAGCCGCTGCCGGCCGAAAAGCAACGGGCGGTCCTCGACGAACTTTTGCGGATCGTCGCTCACTAGTTTAGCCGAGCAAGAGAGCGCCTAGACGAGATAATTCGTTTTGGAGCGGGCGAAGGGAATCGAACCCTCGTATGCAGCTTGGGAAGCTGCCGTTCTACCATTGAACTACGCCCGCGCTGGGTCCGCACAGGTGTAGCCGAGACTGCGCGTCAGGCCAAGCCCCCGTCCTCGCCGCAGCGACCGTCCGCCGCGGCGACGAGATCTTCAGACCGCCGGCTGGCGCAGCGGCGCGACCCTGGCCGCACGCGGCTCCCAGCGGCTCCAGACCACCGTCACGGTGCCCAGCACGCCGAGCACGACCATCGACAGTCCGGCCAGCACGAAGAACGCGGTGCTCGATGCGTCCTGCGCGATCAGCAGCCAGCCGCCGAGGCCGATCACCACAAGCCGCGCGCTCTGCGCCAGCACCGGGCCGAGCACCTTGGCCGCGCCCTGCGAGGAAAAATACATCGAGGTGCCGAGCCCGAGGAATGCATAGAGCGGCGCGGCGATGAACAGGTAGTGCCGGCAAGCGGCGCGCACGCCGGCATCGTCGGTGAAGAGGTTCACCCACAGATCGGGGAAGATCGCCAGCACCGACCCGATCGCCCCCGCCATCACGAAGGAGATGATGCCGGTGACCCAGGTGGTCCGGCGCGCCCGCGCGATCTGGCCGGCGCCCATGGCCATGCCGATCATCGGCACCGAGGCGACGCCGACCGCGAAGGTCAGCGTCGTCAGCATGAATTCGAGCCGCGCGCCGATGCCGTAGGCCGCCAGCACCGCGTCGCCGAAGCGCGCCAGCATCGCCGTGAAGATCGCGACCGTCAGCACCGACTGGATCGGCGAGAAGCAGGCGACGGCGCCCACCTTGAGAATGTCGACGAACATCGCGCGCTCGACGCGCAGCGCTTGCGCCAGCGGATTGACGCGGGCGCGGCCGGACAGCACGTACCACGCCATGATCGCCGCGCCGATGCTATAGGCGAGCACGGTGCCGGCGGCGACGCCGCGCATCCCGAATTGCGGCACCGGGCCGAGGCCGAGCCCGAGGGTGCCGCCGAACACGATCTGGCACACCGCGGTGTTGAGGGTGACCAGCGACGGCAGCTTCATGTTGCCGGTGCCGCGCAGGATCGCCGCGAAGGTGTTCAGCAGCCATGGCAGCAGCGCCGCGCCGAAGAAGATGTGGCTGTAGCCGAGCGCCTGATGCAGCACCTCGCCGCGGCCGCCGAGTGTCCACAACAGGCGATTGCCGCTCAGCACCATGCCGAGCGTGAACAGCGCACCGACACCGCAGGCGATCATCAGCGCATGCGCCGCCAGCAGGTTGGCGCGCGCGGTGTCGCCGGCGCCGAGCGCACGGGCGATCGCCGAGGACACGCCGCCGCCCATCGCCCCGCCCGAGGTGGTCAGCGTCAGGATCACGAACGGCAGCACCAGCGCCATCGCCGCCAGCGATTCCGTGCCGAGCCGGCCGATATAGGAGGTTTCCGCGATCACCACGCAGGTGCCGGCGCTGATCGCCACGACGTTGGGCGTCGCGAGGCGGAGCAGCGTGCCCAGTATCGGCCCTTCCAGCAGCGGATTACCGGCCACCGCGAGGCGCGACAAGGCGCGCTCGTCGGCCGCTGCGACAGGAACCTCGGCGACTCCGACCTCGGACATTTGCTCCCTGGCGGCCGCTGACCGAAACGCTTCTGGCAGGACCTGATCGAATCAGTAGCACCGATCCGCCGCTTCGCCATCCCGCGCCGCGCGCATGGGCCCATTCGATCCGCTAGCCGATGGTCCAGACAAAGGGCGGGCGTCCGTCCGCCGGCGCCGTCAGCCTCACCGGGATGAAGCGGCCGCAGCCGGCCGCCAGACCCTCGACCAGCCCTTCCAGCAGCCGCAGGCAGGCCGGATGATAGTCGGGAAGATCGGCCATCAGCTTCCAGCTGCGCTGATGCAGCTCATAGCGGTCGCCCGACGACGCCAGCTCGACGGTGTCGTCCTGCGCGAGGAACAGCGCGCGCAGAAAGTCAGCGAAGTCCTTTGCGCCGCCGCGCCTCGCGTCAAGGCTCGGGGCGATCTCGTCGAAATACTGCATGCCGATCAGCTTGCCGGTGAGATGCAGCAGGTAAGCAGCGTCGAGCGGGCCAAACACCTGCGCCGCCACCGGCGCGGCGGTGCGGACATATTCCATCGCATAATTGCGATAGGCTCTTTCCAGCCGCGGCTTCGGCCAGCTGTCGACCGGCAGCGCCGGCGCGGCCTCGGCATCGAACGGCGGCGCCTCGAGATGTGGCGCGAACACCAGCCGCTGATCGGGCAGCAGCGGATGATCGTATTCGCAATAATAGCCTTCGAGGCCGTCCTGGCCTTCGAGGGATTGCTTGGTGCAGACGAAGCCGAGATTGAGGTTGCCGAGCGCCACGCCGTTATTGGCATGCCAGCCGCGCAGCATCGCCCGCGACACCTCGCCGGGCACGCCGCAGATCGCGGTGCCGCGCCAGATCCAGCGCGGCGGTGGATACCGCACCCACGCCTTGCGATCGGTCTCGTACATGTATTCGACATGCACGCCGCCGATCCAGTTGGAGAGATAATGATACTGCGCCGCCGCCACCGCCGGCGGCAGCTTATCGAGGCCGAGCTTGGTCAGCCCCGGCAGGAAGCGCTCCTGCTGCTGGCGCCGAAACACCCGAAACACGAATTCGGCGGCGTCGACCGTGCCGCGCCGGCTCACCATGGTGAGAATCAGGCCGGTGAAATAGGCGTGATGCAGATCGGCGACGCTGCGCCAGCTTCGCCATGTCGCCTCGCGCGCCGCGCTGTCATCAGTCAAGGCCACCTCCCGGATCGTTGCCCGGAAGCCGCCTTCCGGTGCGCCGCGTGTCCCGCGCATTGAGATCGCTGCCAGCGTTCTCAATTTTGCGGAAAACTTCAACCGCGAAACGCGGCGCACGCCCTCTTGCATAAGGGCGTTGCCGCCCGTCTTGTTCCCGGGACTGGGACGTCCGGAAAACGAAAAGGCCGGATTCGCGAGAACCCGGCCCGTGTCGTCCCGTCTGGCGGACGATGCGTCCCGCCTCAGTCGAACATCGCCACGCAATCGATCTCGACATTGACGCCCTTGCGGTGCGGCGTGCCGCCGACGCAGGTGCGGGTGACGCGGTCGTTCTCAAAATAGCTGCGGAAGACCTCATTGAAGCGCGGGAAGTCGGCGACGTCACGCAGGATCACGCGCATGTTGACGACATTGGCCAGCGTGGCGCCGCCGGCTTCCAGCACGCTGAGCAGATTGTCGAGCGTGCGCCGCGTCTGCACCTCGATGTCGCCTTCGACCACGGTCTTGGTGGCGGGATCGAGCGGGCCCTGGCCGGACACGAACAGCATGTTGCCGAAGCGGATCGCCTGCGCGATCGGCGGCGGCTTCTGCAGATCGGTGAAGCCGGTGGTCGGCGCGTTGGCCGAGGTGATGAACTGCTTGGGCACGGAAGCCTCCCTGAATACGATGTGACTGCGATGATTGAATTGCGGCAACGCTGAACAGTCCGGGACGCGCCGGCCTCACCCCGCCATCGAGGGCTGGGTGCGAGCCGCGAGACGAAACGCGCCGCCGCGCTACTGTCGCGGGCGAAGCGCGCCCGCTCAGTCCTTCTTCGACGCCTGCGCCATCGCGTTCGGCATCACCGTGCCGCACTTCTTGCAGGTGCGCGCGTCTTCGTTTTCGAAGAAGCGGGCATAGGCCTTCGACACCGGATCGGCGCGATAATCGCTGACGACGAAGGTTTCCTCGTGCAGGAAGTTGCCGCAGTTCTGGCAATACCAGTGGAACTTGTCGACCTCGCCGGGATGGCGCTGCCGCTCGACGATCAGCGCGAACGCATCGGGTGGAAAACGCGGCGAATGCGGCACGCCCGGCGGCATCCAGTTGGTGGAGCCTTCCGGAATGACGGCGATCTCTTCCTTGCCCTCCGGCGTGCGATAATGAAGATTCATCGTGCCGCGGATCATGTAGGTGACTTCGTCGCTGTCATTGATGTGGAATTCGCTGCGATATTCCCGCCCGCGCGCCACGAAGGCGAGCGAGCCGGGCTCCTGCCACAGCACCTTGACGCGCTGGCCGCTGGCGGCGAGTTCGTCGGCGATTTCCTGAAGTTTGAGAACCGGGAGCTGTTGCATTCTGGCCTCCTGTGAGATGTGTCTCGATCTGTTGCCGCTCAGGCCGTTTTGAACGATGCCGCGAGCGCATCGGCATGCTTGGCCAAGAGTCCGATGTCGGTCCCCACCGCGACGAAACGGTAGCCCCATTCGATGTAGCGACGCGCGTCGGCTTCCGCACCGGTGAGAATGCCCGACACCTTGCCGCAGGCGGCGATGCGCCGGCCGGCATCTTCGATGGCGCGCTGCACGTCGGGATGCAGCGGATTGCCGATGTGTCCCATCGAGGCACTGAGATCGGACGGGCCGACGAAGATGCCGTCGACGCCATCGACCGCGGCGATCGCCTCGATCTGGTCGATCGCGGTCATGGTCTCGACCTGCACCAGCACGCAGACCTCGCGATCCGCCTCCTTAAGATAACCGGGCGCGCGGCCGAAGCGCGCGGCGCGGCCGCCGGTGGTGATGCCGCGCACGCCGGCCGGCGGATAGCGGCATGCCGCCACCGCGCGGGCCGCCTCCTCGGCGTTCTGCACGAACGGAATCAGCAGCGTCTGCGCGCCGACATCGAGCAGCCGCTTGATCAGCACCGCGTCGTTCCAGGCCGGCCGCACCACGGGCGCGGCGGTGCCGCGCGCCATGGCCTGAAGCTGGCCGAGAATGTTCGGTAATTCGTTCGGCGCATGCTCGGTGTCGAGCAGCATCCAGTCGAAGCCGGCATCGCCGAGGATTTCGGCGCTGAGATTGCTGCACAGGCTGCACCACAGCCCGATCTGCAACTCCTTCGCCAGCAGGCGCCGCTTGAACGCGTTTTCCGGAGTCTTCATCGCCGCGCTCACACGAACTGAACGGCGACCGAGCCGAGCGGGCCGAAGTCGGCGTGCAGCGTGTCGCCCTTGTCGGCCCACACCGGCCGCGTGAACGAGCCCGACAGCATGACGTGGCCCGGCTCCAGCACCGTGCCGAAGCGGCCGACCTTGTTGGCGAGCCAGGCGATGCCCATCGCCGGATGGCCGAGCACGCCGGCGGCGATGCCGGTCTCCTCGATTTCGGAGTTGCGGTAGAACACCGCACCGACCCAGCGCAGATCGACGTCATGTGGCCGCACCGGACGCCCGCCCAGCACGATGCCGGCGGCGGCGCCGTTGTCGGCGACGGTGTCGAAGATCTTGCGCGGATTCTGCACGCGCGCGTCGATGATCTCGATCGCCGGCACCACATATTCGGTGGCGCGCAGCACGTCGAGCAGGCCGATGCCCGGGCCCTTCAGCGGCTGGCCCAGCACGAAGGCCAATTCCGGCTCCACGCGCGGCACACAATAATTGGCGTGCGGCACCTTGGCGCCGTCCTGCAGCATCATGTCGTCGAGCAGATGGCCGTAATCCGGCTCGTCGATCTGCGATGACTGCTGCATCGCCTTCGAGGTGAGGCCGACCTTGTGGCCGATCAGGCGGCGGCCATTGGCGATCTTGCGCCGGGTGGTCTCGCTCTGGATCGCGTAGGAGTCCTCGATCTCGATATTCGGAAAGGTCTTGGACAGTTGCACGGCCGGCGTGCGGGTCCGCTCGGCTTCCATCAGAATGTCGGCGGCCTTGGCACGCTCTTGGTCGGTCAGCATGGTCGAAAAATCCTCTGAGTGGATGGGAATCAGAGCTTGATACAGACGTTTCGCAGTTCGGTATAGAACTCCATCGAGTGGACGCCGCCCTCGCGGCCGATGCCCGACTGCTTGGATCCGCCGAACGGCGTGCGCAGGTCGCGCAGGAACCAGGAATTGACCCAGGTGATGCCGACCTCGATCTGCGCGGCGACGCGATGCGCCCGCGTCAGGTTCTCGGTCCAGATCGACGTCGCCAGGCCGTAAGGACTGTCATTGGCCAGCGCGATGGCCTCCTCATCGCCGTCGAACGGCTGGATATGGCAGCACGGGCCGAAGATTTCCTCGCGCACCACCGCCGACGTTTCCGGCAGGCCGGTCCAGATCGTCGGCTGCACGAAGGAGCCGTTGGCATAGGCGCCGTCGAGCTGCGGCACGCCGCCGCCGAGCACCACGGTCGCACCCTCGGCCTTCGCCTTCTCGTAATAGGACAGCACCTTGCGGCGATGCTCCTGGCTGATCAGCGGGCCCATGGTGGTCGCCTTGTCGAACGGATCGCCCATGCGCAGGCCGGACGCGGTCGCCTTCAGGCGCCCGACGAAGCGATCGAAGATCGGCCGCTCGACATAGACCCGCTCGGTGCCGAGGCAGACCTGGCCGCAATTGGCGAACACCGAACGCATGGTGCCCTCGATCGCCTTGTCGAGATCGCAATCGGCGAATACCACGGCGGCGTTCTTGCCGCCGAGCTCGAACGATACCGGCCGCACGCCCTCGGCGGCCGCCTTCATGATCGCGGTGCCGGTTACGGTCTCGCCAGTGAAGGTGATGCCGTTGACGTCGGGATGGCGTGTGAGGAATTCGCCGGCGCTATCGGGGCCGAAGCCGTGCACCACGTTGTAGACGCCCGGCGGCACGCCGGCCTCGTTCATCACCTCGCCGAGCAGCGCGGCCGTGGTCGGCGTTTCCTCCGACGGCTTGACCACGACGGTATTGCCGCAGGCCAGCGCCGGCGCGACCTTCCACGTCATCAGCAGCAGCGGCAGATTCCACGGGCACACCACGCCGATCACGCCGCGCGGCACGCGGATCGCGTAGTTCAATGCGCCGGCCCCGTCCGGCGTCGCCATCTGGAACGTTTCGGTCGAAAGCGTCAGCACCTGATCGGCGAAGATGTTGAAATTGGCGGCGCCGCGCGGAATGTCGATATGCGAGGCCAGCGACGCCGGCTTGCCGGTGTCCAGCACCTCGGCGCGCAGAAATTCATCGAAGCGCTTCATGATGCCGTCGGCGACCTTGCGCAGCACGGCTGAGCGCTCCTGCACGCTCATGCGTCCCCATGGCCCCTTGAGCGCGCGGCGCGCCGCCTGCACCGCATCGTCGACGATCGCGGCATCGGCTTCGGAGACGACGCTGACGACATTGCCGGTGACCGGATTGCGATTCTCGAATGGCGCCCCACTGGCGGTGACGAACTTGCCATCGACGAAGTTCGCGAGACAGGGGCTCGCCGTCTCGATCCTGGTGAAAGCCTTATTCATGTCCGTCTCCGATCTTCCTTGAAGGCGCGCGGCCCGCCAGCCTTCTCAACCTTCCCCTGTGGGCGCGAGGCACTTCGATCTGCCGCGACGCGAGAGAACGCGCGGAGCGCGCCGCCATCGTCGCGCCGGTCTCGCGAGCCGCGGCCCGCGCGACCAGCATTGCCGAGGCATCAGCGATTCACGAGCGGCCTCACTCCAACCCCGCCCAGGCCAACCCGGCGCGGCCTGATTTCATAAATTTCATTTATTTCATAAAACAAGTAATGCTCTACTATGCAAGAGCGAATTTTCTCTGGCCTGGCTTCCGCCGCGACGCGGCGGACCATCCCGGACAAGACTCACCGATGATGCATCCCGATACCATTTTGCATCGCGGCAAGATCTACGTCGTGGATACCGCGGACAGCACCGCCGAAACGCTCGCGATCCGAAACGGACAGATTGTCGCCATCGGTTCGTCACAAGAATCCCGGGCTCTTGCGGACCCCGAAACCCGCGTCATCGACCTCGAAGGCGCGCCCTCGTGCCGGGCTTCGTCGACGGTCATCCGCATATGGACGGCTCCCGGATCCGCGCGCTGAAGCCTCCGTTCGACGACCGTCCCCCTGCGCGAGAAAAGAAATTTTATATAATTATGCTGATTGAATGATGTTTGCCAACGTATATAAATGCTACAGGAGAGTTAGCAGGAGGTCGTCATGGGACGGATTGTTTTCGCCGCCGGCGCGCCGCACGCACCCGCGATCGTGGGCCTGTTCGATCGCGCGCCCGCCGAATCCCAGAAGGTGGTCAAGGACACCTATGCCGCCATCTCGCACGAGTTGAGGGCGGCGCGGCCCGACGTCGTCATCATGTTCGCCAACGATCATCTCGCGAACAGCCGCATCACGTTCTATCCGGACTTCCTGATCGGCACCGCGGCCGCCCATAGCGGCCCGCACGAGTGGTTCCAGGAGTGGATCGCCTGCCGCAACTACACGGCCAAGGGCAATCCTGATGTCGCGAAGGCTCTGTTCCAAGGCATGACACGCCGCGGCATTCGGATGTCGTCGCGGGAGGAAAACCTCAATTTCGACGACAATATTTCCGTGCCCGTGGTGATGACGGATCTCGACCAGACCGACATGACCTTGGTGCCGGTGCTGCAGAACTGCACCGTGCCGCCATATCCCAGCCCGGAGAAATGCTACGAGGTCGGCAAGGCGCTACGCGAATTCATCGAGCAGGATCTCCCGCAAGACATGCGCGTTGCCCTGTTCGGCTCCGGCGGCCTCAGCCACGAGCCCGGCGGCATCAAGTACTACAAGATCGACGAAGATTTCGATCGCGCTTTCCTCGACATCTGTGTCGCGGGCGACCACAAGAAGCTCTTGAAGGAGATCACCATCGAGCGCCTGGAGGAGGCCGGTACCGGCGGCACGGCCGAATTGCTGTCGTGGTTTCCGGTGATGGCGGCGATCGGCGAACGGCCCGGCCGTTCGTTCGGTTATACCGGCTGGCCGAGCTTCCGCTGCGGCGTCGGCGGCGTTATCTGGGATCTCGACAGTAAGCAGTGAGGACCATCATGGCTTGGGAAAAATTCAATCCAAACCTTGCCGCCCACGATCTCGTTCAGGATATGAAGTGGGATCCGAAACTGCGCGAGGAATTCAAGCAGAACGAATCGGCCGTACTGGACCGCTACAAACTGATGCCGCAGGAACGCAAGGCAATCGAAGAACGCGACTTCCGGACGCTTTACGATCTCGGCATGCATCCTTACCTCGGCGGCCAGCTTTCCCGGTTCATCTGGGGCAACGATGCCGGCAAGGGCGCCATTGAGGCCTCCAATAAACTGGTGGCGTCCCTGCAAGGGCACTCACGCGATATTCCTCCCACTTGAGCAATATCCCGAAAACACGCGGGTTCTTCGCGCCGGTACCGACCTGCCGGCGCACGATGCTCGCCAGTTCATAGCCTCGAGTTCGAAGACCTGCACGATTGTCATTCATGTCCGCATATCGCATCGACATCCATCATCACACGTTGCCGCCCAACTACATCCGGGCCATCGGCGAGGAACGCATCGGCCCGCTGCTGGTATCCGGCAAGACGCCGGTCTGGACGCCGCAGCACTCCATCGAAGCGATGGATCGTAACGGCATTGAGAAGGCGATCACGTCGTTGTCCGCGCCGAACGTGTGGTTCGACGATGTCCGGCAGACGTGCGCATTGACGCGCGAATGCAACGAATACGCCGCGCGGGTGAGAGACGATCATCCCCAGCGCTTCGGTCTTTTTGCCAGCCTGCCATTGCCGGACATCGAGGGCAGCCTGCGCGAAATCGCCTATGCGCTCGACGAGTTGAAGGCCGACGGCATCACGCTGCTGACGAATTACGACGGGAAGTATCCGGGCGAGCCGGAATTCGCGCCGATCTTCGAAGAGTTGCACCGGCGCCGCGCCATCGTGCATTTTCATCCGGGAGAGTCGCCCGATAACAATCCGCATTCGCTGCCGATTCCGGCCGCGACGCTCGACTTTCCGTTCGAAACCACCAGGGCCGTGACTAGCCTCCTGGTAAGCGGAACGCTCGCGCGCAGCCGTAACGCCCGTTTCATTTTCTCCCACGCAGGCGGCACCATTCCGTTTCTGGCGGAGCGGATTGCGCGCCTCGAAATGCGGCCCGGCTTTCGCGAGAAGGCCCCGGACGGCGCGATGTTCGAGCTGAAGCGGTTGTATTTCGATACGGCGCTCTCGGCGAACAAGCTGATCTTCGGCTCGCTCTTGAAATTCGTGTCGCATGAACAGATCCTGTTCGGCAGCGATTATCCCTACGCGCCCGAAACGACGATGACGGCGACGGTCAAGGGGCTCTCCGATCTCGAACTGCCGCCGGATGTCCTGCGTGCGATCGAGCGCACCAACGCGCTGCGGCTCCTCAATGCGGTCGAGACGGTCTGACCTTGCCGAGGATCGTGGCCGCCGCGCGACGACGATCAGCCGCGGAAGTGCTTGGACAGCTTGAGGCCTTGAGCCTGATAATTCGAGCCGATGCGCTGACCGTAGAGCGCATCCGGACGTGCGAGCATTTTTTCATAGATCAGCCGGCCGACGATCTGGCCGTGCTCGAGAATGAACGGCACCTCGCGCGAACGTACTTCAAGCACGGCGCGCGCGCCCTGCCCCCCGGCGCCGGCATAGCCGAAACCGGGATCGAAGAAACCGGCATAGTGGACGCGGAATTCGCCGACCAGCGGATCGAACGGCACCATCTCGGCCGCGTAATCCGGCGGCACCTGCACTGCTTCCTTTGACGCGAGAATGTAGAATTCACCGGGATCGAGGATGAGGCTGCCGTCGGGCCGCGCCGCGATCGGTTCCCAGAAATCATCCACCGGATAGCCGCCGCGCCGGTCGATGTCGACCACGCCGGTGTGCCGCTTGGCGCGATAGCCGACGAAGCCACTGGAATTCTCGCCGGCCAGATCGACGCTCACCGCGAGGCCGCCATTGAGATCCGCATCGTCGATATCGACCAGCCGCTCGCAGGCGTGCAGCGCTTCAAGTTCATCGGCTTCGAGAATGGCGTCGCCGGTGCGGAAGCGCACCTGCGACAGGCGAGAGCCCTCGCGCACCAGGATCGGGAACGTCTTCGGACTGATCTCGGCATAGAGCGGACCGTGATAGCCCGCGCCGATCATGTCGAAGCGACGGGTGCCGTCGGCGATCACACGCGTGAACACATCGAGCCGCCCGGTTGAACTCTTCGGGTTTGCCGCCGCAACGATCTCCGGCGGCAGCGCAAGACTCTCCAGCAGCGGCACGATGTAGACGCAATTGGTCTCCAGCACCGCGCCGTCTGCAAGGCTGATCTCATGCAGCTTCAGTTCGTCGATACGCTCGGCGACGGTAGCGCCCGGGCCCGGCAGGAAACTCGCGCGAACGCGATAGGCGATATCACCGAGCCGCAAATCCAGGCTCGCCGGCTGGATTTGGCTTTCAACGAAGGGATAAGCCGGCAGGATCAATCCCGCATCAGCCATCGCTGCAATCATGCGGTCGGACAAAATACCATTGGCATCGGGATCAAGCGTAAACGGCACAACGATTATCCTCGTGTCCTCTCGTCGAAGCAGTCGCACCGTCATCCTGAGGTGCGAGCCATCTTTGGCGAGCCTCGAAGGGTGAACGGCCGTCGCCCCTTCGAGGGCTTCGCTGCGCTCAGCCGTCTCAGGGTGACGGCCCAACCTCGAAAATACCAGCCTTATCGGTTATCCGATGGATGGCTTGACGGAAAGACCGGGCCGGATTATCAGCGGGACTTATCCCGTGGTGATTTGAGCCGGCCGGCTTGCAGCCACGTTAAACAACTCGCTAAACAGGCCGGGGACGTATGATCCCGGCCGTTGTTCAAGGCCGGATTTTTTATGGCCGTGTCCGCGCGGCCATGCTGGAGGTCATATGTCCGTCTCGAAACCCGCCGCGTCACCGTTGCGTCCTGAAACCCAGCTGATCCATTCTGGTGTGCTGCGCTCGCAGTTCAACGAGACGGCGGAGGCCCTCTATCTCACGCAAGGCTTCATCTATGACACCGCCGAGCAATGCGAGGCGCGTTTCAACGGCGAAGATCCCGGCTTCATCTATTCGCGCTTCTCCAATCCGAATATCTCGATGTTCGAGCGCCGCATGTGCGAACTGGAAGGCGCCGAAGCGGCGCGCGCCACCGCAACCGGCATGGCGGCGGTGACCACCGCGATCCTCGCACCGCTGCGCAGCGGCGATCACGTCGTCGCTTCGAAAGCGATGTTCGGATCCTGCCGCTATGTCGTGGAGGACCTGCTGCCGCGCTACGGCATCGAGTCCACCTTGGTGGACGGCCTCGATCTCGATGCATGGCGCAAGGCGATGCGGCCGAACACGCGCAGCTGTTTTCTCGAGAGCCCGACCAATCCCACCCTTCAGGTGCTCGACATCGGCGCCATTGCCGAGATCGCCCACGCTTCCGGCGCACGACTGATCGTGGACAACGTTTTCGCGACGCCGATCTGGCAAAGCCCGCTCGATCTCGGCGCTGATGTCGTGGTGTACTCCGCCACCAAGCACATCGACGGGCAAGGCCGCTGCCTGGGCGGCATCATTCTCGCGTCGAATGACTTCATTCAGGAACACATCCACAATTTCATGCGGCAGACGGGCCCGTCGATTTCGCCCTTCAATGCCTGGACACTCACGAAGGGGCTTGAAACACTGGCGATCCGCGTCAGACAGCAGACCGCAAATGCCGCGGCGATCGCGGGCGCGCTGGCACAGCACCCGAAGATAACGCGGCTGATCTATCCGGGTCGCGCCGATCACCCGCAAGCGGCCGTGGTGAAGAAACAGATGCGCGCCGGCTCCACGCTGATCGGTTTCGAGGTGCAGGGCGGCAAGGCCGCCGCATTTCGCTTCCTCAATGCGCTGAAGCTCGCGCGCATCAGCAACAATCTCGGCGACGCGCGCAGTCTGGTCACCCACCCGGCAACCACCACCCACCAGCGGCTGCCGCCCGACGCACGCGCGGAACTCGGGATCGGCGAAGGCTTCGTGCGGTTCTCCGCCGGGCTCGAACACGCCGACGATCTGATCGACGACATTCATGCCGCGCTTGATGCGGCATGACGCCGGCGCGGCTCTCACGGGCGCAACCAGTGCAGATCGCCATGCGGAGTGCATGGCCAGACCCGACAGGCAACAGCGCCCCACGAACTCAGGGGCGGCCCAGTCGAACCTCTTCCCGCGCAGGAACGCTATAGACGAA
>Ga0207415_1000257_pt1 | contig 42613 bp, 39 predicted proteins | sample Passage237A_FD_187369 | JGI IMG/M metagenome (GOLD analysis project Ga0207415, IMG submission 187369) | Cellulose adapted compost microbial communities from Newby Island Compost Facility, Milpitas, CA, USA - Passage2 37A (SPAdes) (version 3) ... | reverse complement strand
AGCCCGAAAGCTTATGCTGTGAACAGTGGAAAACTCTGACGAGTTTACCACAATTCACAGCTATAGTAGTAGTAATAAACTCAGAAATTAGTAAAATTGTACCTGTCTGATAAAAGGGGGGCTTACAAAATCACCGGATATGATATGGCAGTTTGCTCGAAAACTGAAACAGTATTATGAAAAGCATGAGCACATACATGTTGAAGTTTATGTGCAATGCATGGTCAGTCTGAACGGAAGACCCTATAAGCAGTTTATAGACCCTGCCATCAACATTGCCGAACAACCATGGAAAATGTTTGCACATTCAGACTGGATATTGCCATATTCAGATTATTAATTTTTTCAGATTGTTGTTTTAACAAAAGATGGAGTTGCCAGGTTAAAGTATTATTTTTATCAATGGCTGTATAGGATCAGTCGTTTGTTTTTTTGTGTTTATGAGAAATGGTCAGATGCTGGTTTTTTCCGAATGATTATCCTTGGATAGGATTATAGTTATTCCGGACTTTTCTTCGTAACTATTCCTTGATTATGTTCCGTATATGGAAGAAATGGATTAAAATAGACGTTTATTTTTAATCGTTTAGGTATAAATGATTTTTTAATTTAAAAATTGATAGGTATGAGCAATTATCCCTGGTTTAAGCATTACCCGAAGGAAGTTAATCGGGAAATCAATCCTGATGAATTTTCAAATCTGATTGAGTTTTATGAATACTATAGCAGCAAGTATCATGATATGCCTGGTTATACCAATATGGGCAAAACACTTACTTTTGGGGAAGTAAATGAGCTTTCTACCCACTTTGCCGCTTTCATTCAGCATCATACCAAGCTGAAACCAGGAGACAGGATTGCCATTCAGGTTCCAAATTTGTTGCAGGTTCCGGTTGTTCTTTTTGGAGCCTTAAAAGCCGGTTTGGTAATTGTTAATACAAATCCTTTGTATACTGAGCATGAAATGCAGCATCAGTTTAATGATTCCGGTGCAAAAGCAATCGTCATTCTTGCAAATTTTGCGGATAAGCTTGAGAAAATCCTTCCTAAGACTTCTATTGAGACAGTCATTGTTACTCAGATCGGAGATATGCTGGGTGGGTTGAAAGGCTCCATTGTTAATTTTGTTGTGAAGCGTCTCAAAAAGATGGTTCCGGACTACACTATTCCGACAGCGATACCTTTTAAAACAGCGCTTAAGGATGGACGTCTCCATTCCTGGACAAAACCTGAGCGCAAAGGTTCCGATATCTGTTTTCTTCAATACACAGGCGGTACAACCGGAGTATCTAAAGGAGCTATGCTTACTCACAGGAATATGTATTCCAACATGGCTCAAAGCTATGAATGGTTTAAGCCTGTATTAAGAGAAGGTGAAGAAGTGGTGGTTACTGCATTACCTCTGTATCACATATTTGCTCTGACCTGTAATCTTCTGTTGATGTTGAAATATGGAGCCCGTAATTTATTAATCACGAATCCAAGGGATATGAAGGCCTTTATAAAGGATCTGAAAAGTCACCGATTTACCCTTATAACCGGTGTAAACACTCTGTTTAACGGTTTAATGAATCAGGAGGCTTTTACTTCGATTGATTTTTCATCACTTAAAGTAGCTGTAGGCGGAGGAATGGCGGTTCAGCAATCAGTAGCGGACCGGTGGAAAAAACTGACCGGAACAATGATCGCAGAAGGGTATGGGCTTACGGAGACATCTCCGGTATTGTGCTGTAATCTTGTCGATGGAAGAGCTAAGCTGGGCTCGATCGGGCTTCCTTTTCCCTCAACAGAAGTCCGGCTGCTGGATGATGACGGAAATGAGGTTTCTGTTAATCAGCCTGGAGAATTGTGTGCCAAAGGACCTCAGATTATGGCTGGCTACTGGAACAGACCGGAAGAAACCGAAAAGGTCCTGAAAGATGGCTGGTTAAAAACAGGAGATGTTGCTGTAATGGATGAGGATGGCTTTTTCAGGATTGTGGACAGAAAGAAGGAAATGATTCTGGTCTCTGGCTTTAATGTTTATCCGAGTGAAATTGAAGATGTAATTGCGCTGCATTCCAAAGTTCTTGAGGCCGGAGTGAAGGGCGTTCCGGATCCGGTAACGAATGAGGCTGTTCAGGCATTTGTAGTGCCCAAAGATCCATCACTGACAGCAGATGAGTTGAAAGAACATTGCAAAAAGTATCTGACGAACTATAAAGTACCTAAATATATTGAGTTTCGCACAGAACTGCCCAAAAGTAATGTAGGGAAGATATTAAGAAGACTAATGCAATAGAATAGAGGAAAGACTATTTTGAAGAGGCTGTCTCAAAAGAGGCAGCCTCTTTTATTTACAACTATTAGCCCCTGCTATTAATTGGAGAATGATCAGATTTCTCCGCTTTCTGCAGTAGTTCACAGGTTTGCTGGCTACTAAAAGCTTTTGTGACAGCCTTCTTTATTTTTGAAGAGGGAGATACGTACTCAGATTTCCTTCATCCGCCTTCATTGGAGCTTTTCCCGATAGCTGTATGGTAAAATAAAGTTCGAAATATGATATACAGTATGGGTATTCGTCCGTTTCTTAGGGCTTTTGTCAGGTAAGGAAGCGTAACAAAAAGTGTATAGTTGCTGTGTAGATCCCTGCAAAACAGTGAAATAAGTAGAGGTTTGAATTGGTATACCTTTGTTATATGATGTAGCTTTGCTTCGATCTGAATACCTAACAATAATACAATTATTAATTTATGAGAAAGATTTTTGTTTACTTTCTTCTGATGGGAGCAATGGTTGTCAGCTCCTGTGGGAAAAAGTCGCCAGATGAAAAGAAATCAAAAGGCGCAAAAAGCAAGACAGAATTTCCCAAAGAAGTGAAAGACTTGCTTGCTAAAATGAGTGTTGAAGAAAAAGCCGGTCAGATGACGCAGATCGACATCAGAAATCTGCTTAATGATGGTTATGGCAACACGGATCAGAAGATAAATGCGGAGAAGCTTGCTGAAGCTATCCAGAAGTATCACGTAGGATCACTTCTTAACTGTATTCATGCCTATACTCCTGAAAAGTGGATCGAACTGATTACCCAGATACAGGACGAGGCAATGAAGACTCCAAACAAAATTCCTATCCTATATGGAACAGATGCTGTACACGGTGTCGGTTTTATTTCCGGAGCAACTTTGTTCCCTCACAACATCGGGCTTGCTGCAACCCGTAACGATGCGTTGGTTAAAGAAGCCGGCCATATTACAGCGATTGAAGCCAGATCAGTTGGATTTACCTGGAATTTTGCACCCGTACTTGACGTAGGAAGAGAACCTTACTGGTCAAGATTAGAGGAGACGTTTGGTGAAGATGTTTACCTTTGTAAGCAAATGGGTAACGCAGCTATTATCGGAATGGAAAGTCCCGGACTTAATTCTAATCAGGGTGTTGCGGCCTGTATGAAGCATTTCATTGGTTATTCTGCCCCAAAGAATGGTATTGACCGTACACAGGCCCATCTTCCTGAAATTGTATTGAGAGAGTATTACCTTCCTCCGTTTGCGGAAGCTGTTCGTAATGGTGTTGCTACAGTAATGATCAACTCTGCGGAGATCAATGGTATCCCGACTCATGGCAATAAGAGCTTATTGACAGATCTTCTTAGAGATGAACTTGGCTTTGAAGGAATGGCTTGCTCTGACTGGGAAGATATTATTCGTCTTCATACCTGGCACAAAGTAGCTGCAACTCCTAAAGAGGCCGTAGCCATGGCAGTGAATGCAGGTGTTGATATGAGCATGGTTCCTAATGATTTTTCATTTCCTCAATATGTAGTTGAGCTGGTAAACGAAGGTAAAATCAGCAAAGAGCGTCTTGATGAGGCAGTAGGAAGAATTCTTACGCTTAAGCATAAGCTGGGACTTTTTGCAAATCCGATGCCTGATACAACTCATATCAAAACAATTGGTAGTGAGAAGCATCAGCAGGTTGCTTTGGAAGCAGCGCGTGAATCAATCGTATTGCTTGAGAATAAAAACTCTTTGTTGCCTCTAAAGTCAAATGCCAGAATCCTTGTTGCAGGACCTTGTGCAAACAGTGTGACTGCTCTTAACAGCTCCTGGTCTTATACCTGGCAGGGAGATGTTGCTTCTCTGTATCCAGAGGAGGCAACTACAGTAGTAAGTTCTCTTGAAGCGAAATTCGGTAAAGGTAATGTGATCAGCAACGCGGTAGCGGATTTTGACGCTGTGGCTAACTATGACGCTGCTTTTATCCGTAAGAATGCAGGAAGCAGTGATGTAATCGTACTTTGTCTTGGAGAACCTGCTTATGCAGAGCAGCCAGGTGTAATTAAGGATTTGAATCTTCCTGCAGAGCAAAAAGAACTGGTTCGTGCGGCAAAGCAGACTGGTAAGCCTGTTGTTCTTCTTTTGATTGAAGGTCGTCCGAGGTTATTACCGGAAGTGGCTGATCTTGCAGATGCTGTTTTGCTGTGTTTCAGACCTGGTAATACCGGTGGTACAGCTATCGCTGAAATACTTGCCGGAGATGTAAATCCATCCGCAAGAATGCCATTTACATATCCACGTTATAACGGAGATATTATTCTATATGATCACAAGTGGAAAGAAATCGAGCAGCAGCTGAAAGCTGGTGTTGCTGACACACTTGCGTTTAATCCTCAGTGGGAATTTGGTCGCGGACTTAGCTATACAACATTTGAATTCTCTAATCTGAAAACAGATAAGCAGGAGTTTTCAAAATCTGATTCTGTAAAGGTAGATGTAACTGTGAAAAATACCGGTGAACGTGCAGGAAAAGTAAGTGTTGAGCTATACAGCAGAGATCATTTTGCATCAATCACTCCAAATGTTCGCAGACTGAGAAAATACTCAAAAATTGAACTTAATCCGGGAGAAAGTAAGGAAATTACCTTCTATGTAAATGCAGAAGATCTAGCTTTTGTTTCTAAGGAGCATGTTCGTATCACCGAGCCAGGTAAGTTTGACCTGATGGTAGAGGGACAAAAGACTGTAATCGAACTGAAGTAAGCCTTAGCGTATTATTTCAGAAAGAAATCAGAGAAATTTTCTTAAAAGAAACCCACCTTTAACAAAAGGTGGGTTTCTTTTTTATAGGATTGGAGGTTAAGTAGCAAGTAATTCTTAAAAAGAGCTAATCAGCATTCCTTATGCTAAAGATATAACGAGAGTATGCTCACTGACTCAGTACGATAAACGTTCATCGTTCTGTTTTTTTCGACTAAGTGTTTCCGGCTTCGATAAACTCAGCCTTCACTGGACAGCTGTGTCGAATCTTTGAGCCTTAAGCTTTAAATCTTATTCTGTAATGGCTTAAAGTATCTGTAAATCAGTATGTATAAAAGGTGGTATCTAATCTGGCCCTTTTATTATTTTCCATACAAATATAATTTGGCATATTTGTGCGTTTTTAGGGAAAACTGGTGTTTCTGGGACCGGATGTTTATTCGGAATTAACGTTTGTTATTTGAATTTTGCTGCGTTTCATTTTTATACTGCTTACCATTATTATTCTTTCTGTTTCAGGAAGGGCTCAGCTACTAATCAGTCAGGATGTTGATAATGTCGCCTTGTCTCCGGCAAATGCACTCTTTGATGTGAGTGCACCGTTAGAAGAGAGTAGAAGCCACTCAAGGTATTGGATACAGGCGAGTCTTGTTAAAAACACCCAAGGGCTATGGTTTCTTGAATGTCTTTCGCCAAACCTGGCAGACATTATCGTGTTGATAAAGGACGAAAACGCGGAAAGTCAAGGATATCAAACCGGTAGCAGATATCCTTTTCATCTGCGTTATCTCAGACATAAGAATTTTGTTTTTCCGTTACCCCAGGATACCGGGACGTATACCTTATACATCGGACTGAACCAGTTTCATGAGCATGATCTTGATTTCAGAATACGTTCATACACTTTCTTTACGGAATATGCTATTGCCGAATATTATTACCTCGGTTTTTATTATGGTATACTTTTAATCGTTCTTCTGTACAACATTTTTCTTTTCCTTAAAAGCAGAATGCGTATACACCTGCTTTATTCATTATATATCATATCCTGCATTCTTGTTTCGGTCAAAGAAGATGGTACAGCCTTTCAGTTTTTATGGCCCTATTGGCCTCAGTGGAACCTGGTAGTCATTGACTATCTGGCCCGACCATTTTTTCTGATCAGTTTTATACTATATTCATTTACCTTTCTGAATATAGCCTCAATTTTGAAAGGTATACAACGGCTGATCGTTGTCCTGCTTGCTGTTTTTCTTATTTGTTTTGGATTATCAGCATTCTCGGACTTCTGGATGCTGATAGCGGAATGGCTTTATTTCGGCATCTTTAGCGTTATTTATGTATCATCCTGGTTTATAGCCAGGAGAGGCAATCGTTTTGCTTACTATTTCTTTGCCGGATTCTCTGTGATCGTACTGAGTGTCCTTATCTATATTTTCAGGATTCTGGAGATATTGCCTTCCAATATTCTTACAGTTTATATAATTAATTATGGAATCGTTTTAGAAGTAGTTATTTTTTCTATTGCCCTGGCAGAGCGTATCCGCCTGATTGAAAATGAAAAGGAAAAAAATAAGCTCGATCTGATTGCCGAGCTGGATAAAAACAATCAGTTGCAGAATCTGCTTATCAGGGAACTGCAGGAGAAGAAAGAATTGCAGGATAAAGTAAACCGGGAACTGGAACAAAAAGTGCGGGAGAGAACAGCGGAGCTGGAAGTTGCGAATAAAGCGCTGGAAGAAACGGTCTGTGAGCGGGACCGGCTTAATTCAGAGCTTGACAAGTACAACTATAATCTGAAGAATGAGATTCGGAAAGAAAAGATTTCCCGCATATTTCACCAGGATATTTCCTATGAACAATTTTTGCAGATTCATCCTGATGATGATTCCTGTCTTCGGTTAATCAGAGACCTGAAGTGGCCTCAGGGCTTTTTGTGTCGCCAGTGTGGTTATGATAAAGCCTCTCAGACAAAGGTATGGTATCGCTGCAAATGTAATAAATGCGGTTATATTGAATCGGTAACGGCACATACGCTTTTTCATCATCTTAAGTTTCCGCTTAATAAGGCCTTTTATCTGACCTATGTAGAGGTGGCTGGTATAGGAATGACCAACGAGGAACTGTCGAATCTGATCAGTTTGCGGAAGCCTACTGTTTGGGCCTTCAGGAATAAAGTACGTGAACGTATTAGCGACAAAAAATTTCAGAAAATCAGCACCTGGAAAGATATGATTCTGGATGCATAGAAGTATTATGAAAGTAGAAAAGTCATATCCAGCGGGAGTATATAGGCGATTGTTTTTACAATAGGCAAAAAGAAAGTACATTTGTTTTACAAAATAGAAGAGTTGCACATGTCAAGATTATTTTTGGTCATTTTCTGGATACCGGTATATTTTTGCCTGAGTGGATGTAAGAAGGATAATGATGGAATAAACAGCGGTTATTCGGGAAGATGCGAGACTGCAAATATAGTGGTAAATGCAGTAGTAAATGCAGATACGATAAATGTAGAAGCTTATGGCGGACAAGGACCATATACCTATTCTGTAGATGGGAAGTATTTTTCTTTTTTAAATAAGTTTATCAATCTTTCATTGGGCGAATACCGCGTGTTTGTTCAGGATGCCAACAGGTGTTACGGGATTGCTAAAGCTACAGTCGAATATAAGGCCGAATTTTACGATTCACGCTCGGAAACAGCATACCCTGTGGTAAAAAAAGGAAAACAGATATGGCTGGGCAGTAACCTTCGCCATACAGTGCAGGATAGTACCTGGTGCTACGATGATTTGTCTGAGAAGTGTGAAAAAAACGGAGCGCTGTATGTGTGGAAAATCGCTCGTAACGTATGCCCTTCAGGCTGGCGTCTTCCAACGGCAGCTGACTTTGCTGAACTGACAGATTCGCTTGCCAGACAGGGAGATGTCTATGCGCTTTTGACGGAGGAAGGCAGGAGCGGATTTAATTTGCAGCTGGCGGGGCAGAAATCTTCTGGTGCTTACAACGATGAAGGGAAGATTGCCTCTTTGTGGACATCTGATTTTACAGTTAATGGCTCTGATACGACATATACTGCATTTGAAGTAAGTAATACGGGTAGTGTGATAATCAATACAGGGCATGATAACCAAAGTGCTTTGAGTGTCCGGTGTATAAGGCAGTAATGATTTTGGTTAGTTGGTGGTAATAGATTATTTTGGGAAGTCTTTTTATTTAATATTTTTTAACATGCGGCTGGAAGACGAAATCAAGCAGAAAAACTTTAAGAATGAGTACGAGAAAGGAATTATCAATCTGATATATACCTACAATTGGATGGATACCAGGATGAAGGCTTTTTTTAAAGTATATGATATTACTCCTCAGCAGTTTAATATCCTGAGAATTCTGAGAGGCCAGCATCCCAAGCCCTGTACGGTAAATCTTCTGAAAGATCGTATGCTGGATAAAATGTCTGATGCGTCACGTATAGTTGAACGTTTACGAATAAAAAAACTGCTTGTCCGGAATGTAAGCAGCACGGACCGGCGTTCAGTCGATATTATGATCTCCCAGGCCGGACTTGACCTGCTTGGAAAACTTGATGTTGATATTGACCTGGTACACAAAGAACTTTTTGCCAATTTAACAAAAGAAGAAGCATTTCAACTGAATACTCTCCTTGATAAATTAAGGGGCTAATTTTTGACTTCCGGCTCCTCTTTCAAAAGATTGTGATTGTTTCTATTCAGACTTGCTTTAAGAAAGTCTGAATAGAAACAATCTTTTCCAACCTGCCTCATAATGGTTTTACCGCAAGTATTGTTATTTATGTAAAAGTATGTTTTGGTTAGAACCTGTCAGATAATATACTTTTTGTTGTAAAAAGAATCTGTTTTCTGTGTAAGGAAAGACTGTATTGAGGAAGCATGAGTGTCTTTTTAAAAGAAAATCATGCCTTTTCATTGACTATGTATGTTGTTTTATATAGATAATCAAATAATTATGGTTGATCGGTTTTAATTGTGTATACTTGCCTTTTTTTCAGAAAGTGATGTAATATTTTAATAAAATAATGTAAAAATTTGGAGTGTATGTTTTTGAATGCTATCTTCAAATACTTTTTAATCAGTAGTTTTAAAACCCGGATCTTTTTGCCTGCTATGGTCCTCCGAGGGTGACCTCCTCAGCAATGAGGAGGCTTTTTTTATCTGATTGTTTATACTTTTAGCGAAAACTTATACGTTCAGATTCCGGAAGTGCATTTCCGGTTAACGGGAAGGGTATAATTAAACTTCAATTTTATAGTGAAGTTTAACCCTTTTTGCTAATTTTAGGGCGTTGTTATGTATGAAGCGTTTAAAAGTTTCGTTTTAGTTTCTCAAATGAAAAGTTTTCTTTGCTTTTGTATTCGTAAAATACAATTTCAACTATAATTGGTATAACCCTTATAGGGGTAAAATGTTTTGATTTACGTTTTCAGTATAAATAGTAAATGTATAGAATAGTTCTTTTGGGGGTGTTTTTGGCGAGTCTGGTGTCCTGTGTTCCCCATAAAAAAATCATTTATTTTCAGGATTCAGGTATTCGTGGTGACACCATACATAGGGAAAAGTTTAACTATCGTGTACAGGCTCGTGATCGACTGATTGTGAGAGTTTCCAGCTATGATACACGTCTTACCGAGTTTTTTAATCTGACTCCAAGTGGAGCTGGAGGAGCACAGATGGCGAGAATGGCTTATTCTCCCTTATTTAACTACTTGGTTACAGATTCCGGATATATTGATATTCCTATGTTTGGGGAAGTAGAAGTAGTTGGTCTGACACTGGAAGAGGCTAGGGAAAAGGTTCAGGAACTGATGCGTGTTCAGGTACCGGATGCCTATGTTGCTCTGCGTCTGGGGAACTTTCGGGTTACCGTATTAGGAGAGGTCGGGACTGGTAAAGTCATCGAGACGGAAAATGACTTCCTGACGATATATGAGGCTCTGGCCCAGGCTGGGGACATCGGTGAGTTTGGCAAACGCAACATGGTTCGACTTATACGCAACGCGGGGGATAGTTCTCAAATCTTTACCCTGGATTTAACAGGCAAAGAGGTTTTATCCTCCAATCTCTATTATCTGCAACCCAACGATATTGTTTATGTAGAGCGTATGCCCGTCAAGACTTTCATGACTAACCTCAATACGGTGACCAAGATTTTGGGTATTGCGACCTTCATATTTCTGGCGGAGCGCTTGGTAAATACCTTTGCATATTGAACAATTAAGAAAAATTTATTGAGGGAATGTCACAATTAGTCTCGCCCAGTGAAGATATCATTGATGTAAAAGCCTACCTGGCAAAGTTCTGGTCCAAATGGTACTGGTTTCTGATTACCTGGGCTGTTGCATTTGCGATCGCAAAGGTATATTTGCGTTATCAACGCCCCATGTATTATGTGCATGGTACTGTTTTAGTCAACGGTCAGAACTCTTATGAGCGGAACTTGGGAGGATTGGGCCTTTTTTCAGGTGGGACAAACCTCATCGATGAGATCAGTATTGTCAAGTCTTATGACTTGATCATGAAAACGCTTTTGAAATTACCTGAATTTGGTATTACGTATATGCATAAGGGGGATGTGAATGATATGGAGTGGTATGAGAATACCCCTATTCGTGTGGTTTTGGATTCTTCCTCATTCCAATTGGTAGGCTTACCTTTTCATGTGACCGTTCTGCCGGGCAACAGGTATCGTATACAGGCCCAAGCTACTCAGGCCAGTTTATACGATACACGCCTGAATACCATAGAAGGAGTGAAAACAAATTTGTGGATTCAGGAGGAAGGAGAGTTTGGAAAGCTGCACAAAGGTGAATATTTTTCTTTTACGCTCTTTTTACAAAATCTTTCCTATAAAGACGAGGAAAGTCGTTTCTATTTCTATCTTACCAACAGGATTAGCCAAGCTCAACAATATAAGAACCGGCTTCAGGTAAGCCCGCTTTCCGACAAGGCCTCAATATTGAAAATGGCTTTGGGCGGCCCCGTCCTGCGAAAGGATATTGACTTTATCAATGCCCATATGCGTACCTATGTGGAGCACGAACTAGAGGAAAAGAACCGGATTGCGGAAAGTACCTTAGGCTTCATTAATCAGCAGTTACAGGAAATAGCAGGCACGCTGGAGAAGACAGAGAGCGCTATGGAAAAATTTCGTGCGCAAGCAGGTATAGTGGATTTTAGTACGGCCACTGGTACTATTGCAACTAAGCTACAGACTTTAGAGGAAAGCAAGGGGGCAATACAGTTACGCTTATCTTATTATGCTTATATTCGTGAGTATATCGAAGCTAATAAAGAATTGACTAATATGGCTGTGCCCTCTGCCATAGGTATCGCGGATCCTGTATTTTCTGGTTTACTAAGCCAACTAGTAACCATGAAAACAGAGCGTATGCAACTATTGACCAGTACCAGCGTCTCCAATCCTTATGTGAAGGATCTGGATGCCAAGATCCGGATAGCTACTAGTTCTTTATTGGAAAGCATCACCAATGTAATTAAGGGGGAGGAACTAACCCTGCGTGATCTGAACAGACGTATTGCGGAGGCAGAAAGCAAGCTAGGACACCTGACAGGAAGTGAAAGAGATTTCTTAGATATACAGCGAAACCTGAATTTGAATAACCACTTGTATAATTTCCTTTTGGAAAAGCGTGCAGAGGCTGGAATAACCAAAGCCAGCAATCGTCCTTCTCATTCTATTATTGATGAAGCGCGTATGTTAAGTGCTGTGCAAACAGGGCCAAACACAAAACTGTATTATAATATTGCTTTGATGATTGGATTGTTTCTGCCCATAGGTATTATTTTGCTTATGGACTTTCTCAATGATAAGATCAAGTCTAAAGAAGATTTGCAAAGGGCTTCTTCTTTACCAATATTGGGTATTGTGGGGCATTGCGCAGAAAAAGAGTTTACGAATCTGGTGGTTGCTGAAAAGCCTAAAAGTAATATAGCGGAAGCTATGCGAGCCATTCGTATGGATATCGCCTATTTGGTTCCGGACAAGGAACGTAAAATCATTACTGTTACTTCTTCCATTAGTGGGGAGGGCAAGACATTTTTGTCCATGAATATGGCGACTATCTACGCTATCTCTGGAAAAAAGGTATTACTTATAGGCGCTGATCTGCGAAAACCTAAGATTTACAATGACTTTAAAATTGGTAATACTCTAGGTTTATCGACTTACCTGTCCGGTAGAGCAACTGTGACACAAATCATCAATGCAACTTTTGTAGAGAATTTGGATTTGGTCGTGGCTGGCCCTGTGCCACCTAACCCAGCTGAATTATTGGCGAGTCCTGCAATGACAGATTTATTGGCCGATCTGATTAGAACATATGAAGTTATTATCGTTGATACACCTCCGGTGGGTTTAGTTGCGGATGCGTTTTCTTTGATGGTTTCTTCAGATGTGAACCTTTATGTGGTACGACACAATTATACTCGCACAGCTATGTTGGATAAGGTTAATGAACTTTATCAGAATGGTAAGCTGAAGAATATGAGTTTGGTCGTAAATGACTATAGTGGTGGGCGCGAAACAGGCTATGGCTATGGCTATAGTTACGGTTATGGTTATGGAGACTATATGAAAGAGGAAAAAAGCAGAAGTTTATGGAAGCGATTGCTGAAGGTATAGCTTGATAAGATTAAATCTGTTGGGAGGAGAGTCTGATTATTCCTACGCCAGTATTGGTTCAAGATTGATTAAGTCTTTCAGATCGGGCATGCGAATTTATAAGTCTTGTAGCTAGGTAGTGAAAATATTGAATGCGCTTTATTATGCTTGGTGCAATAAATTATTATACCTCGTTTTCATGATATAGCTTGTAATGTTTGAACTAACAGTAGAGTTATTGAGTGTTGAAATAATACTTTAGGTATGAAAATCCTTTTTGTTTGCGGATCATTGGAGCCTGGTAAAGATGGGGTAGGGGATTATGTTCAGGTGTTGGCCAGTCGATTGAGATTATTGGGGCATGAGATTTTTGCATTATCATTGAATGATCGTTACATAAAGGAAAATTTCTATAAGACAGATGGTATTTACAGAATATCCTATGAACTTTCTTGGAATTCAAAAAAGACAATTGCCAGAAACTTAATAAACGATTTCGGACCTGATTTAATCAGTTTTCATTTTGTTCCTTTTTCATTTAATAATAAAGGGTTGTTGGGCAAAGAAAAGAGTTTCCTGGCGGATATCTTGTATGGGTATCCCTTACATCTCATGTTACATGAGTTATGGGTAGAAGGCCATACCTTAAAATTGAAACTTTGGTCTTTACTGCAAAGAAGAGCTATCATTTCATTAATTAACTTGCTTAAGCCGCTTTATCTTCATACCAGCAATGAGTATTACATACATCGATTGATGAAATATGGCTTTCGAAGCAATTTGTATCCGGTATTTAGTAATATATCGTTCTCTAGCAAATCTTATATTTTGTATGATAAGTTAAAAACATTAGATAGTGGAATAGAGGATTGGTATAATAGTGAAGTGCCTGTTTTTATGAGTTTTGGTTCTATTCATCCTCAAGCAAAATGGGACGAGCTTATTGATTTGATAATTAAAGAATATGGTATGGCTATATTTGTTTCCATAGGTAGAATGGGACCTGGGGAAAAGGTATGGAGCGATCTGAAAAAGAAGTATAAATCTTTGCTGAAATTTATAGAGATAGGAAACCTAGACTCGGAAGAATTGTCCTGTATTATTCGCCAGGCAGATTTTGGAATCACTACTAATCCGGAAGCATTGTTAAAAAAAAGTGGTTCCGTAGCTGCTTTTTTAGAACACGGGGTCCCTGTATTATATATGAGACGAGAGTATTCTGATCAGACTTTCATTTTCAGAGAAGAGTATATACCATCCGGTTGTTTTCATGTTTCTTTAGCCAGAAAGATTGGTTTAAAGCAAATTATTCGTGATCGATGTGCTGGTAATCAGTTGGGAGTGTTTCCGGAAGATCGATTTGTTAGCGATGTAATAATGAATTTGCTAAATGAACCTGATGTGAAGTGTAAATAGTTTTATTGTGAGGATTTTAATTTTAAGTCATAGGTTTTCACCTTTTGTTGGTGGAATAGAAGTAAATTCTGAATTGCTGGCGGATGAATTTAATAAGTTGGGGCATGAAGTAAGAGTAATGACTTGGACAGCTACTGGAAAAGACATTGTTTTTCCCTATGTTGTTATACGAAAACCAGGTTTGTTTCAAATGTTTAAACAAATGCTATGGGCAGATTTGGTATTGGAGAATAATCCATGCATTCGTTTGGCATGGCCAGTATTGTTGATGACTAAGAAAATTCATGGAATTGTACTTTGCACTTGGGTTCGTCGTTCAGATGGCAGTTTGTCTTGGTTGGATCGATTTAAGATATGGTGGATAGCGAAAGCGGATAGAGTAATCGCTGTAAGTGAGTCGGTCCGTAAGCAAGCTTGTTTACACGCGACTGTGATTGGCAATCCTTATCGGGACAAGTTGTTCCGGAATATGTTGATTCAACGGGACAAAGATTTCGTTTTCGTTGGTAGATTAGTTTCTGATAAGGGAGTCGATATGGCTGTTCGTATGCTCAAAGAGTTACTCAATATAAACAGTGGACGGGACCTTAGCTTAACAATTATTGGTGAGGGACCTGAAAAAGAAAAATTAATTAATTTGGTTACTGAATTGGGCTTGAACCGGCATGTGTATTTTGCAGGGACTCTTCGTGGGGATGAGTTGGTCAAGTGTATCAACAGACACAAATATTTTGTCGTGCCATCCCGGTGGGAAGAGCCATTTGGAAATGTGGCCTTGGAAGGAATGGCTTGTGGCTGTATACCCATTGTTTCAGATGGGGGCGGTCTACCCGATGCTGTGGGGGCAGCTGGCTTGATCTTTGAACGGAATAATTTGGATGATTTGGTCCTTAAAGCAGGATCTTTGCTACAAGATTCTGCTTTATATGAGCGTTTGCATAGAGAAGTATTGGAACATTTGAATAAATATAAGGCTGACGTGGTGGCGAAGCGTTATTTGGAATTCTTGAACAATTAAGATACTTTCTGCGATAGAAATCTCAGGCATATGAAGATTGTAGTAAGTAATCCTGGTAAGCAACATGTACATCAGCTGTTGGAAGGCTTAAATGTGTTTGCAAATCCGGTATTTGTCACTTCTTATTGGTGGCAAGCACGTAAATGGCGCTACCGTATAATAAGTCTGATGCCTAGAAGGTTACGAGAACGTCTGATGTTGCAACTGCGGAAACGTTATCATCCTCCGATAGAAGGGATACTGATATTTGAGTTCCCGGGACCGGAATTAAGGCGCTTATTCCGACTGGCAATCCTCAAAAATAATGATATGGAGGCAATCACCTTCGAGCGAGAAAGAGCTTTTGACAAAAAGGTGGCAGCAAAGTTATCTGCTTGGCATCCGGAAATAGTAATAGGCTATGAAATGGCTTGTCTTGAAACTTTCAAAAAAGCCAAACGATTGGGAGCGACGACAGTATTGGATTTGGCGCAAATACACTATAAGGAAATAGACGTCTTAGGAAAGCGTTTTCCCGTATTGGGTACTTTATTCGAAAATCGGAGATTGCGTGATAAGATTAATCGAGTGAAGGAAGAAGAGTTGCAGCTTGCAGATTGTATTTTATGTTTGTCCGATTTCGCTATGGAGTCTTTACATAGACATGGAGTACCCGAGCATAAAATAGTTAAGGTAAATTTGGGTTTTGCCCCGCAAGTGTTTCTGGCAAAAAGTGAGTACAGGAAAAGTGGTCTTTTTCGTTTTGTTTTTGTTGGGACTATAACAAGACGAAAGGGTATTGATTTGTTGACCCGCGCTTTTCAGGAACTGGATTTGCCTGACTCGGAGTTGATGCTAATTGGCCCTTTGACTGACGCAGAGGAAATGTTGCCTCAGGATGATCCAAGAATACGACATATTGCTCATGTACCGCAGGAACGACTTAATGATTTGCTAAATGCCTCTGACCTGTTTGTTTTTCCATCTTACCTGGACAGTTGGGCCATGGTTGTAGTAGAAGCGATGGCTTGTGGATTGCCAGTAATTGTGTCGACGTATACAGGAGCCTCAGATGTAGTAAGGAAAGGCGGTGGGGATGTTATTGAGCCGGCGTTGGAGCTTTTGAAAGAACGAATGAGGGCCCGGTATGAGAATAGAGAGGAGACGGAACGTTTGGGGCGAGAAGCACGAGCAATAGCAGAAAGTTATACGTGGGAAACCTATCATCGAGAAGTTAAGAAGGTTTTATCCAGATTAAAAGTTAAATAAGAATTAGAGGATTTGTTGATAAGGTATTTTGGATTCGAAATTACATAGCTGGACGGAGAGACAGATCCGTGTACTGACTCGCGTAAAGAACTTGATCATGCTGATTTTCCTGCTGATCATTTTTGAGGGAGCAATACGCAAGTGGATCTTACCCTCACTGAGTGGACCTCTTTTCTTCGTTAAAGATCCCATTGTCTTGCTTGTTTATTTGCTTGTGTTCAAGTATCGCCTTAACCCACGATCAAGATTATATAAGATTAGTTTGCTCATGTTAGGGCTCTTCTTTTTCGGGGGATTCTTGCAGATTGTACTCAATGCTTTCAGTCCACTGGTGCTCCTGATTGGTTTCCGAAATTATTTTTTGCTTTTGCCGCTAACTTTTATTATTGCTGAACATTTTACTAAGGAAGACTTGGTGCGTTTTGCCCGGATAACCTGCTGGATTGCACTGCCAACCGTGATTTTAGTTTTTTTACAGTATCATTCTCCACCAGAGGCCTTTATCAATAAAAATGTAGGTGAAGGAGAATCGACTAGAGTATTTACGGTTGCTCGAGGCATTGTACGAGTAAGTGGTTTTTTCTCTTTTACAAGTGGGCATTCGCTGTATGTTCTGATCTTCATAGGCTTTCTTTTTTTTAATTATTTCTTACCAAAGAAGGAACGTTTTTTACCATCTATTGTATATGTGACTCTTCTTTTGATTGCTCCCGTTTTGGTGATTTATGCGGGGTCCCGCGGTTTAGTCGCCAATGTACTTATCTTATGTTTTTTTGTTATGCTTGCAGCTTTATTATCTCTCAATAGACGCAGTAGTTTTCGGGTTTGGGGATTGTTTATTGTGGGGGGGGCGTTGATGTATTTTCTGACAACTACTTTTTTGGCGGAGAATGTTGCGGTTTTAGCGGGACGATTTGAGGCTGCTTCTCGAAGCGAAGATACCATTTATCGTTTTTTTAGTTCTTATATAGAAGTGTTTAAATCTTTCGGTTTCGATGTGCCACTTTGGGGTTTGGGTTTGGGTATAGGATCTAACGCTGGTGCTTTTTTAATGAGTGGAGCTCGTGGTTTTGTGACAGCAGAGTCAGAATGGCAGAGTGTTATGGCTGAAGCGGGACCATTATTGGGTAGTGTGTTTATTGTTTATCGTATTTTTTTGAGTGTTAGTATTTTGTATGTTTCTTTTGCGGTTTTTAGAAAGAAAGGGATAATTATCCCTGTCATTTTTTCAGCCATGGTTTTTATGTTGTTCCTTAATGGACAGATTACCAAACAAGGCACTTCCATGTACTTTGCGTGGTTTTTTATTGGTTTGGCTATGGCTGCAAATAGGATTTATGCACTTGGGGAAACACCGGTTCAGGTAGATAAAGTTAAAACTTCCGAATCTCTTAATCTAATTCATGAAAATCGTCATTTTTTCTCATCCTGATTTTGTTGGTTCTCAAAGTATGGCCCGTTATACCTATTGGTTAGCAGAAGGAATGCGTAATCGAGGACATGAGGTGGAAGTGTGGAAGCCCGAAGCCTTTTTTTGCCGATTGCCCTGTCCTGCTTTTTGCTTCAAGTGGTTGGGATATTTGGATCAATACGTAGTTTTTCCTTTGCTTGTATGGTTCCGTCTGAGAAACAAGGCGAAAGATATCTTGTACGTGTTTTCGGATCATGCATTAGGTCCATGGATTCCTTTGGTAGCAGGGCATCTTCACATAGTACATTGCCACGACTTCTTGGCACAACGAAGTGCATTGGGGGAAATACCTGAAAATCTAACAGGACTAAGCGGTCGTATATATCAGAGATTTATTCGTAGAGGTTATCGGAAAGCGAAGCGTTTTATATCTATTTCTAAAAAGACGCAAGAGGATTTACACCGTTTTGTAGGATTTGAGCCCCTGCTATCAAAGGTAGTATATAATGGACTAACGAGAACCTATTCGGGAGTGAAAGATGTACAAGCTCTCAGGGATGCATTGTCCGGAAAGACTGGTTTGCCCTTGTCTAATGGATTTATATTGCATATAGGTGGTAACCAATGGTATAAAAACAGGCGAGGTGTTGTGATGCTCTACGATGCTTGGCGCCGGCGTTCTGATAGGAATTTACCATTAATATTGGTGGGACAGAAACCTGATGGAATGTTAAATGAGGTAATTTCACAAGCGAGTTTTAAAGATGATATTTTCGTAGTTCTGAATGGGGATGATGTACTTGTGGAGCAATTGTATGCTTCTGCAAGCGTATTTTTATTCCCTTCATTGGCGGAGGGATTCGGATGGCCGATTGTGGAATCCATGGCTTCTGGGGGAATGGTCATTACAACAAACGAGGCACCCATGACCGAAGTAGGGGGAAATGCGGCCTTTTATGTCAGAAGGATGCCTAACTCGGATATTCAGGAATGGTTGTTTGAATTTACAGATATGCTGGATAAATTATTGTCAATGTCAGATGACGAGCGGAATATGGTTTCGGAATTGGGATTGGAAAATGCATTAAGATTCAATTCCGATTCTGCCTTGAATGAAATAGAAAGGATCTATCGTACTATTGTCGAAGAAAAATATTAATAATGAAGGTATTGCATGTTACTTCGAGAATGGATCCTCAATGTGGTGGAGTTGTACAAGCGATTCACACGATTACCTATGCACTAGAAAGTGTGAATATTTCTAGTGAAATTGTATGTCTTGAGGAGCCTGATGCTTCTTACATTAAAGACAATAGCAATATTCATGCATTGGGGTTAGGAAAAACTGCTTGGAATTATCATTCTCAGCTCATTGCTTGGTTGAAGGAGAATATGATCAAGTATGATATTGTTATCGCTCATGGGATGTGGCAATACCATAATTTTGCTCTATATAGAGTGGCAAAATTATTGGATTGGACGAGTAATAGGATCCTGATCATGCCGCATGGTATGTTAGATCCCTATTTTCAGAAGGCTCCTGATCGTAGATTAAAAGCTATTCGTAATTGGGTTTTCTGGAAACTAATCGAACGGAATATTGTAAATTCATCTGGAGGTTTGTTGTTCACCTGTGAATTAGAAAAGAAGCTTGCTGCTACGACTTTTAGACCCTATCACCCTGCTTTAACTTACGTTGTTGGTTTGGCCGTAACAGCTCCGCCGCCTTATGAAGAGAGGATGAGGTTAGCTTTCCTGGCTTCGAGTGGGCTTACTCCGGATACCGAATATTTTTTATTTCTAAGCCGGGTTCATGAGAAAAAGGGACTAGATCTATTGCTTAAGGCTTATTTGGCTTTGCAAAAAAAAGGAATTGAATTGCCGGAGCTAGTTATTGCCGGGCCGGGCTTGGACACTGAATATGGACAGACTATGAAGGAGCTGGTGGAAGGTGAAGCAGGTATTCATTTCATTGGTATGTTGCAAGGGTATGCCAAGTGGGGGGCGTTTTATGGAGCGCAGGCTTTTATTTTGCCAAGCCATCAGGAAAACTTTGGTATAGCGGTAGTAGAAGCCTTGGCTTGTGGTATACCAGTGCTGATTAGCGATAAAGTCAATATCTGGAAGGAAATCATAGAAGGTAGCGCGGGATTAGTAGGGAAGGATACGGAAGAAGGAATACTGAAGCTATTGAATAATTGGTTAGAGGTATCCAACGAAAGGCGAAGGCATATGTCAGTCAGGGCTATCCATGTGTATAGAGAATATTTTGCGCTTGGTGGAGTCGCTAGGAATATGAAAAACGTATTGGAATCAGTTGCGACAGACACCTAAATTCTTTATTTGTGCTATCGCTGATGAATATGATGGTTTTATCTGTTGTTGTACCCTTGATATATAATGTTAGTGAGTGTTTTATTGAAAAGGCTTGTTGGTTGTAAGGTTAATGGAAGAGAAAAATTTTATTGTACGAATTGCTAGGAAATGAAAAATAGGGTAGCTGACAATGAATATGTAGATTCACAGATAAAGTCATCAGGATCTGAAAATAATCTGGGTAAAAGCAAAATATTCAATTTTTCCAAGCTTATAGGAAGCACTTTTCTTGTGCAATCCCTAATTCAATTTATGGGAATGTTAATTGGTTTTTATATTGTCAGGAAGCTGACTGTACAGGAGTATGCTTTATATACGGTGGCCAATAATATGCTTGCGATGCTAAACGTTTTGTCTGATAGCGGAATTTCGACAAGTACTTATGCTTTAGGTGGAAAAGTCTGGGCTGACAAAAATAAACTGGGCAAGGTCATGTCCACTGCTATAAGATTTCGTAACAAGTTTGCGTTACTGGCTCTCCTTATCGGTATACCCATTACTGCTCACATGTTGCTTGAGCAGCAGGCTTCGTGGGGAACAATAATTTTGATTGCAATAACTTTTATTCCGGCTTTCAAGGCTCAGTTGACAGATAACTTATATGTAGTTGTCCCTAAGCTACATCAGGATATCAGGCTACTTCAGGGTAATCAATTATTTGTAGCTATATTACGATTGCTTTTAAATGGTTTATCCCTGTTTTTTTTCCCATTTGCCTGGATGGCACTTCTTGCAAATGGTATACCACGAATAGCCGGTAATATAAGATTGCGTAAAATTGTGGACCGTCGTGCTGTTATTACTCATGAAGAGGATCCAGAAGTCAAAAAAGAAATCACGCGTATTGTTAAACGTACATTTCCGGGAAGCCTGTATTTCGCATTTTCAGGGCAAATATCTCTGTTTATTTTGGCATATATGGGTAAGTCTAGTAATGTCGCGGAATGGGGTGCATTAGGAAGGTTTTCTGTGATCTTTACATTGATTTCGTCAGTGTTTGCGATGGTAATTATTCCCCGATACACACGTTTGGAAAACAATCGAAAGAAATTGTTCGCAACAGCCCACAAAATTTTAGGTGTACAGTTTGTGCTCTGTTTTTTTGTCCTGGTTGGCGGATATTTGCTTTCAGATTTCTTACTGGATATATTAGGAAAGGAATATCAGAACCTAAAGAAAGAGTTACTTGTGTGTTTATTTAATGGCGTTTTGGGAGTAGTAATAGGAACAATGTTGGCATTTTCTATTCGCAGAGGATGGATTGTTCATCCGGTGACAGACATTTTCTTGAATATATTTCCTGTAGCTTTGTTTGCTTATTTGTTCACATTTGACTCTTTGTTAAATGTATTACTGTATAGCTTATGTGTACACCTGTTTACTGTACTATCTCGTTATCTTGTGTTTATATTTCAATTAAACAGATACGCTGATTAACCATCGCATGGTTTAAATAAAAGAATTAAATGTACGAAAAACTTAAAATACTATTAGTTCTTCAGACTCCTTGGGGTACATCTTTAGGCATGTCAAAAGTTCACTATGAACTAAAAAAAGCTTATGAAAATATGGGGCATGAAGTAGATTATCTGGATGCAATGAAAATTTATCCTAGAGGAAAAAAAGTAATAAATTATATAGTAGGAACTAAAAATATCCAGGAACGAATATTTGATTTTCTTAAAGATAATGCATGTAAGTATGACGTTATTGATGCTAATCAGCGCTGCGTTCCTTATCCAAAGGAAAAGTTTGGTTTTAAAGGAAAGCTGATTTACCGCTCACATGGTTTGCCCCCTGTTTATCGTATTGCGGAACAGCATCCATTATATAAGAAGATGGAAAATAGATTCAAGGTTAATCATAAAGCTTCTTTGAGATCTCATATCGGAAACTTGAAGAAATATTTAATGCAAGGAGCAGGAGAGTGGGCATTTTGGGATTCTATTAAATATGCGGATATTGTTCACGTGCTTAATCGGATTGAGTATGATTATTTGAAGGCATATGGAGTTCCAGAGGAAAAGCTTAGACTTGTGCCTAATGGTTTGGACGATGAATATATTGAGAAGGGTAGAGAATGTATAAATACAATTTCTGGCAGAACAGAAGTCTCTTTTGTAGGCTCATGGACTGTGAGAAAAGGGGTCGATTTTTTACCTGAAATTGCTGATAAACTCATTGATTCTGTCAATGCTTTTAATATAATAGGTACAGGTGGCACAAAAGAAGCTATTCTTACAAATTTTAAAAGATCAGATATCAGAATTAATGTTTATCCTTATTTCCACATAAAGGAGTTGCCTTCCATTTTAATCAATACTAAAGTTGGAATATTTCCAAGTTTTGTAGAAGGTTTTGGTTTGGCAATTATTGAACAATTGGCCTTAGGTATTCCTGTAATAGCCTTTGATATTCCTGGACCGGCTGAAATTTTGAAGCCTATAGACGATACTTTAATTGTACCACTAGGCGATGTAAATGGTCTGATTGAAAGGATAAATATGCTGTTGTCTATCTCAGACGATAGTTATCGAAAAATAGCAGAAAAATGCATAGCGCGTGCTCAGGATTTTAAAAATGTAAAAATCGCAGAACGTTTTATTGAAATCTATAAATCCTGATATTATTCAATATGAATATAATACACAGAAATGAAAATATCTATTATTATTCCATCATATAATCGATCTTCATATATCATTGAAACACTGCAGTCGGTAGTTAATCAAACATCATCTGATTGGGAGTGTATCGTTGTAGATGACGGTTCTACGGATGGTACAGAGGATGTGGTAAAAGAATTTATAGTTGGTTATCCTGAGAAGTTATTCAAATGGATGAGGAATGAGCGTACAAAAGGCGCTCAGGGAGCCAGAAATACAGGGTTCTTACATTCGGACGGAGAGTATTTAATATTTCTGGATTCAGATGACTTATTAGATAGGCATTGTATTGAAAATAGATTACATGTGGTAAAATCCCATCTGTTTTATGATTTCTATACATTCCCGGTAAAGTTATTCACAAAAATACCGGGGGATTCAGATTATGTATGGAATCGGATGAATAAAAAAGATTGGTCAATATTGGATCGTATGCTGGTACATGATGCTCCATGGCAGACATTAGGCTGTTTGTGGAGTAGAAAAGCCATAGAGAAAATTGGAATGTGGGACGAACGTGTTACCTCACTTCAGGACTGGGATGCACATATTCAGGCTGTGATGCATCCTGAACTGAAAGGATGGTTGAACCCAGATGAAAAAGCGTTTGACGCGTTTTACAGAGTGGGAAGTCATGATTCGGTTTCCAAAAAATTTGTCAGTAAAAAAGGTGCTGAAACAAATGTTTATCTGGTAGATAAAGCTTACCACGCGCTTCAAAAATATGGATTGTTAGAAAAGCATTTGCCGGCATTTCGCCAGTTTTTATGGATTATGAATACACTGGTAAGTATTACGGATAATGAAATGGGTAAAGAGTTATATGCGAAGTACCGACATGTGTATAATATAGACGGTCTAAAATCCTTGGCATATCATTTTTATATCTCTATGAGATTTGATATGAGCAAACCGAAAGTTATTAGAGGCGCTGCGTCAGTAATTCCAAAGGTGTTGCCGATAAGTAATTGGTTGCAACGGGAAAATACATGTACTAAGATTAAAGTGAGTGATTTATAGAATTTGTGTTAGATCCTGTCAAATCAGATTATGAGCATAAAAGTATTTTTTTCTGAATTGCGGCTTTACCTTTGCAATCATTTAGTTAACAGGGTTCCGAGTCATACCTTTCGCTTGTGGTATTATCGATCCGTAATGAGGTTTGAAATTGGAAAAGATGCAACAATTGGAATGGGATGTATTTTTGATACGGCTAAAAACCTTAAAATTGGCGAAAAATCAGTAATCAATGCGAGGTGTCGCTTGGATTCTCGAGGGGGAATTGATATAGGTGACTGCGTTTCTATATCTAGTGATACGATTATCATTACAGCTGATCATGATCCCAATCAGTATATGGTTGGAAGATCGCGGCCTGTAAAAATTGAACCATACGTATTTGTTGGGACAAGAGCAATGATTTTGGCAGGGGTAACCATTGGAACACAGTCGGTAGTAGCGGCTGGTTCAGTGGTAACTAAGGATATTCCTTCACATAGTATTGCCGGGGGAATTCCAGCAAGGAAAATCAAAGAGGTACCCAATGGGGGAGTCTTGATGAAAAAGTTTTATGCTTACCGAAGATTGTTTCAGTAAATCTATATACGGATAGTAGTATGGACAAATATCAATTTTGTGAACGTCTTGTTTTACCGGTATATAATTTAAGGTATCAATCAAAGAGTTATCGTATTACTGCTTCTAACATATTTGAGGTGAAAGAGCAAAGTGAGGAAAATCCATATACTGGTATGAATCACGGAAAATGGCTGGAGTCGGCAGAATACCTCCTAAATGGAGTATTTAAATATGTGCGAAGCAATGATGATCCGCTGATTTTTCCAAAACAAAGCGGAAAGTCGTATCCTAAGATATTTAAAGGGAAAAAAAGAATAGCGTACCTGGAAGGATTGTGCCGCACACTTTTTATTGCAGCTCCCGTTTTGAATGAAAAACCGAATCTGACCTTAAATAGGATTCCTGTCGCAGCTTATTACAGGAACCAGTTGACAAAAATAGTAAATATTACATCTTCTGTATTTATACAGGACCGCAATGTAGATTCTCCTTCTCAGCCTTTGGTGGAGTTCGGCTGTCTGGCAATTTCATTCTTTTTGAGTAAGGACATTCTCTGGAATCCGTTGGCACAAGAGATTAAAGATAAACTGGCCATTAAAATGTTGTCTTATGGAGAAGGGCCGTATGTAGACAATAACTGGAAATACTTTGGTGTATTTATATTGAGCTTTCTCAAATCAGAAGGGTATCAGGTGGATGAGGATCGGTTGGAATTATTATTGACCAAAATTCTGGATGACTACTCAGGTGATGGTTGGTACCTGGATGACTCCTATGACTATTACAGTATGTGGGGATATCAGTTATATGCAGCGATATGGAGCAAATATTATGGAGAAAAATACTATTCGGAAGTAGCTGAACGATTGAAGAATAATTTTAAAGAAATGCTTTCTTTTTATCCGTATTTGTTTGCTCAAGACGGAAAAATGTTAATGTGGGGACGAAGTATTACATATCGTTTCGGAGCTGTTGCACCTTTGTTATTTTCTTCATGGAGTGGTTCTATAGAAGTGAATTATGGGTGGCTCAGACGAATAAGTTCAGGTGCATTACTAAAGTTTCTTGGGAATAAAACTTTCTTAAGGCATGGTATTCCTACGCTTGGATTTTATGGACCATTTGAACCATGTATACAAGGATATTCTTGTAGGGCTAGTAGTTTCTGGTTGGGGAAGGCATATTTAGGGTTAACCGAATCCCGAAATAATCTATTTTGGGAGCAGCGGGAAAATAATGGTCCTTGGGAATACTATGATAAGCATAAAAGCTATTCATATTTTTCAAATGCTAGTAAAATAGCAGTGACTCATTATGCGGGGATCGGAGAAACTGAAATCAGGACCTGTACTCCACGCAAAATCAATGGTGTGGCAGTTTATATGCGTAACGAAAATTATAATCGTTTGTCGTATCATACTTCTTTTCCCTGGCAGTCAGATACGAAGCAAGGAACTGTAGCTATGAATTATCTGATAAAAGAATCAAATAAGGTATGGGAACCTTTGCGCCAATACGAATTTATTTCCTATGAGAAAGGGATGCTTCGGCGTCGGGTAAAATTGGATACCTATGCTGATACAGTATTCGATTTGGTAGACATTCCTTTATCTAATGGGACTCTTAGAGTTGATCGGATAACAGTTGCCCATGAAAAACAGATACGGTTTGGACATTATGCTCTACCTGAAAAATCAGGAAGTATCAGGAACGTAATGGTTCAAACGAATTATGGAACAGGAAAATCCCTGGATAATGGAAAATTTCAGCTTTTAGCCGTTCCTGTGTCTGGTTGGAAGGATATATATATGGTTCCTGCTAAGAATATTCACCCTGAGGCGAAAAAAAGCGCTGTATTAAATCTTTCTTCAACTGTGCAAAATGAAGTGATGTTGATTTCTCTTCTGCTATTCAAGAAAAGTGGAGAAGAATGGAAGAAAGAAGAATATGATGTGATTGAAAAGATAGAGATCGAAACGAATAATGTTAAGATAAAGCTGAGAGGGAACAGATTGTTAAATTGGAAATGGTAACGATGAATAACAGATACAGAAATGTCGTCATAACTTTGTTTGAAAAGCACTATGAATATGGTGTGGCAGCTCTGCTTAACTCATTGTATCAGGCCAATTATGAAGGAATAGTCTGTATTGGATATAAAGGAAAACTACCTTTCTGGGTCAATCAATTGCAAGAAATGAAAGGGGATTGTAATTTGTATTACCTTTCTGAAAAAATAGCTGTACGGTTTGACGAGCTTAAGATAGATATGCATTTCGGATACTATAAGCCATATTATCTTAAAGAAATGGCACAAATATATTCTGAAGCACAAGGCTGGTATTATTTTGATCCGGATATTATAGTATTGGCCGAATGGTCTTTTTATGAAAATTGGATACAATCCGGTGTCGCTTTATGTCAGGATTCTAATTTTACTTTACTTTATTGGAATCATCCGTGGAGAAACCAATGGCGGAAAGATTTTGAAGCTTTCAATAAAGGAACCGATAAAACACTAAATTACTATATCAACAGCGGCTTCATAGGTGTAAGTAAGTTGCACTTCGAATTGATAGAGCGTTGGATTGAAATAAATGAATTATATAAATCGCTAAAATACCCTATCCATTTCTTTGATCAGCGAAATACATTAAGTGCTTACAAAGGTGATCAGGATGTATTAAATGCTACTATGACGATGAGTCCGGATTTATTATTTTCTATATTGGGGAAAGAAGGGATGGCCTTTGATTTTCCGCATACTATAATGGCACATGCGATAGATGGAGCCGGAGTTAAACCATGGAAAAGGAATTATATCAGAACCGCTCTCTCAGGGAAAAAGGTTTCATTTGCGGACGAATGTTTTTTGAATTTTTGTAATACCCCAATAAAAATCTACTCACAAGTTGAATTAAAAAGAAAACAAAAACTGCTCAAGGTTTCGAAAGTAATTAATAGGATTTGGAAGAAATGATCATACTTGTTTGGAAATAACTTATTGTATACATAAAGGCTACGTATAATGCTTTTAGCATGTAATTTTGTACTAAAGGAATTGAAGTTGCTGCTTGTACATTTTTTGTAGATTAATTGATGTCTTGGATATGAGAAATAATATAAAAATGCAAAAATAAACATGGATAAAGAAATAAAATCGTTAACTGGAATACGGGGTATTGCTGCTTTATGGGTAGTATTTTTGCACTATTTTGAATCAATATATACTAATAAGGATATATATATAAATAAATTATTTTCAAATGGTATAATAGCTGTAGATATGTTTTTTTTACTGAGTGCCTTTGTAATGTGTATGGCTTACTCAGAAGAATTTAAATGGTCAATACCACTTTCTGCGTATAAGAAATTTATAAAGAAAAGATTGGCAAGAGTTTATCCGGCTTATTTTTTCTGGGTTATTATGTTTCTGTTGATTTTTGATTTCTCGAATCTAAAATTCGATTATACTAAAATACTAGTTAATTTGTTGCTGATTCAAAATCTTTTTACCAACTCTGCAATAGCTGGAGTTTTTTGGTCATTAAGTTCTGAATGGATATTGTATGTAATATTTCCCTTTCTTTATTTTACCTTACACAAAATAAAAATTAAGTATATTAACTTATTACTAGTATTAGCATGTATAATCGGTATCTATTTATTACCATCAATGAATAATTACTTTATTGATTTTCATAGAGGTTTACATATGGTCCCACCGTCTGGTTTCGTAGGTGTAGTCAAAGGGGTTAATTCGATCTTGAGATGTTTTTTTGCTTATGTAATAGGTATAAACTTGTTTTTGTTGATTAGAAATTCCTTTAGTATTTCCGATTTTTGGTTGAGATTCTTTAGATATACTGCTATAATTGGTTTGTTGCTCACGCCTTATTTTGGTAAATCAGTCGAAACGTATACATTTTTATTTATATATTCAATAATTTTAATTTCTGTACTTTATCTGGATAAGGAAAAAGCTGATTCCGTTTTTGCATCTAGGACTGTTTATTTTCTGGGGCAAATTTCGTATTCAATTTATTTATGCCATATGTTTATATTGGTTTTTGTGAGTATCTTGGCCAAAAAGTTTCTTTCAACACAATTTGATATTTTACAGCCTTATCTCGTGATAGGATCTTTGATTTTACTCATTCCGATTTCTTATCTGTCTTATATATTCATTGAGATAAAAGCTGGACTTTGGTTAAAGTCTAAATTGTTTGCTAAGCATTCTTCCAAAAAATTTGGCTTCAGTTAGGATTCGCCTGAAATATAACAGTATTAGCAAGAATTATCAGAATTGAAAAGTTTATTTGAATAATTCGGTTTTATTTGTTAAGTAAATAAGGGGAAAATATAAAATATTATGTTCAATAAAGTAAAAAATAAGCTAAAACTGATTCTAAACCTAGAATTCCAGTTCCAGTTAATGTATAATCGAATGCAGTTTGCTGTTTCCTCGGCTTATTTAAGAAATTCAATATTGAAGAGTTCAGACCCGGGAATTACCGATACAAAATACTGCAAAGAAAAAATTGTTGTTTCATTAACAACTTACAGCAAAAGAATTCATGATGTTTATTTGACTATTGAATCTCTAATGCATCAGACTTATAGGGCAAATAAAATTATTTTATGGTTGGCAGATGAGTTAAAGGATGAGGAATTACCACAGACGTTAATTTTGCAGCAAAATAGAGGTTTGGAAGTTCGTTATTGTCAAGATATTAAGTCATATAAGAAGTTAATACCGGCACTCAAAGAATTTCCGGATGATGTTATTATTACGGTTGATGATGATGCGATATATAATATTGATATGCTTGAGAATCTAATTAAAGCATATCAAAAGGATCCCTCGTATGTCTATTTCTATAGAGGACATTTAATGACAAAAAGAAGTAATAATGAATTAAATGACTATAATCAATGGAAGTGGTATAAGGCTGTTCAAAAGGCTAATGTGCTTAATTTTCCAACAGGTATCGGAGGTGTACTGTATCCACCCGATACTTTTACTGATGAGGTTTTTAATAAAGATGTTTATATGGAAATCTGCCAATATGCAGATGATGTCTGGTTTAAAGCAATGGCTTTATTGAATAATCGCTTAGCAAGCCGTGTTATTACCAGAAATGCTAGTGGAGAAGAATATTTTGATAATCCAAGTGGTGACGATGTAGCCTTAGGATTGATTAATCAGAAACAAAATGATGTACAGATTAAAGCCGTTTTTGAAAGGTATAATTTGTTTGATAAATTGTAAAGATGAAGGGGGAATTTTCTTAATTTTCCTGAAAATTGAAACAGGGCAGTGGAATGATATTAATTTAATTTACAACAACTAATAAATAATGAATTCTCCGATATTTGTTTTAGGGGCTCATAAATCCGGAACCAGTCTATTAAGATCTTTATTTGATAATCATCCTGAACTGTTCGTTGTCCCATTTGAATCACATTTTTTTCAAATGTTGGGTTCTCCAATTGCTTATCCATACAGAAAACAGTTTTTTGAGGCCAGAACTATAGATGCTGTTGTAAATTCGATGAATAACTATTTGTCTTTCATAAATAGACATAATGACCCTTTGAGCGATTCTGTAATGAAAGATAAAGTCAATACTCAAAAGGCGTATTTATCCTTGGAAAAATTTAAAGCTGAAAATGTTGGAAAGGAAGTTGCCTGGGCTGATATGTTTATGGCGTATTGTGAGGCTATTCATGAAGGCTTAGATAAGGGATCTTTAAGTTCAGAGACTAGAATTCTTGAAAAATCTGTTGAAAATGCTGAACTGGTAAGTGAGATAAAATATATGTTTCCGGACGCAAAGTTTATTCATATTATCAGAAATCCTTATGCTAATATAGTTGCTTTGCGAAAGTTTAAAAGTATTGGTGGGTATCCTTATCTGAAATTGATAATTGAAACCTTGGAGAATAATTATTATCATGCAGTTAAAAATTGTTTTTTGTATAAAAATGACTACAGGATAATTAGATACGAGGACTTATTATCCAATTCTGAATTTGTATTAAAGGATATTTGTTCATTTGTTGAAATTGAGTATAACGATAGAATTTTATCACCTACTTCTTTGGGAAGTGAATGGAAAGGGAATAGTACTTCCGGAAGTAATTTTAATGGCATATGTGATTCTAATTTGAATAAGTGGCAAGGTGAAATATCCAATTTTGAAATAGCATTTGCCAATAAATTTTTATATAAATATATAAATCATTGGGGGTATGAATTACTCTCTAATCCTGGAATTATTCACAAAGTATTACCTTGCAAGGGAGAGAATTTGAGAACGTATTTAAAGAACAGAATTTATCTGGTCCATTAGTTTGTTTCTTGATTGATAGCTTATTTCTCTAGGCTAGCTCTAGCTAATGAACATTAAAAGTATGAATGGAATTTGACCTCTATTGATTATATACTGTCTCGTTTATACGGAACGGTGAACAATGTCTTTGGAGTATACAGAAAGATCTCTGTAGAAGCGGAGGTAATTCTAATAGGCTGTCTCAGGGAGTTAGGGTAGTAATGATCAGGATGACAAGTAACGTCTTTTTGGTTTTGAGAAGCAAATAGATGGAATAGGAGCTTTTTGACAATTAAATGATCAAACCGGAATACGCTATACTCCTGTAAAAACGTTGTTAAAATATGGTATAGGGGTGAAACAAAATAATTCATGATAAACATCTTGAGAACATTTTCGGCTTTTACCTAAATAGTACTTTGCTTCAGTATAGAAATAAAAATTGTCGTAAATCGAGCTTTATATTTAAATTAAAATGAATGATTAGATTTACACAGTTGCTGATTAGTTTTTAGAACAATAATAGTATGCATATAATTATTTCGCAATATGTCGCTGGTTAGTGTTATTATTCCTACATATAACCGTTTGAATTTTTTTAAGATAGCATTGGAAAGTTGTCTGAAACAGTCTGTTTTACCGCATAAAATAATTATAGGGGATGATTCTTCCGATAATGAAACTGAGGACTGGATAAAGGCTTTCAAAACGGATCAGCCAATAAAAATTGAATACATACATAATCGTCCCTCGCTGAAACAAGCTGCCAATGTAGAAATGCTGATGCAAAAGGTAGATACGGATTATTTGCTGCTGTTGCATGATGATGATTTTCTTCTGCAAAATGCATTGGAAGACTTATTGTATACAATTGAAAGAAATCCAGAAGCGGATATTGCTTTTGGGAAACAGTATCTGGTAAATATTGAAGGAAAAATAGATGAGGCTGGTAGTGAAGGCTTGAATAATATGTTTTGTCGTACGCAAGATGAGGAGGGTGTAATAAGAAATTCTCTATCTGTGATTTTTAGGCAGCAGCTACCCAGCAATAGTTTTCTGGTAAGAACTTCGCTGGCGAAAAGTCTTCATTATGGAGAAAAAGAGAAAGCTGGAAACGGAGTGGATTTTCATTTCTGCTATAAATTAGGATTGTCAGGGGCAATATTTGCCTATAAGAATGTTTTTGTTTCTTGTTATAGGGATTCTCCAGACGGCATTTCTAAATATTCGGATTCAGGATATTATGCTTTTAAGCTTATTAGTGAAATTTCTATGATACACGATAAGGAAATAGATGTCATGAAGCAGAAGTGTCTTAAAAGATTGGCTCCAATTGCGATTATGCAAGCGATCAATCATAATAAAAAGAAAGAGGCTAGAACTATCTATTTTTCAAAATATCATAAGAAAGAAATACTATCGCTCGGTGGAATTAAGAGAGGGTTGAAACTGATCTTTCACAAGTAATGAATGAAGTTTATGTTCTTAATAGTTTGGTTGGTTTGGTGCTGACCTGCAACTCTAAACTTCCCTAAAGCTTTATAGACTACTATAAACAAGATTTGGAAGAGCTGCTATCTATAGCATTCGGCATTATTCATTGTCAGATTCCGCTTTTTAACTATCTTACGTCTTTTTGAATCTTACACTCTATGGCCAATTCAGGAAACAAAGCTTACCAATCCCTTTCCCAATTTTCAGTCCCGGTGAACTTTCGTGGTCGTCCCGGCTGGTATGTGCAGCTGTGGTGGCTGGTACAAGCGCTTTTTTTTCGTACCTCTCCTCAGGTCCTTTATGGTTGGCGGCGTTTTTTGCTACGTTTGTTTGGGGCCAGAGTCGGTAAGGGCGTTATCCTCCGTCCTTCTGTACAAGTAACCTACCCATGGAAAGTGCAGATCGGTGATTATGCCTGGGTCGGCGATGATGTGACCTTGTATTCGCTCGGAGAAATAATAATAGGCGCTAATGCGGTTATTAGTCAGAAATGTTATATATGTACAGGTAGTCATGATTATTCCAAGCCGGCATTTGACATATATTCCAAGCCGATACATATTGAAGATGAGGCCTGGCTGGCAACAGACGTGTTTGTAGCTCCGGGGGTTACGATTGGCAGGGGAGCAGTAGTTGGTGCCAGAAGCGGTGTGTTTAAAGATCTGGCCGGAGGCTATCTTTACGCAGGCAACCCGCTCAGAATGCTTCGCCCTCGTTGATTAGGATTATAACCGGAAGATATTGGATACAATGTATTTTATTGTCAGTCTCTCCCTGTGATTGTAACGTACAAATCTATATTATTTTTACCTCTAAACAGTTTTACCTATCTTGCGGGTGATTTAAACCGCCCATGAGAATACTCGTATATGGAATCAATTATCATCCGGAACTGACTGGTATAGGTAAATATACTGGAGAGTTGTGTGTCTGGTTCGCCGAAAGAGGGCACCATGTTGAGGTGGTGACTGCCATGCCATATTATCCGGGTTGGGAAGTAGAAAGGGAGTATAAAGGCAGAAAATGGTTTACTGAAGAAATCAGCGGTGTCCGTGTCAGGCGCTCACCTCTGTATGTCAGTACCAGAATTAACGCGAAAAAACGTATTGTACATGAGTTTTCCTTCCTCTTGAGTTCACTGGTGCAATGGATCCGGCCATTGTGGACCAGGTATGATGTTGTAATCAGTATATATCCTCCGCTTGTTATCGGATTGTATCCGTACATCTATAAGCTTATTCACAAGAGACCATGGGTGTTTCACATACAGGACTTACAAGTTGATGCGGCCAAAGAGCTTGGAATGATAAAAAACTCTTTCGTGCTGAATTGTCTTTTCTCCATTGAGCGATTTTTTCTAAACCGGGCCACCAGGGTAGGAAGCATTAGCCCTGGCATGAAGCAGAAAATACTCAATAAAGGGGTTGCTGAAAAAAAATATGTCGATCTGCCGAACTGGGTTGATACCGGATTCATTTATCCGACAGCCAAAGATGAGCGGCTGAAAAAAGAGCTGGGTTTCGGACCAGAAGACCGATTGATATTGTATTCCGGAAATATGGGTGAAAAGCAGGGACTTGAGCTGGTAATTGAAGTGGCAGAGCAGATGCGTGCAATTCCTCATTTACATTTTCTGATGGCCGGAGAAGGAGCTTCCAGGGAACGCCTGGAAGAGCAGGTGAAAAAAATACAGCTAACCAATGTTCACTTTCTGCCTCTGATGCCGTATTCAGAGTTGACAAGATTTATGAATATTGCCGATGCCCATTTGGTGCTTCAGAAAAGAGAGGCCTCGGATCTTGTACTCCCTTCTAAGTTAAATACAATTTTGTCTGCTGGAGGACTGGCCATTGTCTCGGCCGTCAAAGATACAACGTTATATAATTTAGTAAGGGAACATAACGTTGGAATTGTAATTGAACCGGAATCAGCGGCAGCACTTAGGGATGCAATTGAAGAGGCTATTGAGCATCCACATACTGAGATTAGAAGCAATGCCCGGAATTATGCACTGGAAAACCTTAATATCGACAAGATTCTTGGTAGATTTGAAACACAGCTAAAAGAACTACTGTAATTAGTACCGCCACAATCAACACATTAAATGATACGAAGAGGATATAGCAAATTTCTTGTATTAATCCATATCCTGGGAGACATATCATTGTTAAACTGTGCGTTTGTTTTCGCTTATTTTTTAGTGAATCGATTCGCTCCTTATGACGAAGTTTCCGATGAGTATGTCTTACTGCATATATTATACAATATAACCTGGATACTGGTGATATCCTGGTACAAGGTGACAGATATCCGCCGTAATACAAGGCTGGAAAATATTCTCAGCTCAACAGTAAAATCGGTTCTGGTCCATGCTCTGATCACCCTGGCGGCCATTGCAGCAGTGAAGGGTGAATTCTTTTCCCGTGCACATCTCTTGTTTGCCTATGTTTTATTTTTGGGGGGGATTATAATATGGCGGCTTGTCTTTTATTATACCTTGCGAAGATATAGAAAAGCAGGGGCGAATTACCGCAATGTCATTATTGTGGGAGCGGGTGTGGTAGGAAATGATATGTTTCATCACCTTAATTCCGATGCGGGATATGGCTATAAAGTATTAGGCTTCTTTGATGACAATCCGGAAAAATCCCAGCATCCGGATAAAATTCTGGGTGGCTTAAGTGATTTTGCCGGGTATGTAAAAAATGTCCGGGTAGACTTGGTATTTATTGCTATTCCTTTATCACACCGCAAACGTATACGTGAAATTGTCAGTATTGCGGATAATAACCTGATAAGGGTAAAAATTGTCCCTGATTTCAGGGGATTTCTGAATAAAAAGGTCAATATTGACTTTTATGAGCTTATTCCTGTTCTGACTATACGGCCGGAACCCCTTGAAACAGCTTTAAACAGAGTGGCCAAAAGAACGTTCGATATAGCTTTTTCCGGAATGGTTTTATTATTCATATTTCCTTGGTTATTTCCTGTTTTGGCATTGTTGATAAAGCTTTCATCACCCGGTCCTGTCTTTTTTGTTCAGAAGCGATCGGGGCGAAAAAATGAAGTTTTTTCCTGCCTGAAATTCAGAAGTATGGCAGTTAATTCCGATGCTGATAAGCTACAGGCGACAGAAACTGATCCCAGAGTAACCTGGGTAGGAAGAATGCTTCGTAAGACAAATCTGGATGAATTGCCACAGTTTATAAATGTATTTCTGGGTAATATGTCAGTCGTTGGCCCGCGGCCACATATGTTAAAGCATACTGAAGACTATTCCAGAATGATTGATAAATTTATGGTCAGGCATCTGGTAAAGCCGGGCATAACCGGATTGGCTCAGGTTAACGGATACAGAGGGCCTACCACTGACCAGCGCCGTATGTATAAAAGAGTCATGTATGATGTGTGGTATATTGAAAACTGGAGCTTTGCACTGGATTTGAAAATAATTTTCCTGACAGTGTTTAATATGTTCAGAGGCGAAAAAAACGCGTTCTGAGTATGATTGAGCTTTGATGTGGGATTATTTAATAGGCAGATGTACAAAATATTAGTTATAGACGATGAGCCCGATATTCTTGATTTGTTAAAATACAATCTGGAAAAGGAAGGCTATGAGGTTTTGACGGCATCTGATGGGAAAGAGGGAGTAGAGACAGCCGCAAAGTTTCAGCCTCATGTTATTCTGATGGATATAATGATGCCCGGTCTGGATGGTATAGAGGCATGCAGAAGAATTCGGCAGATACCGGCTCTTGGCGATACATTTATAATATTTCTTACGGCCCGCTCTGAAGAATATTCCGAAATTGCAGCCTTTGACTCCGGAGCTAATGACTTTATTACGAAGCCTGTCAAGCCGAGAGCATTGGTAAGTCGTATTTCTGCTTTTTTTCGCCGTGAGTCTGTGACTGTGAAAGATGCAGTATTACAGCATAACGATCTGGTTATCGATAAGGAAAGTCATACTGTAACCAAAGGAAATCAAAAAATTCTCTTACCCAGAAAAGAGTTTGAATTATTGTTTTTTTTGATGCAGCATCCGAATGTGGTTTATACCAGAGATGACCTGCTTAGAAATATATGGGGAACTGATGTATACGTGGTTGCACGCACTATAGACGTGCATATTAGAAAATTGCGTGAAAAGATAGGGGAGGATACTATTAAAACAGTAAAAGGAATCGGATATAAATTTGATACCAGCTCAGACTAAATTGTATCCAAAGAAGCAGATACTTTCTCCAAATCTGTAACTAAATTATGTTCTTCAAGCCCTCTTACATAGCTTTTTTGCTCAGCCTGCTCTTTTCGTTATTGATGGGGTTAGTTTTGTTTTTTGGAAAAGAGCTTCCCATAAAAGAAGGCTGGCTAATCATAGCTGTTTTTGTATGTGGTTATCTGATCAGCTTTTGGATCTTGAAGAAAATAATCTTTGATGAGATTGAGGGTATTGGCCGGCTGCTTGAAAATATAAAGCAGGAAGATTATCGTTTGGAGGGAAAGCGATTTAGTGATGAAAGTAACTCCCTGAATCTGATAAAGAAGGAAATCTTTGAATTTGCCGGCAAAAAACAGCAGGAGATCGATGAGCTTAAAAAGCTTGAAACATTCAGGCGTGAGTTTCTGGCCGATGTGTCACATGAGCTTAAAACGCCTATATTTTCGGCACAGGGCTTTGTCCATACCCTGATTGACGGAGCAGTTGATGATCTGAAAGTCAGAGACCGATTTTTGGAGAAAGCAGCCAACAGCCTTGATGCACTTAATGTCCTGGTAGGAGATCTGATAACTATTTCGCAGCTGGAGATCGGCGAAATTACTATGCATTACTCCAATTTTGACCTTCGCCGTTTGTGTGAAATGGTGACAGGACAACTGGAGGATGCAGCCGCGCATCGTAATGTGAAAATATATATACACCGTTATGCTCCGAAATCCTGTTATGTACATGCCGATAAACATCGGATTGGCCAGGTGCTGACAAACCTGATTACGAATGCTATTAAGTATGGTAAAGAAAATGGCAGTGTTATTGTCAAAATACAGCCCGAAGGTCGGGAAGTCCTGATAAGTGTTACAGATAATGGCCCGGGAATACCGTCTGTTTATCTGAAAAGAATCTTCGAGCGTTTTTACCGGATTGATAAAAGCAGGTCAAGAGATTCCGGTGGAACAGGACTTGGGCTCTCGATTGTAAAACATATACTGGAAGCGCATGATTCGAAGATTCATGTAGACAGTATATTGGGAAAAGGAACCACGTTTTATTTTAAATTAAAATTGGGAAGAGTTATTAATGAAAATGGATAAGCTGGATGATATGATTCTCTTTGAGAATGAGAATTATATTGTTGTAAATAAACCACCATATCTTTCATCTCTGGATGAGCGGGAAATTGTGATGAATTCATTGAAGGATCTTGTAAAAGCTTACAACCCGGAAGCTGCATTGTGTCACCGTCTGGATAAAGAAACATCCGGTGCACTGGCTATTTCTAAAAATGCTGAGGCATATCGCCATCTTGCCATACAGTTTGAAAACAGAGATGTAAGTAAAGTATACCATGCTGTGTGCGAAGGATTGCATGAGTTCGAGAACCTTTCGGTTGATCTTCCCATTTACAAACTCTCAAACGGAAGTGTTAAGATCGACAGGCAAAAAGGAAAAGAAGCGTTAACCCGTTTTCAGACGATCAGGGCTTATAAGAAACATACATTAGTGGAATGTAAGCCTGTTACCGGTCGTTTGCATCAGATAAGAATTCATATGGCATCGGTCAGTGCACCGATAGCCGGAGATGAGCGTTATGGAGGAGCCCCTGTTTTTCTCAGCTCTGTCAAGCGTAACTTTAATCTGAAAAAGGATACAGAAGAACAACCACTGATGAAGCGGGTTGCCCTTCATGCCTACTCTCTGACATTCAGAGATCTTGACGATACGGTGATTTCTGTAATGGCTGAGTACCCAAAGGATTTTAATGTGCTTGTAAAACAGCTCGAAAAAAACAGTTAGAATACTATATTAGGAACAGGATTATTGTTTTTTTGAATTTAATCAGATATCTTTGTCCGCTCTAAACAAGACTGTACAATTAGAGTCTCCTGCTATTTTAATAGTAAAAATATTGGCATCCATAGAGTTGTCAATAAAAGGAGGCCGAAGATTTATCGAAAGAATATCTTTCTGAAAAAACTTTGCAGGTAATTTTTGTATTTTGTTTTGTGAGTATTTATCTTTGTGTCCCTTTTTAAGGGCATAGTGTTTATATAGTATCAGGAATTAAAGAGAAGACTATAAATGGATAGCTTAAGTTACAAGACCGTTTTCGCTAACAGCGAAACAGTTAACAAGGAGTGGGTGGTGATTGATGCGGATTCCAAAGTACTTGGTAGACTTGCGAGTGAAGTAGCAAGTATCATCCGGGGAAAGAGAAAAGGTAATTATACTCCCAACGTTGATTGCGGAGATAATGTTATCGTGATTAACTCTGATAAAATCAGGTTAACAGGTAAAAAATGGACGGATAAAGAGTATGTTCGTCATACCGGATATCCCGGAGGTCAGCGTTTCGCTACTCCCAAGCTTATCAAAAACAAAAAATCGTCAAAGTTTCTTATTGAAATGGCTGTGAAGGGCATGCTTCCTAAAAACAGACTCGGAAGAAGACTTTTTGGTAACCTTTATGTATACGAAGGAGCGGAACACCCGCATGTAGCTCAGAATCCCAAAGAAGTAAAAATATAATTTGCATTAATGGAAGTAATTAACACAATAGGTAGAAGGAAAACCGCTGTTGCCAGGATATATATTAAGCCAGGAAATGGTAATATTCAGGTTAATGGTAAGGATTATAAGGTATACTTTCCTACGGAAACTCTTCAGACTATCATTAATCAGCCTTTTGCCATAATTGGTGAGCTGGATAAATATGATATAAATGCAAACCTTGTAGGTGGGGGAATTTCCGGTCAGGCAGAGGCATTAAGGCTGGCGATTTCAAGAGCCCTGGTTGAATCTAATCCGGAAAGCAAGCCACCAATTAAGAAAGAAGGATTTCTTACCAGGGATCCGAGAATGGTGGAAAGAAAGAAATACGGTAGAAGAAAAGCAAGAAGAAGATTCCAGTTCAGCAAACGTTAATCGAATATTATGGCAAAACTTACATATAAAGATCTGTTGGATGCCGGTGTTCACTTTGGGCACCTTACGAGAAAATGGAACCCTAAAATGGCTCCGTATATTTTCATGGAAAACAATGGCATTCACATTATTGACCTGAATAAAACGCTTGCAAGTCTTGATGAGGCTTCTGCAGTTCTAAAAAATATAGTGAAGTCCGGCAGAAAGGTTCTTTTTGTTGCTACTAAAAAACAGGCGAAAGAGGTTGTGGCTGAGGAAGCAAGAAGGCTAAAGATGCCTTATGCTACTGAAAGATGGCTCGGTGGTATGCTGACCAACTTTGCAACAGTGAGAAAATCCCTGAAGAAAATGTCATCAATTGACAAGCTTATGAAAGATGAAGCCTATGTCAATCTGGCAAAGAGGGAGAAGCTGATGATTACCCGTGAGAGAGAAAAACTGGAAAAAGTATTGGGGGGTATTGCTGAGCTTACTCGTCTTCCGGCTGCTCTCTTTATTGTAGACGCAAAGAAAGAGCATATTGCAGTAAAAGAAGCAAAGAAGTTGAATATTCCGGTGTTTGCTTTGGTGGATACCAATACTGATCCTACATCAGTAGACTATCCGATTCCGGCTAACGATGATGCTTATAAGTCAATCTCTATCTTAACTTCTGCTATCGGTAAGGCTATCGAAGAAGGTCTGAACGAAAGAAAGAGAGAGAAGGAAGATACAAAGCTTAAGGACGAGGAAGAGAGCAAGAAAGCGGCAGACAGAGCGGAGATTGAGGAATAATCCTTTTAATAAAGAGTGCATTAACTAATCTAAAATTGAACATTGCCTAAAAAACAGTGTTCAATTTTTTTTAAATAGAAGTACCAGCCAGACAGTAAATTTTCTGTCTTATTTAGTGAATTAATCATTTTCAAAACAAATCATATAGAACAATGAGCATTTCAGCGCAAGATGTAAACAAGTTACGTCAGATGACTGGTGCAGGGATGATGGATTGCAAAAAAGCCCTGACTGAAGCCAATGGTGATTTTGATACAGCTATTGATATCCTTAGAAAAAAAGGACAAAAGGTTTCTGCTGCCCGTTCAGACAGAGAGACTTCTGAAGGAGCTGTTTTTGTGAAAACTTTAAACAGCGGTAAAGAAGGAATCATTATCGCACTTGGCTGCGAGACTGATTTCGTAGCAAAGAATGAAGAATTTCAATCTCTTGGAAATGCTATTATTGAAGTGGCTGCCAAATCCAAACCGTCTTCTAAGGAAGATCTGAAAGCTTCCAAAATTGATGAGAGAACTGTTGAAGAGCATATTGTTGAACTGGTTGGTAAGATCGGAGAAAAAATCGATATCGTTGCTTATGATATATTAACCGGTGATCAGGTTGTTCCCTATATCCATGCCGGCGCGAAACTTGGTGTTTTAGTTGCTCTAAAAGGGGTAAATGGTGCTGATGTAAGTGAAGTTGGCAGAGATGTTGCAATGCAGATAGCAGCCATGAAGCCTGTCGCAGTAGATAAGGATGGTGTAGATCCGTCACTTATCGAAAGAGAAATTGAAATTGGTAAAGAGCAGGCTAGAGCAGAAGGTAAACCGGAAGCTATGCTGGAAAAAATTGCTCAGGGTAAACTTGCCAAGTTTTATAAGGAAAATACGCTATTGAATCAGCAGTTTGTAAAGGATCCTGCATTAACAATTTCCCAATTGCTGGATGGTGTTACCAAAGGGTTGACTGTTTCTGAATTCAAGCGAGTGTCAGTAAACTAGCCCTGTTTAAAGATATATCTGATTAAAGGCTGCTGAAAGGCAGCCTTTCTTTGTTTTTTCAGGGCTGCTATTTTTTTAAATAAAAGTGTCAACTTTCCCGCCGGCAGCATAGTTATTACTGTAAGCAGAATAATAAAGTTGGGATGGCTATGGACAGAAATGGAAAGAACAGGGAAAAGGTTGAAAAGTCAGATCTGGTTGTTAATACGAATGGTCAGTTATGCGAGGTGCTTGATTTAGGAAGTGCGACCTTTGTACATGTTTTTAACTCTTTAAGAGATGATCCGTGGGTTGGTATTAGTTTTAGCTTTAATCCCAGGTTCATATCCAGAAGTGTTGGCTGGTAGCAAATACTCAGAATATACTGATATATTAAGAGAATTAGGTAAGGGGAACCAGCTGCAGCAATGTGGTTGGTTTTCTATTAATTAAAATGTACGTCTAAACAATTTGTACGGGACGTTTCATGTCATCAACCGCTACCAGAGTAAAGATCCCTTCTACGGCTTTTTGACGGGTTTCGCAATACATCTCTTCCACATAGATGGATACATTGATTTTGATGCTGCTATTCCCGACATGAACTACTTCACCTACAATTTCAATAATCGTTCCGGAGGGAATAGGGCATTTGAAATCAATTTTGTCTGATGAAACCGTAACATATTTTTGTCTGCTATAACGTGTGGCAGTTATGAAGGCAACTTCGTCCATATACGAAAGGGCCATACCCCCAAAGAGTGTATCATAATGATTGACAAGATTGGGGAAAATCGCTTTGAATTGGGAAGTCTGGGCCAATTTTATTCGTTCTTGTGGAGAGTGCATACATTCCGGCATAATTGCGGGCAAGTTAGCGGATATTTTTCAAAAATCCTTCAGACCGGGACTATGGTTTGAGGGATATCGTTGACCAATATCCCTCTATGATCCATGTATTGGTTTATTTTTTCTGTTTATTAAGCTTTCTTTCTTTTTTTGCCAGCTTTTGTTGCTGTTTGTTGAGCTTTTCCTTTTCATTGGCCAGCTTCATTTCCTTGCGCAACATCTTCTGTTCTTTTTTCAGATCCTGCGCCTGCTTGTCCAAGCGCTTTTGCTTACGCTTCATTTCTTTACTATCACCCAGGTTGCCGGGGTTGGTCAGAATCTCTTTATGGCTGGTTAGCAGATCGGAGGAAAAATGTTCTGCTCTGATCGTGTTAGCTGACACAAATGATAAAACAGTGACCAGCATAAGGATTGAAAGTTTTTTCATGATTAAATAAGTTTATTTTGACTTATCAATCAATAATATTCTCTGAAAGTTCTTTGGAGCTTGGGGATGGTAACTGAAAGGATGTAATATTTTGAATGGGATTATTGTCTCACCCCCCTAATTATTGGACAGGTTCGCAAAATCAGTTTAGAAGATTTTGCGTATTATTTGCCTTCACAAAGGTAGCGAACACTTCATTGCTGTCAAGGGCCTGGCAAGTGCCTCGTGCCTC
>Ga0207415_1000252_pt1 | contig 43128 bp, 41 predicted proteins | sample Passage237A_FD_187369 | JGI IMG/M metagenome (GOLD analysis project Ga0207415, IMG submission 187369) | Cellulose adapted compost microbial communities from Newby Island Compost Facility, Milpitas, CA, USA - Passage2 37A (SPAdes) (version 3) ... | reverse complement strand
GGCGCGGAGTTCCGTCACAGGGTGTAGTCGAGCTGGTAGTGCACGGTCTTGTCGTGCTCGGCGGCGTAGCTGCCGCTGCCGGTGATCCCCTTGAGCCCGCCAGTGCCCGATCCCTCGACAATCTCCCAACGGGAGGAGGCGACGCCATCTTTCCAGGTTCCGGCCTCATGGATGATGAAGCTGCCTGACTTCCCGCCGAGCGTGCCGGTGAGAACGAGATAGCCGGCATAGTGGCACGTCTCGGGGGTTGGGTATTGCATCAGGAAACGGCACGGGCCGGCCGCTTCGATATCGCCGTGCATGACGATGTCGATCCGCGCCTCGGTGGACTTCTGTCCGTCGGCCTCGTGATACGGCTTTTCGTTCCAGTTGTTGTGAAGGATCGTGCCTTTGGCGGTGCTCATGGGAGACTCCTCTGTTTGGAGCGCGATCTCGGGCAGCGGGCGCGGGGCTGCTGCCTGAGAGAATGAGTTTCGAGCACTTCGGCTCCACACCTTTGCGCCTTCGAGAAGGTCACAAGAGAGGCGCCGCGGTAGCAGTTGGCAGGACCCAGGCTGGCACATTCCGCAGCGTTTCACGTTCAGAATGTTTATTCCGCCTTGACGGTGTGAGCTGCCCACGGCGATGTTCGGGCAGCAGACCATTGGAAAAGTCACATGTTGATCGGCAACGCGCCCTGCTCCTGGGGCATCAACTACCCCACCGGCAACACCATTGGCTGGCAGACCTATCTCGATGAGGTGGCGGCGGCCGGCTATCGCGGCACCGAACTGGGCCCGTTCGGGTTTCTGCCCAAGGACAAGACCGTGCTGCAGCCTGAGCTGGAGCAGCGTGGCCTGACGCTGATCGGGGCGACGCATGTGCACGTTTTCGGGCAGCGCGAGCGGACGGGCGAGCTGATGGCGACCCTGCGCGAGCTGGCGCCGCTGCTGGGAGAACTGGGAGCAAAGCATCTCGTCATCATGGACGAGAGCGCCTGGTATCCGGCAGGTAAGGAAGGCGTACTCGATGAAGCGGGCTGGCGCGGACTGGTCGCGACGGTGCGCGAGGCGCAGGCGGTGATCGAGGGCGAATTCGGGCTCAAGGCCAGCTTCCACCCGCATGTCGGCACGGCGGTAGAGTTCGAGGCGCAGATCGACCGGCTGCTCGAGGAGACCGACATCGACCTCTGCTTCGACACAGGACACCACGCTTTCTGGGGTCAGGATCCGCTCGCCTACATGAAGAAGGTGTGGGGCCGGATTGCCTACATACACCTGAAGAATGTCGATGCGGCGGTGCGACAGCGAGTGCTGAGCAGGGAGCTTTCCATCGAAGCGTCGTATGGCGCCGGGGTGATGGCGCCGCTGCCCGATGGGGCGGTGGATATCCAGGCAATCATGGCGTTCCTCGAAGCCAAAGGCTTCGACGGGCCGGTGGTGGTGGAGCAGGACGTGGCCGAGAATGCCGCCGAAACGCCGCTGCAGCTGGCAAAGCGCAACCTCGACTATGTGAGGGCCATCGCATGAGCGCACCGGTGAAGATCGGGCTGATCGGGCTGGGCGAGGTCGCGCAGCTGATGCACCTGCCGCTTCTGGCGGACGATCCGCGCTACGAGATCGCGGCGGTGACAGACGTGTCGCCGAGCCTCACCGGCTACGTGGCGAAGCGCTACTCCGTGCCCAAGACGCCCGCATCGGCGGCTGAACTGATCGCCGATCCTGACCTCGATGCGGTGATGATCCTGACGCCGGATTTTCTCCACGCTCCCCTGCTCGAAGCGGCGATAAGGGCGGGGAAACATGTGTTCATCGAAAAGCCGGCAGCGCTGACCGCGGCGGAGCTCGAGCCCATCGTCGAGTTGAACAGGACCAACCAGAAGGTCGTTTTCGTCGGCTACATGCGGCGGTTCGCGCCGGCCTTCACGGCGCTCAAGGCGCGGCTGCCGGACCGCGGCGAAATCCGCCATGTGCGCATCCGCGACCTGATCCGCGAGAGCCAGTTCTTCGTCGACCAGACGCGGCGCATATTCGTGCCCAGGGACGTGCCGGAGGCAGCGATCAGCGAAGGACGGACAAGAACGCAGGCTCTGCTGCGCTCGGTGATGGGCGAGGAGGCGACGGCCGACCAGCTGCGCGCCTACCAGGTGCTCACCGGGCTCTCGTCGCACTCGTTTTCGGCCATGTGCGAGCTGTTCGGCCCGCCGCTCAAGGTCGCCGCGGCGCGCCAGCACCGGGGCGAGAACGTGCTGGTGATGTTCGACTACGGCAACTTCACCGCTCTCTACGAGGCGGTGATCCACGACGTGGCGCGCTTCGATGCGGGGATCGAGGTGCTGACCATGAACCAGCACTTCAGGATCAACTACGACACTCCCTATATCCGCAACCTGCCGACGCGGCTCGAAATCACCACCTCGGACCGCAACAGCACGGGCACTGAGATCATCGGGCCGTTCTATGAGGATGCGTTCAGGGTGGAGCTCGACGCTTTCCACAGGGCGGTGACGACGGGCGAGAAGCCCAAGACCACGCTCGAGGATTCGTTGAGCGACCTGAGGCTGTTTGCCGAAGTGGGACGCCATTTCCTCAACCCGTAAGCCGTAGACGCACTGCCAGTGCTGCCTGCCCGTCACGTGCCTGTCACGCGCGTGCGGTTTAAGTCGCCTGTCCGTCTTCAGAACGATTCAGGCAATCTGAGACGGCGTTGGAATTTCTGTTCCATTTTTCGCTTGCCAGATGCCGGGCTCGGGATAGTCTGGACGCTACGGTCAGCGGGAGATTGACCAGCCGCGGGATGCCCCGCCGGCGAACTCAGGGGAGACACAACGATGAAACGCCGTGCATTCATGCTTTCCGTCGGTGGCGCCGCCGCCGGCATGGTGCTTCTGCCGCGGATGGCCTTTGCGGCCCCCGGCGTGATCGACTGGTACACGTCGTCGGACCAGAACATCCTCGATTTCTGGACCAATGTGGTGAAGCCGAAGTTTGAGGCCGCCAATCCGGGCGTCACGCTGAACCTCGTGGATGCGGGCGACGGCCCGGGCAACATCGCGATCGGCGAGCGCGCGCTGGCGGCCCTTTCGAGCAATGCTGACCCCCAGGCCGACTACTTCGAGTCCTATGACCCGCTGTTGCCTGCCGGCGCCATTGATGCCGGCCTCTTCGTCAACATGAAGGAAGCTGGGCTCTCCAACTGGTCGAAGATCAACCCGCTCGGCATCGAAAGCGACTATTCGATGCCTTATCGCGGCAGCCAGGTGCTGCTCGCCTATGACACCACCAAGCTCGACCCGGCCAATGTGCCCAAGACCTGGCCCGACCTGATCGCCTGGATCAAGGCCAACCCGGGCCAGTTCATCTACAACCGCCCGAACAAGGGCGGCTCGGGTGGCAACTTCGTGCGCCGCGCCATCTACGAGGCGAACGGCAAGGACCCGTCCAAGTTCACCACCACGAACTACCCCGAACTGGGCGATGCCGCCTTGGCTCCGGCGTGGGAGATCCTCAAGGACATCGCCCCGTCGCTGTTCGATGGCGGCGCCTACACCTCGGGCAATACGCAATCCATCCAGTTGCTTGGCCAGAGTGCAGTGACGATGATCCCGGCCTGGTCGGACCAGGCGCTGTCGGCCATTGCCCAGGGCGTGCTGCCGGAGACGACCGGTCTCGTCCAGCTGCAGGACCTCGGCCTCCCCGGCGGCTTCTCGCGCTCTGTGGTGCTCTCCAACGGCGTGAACAAGGAAGCGGCGCTCAGGCTCGCCGACTTCATCCTCACCGAGGAAATCCAGTCGGCGGTGCTGACCGAACTCGGCGGCTTCCCCGGCGTGTCGTGGGATTACATCTCGGCTGACCTGCGCGAGAAGTTCAAGGACGTGATCCCCGAGTCGATCCCGAGCTTCCCGGGCGGCGAGTGGGAGAAGGCGATCAACGAGGGCTGGTACCGCAACGTCGCCCCCAACGTGGATCCTGCTTCGTGACGCTGACGGCAGCGTCCAACGACATTGTCGGCAAAAAGCAGGGCAGGTGGCCGGTTGGCCTCCTGCTCGTTGCGATGCCGGTGTTCCTGGTGGGCTGGATGATCATCTGGCCCATCCTCTCGGCCGTCTGGCGCACGGTCTGGCTGCCTGACGAGGGCGCCGGCCACAGCTTCTCGCTCGAGACCTACAGGTTCTTCTTTTCCGACCAGTACAGCCTCAACAACCTCGGCGTGACGCTATGGACGACCGGCGTCTGCGCCATCCTGCTGGTTCTGATCTGCGTGCCCATCGCGCTCTACCTGCGTTTTGCCAAGGGGCGGCTCGCCGCCTATGTGCAGGGGCTCGCCATCTTCCCCATGTTCGTGCCCTCGATCATTCTGAGCTACGCCATCATCCGCGTTCTCGGGCCGAACGGGACCGTGGACCTGCTGCTCAACTCCGTGGGGCTGCCCAAGATCCGCTCGCCCTACCTGACCCCGTGGGGGCCGGTGATCGGACTGGTGTGGGACAACATTCCGCTCACCGTGCTGATCCTGCTCTCGGGCCTGGGCAATGTATCCAACCAGGCGATCGAGGCGGCGCGTGACGTCGGCGCGAGGCCCCTCGCGGTGCTGTGGCACATCATCCTGCCGCGCATCTCCAACTCCATTCTCGTGGCGGTGAGCTTCACGGTGCTGGGCATCTTCTCCTCGTTCACCCTGCCCTATGTGCTGGGCCCGGCAGCGCCAGAAATGATGGGCCCGTTCATGCAGCGCACCTTCCGCGACGTGAACGACCCGACCATGGCCATCACGCAGGCGGTGATCACCTTCGCCTTCTGCATCGTGTTCGGCCTGTTTTACGTGCGCTCCGTCGCCAAAAACCGGGCGCCCTGACATGGCACGGGAACTCAAGGAAAGACGCATCGACTGGGTGGGCATTTGCTTTGCCGTGGCCCTGACGCTGGTCATCGTGGTGCCGCTGCTTGTGGTGGGCACCTGGGCCTTCACCAATGTGTGGCGCTATCCCTCGGTGATTCCGCAGGAATTTGGCCTCAGGTTCTGGAACCAGACGCTGGCGCGCGCCGACGTGTGGGGCTCGATCACCATGAGCCTCAGCCTCGCGACCATGGTGACGTTCCTCTCGGCGCTGATCTGCCTGCCGGCGGCCTATGCCTTCGCACGGCTCGATTTTCCCGGGCGGAACATCCTGTTCTTCTCGTTCCTCGCCGGGCACGCCTTCCCCAAGTTCGGTCTGCTGGTCGCCATTGCGGGCATCTTCCTGCAGCTCAACCTGATCGGAACGTTCTGGGGCGTGGTGCTGATCCAGCTGGTGGGAACGCTGCTGTTCATGATCTGGATACCGGTGGCGGCCTTCCAGGCGGTGGACCGGCGCATGGAGGAAGCAGCGCGCGATGTCGGCGCCTCGCCGCTGCGCGTCTTCTGGTCGATCACCCTGCCCCAGGCGGGGCCGACCATCGCCGCGGCGATCCTCCTCAGCTTCGTCGGTACCTTCTACGAAACCGAAGGCGCCTGGCTGATCGGCGCGCCGCAGATCCGCACCCTGCCGGTGCTGATGATCAGCTTCATCAACAACCAGCCGGTGATCCAGTATGGCGCGGTGCTGTCCGTGCTGCTCTGGGTACCGTCCTTCTTCGCCCTGTTGTTTGCACGCCGCGTCATCAGTTCGGGCAGCTTTGCCCGCGGCTTCGGCGCCTGAGGAAGCTCCATGTCGGTTCTCGAAATCAAGAACGTCACCAAGGCCTTCGGGACGGTCCGGGCGGTGGACGACTTCAACCTCACAGTGGGCGACGGCGAACTCGTCTGCCTGCTGGGCCCCTCGGGCTCGGGCAAGTCCACCCTGCTACGCATGGTCGGCGGCTTTGAGACGCCGAGTGCCGGAGTGATCGCCATTGACGGCGAGGACGTCACCCGGGTTCCGCCCGAAAAGCGGCCGACCGGCATGGTGTTTCAGAGCCATGCACTGTGGACACATATGAACGTCTTCAACAACCTCGCTTTCGGGCTCAAGCTGCGGCGGCTGCCGGCGGCGGAGATCAGGAGCCGGGTCGAGGCGGTGCTGGAGCTGGTCGGTCTCGCCGGCTACGGCACACGCGGCACCAACCAGCTTTCGGGCGGGCAGCAGCAGCGCGTGGCGCTGGCGCGCTCGCTGGTGCTGGAGCCCAAAATCCTTCTGCTCGACGAGCCTTTTGCGAGTCTGGACCAGCACTTGCGCGAGCGTCTTCGCGAAGAGGTTCGTGACATCCAGCAGCGTCTGAAGATCACTACCCTGTTCGTCACGCACGGGCAGGACGAGGCGCTGTCCATGGCGGACCGCATCGTGGTGATGCGCGATGGCAAGATGGAGCAGGTGGCGGCGCCCGACATGCTCTATCGCGAACCTGAGACGCCCTTCGTCGCCGGTTTCATCGGCACGATGAACCTGATCGAGGGCACGGTGACGGGCGGGCAGTTTTTGCGGCCGGGCTTCAGCCATCCGCTGCCGATCAGCGACGGCCCGGCGATCTTCGCGGTGCGGCCCGAGGCGCTGGCCATCGTGCCGGCAAATGGTGGCGAGGGGGCGCAAATTCACCGCGTCACCGATTACGGGGCGCATGCGGTGGTCGATCTCGAGCTGCCCGACGGTTTCCGCCTCAAGGCCACGGTGCCCGATGCGCGCGAGTGGCAGGGCGTTACCTCCGCTACGCTTACGCCGCGCGCCTTCGCCGCCTATCGCGACAACAAGGTCGCTTACCGGAGCTGACTTCCCCATGAGCGTCGATGCGCCGATCTCGGTGACCCGCAATGGTCACCGGACCTTCTTCAAGTGGCATCGCGGCCGGCGGCGGCTCGACGACCCGGTGTTCACCGGGCGGCGGATCATCGAGGGCATGCGTGCGGGCGCCAGCGTCGAAGTGGACCTGGTGGTGCATGCCGACGGTGGCATGGCGGTGCTGCACAACCTGTCGCTCGAACGCGAGACGACGGGTTCGGGGCTGGTGGCAGAGACGCCGGCCGCGGTGCTGCGCGAACTCAACCTGCGCGACAATGACGGCCGCCCCATCGCCGACAGGGTAATGCTGCTCAACGATCTCGCGGCACTGATCGCCCGTGACGGGGCGCATCCGGACGCGCTGCTGCAGCTCGACTACAAGCAGGACGCGACGGTGCTGACACCTGACGTGGTGCGGAACTTTGCCGAGGCCCTGGGGCCGGTGGCGGGCCACTTCATCGTCTCCTCGGGCGATGCGGAATCCGTACGACTTCTGACCGGCGCCGTGCCCGGCATCCATGTCGGCTACGACCCCTGCCACGACGGCGCGATCGAGCGGCTGATGGAGACGCGGGACTATGCCGAGTTCGTTGCGGGCGCCGTGGCGGCGTCGCCGCACTCGGAGCTCGACTATCTCGCGTGGGAGCTGGTGCTGGAAGCCGACAAGGATGGCTTCGACATCATCGGCGCCTTCCACGCCCATGGGCGGCGCATCGACGCCTATACGATCAGGCGGATCGATGCGCAGACTCTGCCGGTGATCGAGCGGCTGCTGGCGCTCAGGGTCGACCAGATCACCACCGACCACCCCGAGGGCATGGCAGCTGCCTTCGCCTCATACTAAGTGACTGTGGCCGAATAGCAAATGTGAGTTCCCCGGGGCGTGCGCGGCACTAGAGTTGCGCCTGCGAGTGGGGATTCGACGTGACACAGCGTGTGTTTGGCCCGAACCAGCGGGACGGCTACTGGTTTTTCTACGCCTACGAGAACGGTGTGCAGAAGGAGTGGGGCCCCTACCGGACCGAGGAATTCGCCCTCGGGGCCCGCAACGCGATAGAGCGCCGGCTGAACGGCGAGGTGGCGAGGAAGCCGGTGGAGCCCCACCAGGCTCCCCCTATTGCGGGTCTTTCCGCGGCACGTCCTTAAGGTGCTCCAGCAGGTAGACGTGAGTGGCCTGGTTGGCGACGATGAGGGTGCCGGTGCGTTCGTAGAACTCGGGGCCCCGGCCCCACCAGTCCGTTACCACCCCGCCTGCTTCCTGCACGCAGAGGATACCCACGGCTGTGTCGGAGAAGCCGGTCTCCTCGAAATAGCCGGTGAGGCGACCCATGGCGACATAGGCGCAGGAGTTCGCGGCGCTGCCGACGATGCGGATGGCACCGATGGGAGCGCGGATGCGGTCGAGCCGCTCATAGGCGCCGGGATAGAGCGAGAGGTTTGGAGTGGGCAGCCCCGTGCCGATGGTGAAGAGGCCAATATCGGCCTGCTGGCTGACGCGCAGGCGCTCGCCGTTCATGTAAGCGCCCTGCCGCGGGATCGCGGTGAACATCTCGTCCGCGACGGGGTTATAGAGGACGCCGGCGACGGTCTGGTTGCCGCGGCGGAGCGCAATCGAGATGGTGTAGTGCTGGCCGTTGATGAAGTTGGTGGTGCCATCGATGGGATCGACCAGCCAGCGATGCTCGGTGTCGCCGCGCTCGGTGGGCGGGAACTCCTCGCCGTAAAAGCTCCAGTCCGGCCAGTGGCCCATCAGGCGCTCGCGGATGAGCAATTCCGACTGGCGGTCCGCATCGGAGACGAAATCGGCCGGGCCCTTGATGCCGATCTCGAGGTCGCGGAAGCGCTTGAAGTGCTTGAGCGTCAGGGCACCGGCCTCGCGGGCAGTGGCGACCATCTCATCGAGTACGGCATCGTAGGACAGCGGCATTTGGGACGAATCTCCTTCATGGGCGGGAGCTTAGCGGCAGCCCGTGACGGTGGGGTCACGGGAACCGACCTAGGTTACGCTACGTTTTGCGGCGGACGTTAGGGGTTCATGCCGATGGCAGCGAAAATTCACATCGTGGTGCGCCACAACGGCGCCGGGTGGCAGGTGTTGACCTTTGGCAAACCTGCGGAATCGGCCGACTTGGCGCGCCCCTATACGAGCCGCGAGCAGGCGCTTTCCGATGCACTGTTCTCGGCCCGGATGCTGAACGCGCTGGGCGAAGAGGTCGAGGTGCTGCTCGAGGGCAGCGAAGGGGTGAAGCCGGTGACCGAAGAGACGAGCCAGATCTGGCTTCGGCACTGAGGCTCACAGAAGGCCGTAGAAGGCCGATTTCAGGACCACGGCGCGACCGTTCCGAACAGCATAGTCGATACCGATATCGAACAGCAGATGGTCGAAGCGCGGCGCATGCAGCGCATAGAGGTCCCGGATAGCCGCCGGCCATTGCGTGCGCTCGAAGAAGAGGCCGAGTTGGGCCGAGCGGATGCGCGAAAAGTAGACGCCATCGTGCCGGCGTTTGTTGGCGACGACGATGACGCCGCAATCGGTCATTTCGGGCCAGAGGATCTGGTCGAGGTCGAAATCGGCATCGAGAAGGGCGCTGGTCGCCACCTTGTCGGCGATGTGGCGCCGCTCGGCCCGGGCATCGAAGAAGAAGTAGAAGTTCTTGAGTTCGAGCCCCTCGGCGCGGTGGGCGTAGCAGATGCCCGAGGACACGGAACTGCCGGGGTTGCCGATATAGACGTCTATTTCGCTCAGCGGCGCCGCGCCGGTAGCAATGGCGTCGTCGAGATCGAGCGAAAACATGAAATACGGCCGCTGCTCGAGCGGCGGCAGGTCGCAACGCACATAGGGGCTCAGCGCGGCGAGGACTCTTGGGATCGAGAGGTCGCGCTCCAGCCGGGCGTAGTCGTAGAAATAGAACTCGAAGCTCAGCCTGCCGCCCTGCAGCTTGACGCCATAAACGGTGCGGAAGGGGCCGAGGACGCGGCGCAACTCGCGGCAGGCGGCGACGAGATTTGCATCCGCACCCGCGGCATCGAGCGCGGCCCAGAGGAGGCTCGACTGGCGCAGCTTGCCGAAGGTGGGGGCCGGCGGATCGTAGGGCCACTGGCAGTAATCGGCGTAGTGGTCGCCGGGCTGGGTTAGCTCCATCCAGGGTTCGGTGACGGTCACGGCTTTCGCCCGGCGATGACGTGGAAGGGCATCTCGATTTCGACGCTGCGCACGCTGATCCCCTCGAATCCCAGCTCTGCGAGCAGTTCAGCATAGACTGCCGGGTCGCGGTAGAAGCGGGCGAAGACGAGGTTGGCCGCGGCCGCATAGGGCAGCGGCGTGGCGCCCGGCTCGAACGGGCCGCGCTCGGCGATGAACAGGCGGCCGCCTGGCGGCAGCGCATCGCGGGCGCGCGTCACGAGGTGGCGCATGTCGGCCTCGGGCCAATCATGCAGCACCGACTTGAAGGTGATCGCATCATGGTCGGCGGGCAGCGGATCGCGGCGGGCGTCCGCTGCCAGAAAGCTCACGCGCCCGGCCTCGGGGCTGTTCGCGACGTATCGTCGGCCGAGTTCGCACACCGCGGGCAGATCGAGCACGGTTACCGTCAGGCCGTGGTTCTGCGCACAGAGGGCGCGGGCGAAGGCGCCGGAATTGCCACCGACGTCGAGCAGACGCCCTGTGGCGCCCAGGTCCATCAGCGGGGCGAGGAGCGGCGCTTCGTGTTCGGTCAGCACGGTGGTGTAGTCGAGCCAGCGCTTGGTTGCGGCGAGATTGTCGGGGCTGGTGGTGGCCGCCCGGTCGTAGCGAAACAGCTCGAAGACGCGGCCGGCGCGGACATAGGCCGGCGTATCGAAGAGCATCGCCGGGAGCCGGTCGAGCACGTCGCGTGCGGCGAGATCGAGAAAGGCGAGCTTCTGCTCAAGGGCCGCGCGGCGAGGGAGGACGGCGACGAAGGCCGGGGTGAGCTCGACGGTGCCATCGCTGACGGTTACGACGTTACCACTCTGAAGCAGGCCGGCGAGGAGCTCAACGCCGCGAAAATCCAGTCTTGCGTTGGCGGCGAGTGTGGCGAGGGATTGGGGTCCGAGCGTCAGCTTGTCGACGAGGCCGGACTTCAGCGCCAGCGACAGGGCCGCCGAGGCGAGGAAATCACGGAGAAAGGCGTCTTCGGGGGGCATTTACAAGGCCTTCGACCGGCGCGGTGCGGAAGGAGGTCCCACGGCACTCATTGGTGCGGACTGGCACTCCCGGCCTCTGGGCGTGGCCCGATGCCTCCAGGGAAGGAGAGGCAATGGGAGGCCCGGGCCGGGGATGGTGCCTGCGGGTTCAGGCAGCCGGAGTCTCTTCCGCCTGTGCAGCTGAACCGGTGGCGCCCATGCGTTCGACCATCGGACCGAAGTTCCTCAGCGACGCCAGATGGGCGTAGATCACTTCGAGTTCGTCGGCCTTGGCCAGTTCACCCAGCGTCTCTGCCGGCAGGGCCTTGAGCTTGTCGCGGTTGATCACCTTGAAACCACCCAGGGTTAGCGACTGGCCGCTCTTGAGCCGCACCTGGGCCTGCATCGGCTCGAACACGTCGAGCTCGGCCAGCTTCTTGCACAGCGCCTGCGTGCGCTGGAACTGCGCCTGATAGACCTGAAGGAAGTTGAGCACGTTCTTGAGATACTGGGTGCGCTCGCCGTCCTGGTCGAAAAGGCGCTCGCCCTTGCCCTCGGTGTTGATGCCCGAGAAATCCTCATCGAGGCACAGGGTGAAAGTCTTGCCCTCGTCGGTCGAGGAGAAGACGAAGGGGTAGCGGCGGACGAAGGCCGGAATGTACTTGGCGTCCCAAGCGCCTTCCTTGGTGACGAAGAGGTTCTCGCCATCACGCACGCCCAGCAGCACTACCGGCACCAGATCGGTCTCGCCGGCGAAGACGACGGGGTAGGTCTGCGCTGCGACGGTGATTTCGGCAGCCACCAGCGGCACGGAGTTCACCTTGCTGGCAAAACCGTAATCCGTGCCGGTCTTGATGTACCAGTCACGATGCCGCTGCTGCGAGACCGGAACCGCGCGTTCATAAATCAACAGCTGCGTCGCCATGAAATGCTCCCCCAAGAATAACCTGTGAAACGGGTAGGTGATTTTCTGCGCCCCGTCTAGGCGGCCAAACCCGTTCAGTTTCTGGATTCTTCGCGATTATTGCGGCGACGACACGAGGCCCAGCGTGATGAGCAGTTCGCGGGCAGCCGCCGCTCCGGCCCGGTTGGCGCCGATGGTGGAGGCGGAAGGCCCGTAGCCGACGAGGTGGATGCGCGGGTTACGCTTCACCTCGGTCGCCAGCCGCCCCGTCATGGTGATGCCGCCGGCCGCCTCACGCAACATCAGCGGCGCGAGGTGGTCGAGCGAGGATCGGAAGCCGGTGCACCAGAGGATCACGTCGGCCTGCTGCTCGGTGCCATCAGCCCAGCGGATGCCGATTTCGGTGATCTCGTCGAACAAGGGCAGCCGCTCGAGCACACCGCGCGCCTTCATCGCAGCGATGGCCGGGGTCATGCGCAGGCCAGTGACGGACGTTACCGAATTGGGCGGCAGGCCGGCGCGCACCCGCTCCTCGACGAGCCTCACGGCGGCCCGGCCCGCCTCCTCGTCGAACGGGCCTTCGCGAAACTCGGGCGGGCGGCGGGTGACCCAGGTTGTGGTCGCGACGCGGGAGATTTCATCAAGCAGCTGGATGGCGGAGATGCCGCCGCCGACGATGACAACACGCTGGCCGCGGAACGCCTCCGCCGTCCGATAGTCGCGGGTATGGAGCTGGCGGCCACGAAACAGATCGCGGCCGGGATAGTCGGGGATATAAGGCGTCTCCCAGGTACCGGTGGCGTTGATGATGCCGTTGGCCGAGAAGGCACCACGATCCGTCTCGACACGGAAGCGCTGCCCGCGCTCGCACACCACCTGCACCTTCGCAGGGCGCAGCACCGGCAGGGCGAAGCGGCGCTCGTATTCGGCGAAGTATCTCGGCACCGCCACCGCCGCCTCGACACTCTCGGCGCCCAGCCCCGCGCTTTCGGCAAAGCTCATGCCGGGCAGGTCGTGAATACGGTTGACCGTGGACAGCGTGAGGCTCGGCCAGCGGAACTGCCAGGCCCCACCCGCCTGCGGCGACTGGTCGAGGACGAGGAAGTCGCGGTTGGTGAGCCCGAGCTTCTTGAGGTGATAGGCCGAGGACAGCCCGGCCTGCCCGGCGCCGATGACGACGACTTGGAGCTTTGGGATGACGCGGGCCGTGGCAGCGCCCGCTTCGACGACGTCCATTGGCGCAGCCTCGCTCGGTGACCGTCAACAGATGGGGCGGAAAGCGGGCGGCGTCCAGTCGGTGTCACCGGTGACACTAGCTGGCGAGGCGGGCCCAATCGCTGGTGCGCTGCTCAAACTCCTCGATCAATCCCGGCACTTCACTGGCCGCTACCGGATGCCGCGCAGCTCGAATGGGTGCGATCGGGCTGCGACGAGGCGCACGTGGCGACTGGGTCCGGGCGCGGCGGTCTGAGCCGGTGGAGCGGCGCGCGGCGAGCAGGCAGAATGCGGCGGCCAGAAGCGTTCCGCCGATGAACGCGACACGAACTTATTCACGAGCCGAGGGCCGACTGGTCCGCTGTCATGCGATCGAGCAGCTCGGTGAACTCGCTCGGCTCCTCGGGCTGCTTCAGCCGCTCCTTGAGATGCATGATGGGCTCGGCCAGCACCTCGTCGAGATCGGTCGAGCAGGTGAAATCGCCCGCCACCGACTTGACCTTGGAGTTGTCGAACAGGCTCGCGAGGCTCTTGTCGCCCCAGAGCGGGCCGATCCAGTCGGGCTTGTAGCGGATCATGGTGTCGGAGGGCACGCAGACGATGTTGGCCGTGGCGCCGATGCCCCGGGCGATGGCCTTGTAAATCTGCGTCCACGTCCATGCCATGTCGCCGGTGATGTGGAAGTCCTCGCCGATTGCCCTCTCCTTCCCGAACAGGCCGACGAAGGGGTTGGCGAAATCGACCGAGCGGGTGAGCGTCCACGGCGTGGCGCCGTCACCGGCCACGACCACGGGCTTGCCCTGCAGCATGCGACGCGGGATCACGTCGCCCTCCCCCACCATGGTGGGCAGGCCCGTGCGTACCGTGTGGCTGGGCCGCACGATGGTCCAGGGCAGGTTCCTGCTGCCCTCCAGCAGCTTCTCGCAGGCGATCTTGGCCTGGCTGTAGGGCCAGTACGGGTTGTTGATGGGCGTCACGCCCTCCTTCACCACGTAGTGGTTCGACTTGTCATAGACCGAAGCCGAGGAGATGAAGATGTACTGCCCGGTGTTGCCGGCGAAGACGTCGAGATCCAGCTGCAGCTGCTCGGGCGTAAAGACCATGAACTGCGCCACGACATCAAACTTCCGGCCCGCGAGCGCCGCCCGATAGCTGGCGGGATCGCGCATGTCGCCGACGATCGACTCGACCCCCTCCGGCAGCGCCGCGTCGCGCTGGCCGCGATTGAACACCGATACGTCGTGCCCGGCGGCAACCGCCTTCTCGACGCAGGGAAGCGAAATCTGGCCGGTACCACCGACGAAAAGCACTGAGCTCATTGCTGTGACCTGATGGGCTAGGGAGAACGCGAGGCGCTCCTCCAGCGCCCCGCTGCTCGCAACCATAGAGCGCTTTTCCCGACAGTCTAGTCACGCGGAGGACGAACATCGAGCCCGGAGCGGCGGATCGGCATGCGGGCCCCGTCACGGAGGATGGCGACGATGGTGGTGCGGTCGATGTATTCGATCGTGGCGACTTCCCAGACAACGCCACCGTGCACAAGCTTTCGGACCTCGATGCGATCGCCCGGGCGGCATTCCTCCAGGAATCGATCGTGTCGTTTCTGAGCCATGCCAAGAGGTTAGGCTGCGAAACATGACAGGCACCTGACAACCGATACGGCCCGTCTAGAGCACGGTCACCTGGTAGAGCCGGGCGAGTATCTGTTCCTGCTTGAGCTCCTTTTCGAGCCCGGCGCGATAGGTGCGCCACCAGGCAGTGTCGACGTCCTTCACCATCACCTCGAAGATCGCCACCCGGTCGTGGATGACACCGCGGCTCTCCGGTTTCCATGCACCCTCGGCCGGCGACTGGAGGAAAGCCGTGACGCCACCGAAGCGCTCGACCAGCTCGGACTTGATGCGTTCCAGCGTTTCGGGCGGCGTCGGCGTACCGTCGGCCTTTTCGAGCGGGATGAAGAGTTCGACGACGAACATCGGCTTAGCTCTTCAGCCGGTCGCGGATCTCATCGAGCGCCTGGATGAACTTGTCCACCTCGCCGCGCAGCGCCATCCGGTCGGATGCGGTGAGAGCAGCGGCGCTGGTGCGGGGTCGGCTCACCAGCTCTCGCAACGCCTCGATTTCGCGCTTCAGTCGGGTGAGATCGCCGGTCGCGGGCACGTGAGAACTCCCATGGTTTGCTTCCCCCTTAGCAGCGGGGCCGGCGAATGCCTATATCATAGGACGTGCAGCCGGCACGAAAGGCAAGCCGAGGCTGCCGCACTGACTGCTGGACCCGCGGGAGACCCGCGGAGAGGCAAGAAAAATGACCCACCACATCGATCGGCCCGTCCTCACTGAGGACCGTGAATGCCGGAGAGGCGTGCTCCTCATCGCCCTCATCACCTGCCTGCCGCTGGCGCTGATCGCGGTCGCGCGACTACTGATCGGCTGAGGCGCTACTCCTCCAGCATGAACCCGGCGGCCTTCTCGGCGATCATCATGGTCGGCGAGTTGGTGTTGCCCGAGGTGATGAACGGCATCACCGAGGCATCGGCCACGCGCAGGCCGCCGACTCCGCGCACCCGCAACCGGCCGTCGACCACCGAAGCCTCGTCGGCGCCCATGCGGGCGGTGCCGACGGGGTGGAAGATGGTGGTGCCGATATCGCCGGCCAGGCGCGCAAGATCCTCGTCGGCGGAATAGTGTGCGCCAGGGGCATGCTCCTCGGGCCTGTACTTCGCCAGCGCCGGCTGCGCCATTATGGTGCGCGCCTTGCGCAGCGAAGCGACGGCCCCCCGCCGGTCGGCCTCCGCGCTCAGATAGCTGGGCGCGATCACCGGCGCATCCTCGACCCTGGCCGAGCGGGCATGAATGGAGCCGCGGCTTTCCGGCCTGAGGTTGCAGACGCTCACCGTAATCGCGCCGAACGGGTGCAGCGGATCGCCGAACTTGTCGAGCGAGAGCGGCTGGACATGGAACTGCAGGTCGGGAGTGGCAACCTCGGGCGAGGAGCGGGTGAAGGCACCGAGCTGGCTGGGCGCCATGGTCATCGGCCCCCGTCGCAGCAAGCCATACTCGAGGCCCATCCAGGCCCGGCGGGGCAGCGAGCGGTAGAGCGTGTTCAGTGTCGGCACGTTCGACACCTTGAAGATCGGCCGCAGCTGCAAGTGGTCCTGCAGGTTCTCGCCCACGCCGGGCGAGTGGTGCGCCACCTCGATGCCCAGCGCCCTCAGCCGTTCGCCATCGCCTATGCCCGAGCGTTCGAGTATGGCCGGCGTCGCCACCGCTCCCGCGCTGAGGACGATCTCGCGGCGCGCTACGATCTGAAGCCGCTCGCCGCTCCGCACCGCCTCGACGCTGCGCGCGATGCCCTCGGCGAACTTCACGCGATCGACCAGCGTGTTGGTGAAGACGGTCAGGTTCTGCCGTGCCAAGGCGGGACGCAGGAAGCCGCGTGCCGCGCTCCAGCGGAAGCCGGCCTTTTGGTTCACGTCGAAATAGCCGGCGCCCTCGTTGTCGCCGGTATTGAAATCGGCGGTGCGCGGAATGCCGGCCTGTTCCGCCGCGGCGATGAAAGCGTCGAGAATTTCCCAGCGCGTTCGTGGCTGCTCCACCCGCCACTCGCCGCCGACGCCATGGAGCGGCCCTGCCCCGCGCCAACTGTCCTCCTGCCGCCGGAACACCGGCAGCACGTCGTCCCAGCCCCAGCCGGGAAGCCCGAGGTCGCGCCAGCGGTCATAGTCCGCCGCCTGGCCGCGCATGTAGATCATGGCGTTGATGGCCGACGAGCCGCCCAGCACCTTTCCGCGGGGATAGGCGAGCGAGCGGCCGTTCAGCCCATCGACTGCCTCGGTGCGCATCATCCAGTCGGCGCGCGGATTGCCGATCGCGAACAGGTAGCCGACCGGGATGTGGAACCAGATCCACCGGTCTGCCCCACCCGCTTCGAGCAGCGCAACGGAATGCCGGCCATTGGCCGAAAGCCGGTTGGCCAGCACGCAACCGGCCGACCCGCCGCCGCAGATCACATAGTCGAATTCCAGTGCCGCCATGTCCCCTCCTCGCGGCAGCCATGCCACGAGTCTCGGCTCATTGACATCCGGCCGAGGGTCCATCATATCCGTCCCCGGCTACTGGCGCCTGCCGCTCGCCGGGGAAACCCGATGGTGAAGTCCAGCCGCGGATGGCATCCGCGACCAAACGGCATGATCGCTCCACGTTTCGGCGGTTCATGGCAAGGCGAGCACCCATGAGAAAATCCCGCCTCATCACGTGAGGACGACATGACTTTTTCTCTCGATACACCCAGTACCGCCACGCTCAAGGCCGAGGCCAAGGCGCTGCGCGCCGAACGCGCGCTCAGCGGCACGCCGATCACCCACAGCGCCGCCCTCGAAGAGGTGGCGCGCGCTCACGGGTTCCGCGACTGGAACACTGCGGCCGCGTCCATTCCCGAGCGGGTGGCGACGCCGGTGCAGGTGGGCCAGCGGGTCAAGGGCACCTATCTGGGCAACCCCTTCACCGGCCTCGTCATCGGCGTGAATCTCCTCAGCTCCATGCAGCATTACGAGGTGACGGTGAAGGCCGATGAGCCCATCGACGTGTCGAAGTCGAAGCTGATCGGGTCGATGTACCGTCAGCGTCTGCGCGCGACGGTGGACCTGCGGGGCATTTCGCTGTCGCATACCAGCGATGGCGAGCCGCATCTGCGCGTCCGGCGCATCTAGGTGTACCGGCAGGACGGGTCGGGTTGCCATTCATCGGCAGGTGCCGATAGAGTGGCGATCTCATCCCGTGCGGGCGCCCTGCCCGCCCTTTTGTCCTGCAGCAAAACGAAAAGCGCTAATGCCCACTCAGAACAAGCCTATCGAGCTTTATTACGCCGCCACGCCCAACGGCCGGAAGATCACCATCATCCTCGAGGAGCTCGGGCTGCCCTACAACATCACGCCGATCAACATCGGCCGGGGCGACCAGTTCAAGCCGGAGTTCCTCGAGATCTCGCCCAACAACAAGATCCCGGCCATCGTCGACCCCGAGGGGCCGGAGGGCGAACCGATCTCGATCTTCGAATCGGGCGCGATCCTGAAGTACCTCGCCGAGAAGTTTGGCCAATTCTACGGCACCACCGCCCGCGAGCGCGTGAAAATCGACGAGTGGCTGTTCTGGCAGGTGGGCGGTTTCGGTCCCATGCTGGGGCAGAACAACCACTTCTCGCGCTATGCGCCAGAGAAGATCCCCTACGCCATCAAACGCTACCAGGACGAGGCGCACCGCCTCTACCGCGTGCTCGACACCCAGCTGCAGAAGATGAACGCCGCGGGCAAGGACTACGTCGCGGGCGACTACTCGATCGCCGACATGGCGATCTTCGACTGGTCGCGCGGCTCGGACAACCACGGCATTGCCCCAGGCGAGTTCCAGGCCTTCGAAGCCTGGCGCACCCGCATGACCGAGCGCCCCGCCGTCGCCCGCGCCCTCGCCATCACCCTGGACCCCAGCCAGAACATCTCGGTCCAGACCGACAAGGACGCCTTCAAGATCATGTTCAACCAGCGCTGAGGCGCTGGTTCCACTGTCCATGGGCCGACGATCAGGCCGCGCGGCAGGGGTGGTCGACGAGGCGAAGCATTATGGGCACACGGTGTCTGCCGTGCATGTCAGACACCGTGGCGCGAGCTCGGCTTCATCCCCGCCGCAGTGATGTAGAACGGCCTCGCCGATGTACCGCCATAGACCGGGGCTAGAGAATGCCGGGCAACTCGCGTTCACAGAAATGGCCCGGCCGATATTCCACGGCCCGGGCGACATGGGGGATGATGGTCTGCCGGGCCCGCGCTACGGTGCAGTAGGCGAAATACCCCCGCGGCAACCGCACCACCTTCCCACCAGTAATCGACGTTCACCGCCAGCATCACCAGGGCACGACCACCGGAATGCTGGCGTCCTCGAGGCCCCACGCCTCTCGGGAGAGCCACTTCGGACTGATGCGGCGCGACGATGAACTGGCCCGGTCGGCGCAGCGGTGGCTCGGGCGGCACCGGCTCCAGGCGGGGCCAGTTCCAGTTGTCCCCACTCCAACAAACAGCTTGGTTCTCGTCCGTCCCGGCCACTGCTGGTATCACTAGCGTGGCGGACCTGCCCTCGACTCATGCCCCAGACAAAAAGGAGGCATGTCGCACAGTAAGACTTCGGTTCCTCAGCCGATACAAGTCACGCCCGGGACTCGTGGGGGCAAGGCCGGCTACAGGTTAACGAGAACTACCCAACTGATTAGGTTTCAACTAACCTTGGGCAACCAGGGCAGACAGGCAAGCGATTGCCTTCGGGGGCATACTGTAATGTTTGATAGGGTTCTGTGGAACGGCTTGTTCCGCTTCGTGTGCTTTTGGGTGCTCGTCATCGGGGTGCCCGCAGCTCTCGATCTTGCTTTTGACATTTCAGATTTCGCTTTCGTAGGCGCCACTGCCTGGACGGCGATAACCTCAATCGACACACCGGAAGGTGCTAGGGCCGTTGCTGCCTTGAGCGAACCGAAGTTCGCAACGGATCTCGCCGTGGGATTGGGTACCGTTGGTATCGGTTTCCTTGTCGCCTACGTCGTGATGCACCTACTGCTGGTCAGGTTCAGTCTGTGGGGCCTGCGTCGGTCGCTGGGACGGTTCCCGGACCGGAAGGCATTCGCCGAAGCCTATGGGAACACCGTCTACCCGCACCTAAAAGACCATCCGCTCATCGGCCATGCCTGGAAGGAGTTCGACGAAACGCTCCTCGACAGGTCAAGAAGCGCGGACGGAGTGATCGGCAACACTGTTCGCCCGCAGGCCTTCATCAACTTCAGCCTCCTCAAGGAGAAACTGCCCGGTTTGAAGATCCTTGGCAGCATGTCAGGCTACTTCGTGGGTGTCGGTCTCCTGCTGACATTTGTCGGCATCGTTCTTGCACTGAACAAGGCCAGCGGCACTGTCTCAGCCGAGGACAGTGAAGCGATGCGCGTTGCAATGCAGGACCTGCTGCACATCGCTTCGTTTAAGTTCTCAACCTCAATCGCTGGGCTGGGCGTCTCGATCCTCTTCGCGATCTTTGCCCGCCTGATCGTCATCTTTGTCGAAAGCGCCCTGGCCGGCTTCTGCGATGCAGTCGAGCATCAGCTGCGCTACGTCCCGCCGCAGTCGATCACTGTGGAGATGAACGAAGTCGCCAAGGAGCAGCGCGACGAACTCAAGGAAATCAACAGCGATCGTTATTTTACGCGCTTGGCCGAGAGCATCACGCCGCTGTTGGAACAGGCCGTGGGACGAGCAATGGCTCCGGTCACGCAGCAGATCGGGGATGCTGTCGGGGCCCTCTCGAGCACGAGCCAGACCGGCATGACGGACCTGCTGAAGAAGTTCTCCGAGACAGTGCAAGGCGGGGCTGGCACGGAGCTCAAGCAGCTGGCGAACACCTTGGCGGAAACGAACGCGGCGTTGCAACAGACCCAGCGCGGCCTCAACGGCTCCGGAGAGGACTTCTCGCGCAAGATGGCCGACGCGGCCGAAACCCTCAACCGGCTGGTCAGCGAAGCTGGCAGCAGGCTCGAAGGTAGCGCGGAAAGCAGCCGGGCTGCACTTCAGGAAGTGGTCGAAGCAATGCGTGGCGCCTTCGAGCGGGCAAACGCAAAGGTCGAAGAAGATCTCAGCAACGCCGCAACGGGGGCCTCGGCCAAGGTCGAGGCAGCGATGAGTGCTGTGATGGAACGCCTGGGCAGCCAGCTCGGCGGCTTCATGACCGCCATGCAGGAGTTCCAGGACAACTCGGCGCGCAATGTCACTACAACAAGGGACCAGCTCACGGCGCTACAAACAGAGGCCGCCAACGCTGTCGGTAAGGCAGGCCAGGAAGCGGCAGCGGCACTACAGTCGGGCATGACGGACGTGCTGGCACGGATCAGTGAGGAGATCGCGAGGCTCGAGGCCGCAATGCAGGCTGGCGCATCGGCTTATATGAGCCAAGCCAACGCTATCTCGTCGGCGACCGAAAGGACTCGGGAAACCGCAGACGCATTCGCTGGCGTGGCGACGCAGGTACGCAATGCCTCTGCACCCTTGCTGCAGGGCGGCGAACGCATCGCAGCCGCATCAGCCGACCTGCGTGCTGCGGTTGATCGCAGCACGGAGGACCTGCAGCGGGCCGGCACCGCATCCGCCCAGCTTGCCCAATCTCTGACTGAGCAGGTCACCCGGCTCAGCGAAACCTGGGACAAGTACCGCGAGCAGTTCGACAGGATCGACCAATCCCTGGCAGCCGCTGTCGGCACACTGTCTGACACCACCGAAACGCAGTTCCAGAAACTTGTCGAACACGTCAACCGAATGGACAGCGAGTTGGCGAAGCTTCTCGCCGCGCTACAGCCCACGGTCGAGGATATCAGGGGGAATGCCGAGGCACTCTCGGATATCCTTGAACAGTGGGTAGGCACGGCGGCAGCAAAAGCGGCGGAGTAAGCGGCGATGAGTGACATCGGCTCGGCCGAAACCGACCACCACGCCGAGGAGGACGAGAACTACTTCATCTCGATGACCGACATGATGGTCGGCATCCTGTTCGTGTTCATCATCCTGCTCATGGTGTTCGCCATGAACTTCCGGGAGCAGACTGACACGTCCCAGGAGCGGATGGATCGGCTCAGGGAAGTTGCCGAAACGGTGGCGAGGGAGGTGCAGCGGCTGCAGCAGCAGGTCGAAGACGAGATCAGCACCGCCTCAGCTGCAACGACCCTGACTCAGGAGCTGCTCGAGGAACTGCGGAGGCGATTGGTAGATCAGGGTCTGGCTGTCGAGGTGGACCTGCGAAGTGGCGTGCTGCGGCTCGGAGAGGACGCCATCAATTTTGCCACCAACAGTGCCGACCTCGACGGCGTCGCCGCCGCCAATGTCGACAAGCTGGCCAGGGTGCTTGCGGACGTATTGCCGGACTATACGCCGGAAGGCGGGGAGAAGCCGGCCTTCATCGAGACGGTCTTCATCGAAGGGCATACTGACCAGCGCGGGCTCCCTGAGCGCAACTGGGAACTGTCGACCCAACGGGCGGTGAACACCTTCTGGCGCCTGGTCCAACACGAACCGTACCTCCTTGCGTTGAGGAACCGTGCGGGAACTCCTGTCCTATCGGCGGCCGGTTATGCCAGCGCAAGGCCCATCCCCGGCGTAGACCCTCGCGATTACGATCGCCATCGTCGCATAGATCTTCGCTTTGTGCTCGATACGGATACGTCCGGCCTCAAGGATGTCATGGAGCTCACTGACAAGATGCAGGAGCATCTCGACAGATTGCAGCGCGCCGTGGAGGAGGCAAATGTCCGCTAGCTTGCAGGAGATATGCGCAAGCTTGGTGCGAAGACATCGGGGTCCCAGCCTGCGTCTGCCGGAAAGGACGAAGCTGGAGGAACTGGCCGTCAATCGTCCCGAAGCGAAGTCGACGACGAGACCCACGCGCGATATCGTGCAGATCGCCCGGGAGATCTACGAATGCATCGCCATCTCCGGCGTGCCGCTCAGCAGGCGCCAGACCCGAGAGGCTCCCTGGTGTCTGTGGCACAGGGATGCCCAACTCGGCGAAAACCCGCAGGTACTAAACGCCGTATTCGAAGCGGTGGCAGTAGCTAAACGCCCCTCTGCCTTCAACGCCCTTGCGACGGCTTTCGCCGAGCATTTCGACCCCGCCAGAGCGGGTATGAACGAGGCATCCTTATGCCTGCAGCAGCTTGCAGAGCGTTGGAAAGACGCCCCGTGGGCGCGCCTGCATCGCGACTTTGCCTTTTTTGATCCGAGGCTCGGCCCCGATCAGCTGGCGGCCGCCGTGATCGCGCAGAACCGTCCGGCCCCCGACATAATGCGGGACTACAGTGTGGGCGCAATGGGAGCCAAGAGCGGTTATGTGCGCGCCGTCACGATCTCGCTGCTCGATCGGCTCGCCAATGGAGGTGAGCCCGACCATATGCGGCGACTCGAAAAGGTGGAGCAGTATGCGCTCGACGAGAGTGGAGAGCCAAGCTTTGACGGGATACTGGGCAAGATCGCCGAGGCCTTGCTCAAGCCGTTCGGCCAGTCGCGGCCGGAGAGGACTGTGCGAGACCAGTTCCTGTCGGTCCTGCTAAGGCTGCTAGGGGATCCGCGGCTTAGATCGCACAAGCACAACTGGCAATCCGTACCAGACCCTCTCACACGTCTAGTAACATCGTGGCTCTCTGAGCAGTCTCTACGCCAATTCCTTGACATTGTTGATGAAATATCAAACGAATCCATGTGGGAATATCGGCGCGCATTTTGGGAGGGTATCTACAACTACTACAACGAACGCGGAGTGGACATTGAGGCGTGGGTGGCGTTTGGAGCAAAGGGAAGTCAGCGTGCACGGGAGAGTTTTGGCGCTGAGGCTTCATTTGCAACCTTGGGGCGCTCCTCGACGTCGCGCAAGTACGTAAGCCCAGAGCACGCCGTCCTGCTGATACGGATTGGCGATGTGATGGTCACTGACTGGAACCAGAATGGCAAATGCCACATCTGGTCCTCCTGCCGCCATGATGGCGCTCCTCGCTTGTATGAAGGCGCGTATGACTCGGGAGAGGTGCAGATTTATGCCGGCCGGGGCCATCACGAGACCGAGACCGAGCTGACATGGGGCCATGGTGGGTCTGAGACGCTGTCTTGGCAAAGTAAGATCGCGGGCAGACTCGAGCATCTCTTGGGAATTAGGATTCCGCCATCCGTATACCGCCTATGAACATTGAGTTCGCTTTCCAACCATCGCCTGCCGGCGGTCTGATCTCGCTTCATAAGAAAGGGCTATTCAGCAGCCGACGAATAGCGCCCTCTCTCTGGGCAAGCGCCGGCGCTGAAAGCGTGGCCTCTGCAATACGCTACCTTCTACGGTTGGTCGGCAGCGGGGACGCTACTGAACTGAAGGACGGCATTGAGGTTTCTTGCCAAACCCTGCTCGAAATGCCCGGCACGATCCTGACCCAGATCGGTGTCCCGGCGGTCGCACCGCTGTCGCTGAAGCTCTCGCTGCGAAGTCGGGTGGAGACACCCGAGGGCGAAATCCAGATGACCTGGACCGATAGCAACTATCGCACCCTTGAGCCGGTTCGGCAGGGGCTGATCGTCAAATGGCAGGGCACCAGAGTGGGACGGCTCACGGCCCCGGTTCACGCGCTCGTCGAGGCGGTCGAGCGCTACAACGCGAGCAAGGGTCAACCGTCCGAGTACCGCATTGCCGCCTGGGCGCCGATGCAACAGCGATTGCAGTCGTTGGCCGGCACCGAGGTCCAGGCGGACCGCATACTGAGCACCTTTCGCATCTTCCAGGCCGGCGCCTTCAGCCTCGACGTCAAGCAGGCACTCGACGGGCCTCAGTTCAATCCCGTTCTGATGAGCGCTTCGCTTCGGGCCACGCTGGAGGACGAGGCGGATGCCCCCGAGGATGGGGCCGAGCCGACCGAGCCACTGAAGGACGAGGCAGAGCACGCCTTACTGGCCCCCGAGCTGCAGAACCAGTTCCTGCGCGCTTTCAACCAGGACGGCCTCGCCACGCGTCCTTCCTACGTGCTTTGCCGCAACACCTATCTGGTGGTCGAGCCCGAGCTGCAGCAGGCGCTTGATATCGTCAAGCGAGCGCAACGGGCACCAGCCCAGGAAAGGCGCGCATTCGTGCAGAACCCGCGAGCCGCCTTGGTTCAGGCCATGCCGGGCGGCGATGAGACAGCCGGGACGCTTTTCATCGAGACGCGACAATATTCAGAACGGGTAACCGAGCTTGGCATTTGGGAGAAGCCGAAGCTCGACTGGATACGGCGCAAGAGCACCGGCTGGCTGCCGGAGGGTTTTGTGCTGCAGGTGGGCTCGCAATCCATTCCGCTGGATGAACCGGACCTACAGGACCTGGCTTCTGCGTTCGAGGAGGCGACTGCTCGCGGCGACGACTTCGTGCAGTATCAAGGTCTGGTCCTTTCTACCAACGAAGTGGCTGTCGCCTTTGAGGAGTTGAAGCAGGGCAACATCCCGGAGCCTGGGCTCAGTGAACCAGAGCCCGGGACCGAGGAAGAACCAAAGCCGGATCGTGCCGTTCTCAAGAAGAAGGAAAATCTCGAGGAGGTCGAGTTCACCATCGACCTTCGACCGCGTCCGCTGTTCGCCCAGAAGCTGTTCCCGTCAGACCTGGTGGTCACCCAACCCAAACCGCATCAGACCGATGGTTTCGGATGGCTGGTGGACGCCTGGACCTCCGGCCTTCCTGGGGTCCTGCTGGCCGACGATATGGGCCTCGGCAAGACCATGCAGGCGCTCGCCTTCCTCGCCTGGTTCCGCGAGAACCGGCGTGTCGGCGGTGGGCGCGCCAGGCAATTTACGGGCCCAATTCTCATCGTGGCGCCCACGGCATTGCTGCGCAACTGGGTCAAGGAAGCCGAAACCCATCTGACGGGTGCCGGACTGGGCGACTGCCTGGCTGCGTTCGGTTCTGGTCTCGCGCGGCTCAGGCGACCGGAAGCGGCTCCCGAGGATGCACTCGATATCGACGCCATCCGGTCAGCGGACTGGGTGCTCACCACCTATGAGACACTTGCCAACTATCACCGAGCCTTTGCCCGCGTGGCCTATCCGATCGTCGTCTTCGACGAGATGCAGAAGATCAAGGCACCCGACACTATCAATACGCATGCTGCCAAGGTGGTGAATGCGGACTTCGTGCTCGGTATGACCGGCACGCCGATAGAGAACCGGATCGAGGACCTGTGGTGCCTGATGGATCGCATCGCCCCGGGCTACCTTGGCGCACTCAAGACCTTCTCGAAAACCTATGGAGGGGACGACGAAGACGCACTGCGTATCCTGAAAGCTAAGGTGGATCAACCGCAGACGGGGCACCCTCCCCTGATGCTGCGGCGCATGAAGGGAGATCACTTGAGGGGGCTGCCCAGCCGGGAAGTGAAGACCTATTGCACTCCCTCCATGCCCCAGGTCCAAGCCGACGCTTATACCCAGGTCGTGCGGTCTGCCAAATCGGGTGGTCGCAGCAAGGGGAACATGCTCAGGGTCATTCACTCATTGCGCGGAATCTCGCTCCACCCGCGCGGTGCTGAGGGTGTTGATCCCTATGATGCAAGATCGCGCCTAACCTGGATCGAAAGCTCCGCCCGCGTACAGCAGGCGCTTGCCATCCTGGAGGACATCCGACAGCGGCGCGAGAAAGCGCTGGTCTTCATCGAAGACCGCGCAGTGCAATCAGTTTTTTCGGCCATCGTTGCTGCGCATTTCTATCTGCCGGCAGAGCCGGATATCATCAACGGCGAAACGCCGGGAGACCACCGCCAGCAGATCGTCGACAGGTTCCAGTCGCTGCCGCCGGGGTTTGCCCTGCTGGTACTCTCACCCAAGGCGGCCGGCGTGGGCCTGACCATTACGGCTGCGAACCACGTGATCCACCTCAGCCGCTGGTGGAACCCGGCTGTCGAGGACCAGTGCAACGATCGCGTCTATCGCATCGGGCAGGAGAAGCCCGTGACTATACATGTGCCACTCGCCGTGCACCCGGCATTCGGCGAGTCCTCTTTCGACCTCAAGCTCAACAATCTGCTCGCACACAAGCGCGCCCTGTCGCGCGACATGCTCATGCCGCCAGTGTCCGACAGCGACGCCGAAAGCCTGTTCGCCGAAGCCGTCGACGCCGCCTCAGTCGGCGCTTAGCAGGTCGTCGAGAAACTCCGATGCCGGCGATGTCGCTGTGATGACCAGCCGGTCGCGCGCGCGCGTCGCCGCCACGTACAGCAGCTGGCGCTCTGTGGTCAGCACCTCGTCCAGCTCGAACTCGTCGGCAACCTGCTCGACGCGTTCGGCCAGCGGCAGCACATCCTGCTCGCAAGCCATCAGCAGCACCATGCGGAACTCCAGCCCCTTGGCCAAATGCATGGTACCGACAAGCACCGTGTTCTCCTCGTTGTGCGACGGATCGACGAGGCTGCGCGCCGGCAACCCGGCAGCCCGGACGGCGGCGCGGGCGCGCGCCAGCTGCGCCTCGGATCGAACGAAAACGCCAATCTCGTTGGGTGCGTAGCCATCCTCGATCGCGCCAGCCAGCAGCTGCGAAGCCAGTGCCTTTTCCTGCTCCTCGTCGGCACGCACATGCACCTCGGGTTCAGGCCCCTCGAAGACCGAGATGGTACCGGCGCGGTCGTCGGTAATACCGTCGAGGTCGCGCACACTGCGCGGCAGCAGGCGGTCTGCGGCACGCCGGATCTGATGTGAGGTGCGATAGTTGACCTTGAGCGTCACCGACCGGCCGCGAACATCCACGCCCAGCGCCTTCCAGGAGAAGGGCTGGCGGAAGATGCGCTGCCCAAGGTCTCCCGCAAAGAACAGGGCATCCGGACGCGCTGGAGCGATGGCAGACAGAAAGCGCAGTTCGGCCACGCCGAGATCCTGCGCCTCATCGACAACAATATGGGTGAACGGCTTGGGGTTCCTGTCCCGATAGAGCGCTGCCGCTTCGGCAAACAGGCTCGATGGGGTGAAGGTGCGCCTTGCCGCGAGGTGTTCCCGCACGGCGGCAAAGACCTGCCAGAGCCGCTCGCGCTGGCGCGGCCCCAGCCGACTCTTGCGACCGATGCGCGGCACCTCGGCATAGGCCTCCAGATTGTCGAGCTGCCAGGGATCGATGACGTTGTCCCACTCCGAGTGGAGGAACTGGGAACTCACCTCGGTCACATCGGCCGCATCGGCGGCCTTGCGCAGCTGGGTACGGATGAACTGGGCGGGGGCCATGCTGGGCTTCTGTCCGGTCGCCAGCGTGTAGAGTTGCGCCGCCACCCGATCGAAGGACACGACCGTCACCCGGTCGACCAGGGAAGGCCGGCCGCCGATGAGCACGCGAAGCTTCGCTTCCAGTGCCCGCGACAGTGGATCGCTGAAGGTGGTGAGCAGCACCCGTGCATCCGGATCGGCCTGCAGGATGCGCTGCACGCGATGGAGGGCGACCACGGTCTTGCCGGTACCGGCCGATCCCATCACGCGCGCTGGCCCGGACCAGGCGCGCTCCACCGTCGCCCGTTGGCTGGGATGCAGGAACACGGCCCACTTCTCGAACGAGGCATCGAGGGCCGCCTTGATCTCGTCGATGCCCTCCATGACGCGGAAGCGCCGCTGCGTGTCGGGATGCTCGAGCGGGTCGTCCACGGGCGGAGCGGCCGGGTTTAGCTTACCAGTGGTGGCATATTCGAGCAGGGCCTCGCGCGCCTCTTCGGGCAGGTGCTCGGTCAGGTCGAAAAAGCCGTCCTCGGTCACGGCCTGGACGTCGGCGATCCAGTCGAGCGGGACACCGATTGAAAGCAGATCTTCCCCACTCAGGTCGGCAAAGAGCGCCGGATCGGAACGAGACGCCAGCTCCGCCACCGGAACTGGGGCCGCCACCTCCTCGACCAGCTCGCGTACCTCGACGATCTGCAGCGCCCCGGTCGTCGGATGCGCCTCTATGCGCCGCCGCTCGGCCCAGGCATAGGCATCGTCGTGATGGGCGACATGCACCAGCATCAGGCTGGCACCGGTCTTGTGCACGATGATCCGCAGGTCCCGGTTCACGCGCACCGACCAGAAGTTCGCGTCGCGTGACTTGTCGATCCGATGGAACTGCAGACCCGGCTGTTCGGGGTTCACTTGCAGATCGAACGCCGTCAGCTTGGCCTGCTTCTGCTCGTCATTGCTGAGCCGGGCCAATGACTCCGTGAAGCTTTCGGCGAGGATGGTGGTCATGCGCTTTTTCGACCGTAGTCGAGTTCAGGGTCAAACTGCAGGCGCCGCAGCCGTGCTCGCACAAGCCGCTCCCGTTCTTCTATGAACTTGGGCAACATAAGTGTGGTCTGCAAATGCTCGCCCTCAGGAAGGGAGTGGCGGGCCATGAAGCCGCTGTCTCGGGTGCGTATCCAGCTGTTGAAGAGTTCGGATGCAGAAAGCAGCTGAAGATTGCCGAACCGGTTCTCCAGACGCTGCAGTTCATCGATCTTGGACTGCGGTACGTTGAGGTTCATCAGCGCAGTGCGGGATAGCACCGCTCGAGGAAAAATGTGGTCAACGTGGTGCGGGGTGGTTCCCCACCGGTGCTCATCGTACAGCAACGTGAGTGCCAGATACGTAAGCTTGTGTCCGTAGTTCAGGCTGAGCACAGCATCGATCGTACTGTCGTCGAACGCTGACGAACGTTTCAAGTGCCTGGAGAGTTCCGCATTGAGCGCCGCAAATGGAAAATCGGTGCCGGGATCGACTTGATCAATTACGCGCCGGGCCACGGCAATGGTGGAATCGGACGATCCGCCGAACACCTGGTTGAGCAGCGCTGCGATCACCCAGCGCCTGATCCTCTCTGCGTTGAGAATATTGAACGGCGTATCCTGTGACAGCAGGTCATGCCCGGTACGATGTAGGTACTGGGCGACGGGTAGCGTCGCGTTCAAGCTAGTGAGGTTGCTCTCGTCGAGGCCAAACGTGTTCAGTAGGTGGAAGGTAGACCGGAGCGTCCGCTTCACCTGCGACCAGCATTGGCGCATGCGGTCGATATTGCCAAGGGTGAGATTGCGCACCTGATACTGGTGCTCGAGCCCCGACAGAAGAAGCGTCGCCTTGATGACGTAGTCGCGGGTGATCGCATTGCGCCTTACCCCCCCTCATTGATTTCCAGCACCAGGTTGACGATCTCCTCGCGGGCCGAGATATCCGCCCAACGCGAGGAAATCATCGACATCATGAGGTCAGACTTGCTGAGCTTGGTCCCAGCGTCGTTCGCGCGGACGAAAATTCGCAGCACGCGATCGTAATCCTGCAACTCTTCCGTGTAGTAGCAAATGGCCTGGTCCGCCCAAACCATCCGGTGCAACCGGTCCAGATTCCGAGCAGCAATATCCCGTTCTGCCTGCGTCGCATCTTGCCTTAGGTTTGACAACTGGCGCGCCTTGAACGTCTCAAAGGACTCTCGGTCGCCGTATTCCAGAATCTCGCCGACGCGCACCCAGAGCTGTCCGGGCAACGACGCGGGCTTGTGCTCGTGGAAGGCGAACCCGAACAACTGCTCATCGCGCTCATCTTCATCCTCGTCGAAGATGTTGTCGGGCTCGATCAGCAGGTCGAGATAGAGCTTCTTTGTACGCCACGCATCCAAGCTGGAGCTGCGCTTGTGCTTGATCTTCTCGGTCAGCGAACCACGCAAGCCGATAAGCAGCGAGGTCATGCGCTGCTGCCCGTCGAGCACCAGCGTCACTTTCAACCCGTCCAGATTGGCATGCTCGTTGTGAATCTCGCCCTGGCGGAAGTTTTCAGCAAACCGATAGGTTTGCCAATTGTACTTGTTCTCCGCATTCACGTCCCAGAACAGGAACGAGCTAATGGGAAACCCCTTCATCAGTGAATCGAAAAGCCTAACAATCTAGTCGGATGACCAGACATAGGGGCGTTGGATCGCCGGCAGAAAATAGCGGTGGTTGATGTTCATGACCGTCTCGGCGACGGTGGCAGCGGAATAAGGCATGGTGTCTCGACTATAGAGTGGTGGCGAGCAGGTCTTTCAGCGATTGGCTAGTACTCGGAACCTTTCCAAACCTGTGCCCCGCTGGCATCTCCGTCTTTGAGGATACCCGCCCCTTCGCTCGCGTTGACCCAAAAATGGGATTAATCACTTCGGCAATGAAGCGATGAACGTGTTTGGGGGCCTGGGCAGCGCGGAATGTGTCAGCGAGGATGGTGGTCATAGTGCTCCCTCAAGATTCACGCGCTCTTTCACGCCCATTGCTCCCTATTCAAGTTTGCGTCGCCGCAACGCGACAAGGATGAATGCCCCGGACCGAGGTGAGGCTCGTTCGAGGGCCACTTGATCTTCCTCCCAGGCCGTCCCGTCTGGAGCGCGCAGATTCGTGACAAGTTGCCATTTTTGCACCCCCCTGTCTCCACCCGCTTCCTTGCGCGCCCGACTAGAAACAATCTCTTCGGAAGCCCAGACGACATCATCGTCGGAAAGCACCGGAACCCAGTCCTTTCGTTCTCTTTCAAACGCGTACTCGAGTGGATCGAGAGACGTGTCAGTGACGATGGCCCGAACCTGCTGCTTCCCCGGCTGCGTTCCAGGTCGCAGAGTGCCCCCAGGAACCTGAACGATCTGATTGGATCGTTCATCTATTCGCCAATCGACGTCGATCTCCTGATTGCCTTGGCGGTTCTCTACCCCAGTTACTTGGCATCGCAGCCGAGTGGCGGCAAGTGCAACATCGGCGAGCGCAGCATCGGCGAACGCGGGGAGTGAGGAGAAGAGATACAGATGAAGCTCGGTCCTCAGGGACTCAATGTGCTCAATGCCCGCCGGCAGTTCAAAATAGATTGTTTGACCCACCGTCGGCGACTGTCCAGCGTCTTGCAGCAAGGCAATGATGGTCCGGACATTTTGCCAATCCTGCGGAATTTGGACCTCAGCCTCCAGACCTTCGATGTACTGACGATACCACCAGGCGTAGGCAGCTTTCATTCCGGCATCGTACTGTACGGATTGGGCACGCGCGCTGGCCAGATGTCGGCGAACGGAATCGAACTGAGGAGCGGTGACATGGCCCGTGAGCAGTACGGAGGCTTCACCGTTGAGGCCTGCCAAAGCATACGAAGTAACATTGTGGGACCCGATGAACGCGCTTGCTTGGGAGCCGGGTAGCTCAAAGTAGTACACCTTACTGTGCAGCATCGGCCTGTACCTGACATATGGATGCCTCCGGCTGCCGGAGTGCGCAGTATGTCCCAAGTGCACGGCCAAGCGATCCCTTGGCACACCGACTGCTAGCAGATCGTCTAGCGCCTGATAGCCGGGGTACGTCGACGCCCCGAGTATGAAGTTCTTGAGGATATGCGGCCTCGTACGGACAGGCTCGAGAATCTCGGCCAATCCGCCGGGCGTAGCAAAACCCGTAACGATGCTTGCCGACGTGGCTTGACTTAACTTGGCTCGGATCAGGCCTGCGATAGCCTTCTGCGGTCGATCAAACAAAACCTCGACGTTGACGGTCACCGCCCCTCGCACCCCAAACACCTTCAACACTTCATCCCCGAAGTGGTTGATTACCTTCACTGCGATCCGCCCCGTTTTTCGTCTCGGGGCGGTCGTGATACGTCGGTATACAGCGTCGCCCAAGTGTCCTCGTCAATCTCGGCCCGGAGCGCGGTCTTAAGCGACTCGTAGGGGGCGTTGGGGCCGGAGGAAGTAGGCGTGGCGGACGAAGAAGCTCTCTTCGTTGTAGTCGGTGTCGATGAACCAGCAGGCGACGCCATTCTTGCCGTCCGAGCGAATGGTGCCGGTGACCGGGTCGAACACGTCCACGCCGTGTACGCGCACCTACAGTTGGCCTCGGTGGTCACGATGTCGATGTCGGGCTCGCCGAACACGACGAAGAGGTTGCCATTGCCGGTGTTCTTGAGCTCGTCGGCCATTTGCAGGCGGCGATACAGCCCTTCGTTGCGGCCTGGATGAGCAGGAAATTCGGGCCGCGCTGGGTGACGTATGCCAGCCGCGCACAAGGCTCCTCGCCAATCGACAATCTCGATCTCTGTGGCCTGCTCAAGACCATGATCGACCAGTGGCACGACGTCTTCGACGAGGCCTTCACCCGCAACGACAAGTTCCGCGTCCGCAACTTTTTCTCAACCTGCTTCGAGGCCGCAACAGCAGCTCTCACCTGACGCGTTCGCTCTCAGACGAAGAAGGTCTCCTCTGCCACGATGCCATGGTGGCACTTGCAGTGCGCTAAAGGCACCGGAGGCGAGAAAGGCGAACTGCGAAAGCTGCTCACCCAGGGACAGGTCGACGATGTGCGTGAGCGGGCCAAGATCACGCGAGACGCAGCCGAGAAAGCAATCCGTGCCGCCTGGACGCACCTGTTGTACGCGGTCCAGCCGCCCGATCGCGTCGGGCGTGAATGCCTTTTCCACGCCGACACCCACCGTCCAGCCGAAATGCATGTTGCTGTCGCTGATGCTGTTCCCTATCGCGGTTGCCGTCAGCTCTCCGCGCGCCACCGCGCCACCGGCGGAAATCAGGGCTTTTCGCAACCGCTGGCAGCTATCGGAAAAAATGGCGGAGAGGATGGGATTCGAACCCACGAGACCCTTTTGAGGTCTGCGCCCTTAGCAGGGGCGTGCCTTCGACCACTCGGCCACCTCTCCGTCGCGGTCCTGATAGGGGGAAAGAGGCCCGCCCCGCAAGGACTTTTTGGTGTCCCCGTTTTTCCACAGAGGGGGACCGCCACTCCGGCGTCCGGCGAAGGCCGGATGGACGGGCGTTCCGCCCGGCACGGCCGCACTCGCTCAGGCTGTGATGACGCGCAGCCTGGGCGGCAGCGGAACGGCATTGCCGTCACCGTCCTGCAGCTCGGGCGTGGTGTTCGAGATGAGCACGTCGATATCGGCGAGGCTCGTCACCACATGCGGGGCGTGGCGGCCGAACTTTCCGTCATGGGCCACGAGGATGACGCGGCGCGACTGCTGCAGCACGTCGCGGACCAGCTCCACCTCCATGGGGTCGAACTCCAGCACCGTACCCTGCTCGTCGATGGCGCTGGCGCCGATGACGGCGATGTCGAACTTGAAGCGGCGGCGGCTGCCGTCGCTCATGGTGAGGACCGAGGAGTCCTTGTTGCGCACATAGCCGCCATAGACATAGACCGTGGCATCGGTGTTGAGCGCGCAGGTATAGGCCACGGTGAGGTTGGGCGTGGCGATGAGAAGGCCCGGATGGCGCTCCACCACCTCGTGCAGGGAATCGAAGGTCGTGCCGAGGCCGACGAAGACAGTCGCATCCGGCGTGAGAAACTCCTCGAGCGCGCTGACGAGCCGGCGCTTGACCTCCACCAGCGTGCCCTCGCGCTCGTGGTGGCCATGCCGGGCGACGCCGGGCGAGGCGAAAGCGGCGCCGAACCCCTTCTGCAGCAGGCCGAGCTCCTGCAAGGCACGCAGGTCGCGCCGAATGGTCTGGTGGGTGACGTCGAACTGGGTGGCAAGGTCGGAGACCGACACCGCCCCCTGGGCGCGCACGGCTTCCAGGATGGCGGACTGGCGCGCGGTGACGGCCGGCCTTTCCGGGCGCGGCCGGGCAGCAAATCGCGTGCCGTTGCCACCCGTCATCGAAGCTTCACACCCAGATAAGTGCGGTCGTCGGTGAGGGCCACCGAGGTCGTGCCCTTGGTGCTGATGTAGCGGTCAATCTTGTGCGGATCGGCCGCCTCCACGGCGCGGAACGAGGCTTCCCACGCCGCCACACCGAACGCCCTCGCCGGCTCGAAATAGCCGTCCGAGAAAAGCTCGAGCGATTCGATGTCGGCGAGGGCGTAGCTACGGTGCTCGATATAGCGGTCGGGCACGTGGAACCCGTCGAGGCCGCCATAGCCGAGCGCTTTGTCGGTGACATTCTGGAACTCGCCCTGCCCGTGCTCGATGCCGTTGTGAATGAGCAGTTCGAGCTCCGCCAAGGGAATGTTCGGCAGGTGCTCGCGGCAGGCGGCGAGCGCTCGCCGTTCGATCTCGGCGATGATGGCGGGATCGGCCGATTCCTCCCCGGGCGGCTGGTTGCGCGTGCCGCGCCAGCAGAGGAATCCGGCGAGCTGGTCGCAGCGCTCAGGCGGAAGCCCCCTGCCCTCGAAGAAGCGCCAGGCCTCGCGGCGCAAGATGCTGGTCACGTCGTCGAGCGGCTTGAGCACCCACAGCATGTCGTCGCCGTTGATGCGGATGCCGCTGTCGCCGACGGCGACCACTTCGAGCCGGTCGCCGATCTGCAACGCCGCAACCACCGTACATCCGGCCCGCACCTTCCAATCCTTCTCGACGGCTTCCAGCGCCCCCTCGGCGACATAGGCGGCGTGGAGCGCAGCGGTGAGGTAATCGATGAAGGCGCGCGGTCCGGCATAGCGGAACTCGGGCGCAACGGACGGCGCCTGCTGTTCGAGTAGAAAGCGCTCGACCGCGCGCTTGATGGTGCGCGATGCGAACTGGCCAGACAGCATGCCCGCATAGCGCGTGCCGTTGCGGTCGGTAACCCCGTCGATCACGGCATAACCGGCGCCGGGGATGGCGACGAAGCTGTCTTCGTTGGCCTCCGGATGACCGAACTTCTTCCCCTGTGAGAACGCTTCGAGAAGCATGAACCTGCCATCTGGTGAGAAAAAAGCCGCGGGGAGATGCCCCCGCGGCGCGAGTCATTGGGAGGGACCTGTTATTCGCCGATGGCCTTGCGCCACTCGGCCAGTACCGCGTCAGCACCGCCGAAATCACCGAGCGGTTTGACGTCGACCAGCGTCAGGTCGGTGAGATTGGGCGTGCCCGCCGGGCCGGCCACGTCGGTGCGCACCGAGCGGCGGCCGATATCCATGGCAAGCTTGTCCTGGGTCGACTTGGACATGGCCCAGTCGATGAATTTCTTGCCGCCCTCGGGGTTCGGGCCGCCCTTCACCAGCGCCACGCCGTCCGGAGTGGCCGCAGTACCGTCTGTCAGGTGGACGATTGCGATCGGAGCACCGCCCTGCACGTATTCTAGCGCATTGTCCTCAAGGGTCAGGCCCATCGGGCCCTCGCCGTCGGCGACAAAGCGCGGCACCGCACCCGAGGAATCGGCGAAGACGAAGTTCGCGGCGATTTCCTTGTACTTGTCCCAGCCTTGGTCACCGAACACGGTGAGCACGGTCTGGAGCTGCTGCATGGCGGAGCCGGAATTGTCCGCGCGGGCAGAAACAATCTGGCCCTTCCACTTGGGGTCGGCGAGTTCGGCCCAGGTCTTGGGCGCGCCGTCGAGCGGCTGCATGTCGGTGTTGACCGCCAGCACATAGACCACAGCGGTGTACGGGGTCCAAGCCGGGTTCTTGATGAACTGCGGGTCGATCTTGTCGAAATCCGGCGGGTTGTAGGGCTCGAGCAGGTCGGCGAGTTCGGTCAGCGAGCTGCCCGAGATCGACCAGATCACGTCGGCGGCGGGAGCACCCGACTCAGCCTGCACGCGCTTCATGATGTCGCCCGAGCCGAGCTTCACCACCTCGGCCTTCAGCCCCGTCTCCTGCTCAAAGATGGGCAGCAGCGTGTCCACGATGGACGACTTGTGGGCGGTGTAGATGGTTACCGCGCCGCTCTGCGCGAACACCGGCGTCATCGCCGTGGCGGCGATCAGCCCCGCGGCCAGGCCCAGAAATGTCCGTTTGCGAATGTTCATTGAGGTTCCTCCCGATCGTTTTCGATCATACCGTGGTCGAGTTGATAGTTGCGCGACCAAATGGATGTTGCAATACGAAAATTCGGCTGCTCTTGTGCGCATTGACCACAACAAGGCAGGGTGGGGGCATGAGCTATCTGACGGTCCATAACGCGATCAAACGGTTCGGCGATTTCCAGGCGCTGAACGACGTGTCGATCGAGGTGAAGAAGGGCGAGTTCTTCACGCTGCTCGGGCCGTCGGGCTGCGGCAAGACCACGCTGTTGCGCTCCATCGCCGGCTTCAACGACCTGACGTCGGGCGCCATCACGCTCGACGGCACCAACCTCCGGGCGGTGCCGCCGCACAAGCGCGACATCGGCATGGTGTTCCAAGATTATGCGATTTTCCCGCACCTCAGCGTCTTCGACAACGTCGCCTTTGGCCTGAAGCCACGAAAGGTGCCGGCCCCAGAGATCAAGACGCGGGTGATGCAGGCGCTCTCCGCGGTGCGACTCCAGTCCATGGCCGAGCGCCTGCCCGCCGCCATGTCGGGCGGCCAGCAACAGCGCATCGGCCTCGCCCGCGCCATGGTCATCAACCCGCGTCTGCTGCTCATGGACGAGCCGCTCTCCAACCTCGACGCCAAGCTCCGCATCGAGCTGCGCGAGGAGATTCGCGACATCCAGAAGCAGGTCGATATCGCCACCATCTACGTGACCCACGACCAGGAGGAGGCGCTCGCCATCTCCGACCGCATCTGCGTGATGAGCAACGGGCGAATCGAGCAGATCGGCACGCCGCAGGAGATTTACGGCGATCCCCAGACCCGATTCGTCGCGGGCTTCGTCGGCACGCTGAACACGCTGGAGTCCGGCGCCGCGACCGATGCTCTGCTCGGGCGGCTGGGCCTGACCTCGCGGGCCGGCCTCACCTGGGCAGTGCGGCCTGAGAATATCGGGCTCGCCGGGTCGGGCTTCACTGGCGAGCAGCTATCCGGCACGGTGAAGAAGTTCACCTATCTCGGCCGTGAAGCGCATCTGCTGGTGACGACTGAAGTCGGCGACCTCGTCGTCCACGTCGCCAATCCCTCGCGCAGCGCGATTCTGGAGCCTGGCGCCGCGACCACGGTGGTGGTGCCGGCCGAAAGCCTGATGGCCTTCGACGCCGACGGGCGGCGCGCCGCCACGGGAGGCTGAACATGGCGCGGCCGAATTTCTGGACCCTGATCGCCATCTTCACCTGGGCCCTGCTGATCCTGCTGCTGTTCGTGCCGGTGGGCTCGGTGCTCACCTCGAGTCTCTACGACCGGGCGGGCAATTTCAGCCTCACCAATTACATCACCTTCTTTTCCGAGCCGCGCTTCTTCACGGCGTTCGTCAATACGCTGGTGGTGGGCGCGGGCGGGCTGTTCGGCGCGCTGCTGCTGGGCTCGATCATGGCCTTCTGCATCACGCGCTTCCAGATCGCGGGCGGCAAGTTCGCGTCGCTGCTGGCGATCCTTGCGCTGGTGTCGCCGCCCTTCATCGGCGCCTATTCATGGATCGTGCTGTTCGGCGCTGGCGGACTGGTGCGCAACTTGCTGCGCGAAGTCGGCATCACCATGCCGCCGATCTACGGGCTCACCGGCATCCTCATCGTCTTTTCGCTGAAGTTCTACCCTTACGTCTACCTGCTGGTTTCGGGCGCGCTGGCCAATGTGAACCGCTCGCTCGAAGAGGCCGCTGAAGGGCTCGGGCTCACGCCGTGGCAGCGGACGATGCAGATTTCATTCCCGCTGGTCTTCCCTGCCCTTTCCGCCGGCGGGCTGCTGGCACTGATCCACGCCATCGCCGATTTCGGCACGCCGCGCCTGCTCGGCCGCGGCTACTCCACCCTCGCCACCGAGGCCTATGCGGCCTACTCGGCCGAGGTGGGCAGCAACATGTCGATGGGCACGACGATCAGCGTCATACTCATCGCGGTGTCGATGATCTTCGTGCTGCTGCAACGCTACATGTCGCGCCGCAACGTCTACCACGGCAACCTCATAAACAAGCCGGCTAAGATCCGGCTCAAGGGCTGGCGCAACGTGCTCGCCCATGTGGCGGTCTATTTCATCGCGCTGTGCGGTGCGCTGCCGGTGATCGTCTCGGTGATCTACTCGTTCCGCAAGACCAGCGGGCCGGTGTTCAAGGAGGGCTTCGCGCTCCAGAGCTACGAGCGCATCATCTTCAACCTCGGCGACGTGGTGCGGAACTCGCTGAGCTTCTCCACCGCCTCGGTGCTGCTGATCATCGTGATCGGCACGCTGATCGGCACCCTGGTGGCGCGGCGGACGACCATCTCCACCTCGCTGCTCGATGGCGCGTTCATGATCCCCTACGTCATGCCGGGCATCGTCATCGGCATCGCCTATATCGCGGCCTTCAACACCGGCCCGATCGTGCTGACCGGCACCGCGGCGATCATCGTGCTCTCGATCTTCATCCGCCGCCTGCCCTACACGGTGCGCACCACCGCCTCGGCGCTGCGGCAGATTTCGCCGAGCATGGAGGAGGCGGCGGTGTCGCTGGGCTACTCGCCGTTGCGCGCCTTCCTGCGGGTGACGGTGCCGCTCATCGTGCCGGGCATCATCGCGGGCGGCATGCTGAGCTTCGTCACTGCCATCAACGAGCTCTCCTCGTCGCTGGTGCTCTATGTGGGCAGCACCATGACCATGCCGGTACGCATTTACCTGCTCATCCTCGATGGCGATTTCGGCGTGGCGGCCGCGCTGGCGACGATCCTGCTCGCCATCAGCGGGCTCGCCGTCTACATCGCCTTCCGCTTCCTCGGGCGGAACGAACAGGCGCTGCTCTAGGGCGTCACCTCCACCGGCCGCAGCTCGTCCGACCAGACGACGCGGCCGGTTGGCAACTCAATCCCTTGCGCCCGCGCCGCTTCGGCCAGCGCCGCGCGTGGATTGGCCGAAGCCATGGCGATGGCCTGCCCGGGCGTTGCCAGCCCCCACTCAACGACATTGCGCACCGCCGCATCCAGCTCCAGCGCCGAACCGGCGAGATAGGCCGACCCGGGCTGGCGCACCACACCGTCCCGGTCGCGCTCCACCTCCATGCCGGCGAAGCGATAGTGGCCCGGCGGCGCGGCTGCCGCCAACACGGCATCGGTGACGAGGATCGAACGCTCCACTCCCTTGATCCGCAGCATCGCCCCCAGCGCGTCGGGCGAGAGGTGGTGGCCGTCAGCGATGAAGCAGGCGGTGAGCCCGGGCTCTGCAAGCTGTCCAAGCAGCGGGTTCTCGGTCTTGTGCAGTGTCCGCGGCAGGCCATTGCCGAGATGGGTCGAAAGCGTAAGGCCGGCCGCCGCCGCCTCCCGCACGTCATGGATGGAGGCATCGCTATGCGCCATGGCGACGGCAATTCCGGCCTCGCGCAGGGCGCGGATAGTCGCAATCGCTCCGGGCCGCTCGGGTGCCAGCGTCACCAGCAGGATCGGACGGCCGAGTCCCTCCCCCAGGCTCCGGTAGAGCGCCGGGTCGGGATCGCCCATCGCCTCAGCCGGATGGCAACCACGAAACCCGTCGCCCGCGTTCAGGAACGGACCTTCGACGTGATAGCCCGCGACCATGGCCGGGCCGAGCCGGCTGCCCGCCACCGCCGCGTCCAGAGCCAGGATACGTTCACGCAGCTCAGCCTCGAAGGCCGTGATCAGCGTCGGCAGGCAGGCGGTGACACCCGTCCTGAGCATCGCCGCGAGCGCCACATCGAGCCGCTCGGCTGTGATCGCCGGATCGTTGAAGTCGATGCCGGCGAACCCGTTGACCTGGAGGTCGAAGAGCCCGTCGCTGACGATCACCGCTTCAGCCTCGAAGCCGAGGCGGTGTCGAGATGAAGCGTCGTGCGCGGGTGTTGCTGCAGGATGCTGGCCGGGCACATCGGCGTTACCGGCCCCTCCACCGCGCCGGCCACTGCCTCGGCCTTGCGCGCATCGGGCACGGACAGCACGATGTGCCGCGACTTCAGAATTTGCCTGACGCCCATGGAAATGGCGTGCTTGGGCACGTCGTCGAAGCTGGGAAACCACCCCTCCCCCAGCTGCTGGCGGCGACAGGCGTCGTCGAGATTGACCACGAGATACGGCGCCTCGGTATCAAAATCGGCCGGCGGGTCGTTGAAGGCGAGGTGGCCGTTCTCGCCGATACCGGCAAAGCACACATCCACCGGATGCTGCGCAATCAGCGCGCCCAACCGCTCCGTCTCCGCCACCGGGTCGGCGGCATCGCCCGCCACTTCGATGAAGCTCGGCTTCACCGCCAGCCGGTCCATCACCCGCTCGCGCAGGTACTTGCGAAAGCTCGCGCCATGCGTCACCGGCAGCCCGACATACTCATCGAGGTGAAACACGGTGATGCGCGACCAGTCGATGTCCTCCCTCACCAGAGCATCCAGCATCTCGAACTGGCTGGCGCCGGTGGCAAGGATGACGTTCGCCACCCCGCGCTCGGCCAGAGCCTGCCGAATTGCCTCGCTCCCCTCGGCCGCCGCGGCCTTCCCGAGCGAAACCTTGTCCTCATGCACACGAATATCCACGAACCGCCTCACTGCTTGGTAGTCACCCAAGCTAGCATGGCGGCTCGCCGGAGCCAGCCTTTCAAGCCTCCGCGGGCGCAGGTGCCACAGGTTCCGCCGTCTCCTTCTCCGGCCGGATACGGAACCAGGTGACGTAGAGCGCCGGCAGGAAGATGAGGGTCAGCAGCGTGCCCACCAGGATGCCGCCGATCATGGCGTAGGCCATGGGCTCCCAGAACACCTCCGTCGCAATCGGAATGAGCCCCAGGCTCGCGGCGAGCGCGGTGAGCATGATCGGCCGCACGCGATGCTCGGTCGCCTCCACCACCGCCTGCCACGCCTTCACGCCCTCGCTGCGCAGGTGCTCGATCTGCACGATGAGGATCACCGAGTTGCGGATCAGGATGCCGACCAGCGCCAGGATGCCGAGAATGGCGACAAAGCCCAGCGGCTTGCCGAAGGGCAGCAGCGCCGCTACCACGCCGATCAGCGCCAGGGGCGCCACCGCCACCACGAGGAACAGGCGCGAGAAGCTCTGCAGCTGCACCATCAGCACCGTCGCCATCACGAAGAGCATCAGCGGCACGATGGTGAAGATGGGCGCAAGCGACTTGGCACTGCTCTCCACCGAACCGCCCTCGGCCACCGAATAACCGAGCGGCAGGCTGGCCTTGAACTCCTGGACGATGGGCGCCAGCTCCTTCGACACGGTGGCAGGCTGCACGTCACCCACCACATCGGCGTTGAGCGTCAGCGTCGGCACCCGATCGCGGCGAATGATCACCGGCTGCTCCTGCGTGTAGCGCAGGGTCGCGACCGACGAGAGCGGGATGGCACGGCCGTCCCCGGCCGAAAGCTGCAGGTCCTGCAGCGTCTCGATGGAGTCGCGGTCCTGCTCCTCAGCCCGCCCGGTGACGGTGACAAGATAGATGCTGTCGCGGATCTGGGTGATCGGCTGGCCGGTGGTGATGCCGTTGAGCGCCGTCGCAATGTCGCTGTTGGAGATGCCGAGCTGGCGCGCCTTGTCCTGCAGCACGTCGACCTCCACCACCTGCATGGTCTCCATCCAGTCGTAGCGGACGAGGCCGAGCCGCGGGTTCTGGCTGATCATGCCAGCGAGGCGCTGGGCCTCGGCGCGCAGGGTCTGCACGTCGGGACCGCTGACGCGATACTGGATTGGGCGGGTCACCGGCGGGCCGAGCGCGAGCAACCGCACATAGGTGTCGGTGCCCGGGAAGGTTGTGCGCAGGTAGTTCTCCACATCGGCCTTCACCCCGTCGCGGACATCAATACCCTTGGTGACGATGATGGTCTGGCCCATCGAGGGCATGGCCACGGGAATGTCGAGTGTCAGCACGAAGCGCGGCGCCCCTTCCCCGATATGGCTCGAGAAGTGGTCGATGCCGGCATGCCCCTTGAGCAGTTCCTCCTCGAAGCGGGTGATCTGCGCCTGGGTCTCGGCAATCGAAGCATTCTGCGGCAGCGTCCATTCCACCACCAGTTCGGGCCGGTCCGAGGCCGGGAAGAACTGCTGCGGAATGAGCGTCATGCCGAACACTGCCGCCGCGAACAGCACGACGGTGAGGCCGATCGTGACCCAGCGCATGCGCATGGCGGCCTCAATCAGCGCCGAAAAGGCCGTCATCAGCCGGCCCTTGCCGTGTGCCTTGTGCTTCACCTGCTTGGGCAGAATGGTGACACCGATCAGCGGCGTGAACAGCACTGCCACGATCCACGAAACGAGCAGCGAAATCGCCAACACCATAAACAGCGTGAAGGTGAACTCGCCGGCCTGGCTGTTGTTGAGCCCGATGGGGATGAAGCCTGCCACAGTCACGATGGTACCGGTGAGCATAGGGAAGGCAGTGGAGGTGTAGACCGCCACCGCCGCCTTGCGCAGCGTGTCGCCCGCTTCGAGCCGCGACACCATCATCTCCACCGCGATCATCGCGTCATCGACGAGCAGGCCGAGCGCGATGATGAGCGCACCCAGCGACACGCGCTGCAGTGATATGCCCAGATAGCTCATGAAGATGAAAGTGATGGCCAGCACCAGCGGAATAGATAGCGCCACCACGAGCCCCGCCCGCAGCCCCAAGCTGATGAAGCTGACGATGAGAACAATCGCCACCGCCTCGAACAGCGCCTTGGTGAAGCCGTTGACGGCCTCGTCCACCACGCGCGGCTGGTCGGAGACGAGGTGCACCTCGACACCATGCGGCAGCCCGGCGATGATGCGTTCCAGCTTTTCGTCCAGCGCCTGGCCAAACTCGAGGAGGTTGCCGCCCGCGCGCATGCCGATGGCAAGGCCGATGGCCGGCTCGCCGTTGAAGCGGAACAGCGCCTCGGGCGGATCGGCATAGCCGCGCTTCACCGTCGCCACATCGACGAGGCGGAAGAAC
>Ga0207415_1000250_pt1 | contig 43495 bp, 38 predicted proteins | sample Passage237A_FD_187369 | JGI IMG/M metagenome (GOLD analysis project Ga0207415, IMG submission 187369) | Cellulose adapted compost microbial communities from Newby Island Compost Facility, Milpitas, CA, USA - Passage2 37A (SPAdes) (version 3) ... | reverse complement strand
CTCCGATGCGAGGCGCTGACGGAGCGTCGCGGAGGGGTAAGGGGGCCAGTAGCGAGCCGTCGCTATTGGGGTGACTGCGGTTCCTGCATCGCTTCGCGGTGCCGTGCGCCATAAGTCCCTTCGCATGGGGCGGGGCGAAAGTCCCACCGACTACTTTCGCCGGACGACCGGCATAAAAGGGACGAAGTCCCGCCCGTGCCGCACCTTCGGGAGCGGCAGAACTGCTAGAAGAACCCGGGGCCTTTGGCTGCCGGGCGCTTCGTCACGTCCGCCTCTTGGTGCGGGCTAAATGCTCGCGAGATAGCCGCCGTCGACATAGAGGATCTGCCCGGTGATATAGGCAGCGGCCGGCGAACAGAGGAACACGGCGGCGCCGGTCAGGTCTTCGAGTTCGCCGAAGCGGCGCTGCGGAATGCGGGCCAGCATGGCCTGCTGCCATTCCTCGGCGGCAAAGAATGTCTCGGTCATTTCGGTGCGGAAATAGCCGGGCCCGAGGCCGTTGACGCGGATGCCGAGCGGCGCCCATTCCGCGGCGAGCGCCCGCGTCATTCCGGCAAGGCCACTCTTCGACGAGGTATACGGCACGGCCGTCGGGATGCCGACCTCGGAGCTCAGCGAGCAGAGGTTGACGATGGCGCCGGGTCTGCCGCCGAGCGTGCGGGCGAAGGTCTTGGCCACCGTGAAGGCGCCCTTGAGATTGACCCCGACGATCCTGTCCCACAGGTCGTCGCTGACCTCCAGGGCCGGCGACACCTGCTCGGTGCCGGCATTGTTGATGAGAATGCTCGGTACGCGGCCGGCGGCCGCTAGGCGCTGGAACAGGGCCTCCACCGAAGCACTGTCGGCAACGTCCACGGTCTCGGCATGGGCGCTGCCGCCATTGGCGATGATCGCATCGGCTACCTCCGTGAGCGCTCCTTCGGCGCGCGCCGCGACGACGACTTCGGCTCCCGCGGCGGCAAGGCCACTGGCGAGCGCCGCGCCGATACCGCGGCTGGCGCCGGTGACGAGGGCCAACTGCCCGGTGAGATCAAAGCTGGGCGCGTTCCCCATCGGCTATTCCTGATGTCCTACTAACTCACTATTGCTGCACGGAGGCAGAGTTGGGAATGCCCCCTGCGACGGATGAAGGAAAGCACCGATGCGGCGCAAGGTCGAACACCGGGCATTGGCCATTGCTGGCTATGTCGAGCCATGGACGGGTGGCCCGGGACGGCGCGCGCTCAGCGCTTCGGCCAGCGTCGGCATCGGCGAAGTGGTGATCCGCCGCCTCGACCGCGACGACATGCCCGAGGTCGACTGGCCGGTAGTCGCGCGCGCGGCCGTCGCCCACCAGTGCTTTCATCAGGGCAGCTGGGCCGAGATCACCGGGCACGAGGCCTTCGGCAGTCTCACCCGACTTAGCTTCGAGCTGCTGCTCACCCGCAATCCGGGCCACCGGACGCTGCTGGATTTCGGCAACGCCACCCTGTTCCTGATCGACGGGCAACTGATTCTCGCCGCGCCCTCCGGCGAGACCACCCTCGGCTGCTTGCCGTCCGGGCAATGGCTGAAGCTCGGACTCGATTGGGGTCGGCGCGAGTTGCACGTCATCGCCACCGATCCCCTCCGCCCGTTCGAATTCGCCGCGCCCTTCCATGCCCCGGCGCCGGCACGTCTGATCCTGGCCTCGGATGCCGGCGAGACCCTGCCGACGCTCAACTGCCGGATCGGACACATTTCGCTGGTCGGCGTGGCCGGGCAGGGCGGTTTGCAGTTCCCGACCCTCTTCACGCCCGGGCCGATTGTCTCGGGTCCGCTGCGGCTGACGCTCCACGGCAACCCGACCTTTGCCGTCACCTCGTCGAGATGGGATGGATCGGCCCTCGATCCGCGTCTCGCGCCCTCGCACTACGACGCCGTGCACTTCCACGATACTGACATGGCCGGGCTCGACTGGCCGGTGACGCATGAGGTGACGGTCCCCCACGAGGCGCCGAGCGGCGTCTACGCCTTCGAGCTGAGGGCAGGGGACGTGGTCGAGCGCATCCCCTTCTTCGTGGCGCCCTCGCGGCCCGCCGCCGAGATCGCCTTCGTCGTCCCCACCACGACCTATCTCGCCTACGCGGACGAATACTTGCCGCCGCATCTCTACGAATGGATCGGCACCGATCGCGGCCACGAGTTCGCGCGCGACAACGAACTGCGCTCGCTCTACGACTACCATGCCGATGGCAGCGGCGTTTCTTTGGTCTCGACCCGAAAGCCAAAGGCCACTTTGCGCGACGACTACCGCTACCCGCTCTGCGGCGACCCGCACAACCTGCCGGTCGACCTGCATTTCCTGAAGTTCTGCGCACGCGCGGGCATCGCCATCGACGTGCTGACCGACCGCGACCTGCATGAGGGCGGTGCTGCGCTGCTTGCCAACTACCCGGCCGTCTGCACCGGCAGCCACCCCGAATACCTGTCGGTCCAGATGGAGCAGGCCTATCGCGACTACATCGCCAATGGCGGACGGCTGGCCTATCTCGGCGGCAACGGCTTTGCCGCGGCCGTGGCCTATCGCAACGACCTGCTGGAGCTGCGGCGCGGGCCCACCCAGGCCGGTCGTACCTGGGACGGACCCCTCGCCGAAATGAACTTCGCCCTCACCAACGAGCCAGGCGGCTACCTGCGCGATCGCGGAAGGGGCGAGTTCAGTCTCGTCGGCGTCGGCATCGCCCTGATGGGATTCAGTCCGGCGCGGCCCTACGAAAAGACCGAGGCCGGGCGCAGCGAGAAGTTTGCCTGGCTCTTCGACGGAGTCTCCGATCGATTCGGCGACCATGGCATCGTGCAGGGCGGCGCGGCAGGCTATGAGGTGGATGCGGTGAACTTCCACCTCGGCAGCCCTGCGGACATCACCGTCGTCGCGACGGCCACCGGATTCCCGCCGAGCTATGTCGACGACCCGGGAAAGTGGTACGAAGGCGGCGAACCCGAACGCGAGGCGCAACGGCGAGCCGACATGACCTTCTGGCGTCACCCTTCGGGCGGCATGGTGTTCTGCGCCAGCTCCGTCGCGTTCCTCGGAGCGCTGCCGCCGCCAGGCGAGCAGAATGATGTTGGCCGCCTCGTTACAAACCTGCTCGGTGCTTTTCGCCGCCTTGACTTTGTCCCCGCGGCCTAATTGCATCACCGCCCAGAAACGCATCACTCCGGAGAACTGCCCATGAAATTCGCAGCCACGTTGGCACTCGCCATCGGTGTCGGGCTCGCCGCCGCCCCCGCCCAGGCGGAAACCGTCAAGATCGGCCTGCAGCCGTGGCTGGGCTATGGCCCGCTGTGGGTCGCCGAGAAGCAGGGCTTCTTCGCCGCCAACGGCGTCGACGTGCAGCTGGTGAATTTCGGCTGGGACGCCGACCTCGCCGTGGCGCTCGCCAGCGGCAACATCAACGTCACCTCCATCGCCACCAATGGCGTCATCCTGCAGCGCAATAACGGCATCGACCTCAAGGCCTTCATGCTGATGGACGGTGCTACCACCGCCGATGCGGTGCTCGCTGGCAAGGACGTGAACTCGGTCGCCGAGATCAAGGGCAAGAAGGTGGCCTATGAGGTCGGTGCGACCAGCGACCTGCTGATCAACTACGCCCTCAAGGCCAACGGCATGACGCTGGCGGATATCGAGCCGGTGGCGATCAACGCCTCCGATGCCGGCCTAGCCCTCATCGCCGGCCGCGTCGATGTGGCCGTGACCTACGAGCCCTACATCTCGGCCGCCCTGGCTCAGGGGCCAGAATTCAAGGTGCTCTACACCGCCGGCGAAAAGCCCGGCCTGATCTCGGACGTGCTGGCGGCCGATTCCGCTTGGGTCGCCGCCCACACCGAAGACATCCAAGGCATCATCAAGGCCTGGGATCAGGCGGTAACCTACCTGCGCGAGAACCCCGATGAGGGCGGCAAGATCATCGCCGATGCCGTCGGCTCGCCGCTCGAGGAGTACAAGGCCGGCATGGCCGGCGTGCAGCTCTTCGACATCAAGGAAAACCTGGAACAGCTGTCCGGCCCCTTCCAGGCCACCGTGGGCGAGATCGGCGCACTGATGCAGGAAGCCAATCCCGACGAGATCAAGATCGTCCCCACCGGCGACGAGATCCTCGATCTCACCGCCCTCAATGGCCTGAAGTAACAGGAAAAGGCGGGCGGTCCCCGGGCCGCCCGCTTGCCGCATGACCGATCAACCCACTGTCGCCGAAGCCGCCGCCAAGGGCCGTTCCGACCGCCGCAAGCTGAACAAGCGCGCCGGCCTGTTCCGCCTGCGCGAGGCCATCCCCCTTCCCATCTTCAACACCGCCGGCTTCGTCGTGCCGCTGGTGCTGGTGCTCGCCTGGCTGGCCGTGACGTCGCTTGGGCTGGTCAAGCCGCTCTTCCTGCCCAGCCCGCTTGCGGTGCTTGAGGAAGCCTGGCGGCAGATCTCCACCGGTATCCTGTTCCAGGACGCTGCCGTCAGCACCTATCGCATCGTCATGGGTTGGCTGGCCGCCACGGTGCTGGCCGTGCCGATCGGCATCCTGATGGGCAATTTCCGTATCTTCGAGGGGGCGCTCGAGCCGCTGATCTCCACCGCGCGCTATATGCCGGTGGTGGCACTGATCCCTCTGTCGGTGCTGTGGGCCGGAATCGGCGACGAGCAGAAGATCCTGATCCTGTTCCTGGGCACCTTCTTCCAGATGACCCTGATGGTGATGGACAACGTCAAGAACATCGACATCAACCTCATCCGGGCCGGGCAGACTCTGGGCTTCTCCAACGCCGAAATCCTCTGGCGCATCATCCTGCCGGCAGCGATGCCGGGCATCTGGGACACCTTCCGCATCACCATCGGCTGGACCTGGACCTACCTGCTCGTCGCCGAGCTGGTGGCGGCACAGTCGGGCCTCGGCCGCCGCATCATGGATGCGCAGCGCTACCTCGCCACCGACACCATCATCTTCGGCACCGTGTTCATCGGGCTCCTCGGCCTCGTCACCGACCTGCTGTTCAAGCGCTTCGGCAAATCCATGTTTCGCTGGACGGCCGACCGATGAGTACGCCCAAGATTGTAGTCGACGCTGTCGGCAAGGTGTTCGGCAGCGGCGCAGACGAGTTCCTCGCGATCGATCGCATCGACCTCGAGGTGGCGACCAACGAGTTCGTCTCCATTGTCGGCACCTCCGGCTGTGGCAAGTCGACCCTGCTCAACATGGTGGGCGGGCTGACCGAGCCAACGTTTGGCGATATCCGCATCGACGGCAAACCTGTCACCGGACCTGGGCGCGACCGCGGCTTCGTCTTTCAGGGCTACAGCCTCTTCGAGTGGCTGACCGTAGAGGGCAATATCCGCTTCGCCCTCGAAAAGTCGAAGCTCTCCAAGGCCGAGAAATCCGAACTCGTCGCCGAGTTCGTTCAGTCCGTCGGCCTCGCCGGCTTCGAAAACGCCTATCCGCGCCAGCTCTCGGGCGGCATGCGGCAGCGCGTGGCGATCGCTAGGGCGCTGGTCTACAAGCCCTCGCTGCTGCTGATGGACGAGCCCTTCGGCGCGCTCGACGCCCAGACCCGTGGCATGATGCAGGAGCTGCTGCTCAAGGTATGGGAAGAGCACAAGGTCACGGTGCTCTTCGTCACGCATGACGTCGAAGAGGCGCTTTTCCTTGCCGACCGCGTCGTGGTGCTCGCCTCGCGGCCGGGCAACCTCAAGCGCATCGTGCCAGTGCCGCTCGAACGGCCGCGGCGCTACGACGTGGTGACCACGCCCGAGTTTTCCGAGCTGAAGCGCGGCATCCTCGCCGATATCCGCGAAGAGACCCTGAAGGTCATGGCGCTCGACGGCGCCTGACAGGAGTATCCGAAATGACCAATCCCGTTGCGTTCCACGAACTCGCGGCGTTGAGCGCTGCCGAGCGGCAGGTCCTGCTGACCCGGACGGAAGCCGATCTCGGCCCCTTCCTCGAAAAGACCCGGCCGATCATCGAGGCCGTACGCGCCGAGGGCGACGAGGCGATTGCGCGCTTCGGCCGCGATTTCGACAAGGCGCCGGTTACGGCCGACAGCCTGATGGCCACCGAGGCCGAGTTCGATGCCGCCTTCGCCGAACTCGAGCCCGAGATGATCGAAACCCTGCGCTACTCGGCGGACAACATCCGCCGCTTCCACGAAGCGCAGCGCCCGCCCGAGATGTGGATGAAGGAGATCCGGCCCGGCGTGCTGGTGGGCGAGCGCGCCACACCTATCGACTCCGTCGCCTGCTACGCACCGCGCGGCAAGGGCTCGTTCCCCTCGGTGACGCTGATGACCACCATTCCGGCGACGGTCGCCGGGGTGCCGAACGCCATCCTCCTGACCCCACCCGGTCCCGACGGCCGCATCGATGCGGCGACGCTGGTGGCGGCGCGGCTGGGTGGCGTCGAGAAGGTTTATCGCGCCGGCGGCGCCCCCGCCGTGGCGGCGGCGGCTTTCGGCACGGCCAGCATTCCCCGCTGCGCCAAGATCGTGGGGCCGGGCAGCCCATGGGTGGTGGCGGCCAAGCGCCTCCTCTCCGATATCATCGACACCGGCATGCCGGCAGGGCCGAGCGAAAGCCTCATCCTCGCCGACGAGACGACCAATGGCCGCCTCGCGGCGCTCGACCTCATCATCGAGAGCGAGCACGGGCCGGATTCCTCGGCCTTCCTCGTCACCTGGTCCCGCGAAGTGGCCGAGGCGGCGCGGGCGGCAATCCCCGAATACTGGAAGCAGATGGGCGAACAACGGGTCGGCTTCTCGTCCACGGTCCTGGGCGGCCAGAACGGCGGCATCGTGCTGACGCGGACGCCCGAAGAGGCCTACGCCTTCATCAACGACTATGCGCCCGAGCACCTACAGGTGATTTCGAAGACGCCGCTCGAACACCTCGCGCATATCCGCAATGCCGGCGAAATCCTGCTCGGCGAGTATGCGGCCGGCTCGATCGCCAATTACATGATGGGCCCCAACTGCGTGCTGCCGACTGGCGGCTGGGCGCGCAGCCATTCGGCCCTGGGCGTGCGCGACTACATGAAGCTCTCGACCATCGGCCAGATGACGCGCACCGGCTTCGACGAGATGGCGCCACACACCCAGCGCTTTGCCACCTATGAAGGATTCGATGCCCACGCCAACGCCGTTTCCGGCCTGCGGCTCGCGGCGCTGAAGACCGTCTAGCTATCCCGCTGCCGGGGGGTGACGGCACGGAGCAGGAACGGGCTGGCGGGCCTGTCGGTTTCCAATAACCGGTATTGGGGACTGAACCTTCATCCGGTGAGACAAGCCTTTACGATTGCAGCGTCGGCGGTGGCTGTCGGCGGGAGTTGTTTGTCGCGATGGTTCGGGCTGAGCGGGGCAATCTGGGGATCGGGACTTCGCGCGCTCGAAGTGCCGGCCTGGGCGTGGCGCGGATGGTCCCGTGCCGGCCATAGCGACGCAGACTGGCGAGCCCGATCACACGGGGTCGCTCTCCGCTTTTCTTTCCCGGATTGCCCGGCGGCAGGCGCTCGCAGCCGGCCTGCCCGCTCTGCTGTGGCTCGCTGGCGTCGCCTTGCTGGCCTGGGCCGGGGCGCGCCTGTTGGCACCAGCAACTGCCTCGCAACTGGGGCCTGCACTCCTCGCTGCCGCTGTATTGGCGGGCGTGACGGTGGCGGTGCTTTGCTGGCGGCTGCTGCCGCCGCGCTGGCGGGTCGCTGCGCGGCTCGACCGGCAACTGGGCCTTCACGAAACACTTTCGACGGCGCTCGAGGCCGGGCAGGGGCCGGTGGCGCGGGCGCTTGCCCGCAAGGCCGGCGAAACTGCCGCAGCGCTGGAGCCGGCCCGCATCGTTCCGCTGCTGGGGCGGCAGACGCTCATCGCGCTGGCCTTTCTTGCCGCGTCGGGGATGTTTGCGGGCGCCGTGGCATTTATGCCGGAACATGCCATCACGCCGGACGGCCCTGTTGAGGTGAGTGTCCAAACCAAGGCGCCGATTGAAGCCGAGGCGGTTCAGGCCCTGGCCGAGCTGCTGGCACAGGAGTCGCGGCAGCGCCGCAGCGACTACCTTGCCGCCGTCTCCCGCCAGGTCGAGAAACTCGCCGAAGAGCTGGCCGCCGGTCGCGCGCCTGAAACCGTTGAGGCTGACCTCGCGGCACTGCTGGAACATGCGCGGACCGGCTATGGCGAGGATGTGCCCGACTGGCTGCAGGCGGAGGGGGGCGACATCGCTGCCGCGCTCGGCAATGCGCAGGCGGCGGTGGAAGCCCAGCGCAAGCGGCGCGAGGCGCGGACCAATGCCCCAGCTGGCGACAGCACGCCGGTAGACATGTACAACCTCGCCCGCGAGCGGACGGCGGCGAATGCCGAGCTGGCCGAGGGCGACGCGCCGGCCGATACCCCTTCGCCGGAAGGCGCTGGTGGCCGGGAGGATAGCGGCCCCTCGGGCAGCGACGAGTTCGTGGCGAGCCCGATGCAGTCGCAGAAGCTGCAGAATGCCGGCAGTTTCTCGGCCGGCGGCGCGGCGCAATCGGGCAAGGGCGAGAGCAACATTGCAGGGGGTGGGTCGCAGCCGCTGCTCGACGACAGCGGCTTCCTCGAGGCGATGCCCGACCCGACCCAGGACATGGCCCTGACCGCGGCCGACGAGCAGCAGGATGGCCATATCCGCGTCTTCGTGCCGACCGCAGCCAACGCCAGCGACGCCACCGGCACGGTGGATGGTGCCACCGCCTACGCCCGCTTTGCCGCGCAGGTGATGCACCGCCAGACGGTCAGTCCGGATGCACGGCCGGTCGTCGCGCGCTACTTCAACACCATGCCGAACCCCGGGGACGGTGCGCCGTGAGCCTGATCGCCCCGCTTGGCCTGCTGCTGGCGGCTGCCGGCGTCCTTGTCGTGCTGCTGCACATGCGGCTCAAGCGCACCGTGCGCGTTCCAAGCCTCGCGATCTGGCGCCGCATCGAGCTCGGCCAGCAGAAGCGCAGCCGGAAGCTGGGCTGGCCGAAGTCGAGCTGGCCCCTCGCCCTGCAGTTGCTGGCTGTCGCCGTGGCTGCGCTCGCACTGGCGCAGCCGGTGCTGCATGGCGACAGGCAGATCGGCCACTGGGTGTTCCTCGTCGACCACTCCGCCGCGATGAATGCCAGGGGCGCGGATGGTGCCGATCTTCTCGACACCGCTAAGCGACAACTTTCCGACCGCCTCGGCACCGCGCGCAGCGGCGAACTGGTCTCGATCATCGCCGTGGGCGACGAGGCGGTTCCGCTCGCCGTGCGGCAGCGCGCCGAGACGCTGGTGACCGCGCTCGATGCCGTCGAGCCCGAAGACAGCCGAGCCGCATGGGACCGCGCCGCTTCAGTGGTACAGGCGACGATGCAACCCGGCGAGGCGACCGCCGTCATCGTCGTTTCTGATGTTGCGGTTGCAGTGCCGGGTCTTCCCGAGGACGTCACGACTGAGTCCGTGGTCCTGATGCCGGTGACGCGGGCGGATGCCAGCCTCTCGGCACAGTTGCAGCCCGAAGGAGACAAGCCGTTCCACTACATCCTGAGCGGCGAGGTGCTGCTCGAAGGCGGGCTCGGCGGCACGGAACTGGTCGTCTCCTATGCGGCCGATGCTGGTGCGGCGCCGCTCGAATGGACACGGCAGGTGCTGGGCCGTCCCGAGGCGGAGCTGGCCAGCGGGCCGGTAACCCGTGCCTTCAGCATTCCGCTCGAACTGCCGGGGCCGGGCGTGGTGTCGGTATCGGTCAGCTCCGATGCCAATCCATCCCACGACACGGCCTGGTTCGTCACCGCGCCGGCGCCCAAGCCGGTGCGCGTGCTCTATATCGGCGATGGCGGCCAGCCGCTGCTCACCGCCATCGCGGCGGTCGAGGGCACCGAAATCTACGAGGCCGGGGGCCTGCCGGCTGACAGCGCCAGCTATGACCTGGTGGTGGTCGACAACACACGGATCGCCCGCCAGCCCGAAGGCAATGTCGTCTGGATCGGCGATGCCGGTGTGGCCGACGTGGAGGTTGCTGCCGGCGGCGCGCTGGTGCCGACCGCGTCAATGTCCGAGCATCCGCTGATGGCGGGCGTGGACTGGACTGGCATCTCGGTGCCCGAGCACTTCATGGTGCTGGGCGCGGCGGGGGAGACGCTGCTCGCCGCCAATGGCGTGCCGCTGATCGTGGCGCAGGAGCGTAACCTGCGGTTGCTGTTCGATCCGCGTACGTCGGACTGGTCACAGCAGTCGAGCCTGCCGGTTTTCGTTGCCAACCTGATGGACTGGCTTGGTCTGCGTGCAGAGGGTGTCGTGCGGACCGCCTGCCTCGTGGGCCAGAGCTGCGTGCTCGATGCGCGTTTTGCCGGCGGCACAATGGAGCGCCTTGACATGCCGGGCGAGCCGATGCCCCTGCCTGTCGCCGATTTCCGGCCCACCAATGTCGGGCTCTACCGGGTCTCTGCTGGCGAGCGCTCCGAGCTCATTGCCATCAATGCCGTGGTTGCACCGCGGGCGGACGAGGCCGTGGTTGCCGAGCAGCCGGCCCCGTTCCCACGGGCGCTCTGGCCGTGGCTGCTTGCATTGGCAGTGCTGGTGCTGCTTGTCGAAGCCATCATTGCCGGTGGGGGCAGTGAACGTTTTCTGCGCCTCGCTGGTCTCGCGAAGTCGAGCCCACTGCACTTCCGCCGCCGCATCGTGCTGTCGCTGCGCATGGTGACGCTCGGGCTGCTGGTGCTGGCGGCGGTGAACGTGCCGCTGCCTTGGCCCGAGTGGGGCCGGGCCGTGGTTTCGGCTGGCGTCTCGGGACAAACGCCCGGACGCGGCGGCGACGATGCGCTGGCCCTGCGTCTCGCCGCGGCGCGCTTGCCTTTCGACCGGGCTGGTCGTCTCGTTGTCGAGGGACAGGGGAACCTCCTCTCGGCCGAAGCACAGGGGCTGGCTTCTGAGTTCAATGCCCGCGACATCGTGCTCGACCTCAACAGATCTTCTGCTGCGTTTGACAGCATCGTGGCATCGGCCATCGAGGCTCCGGGCAGGATCTATGCCGGCGACGCCTTCGAGCTGAACGGAATCGTGCACAGCGCCACGGCCACCCGCGCCACCGTCACCCTTGTCCGCGACGGAGTCGATCTCGTCTCGCAGGATGTTGACCTGGTGGCCGGAGACAATCGCATCGACACCGTGGTGCCCGAGGCCGTGGCCGGATCGGCTGACTACTCGCTGCGTGTCGGCACTGGCCCGGCGGCGAGAATTCATCGCATCCTTGATGTTCGCGAGACGGGCAAGGTGGCGGTGATCGCTGCCGACCCGGCGCAGGCTGCCGTCTTCGTCGACTGGCTCGGCACGCAGGAGATCGTCGCCGAAGCCGTGCTGCCGGTGAAGGCCCCCTACAAGGCGGCCGACTGGCGGGGTTACGACGGCGCTGTGCTGCTCGACCTGCCCGCCATCGCGCTCACGACGCAGCAGCAGCAGGAGCTGCAGGCCGCCGTCGCCAATGAAGGGCTGGGCCTGCTCATCCTCGGCGGACCGAACACATTCGGCCCCGGCGGCTATCTCGAAACGCCGCTCGACGAGCTGTCGCCCCTGTCGAGCCGTGTGCCACGCGACATGCCGGAGGCGACGCTGGTCTTCGTGCTCGATCGCTCGGGCAGCATGCAGCAACCCGTGGGTAACGAAACGCGCCTCGATGTCGCCAAGCAGGCGACGCTCTCGGCCGTGAAGCTGCTCAACGCCAGGAGCCAGGTCGGCATCGTCGTCTTCGACGCCGAGGCGACCACCGTGCTGCCGCTCAGCGAGGTGAACGCCGACGCCGTGGCTGCCGCCATGAGCACGGTCGATCCGGGCGGCGGCACCGAAATCTACCCTGGCCTCGAAGCGGCCTTCAACATGCTGCGCGGCCTCGACAGTCCGGCCCGGCACATCGTGGTGATGACCGATGGCCTGAGCCAGCCGGCCGACTATCCGGCCCTGCTGGCGCGAATCCGGGCTGAGGGCATCACCGTATCCGCAGTCTCCATCGGCAAGGGCGCCGAGCGCGAGCTGGTGGCAGAGATCGCGCGGCTCGGCAGCGGCACCTTCCACGCCACGGACGATTTCGCCGCGCTGCCCTCGATTCTGTCGCAGGAGGCCATGCTGCTCTCGGGCGCACCGATCGAGGAGCGCCGCACGCAGCCGCTTTGGGCCTCACGTTCCGAACCGTTCCTGCGCGGCCTGCCGGAGACCATGCCCCCCATCGATGGCTTCGTGCTGACTACGCCCAAGCCGGAGGCGACGCTCTCGATGGCCGTGCTCGACAGCAGGAACGAGGCTATGCCGCTGCTTGCCTCCTGGCGCTACGGCAACGGATCGGTGCTGGCGCTCGCCACCGATGCGGTCGGCCCGTGGTCGGCCGAGTGGCAGCAGCTGCCGGGATACTCGGCCCTGTGGTCGCAGGCCCTGCGCCAGTTCTTGCCGCCTGTCGACCGCCGCGACCTGACCATAGCGCTCGCCGAACGAGGCGATGGGATCGAGGCTCGCGTGGCTCTCGCCGGTGCGCTGCGCGATCTTGCCCCCGCGCTCGTCGCCACGGCTGGCGACATTACGAGCAGTGTTCCCCTCCAGCGCATCCGCCCCGGCCTCTACGAGGGCCGCTTCTATCCCACCGATGCGGGGCCAGTGACCTTCGAGGCGACCGCGGGCGACGCGGAGGTTTCGGCAACCACCTATGCCAACTATCCCGCTCACCTGCGTCCCGTCCTGCGCGAGGATGGGCTCGCGCAGCTCGCCGCTGCCACCGCGCGGCCCGATGGCAATACCCTCCACTGGCATGCGCGCCCGCTCTGGCAAGCCTGGCTGGCTGCCGGCGTCGCCCTGCTGCTGCTTGAGCTTGCCGTCCGCTACACCGGGCTGATCCGCCCCGCATCTCCACCGAACCCGCACCATAACCAACCAACTGGCCGCCGGCGCGAGACGCGCACGGAGTCCGCACCTGTCGCCGCCTGAGGAGAACTGGTCCTTGCCCGCCACCAACACCGCGACCACCGATATCGCCGATGCTGAAATGCACCGCCTGCTCGCCGTCCTCAGGGAGGCGCGCGACGAGGTCCGCCGCATCGTCCTTGGCCAGCAGAGCGTGATCGACGACCTGCTCACTGGCCTCATCGCCGGGGGGCATGTACTGCTCGAAGGGCCGCCGGGCGTCGGCAAGACGCTGCTCGTTCGTACACTCGCCACCGCGACCGGCCTCGACTTCGCCCGTGTGCAGTTCACACCAGACCTGATGCCGGCCGATATTACCGGCTCGATGGTGCTGGCGCCCGGAGCGGACGGGCGCAACCATCTCGAGTTCCAGCGCGGGCCGATCTTCACCCAGCTGCTGCTGGCCGACGAGATCAATCGCGCCACGCCCCGTACCCAGTCGGCACTGCTAGAAGCCATGCAGGAGCGCACGGTGAGCGCCGCCGGCTCGACCATGACGCTGCCGACGCCGTTCTTCGTGCTCGCCACGCAGAACCCGCTCGAAATGGATGGTACCTACATCCTGCCCGAGGCGCAGATCGACCGCTTCTTGCTGCAGCTCGAAGTACCGCACCCGACTGTCGAGACACTCTCGGCCATTCTCGAGGCGACCACCGGCAGCGTGGACCAGACGGCTCGCCAGTGCCTCACCGCCGGGGATATCATTGCCATCCAGGCGCTCGTGCGCAGCGTGCCGATCGCCGAGCACGTGCGGCGCGCCATTGCCGGCTTCGTCGTCGCTACCCAGCCGGGCAGCGACAGCGCCTCAGCCGAGGCCAAGCGCTTCCTCCGCTTCGGCCTCAGTCCGCGCGGCGCCCAGGCATTGGTGCTTTCCGCCAAGGCGCATGCGCTGCTTAATGGCCGCTTCAACGTCAGCTTCGACGATGTGAGCGCCATGCTGCTGCCCGCGACCCGCCACCGCGTCCACCTAAACTTCGAGGGCGTTGCCGAAGGCGTGTCGCTGCCCAGGCTGCTGCGCACGACGCTCGATGCGAGTATCAAGGCCGCGCTTTGAGACCTTCCGCCGCCATACTTGAGCAGCTCGCGACGCTGCGGCTCCTGCCGTCGCATGCCGTGCCCAGCATGGGCATCGGCGAGCGGCGCTCGGCCTCGCGCGGCGCCGGCATCGAGTTCGCCGAGCACCGGCCCTATCGCCGGGGCGACGACGTTCGCCACATCGATCCGCGGGTGAAGGCCCGACTGGGCGAAGACTTCATCCGCCAGTATTTCGTCGACCGGCAGCTGCCGGTCTATGTGCTGCTCGATGCGAGCCAGTCGATGCGGGCGGGCAGCCCGAGCAAGTTCGAGGTGGCGGCGCTGATCGCGCAGCTGATCGGCTTTGTCGGCCTCGCCGCCGGTGACCGCGTGCAGGTCGGCACGGCGGCGGGCGGCCGCTTCCGCTGGAGCGATCCGCTCCACGGGGTGGCGCGCGCCGACCGGCTGTTCGCGACGGTGGGCGGTGTCTCGCCCGGCGGCCGGATGGCGTTCGGCGATGCGATCGAGCAGGCGGTGAACGGCATGGGCAGGCGCGCCCAGGTCGTCGTCATCGGCGATTTCTGGGACGATGGCGTGCCCGCGGCCCTGCGCCAGCTGCAGCTGCATGGCCACGAGGTCATCGCCATCCAGGTCGTCGATCCCGAAGAACTCGATCCGCGCAGCATCGGAGCCGGAACGCTCACCATGATCGACGACGAGACGGGCGAGGAGATCGAGCGTGCCGTGGACGAAAATACGCTGCGCCAGTATCAGGACGAACTGGCCCGTCACGTCGATGCGCTGCGCCAGCGTCTCGTCGCCGGGGGCGGTCGCTTCTTCCAGGTCGCAGCCACCGACGATATCGAGCGCTTCGTGACGCGCGACCTCAGAGCCGCCGGAGTGCTCTCATGACCGAACCCACCACGCTCGCCATCGATGTGCAGGGTCTCTCCAAGCGCTATGGCCGCACGCTGGCGATCGAAAACCTGACGCTCGCCGTGCCGGAGAACACGCTGTTCGCGCTGCTCGGCCCCAACGGCGCCGGCAAGACGACGCTGATCCACATCCTCACCACCATCCTCGAAGGCGATGGCGGCAAGGCGCTGGTGGGCGGCATCGACATCAAACGCAATCCCGTGGCGGCGCGCCGCAATATCGGGGTCGTCTTCCAGGACCCGAGCCTCGACGACCGCCTCACCGCGTTCGAGAACCTCGATTTCCACGGCCTCGTTTATGGCGTCTCGGGCGCGGACCGCCGTGCCGGCATCGACGAGTTGCTGGCGCTGGTCGAACTGGAGCAATGGCGCAATGCGCCCGTCCGCACCTATTCGTCGGGCATGAAGCGGCGGCTCGAAATCGCCCGCGCGCTGCTCCACCGCCCGCGCATCCTGTTCCTCGACGAGCCTACCGTCGGCCTCGACGCGCAGTCGCGCGCCCGCATCTGGAGCTACTTGGCGGAGCTCCGCCGCCGCCGGCCGCTGACCATCATCGTCACCACGCACTACATCGAAGAGGTCGAGGGCTGCGACCTGGTCTCGATCATCGATCACGGCAAGATCATCGCCGAGGGCACGCCCGAGGATCTGAAGCGCCAGCACGGCCACCAGTCGGTCCGCGTCATGCCCGCCGATGCGGCCGCGGCCGAGGCGATCACCGCGGCGTATCCGGCCGCCCGCAAGTCGAGCGACGGCAGCATCGTCATCGAGGTGCCGGACGATACGTTTGCCCCCGCCTTCCTCGCCCGCTTCGGCACGGCGGTGCAGCAGATCGCGTTCGAAAAGCCCAGCCTCGAAAGCGTCTTCCTCGCCATGACCGGCCGCGAACTGCGCGACCGTGCCGCGGAAGCTGCCCGGAGCACCGGGGGACGGCGGCGGACATGACCGACAAGGAGATGACATGCTGAAGCTGCTCGCCGGCATCTATGCCATCTGGCTGCGCGAGGTGAAGCGCGCCATCCGCGACCGTGGCCAGCTCATCGGCGGCGTCAGCCGTCCGCTGATGTGGGTGCTCATCATGGGCATCGGCCTCAACCCCTATTTCCGGGGCGAGGTGTTCGGCGAAGTCCGTTTCGCCGTGCCCTACACCTACATCCAGTTCATCTTCCCGGCGATCATCGTGCTCAACATCATGTACACCTCGGTGCAGTCGGCGGTGTCGGTGATCTGGGACCGTGAGTTCGGCTTCCTGCGCGAGGTGCTGGTCTCGCCCATGCCGCGCTGGGCGGCGCTGCTCGGCAAGATCTTCGGCGGCACCACCATCGCCGTGTTCCACGGCGCGCTGGTGCTGATCCTCGCCCGTTTCGCCGATGTCACCTTCACCTGGCAACAGCTGCTGCACGGGCTGGGCCTGATGACGCTGCTGGCCTTCGGGCTCACCTCGTTCGGCGTGGTGATCGCCAACCGCATCCGCAGCTTCGAGGGCTTCGGCGTGTTCTCGAACGCCGTCATCCTGCCGCTCTACTTCACCTCGAGCTCGGTGTTCCCGCTCGATCCGGCGCTGACCCGCGCTCAGACGCTGGTGGTCTATCCCGAGTGGCTGGTCACGCTGGTCGAGTGGAACCCCATCACCTACGCGGTGGACAGCCTGCGCGGCGCCTTCATCCAGTTCCACCAGTTCGATCCGGCGCTCGGCCCGCTCGTGCTGGGGGTGATGGCGGTGGGCTTCTTCATCTGGGCCCTGGTCGAGTTCAGGAAGGCCTGATCCTTGGCTCAGCCCGCACAGCCCAAGCGCAAATGGCTCGGCGACGCACTGACCTTCGTGGTGGCCTTCGGCCTCCTCGGTGCCGTGTACCTCCTGCCCGCCGATACCTCGCTCGCCGAGATACGGAAGATCGGCAAGCTCTCCGTCTGCATGCCTGATCTCTACGCGCCGCTGGTCACCGGTGATCCAGCCGAGCCTGGCTTCGATGTGGAGCTGGTCGGGCTCATTGCCGAGCGCATGGGGCTCGGCCTCAACATCCAGCACAACCCGGCCATGGCGCGCGACTTCAACCCGCGCAACTGGCGCGTGACGCGGGCTCAGTGCAGCCTGCTCGCCGGAGGCGTGGCCCTGACGCGGCCGGTCCTCTCTTATCTCGACTCCACCGACGCCTACCTCGAAACCGGCTGGGCTGCGGTATCGCGCGAGCCGATCAACAGCCTCGAAGGCCAGCGCGTCGGTTTCTACGCCGGCCTCAACGGCCTCGACCGGCTGGCGCTCAGCCGGCAGCTGCGCGCCGAGGGGATTCGCGTCCGCGTCGTGAACTCGGCCGCCGATCTCGCCAAGGGGCTCGAAGATGGCAGCTTCGATGTCGGCCTCAGCGAGGCGCTGACGGCCCGGCAGCTTGCCGGCGAGCACGGCTGGCAGGTGGCCTGGGTCGATGGCTCGGGCGAGCGCTTCCCGCTCGGTATCGGCCTGTGGAAGGGCGACCTGACGCTGAAGCGCGAGATCACCCGCATCCTCGCCGATCTCAGGGCCGAGGGGAAACTCGACGCGCTGCGCGAGAAGTACGACATCGCCGATATCACCGGCGCGCTCGGGCTCGACGCGGCCCCGGCCGAGGCCGAGTAGCTACCAGGTCAGCGCCTGCACCAGCGGCCGCAATGCCGACGACACATAGGCGCTGCGATCGAGGATGCCGAGGCCGCACAGGCCCAGCGACAGCAGCGTCACCCGCGACATGGCCAGCTCATGCAGCTTCGGCGCGAAGGCGTTGAGCAGGTGCCCGCCGGTGAAGGGCGGCAGCGGCACGAGATTGACCACGGCGAAGACCACGCTCATCTGTCCCAGCACGTTGAGCCAGGCGGTGACCTGGTTCGAGAGCGAGGGCGGCAGCAGCGCCACCGCCGGTGCGCGCAGCAGCTGCAGCAGCATGCAGGTGACCACCACCGCGGCAAGGCTCAGCACCACGCAGGCGACCAGCCCCCAGCGGCCGCCCTTCAGTTCCGGCGCATCGATGCGCATCGGGCGGATCCAGCCCCATAGCGTCAGCACCGCCGTGACCATGCCCAGCACGTCGAGGTGCCCGAACGGCCCGGCATGCAGGCGTCCGTCATAACCGGGTCCCTTGTCGCCGAGGAGGCGCGCCGCGCCTGCCAGAAACAGCCCATGCAGCGCCGTGATCGCGAGGAAGGCGAGGCCGCGAAGGAAGATGCTGGAAAGGGTCAACTCGAATGTCATTGCTGCGGCAGGCTCGTGGGGCCCAGGTGATGCCGGTCGATCATCTCGGCCAGTGTGCCATCCGCAATCAGCTCTTCAATGGCTTCACCGAGTATGGAGTTGAGATAGGTGTTGCTCGAGCGCGTGGCGATTGCCAGTTCCGTGCGGCGCTCCTGGAAGGGCAGGGGCAGTTGGTAGTATCCCGCCGCCTGCGGGTCGCCGTCGGTGGCGAAATAGAGCGCCGGCTCCCACACCAGCCCGGCGCCGGTGCTGCCGTCGTTCAGTTTTTCCAGCACCCGCTCATTGCTGTAATAGGGGCGGCGCACCCAGCGCCTGGCTTCGGGCAGCGAGCGCAGGTAGGAGGCGAGCCGGTTGTCGGCGGTGGACATGCTGCGGCTGCCGATAGACTGGTCGAGCGGCAGGTCCTCGAGCCGCTGGATGGCCGGGTCGCGCACTACCAGCACACTGCCGGTCGACAGGTAGGGGCGCGTCAGGCGCACCCATTCGGGTGCATTGCGCGACAGCACATAGCCGATGATGGCGTCGCATTCCTCGGCGATCAGCACGAAGAGCTGCTGGGCGGTGTAGGGCAGGCGGTAGTCGAGCGGCGTCGTCGGCACGCCATTGCTGCGAAGCGGCACCGTCTTTGCCTCGACCAGCAGCACCGAGCCGATCGCCTCGGCCAGTTCCTGGTCGAAGGCCGCCGTCATGCCGTTCCTGTTGTAGCAGAAGGTGATGCTGTTGCCGTCCTGGCGCATCGTATCGGTATAGAGGTCGCGCGGCACGACGTCGGTCAGCGGCTGGGCTTGGGCGAGGCCCGGCAGGAGCAGCATCGGGATGAGGCCGAGGAGGGCGGCGAGATGGCGCGACATGGGTATCTCCAATGCAAAGGCCCGGCAAAGCAGCGCTCCGCCGGGCCCGGTTTGCCTAGTTAGGCGACTTACTTCTGCTCGGGAAGAGCGAAGACGTAGAGCGCCGGGCTACCCGAGACGGTGTCAGCCGCGTTGACCATGCCGAGGAAGAGGTCGGCAAAGCCCGGGCCACCGGCCGGAACCGCGATGTACTGGCGGCCGTTGACTTCGTAGCTGATCGGGTGGCCGGTCACGCGCGAAGCCAGCGTGGTGCTCCACACCAGCTCACCGGTGTCCTGGTCGATCGCCTTGAACTTGCGGTCCGAACCGCCGGTAAAGATCAGGCCGCCGGCGGTGGCGGTGATCGGAGCGTAGATCGGCAGCTCCTGGGTGTAGCTCCAGACGGTCTTGCCGGTCTCGAGGTTGATCGCGTCGATGCGGCCCGCGTCGGTCACGCCTTCCGGCAGGTGGAAGTTGAGCGCGGTATTGTAGGCGTCGAGGCCGGTCGGCTCCTGATCCTGCGGCGTCACGCCGGCGCAGGCATTGGTCAGGGTCACGAACATGGTCTTGGTGTTCGGGTTGAACGCCGTCGGCGACCAGTCGCGACCGCCGAGGAAGGTCGGGCACATCTCGACTTCCACGTCGACCTCGAGCGGGAGGGCCGCCTCGTTGATCTTCACGTTGCCCTTGCCGTCAATCGACTCGATCAGGTTCTGCTCGACGGTCGAACGGGCGTAGATGAACTCGCCGGTCGCCGCATCGAACTGCCACACCACGCCGGTCTTGCACGGCATGCCGGTCAGCACGCGCTTCTGACCACCGGCAGCGGCGTTCTCGCCGATCGCCAGCAGGCCTTCCATGTCCGCGGCCGGAGCCGAGTTCAGGTCGACCGGATACATCTCGAAGGTGCATTCCTGGTCCCAGTTGTCGCGGGGCAGGGTCTGGTGACGCCACACGATTTCACCGGTCTTCGGCTTCACCGCAAAGCGGGTGTTGGTGCCGAACATGGTGCCGCCTTCGGTGCCGCGCTGGGTCTCCGAAGCCGGGCCAGCGCCGGTCGAACCGTAGTAGACGAGGTCGAGCACGGGATCATAGGTAACCTGGCCCCAGGCGCCGGTCATCCAGCGCTGCTCGAAGTCCGAGTTGCCCCAAGTCTCGTCGCCTTCTTCACCCTTGTTGGGGATGAAGGAGTTGCGCCACAGCTCCTCGCCGGTCTTGGCATCGTGGCCGGTGATGTAGCAGCCGCGCTCCGAGTACTGGCAGGTCGAGCCGGCGACGATCACGCCGTTGGCGACGATCGGGCCGGAGGTGTTGGCGATCATGTCGCCCACGCCACCGCGGTCGGCGTCCCAGACCACCTGGCCGGTCTTGGCGTCGAGCGCCACGATGTGGTCATCCCAGGTGGCGAGGTAGACGTTGCCCTCGTAGAGCGCGATACCGCGCTTGGCTTCGCCGATCGAGTTCAGGGTCGAGCGGTCGGGCAGCTGGCGGCGGTATTCCCAGATCAGCTGGCCGGTGGTGGCGTCGATAGCCTGCACCACGTCACCGGGGGAGGCGATGAACAGCACGCCGTCGAGCTCCAGCGGAGCCGATTCCATGTTGCCCGGCTCGAGGGCGCGGGCCCACACGAGCTGCAGCTGGCCGACGTTGTCCTTGTTGATCTGGTCGAGCGGGCTGAAGCGGTAGTTTACCGCGTCGCGTCCATAGGCCACCCAGTCACCGGCATCGGGGTTGGCGATCATCTCGTCCGTAACCGGACGCAGGTTGTTGATGTCGACCTGCGCGAGCGCAGTGCCGCACAGCGCCAGCGACATCACGGTCGCTACCACCATATTCATGCGAGATTTCATTTCTCTTCCCTTGTCGTTGGACAACACGAGTTCGTTCCGCGCCATCGGCGCAGAGGGCGAAGGTTTGGTTCTGAAGGTGGGCCCGGCCTTGGGGCCGGGCTTCCAAGATCACTTCTTGGGCTTGCGAACGATGTAGATGTTGCCGAGCGTCTCTTCGTCGTAGACCAGCTCGGTCTCGCCGGGCTCGGCGCCGTGCATCTGCAGGATGTACGAGACGATGTTCACGTAGTCCTGCTCGGTGCCGATGCCGCCGGGCTTGCTCGGGGGCATGGCCGCATGGGCGAAGGTGAAGAAGTCGAGCACGGTCGTATCGGCCCACTTCTTGTTGAGCACCACGCCGGTCACCGCCGGACCGCCCGGGCCGCCTCGGCCGGTCGGGCCATGGCACTGCTGGCAGTTGGCGATGTAGAGCGCCTTGCCGGCATCTGCCTGGGCTTGGGTGAACACGTTGTCCCAGATGGTAGTCTCGTACTCGCCACCGGCTTCCGCTGCCTTCTGCTTGGCAGCCTCGATGGCCGCGTTCGAGGCATCGGACTCGACTGGCGCGCCATGCTGGGCAATCGCGGGGCCTGCCAGGCAGGCGGCGATCAGGGCACCGGCGAGTGACAAACTTAGTCTGTTCAACTGGTATTCCTTCGAGTGGCCCTGGAGAGCAGGGTCGGGTCAACGAGAACCTCTCTCCTCCGGGGCGGAGCTAACGGCGTGCGACGCTTTTTCGCAATCTGCGGTTCCCAATACTCATCATCAGAGTCCGTGAGATACGCGCAAACGCTGCGCCATACGTGTGAGCCGGCATGCCCCTGGGGGATTCTCTCCGTTTTTTATCCGGACTCTCTCCGAATTCTCCCCGTCTCCTAAACGGCGCCAAACCTGGCGCCCCTAGGTTCCCCCCGTTGAAGTGCATTGGAGACTTTCGATGGCGGACATCTGGCCCGGCTTTTCCGTTTCGCGGTTCAAGGGCGAATCCGAATCCTCGTACAGCCAGCGCGCGTCGCGTATCCGGGAGATCATCCAGACCTTCCGGCACCGGTACTATACCAAGAGCGAAGCGATCGCGCTGGAGCGCGAACTCGAGCGCCTCGAATCGGCACCACTGAACTGACGGAGAGAGGGATGCATCCGAGTTCGTGACGCCAGCGCCACCTGCTGAACCTGGCGGCTGCCCACCTGTCGCCGGCCGCGCTCGAGGTCCTTGCTTACGTCATGCGGCAGCGACTGAGGATGCAGCACTCCATCCCTCTCACCGAACTCCGGCGGCGGCTCACCCTCGAGCCTGCCGCCCTCAACCGGGCCGTCGCCGAATGCGCCGCCAGCGGCTGGCTCCTCTCCACCCGATCCCCCACCGGTCCAGCCTGCTCCGCCCCATCTCCGCCCCCCGCCAGCGCGTAGTAGCGACGCAATAGCTTCGACCGACCTGCTGACATAACCGCAGCCGCTGCGGGCACTGGCCGAACTCGCGCAGTCGCCTGCGCTCGCTGCGACACTGAGGCAAACGCGGCCGAGCAGCCAAACGGATCGGACATCAGCCTGGCAATCAGCCTTGCTTGCCATCTGCACGAAGGCAGAAAAACATGGACCGTGCACGAAAATGAGGCTGCTGGCGGAGGGGATGGGCCTGATATCCAACCTTCTCTGGAAGAAATGCCTTCTGACAGGTCGCCGTTCTCCTGGGCGATCCAGCTTCCCTGCAGGCCTACCAGTAGAGCCCAAGGCGATGGAACCGAGGCGGTGTCCCTCCCAGCGGTATCCTTGCGGTCGGGTAGCCGACAAGGGCGGGGATCGGGGTCGTGCGACCCGTGACCAGGTCCCGGAGGCGGCGGATTCGGCTTTCGGTCGGGGGATGCGTCCTGAGCAACGAGGGCTCCGGAATGCGGCGGCCGGGCAGAAGGATCTCCTCCCAGAACCGACCGACCCGGCGTTCGAGCTTGACGAGCGCGCGCACGAGCCCCTCCGGATCGCCGGTCAGCTCTGCGGCGGCGCGGTCGGCGTCGTACTCGCGCGTCCGCGAAAGGCCGAGTTGGACCAGCGCCATGAGGGTGGGCGCGAAGACAAGGAGAATCACGACATGCCAAGGCACATGGACCATGCCTGCCAGGACCAGAGGCAGGTTGAGGAGTAGAAGCAACTGTCCGAGCCAGCTTGCCAGCGAGACGAGGCGCGACATCATGTCGGCGAGGCTCATGATCCACAGGTCGCGGTTGGCGATATGCCCGATCTCATGCGCCAGAACCCCGGCGAGTTCTCGGCCGTCGAGCAGGTTGAGCAGCCCGTCGGTGACGCAGATGGCGCTGTCCTCGGGGCTGCCCAGGGCGAAGGCGTTCGGCAGCCGGCTCGGCACGCGATAAAGCGCCGGCGCGCGCTGCAGCCCGGCCCTGCGGGCGAGTTCGGCCAGGGCCGCGACGAGACCGGGGGCATCACGACCGGTGAGCCGCTGCGCCTGATAGGCCGAGAGGAGCAGCCGGCGTGGCAGCGCGGGCGCAAACAGGAGACCCCCGACCATCGCGAGCGCCATGAGGAGACCGGTCTCGGGTCCGACGATCGCTGTCACCGCGATCCAGGCGATCGCGGCCATGAGCCCGAGCAGCAGCGCCGATTGCACGAAATTGAGCAGGCGGTGGCTGGCGGAGGCCGCGGTCATCGCGTCTCGTGGCCTCCGAGTTCGCGTCGGTCCTGATCGCGCACGAGCCAATGGACAACCCCGAGCGCAAGCGCCGCGCCCGCGAGTGCGGCAATCTTGGATGATTCCGTCTCGCCGAGGTCCAGGATGATGAATTTGCGCGCGATGGCGAGGAGCGCGATCAGCACGATCGTGCGGACCTGGAGGATCCCGAAGCTGCGTTCGGTCGCAACAAGAAGGGAGCGCTTGAACTCGAGCGCGATCACCACGGTGAAGATCATGCCGAACACCACCTGGAAGGTGGCGTAATCGAGAGTGTCGAATGCCCCCAGAACCAAGCGGTTCACGACTTCGCGCATCAGCGCCCAGACCGACGCCACGACGATCGCCGCAATGATGACGCTGAGGACGAAGATGACAACTTGCTCGAACTTCTCGTAGAGCGTCATCGCCGACCATTGTTCACGGGTCAGCCCGGATCGTTGTAAGTCTTTCATGATTGCCCCTCGAAAGCCGCCCCGGAGAGACAAGCTCCCCGGGGCTTCGCCAGACGGTGCGATATCGCACGGAGCGGAGGGGTCGCCGCAAACCGGCGACACCCAATGTGGCAAATCAGCCGTTCTTGACCTCGATGCGCTTGACCTTCGCCTGCGCCTCGGGAGTCTGGGGCAGCTTGATCGTCAGAACCCCGTTCTTGAAGGATGCCTGCGCCTTTTCGCCATCCACACCGGGAGGGAGCGGAATTGTCCGGTAGATCGCGCCGTAGCTGCGCTCGGAGAGATAGTATCCCTTCTTCTCCTCTTTGCGCTCGATCTTTTTCTCCCCCTTCACAGTCAACATGTCATCGTTAACTGTCACCTCGATGTCCTTCATCTCCATGCCCGGCAGCTCGATCGACACTTCGATCGCGTTGTCGGTCTCGACCATGTCGGATTTGGCTTCGCCGCTGCCCCAGGGCCATTCGAAATGACCGACCTTGTTCCAGAAGTTCTCGAACACATGGTTCATTTCGCGCTGGAGTGTCGCGATCGGGTTGTCTTCGCCGCTCTTGGCATCTGGCGCGCCGTCCTTGCGCGCCCAGGGAATGAAGTCTTTGATCTGCATGATATGGTCTCCTTCGGTTTTCAGGCGCCCTTGACGACGATCCTTTTCGGCTGCGCTTCAGGGGCTCGGGGGAGCGTCAGGGTGAGGACGCCGCCACGCATCTCGGCTTCGATCCTGTCGGGGTCGAAGTCCTCGGAAAGCGTGAAGGCACGCTCGAAATCGCCCTCGCCATATTCGGCATGGGCAAGTTCGAGGTTTTCCGGCCGCACCGGGTCAACCTTGCCGCGGATCGTCAACACGCGATTTTCCAGCGTGATTTCGACCGCATCGGGGGCGACCCCAGGCATTTCGAGCATCATGGAGACGCCCTGATCGGTTTCGACGATATCGGTCAGCGGGCGGTAGATGCGGCCGCCGCCGGTTGTCTCGGGCGAGTCTGTCGGTGTCTTTTCGGTGGCTTGCGTGATGTCGGTGCTCATCGTTCCAGCTCCTCTCAGGCTGCCTTGATTTCGATTCTCTTCGGCTTCGTTTCCTCGGGCCTGGAGATGACGATCCGCAATACGCCGTTCGTCATCCTCGCCTCGACCTTGTCATGCGAGGCCGCGAACGGCAGACGGATCGCGCGTGAGAACCTGCCGTAACCGCGTTCGTTGCGGTGCCAGCGCGCACCTTCGGGAACCTCAGGCGCCTTGCGTTCGCCCGAAAGCGTCAGGACGTTGTCCTTGACCGAAATCTCGATGTCGCCCGGTTCGATGCCGGGAAGCTCAGCGGTGACGGCAACGGCCTCAGGGCCTTGCCAGACATTCACCGCCGGGAACGCCGCGCGGGACGACGGCCAGAAGCCGCGGTCGAGATCGCGCATCATGGAGCGCATCAGCGCGAAGGGATCGCTGCGGCGCAGATATGTCGGATAGAGCATTGCTGGCCTCCTGCTGCTGATCGATGCCCCCGAACCGGCGGCATGGTCCGAGCGGGCAACGGCGCCGGCCGGATGTCGGTTCGGAGACCGCCCATCAAGATAGGCAGTTCCATCTGTTATGCAAGCATATATGATGCATGCATTGCACTTCGGATGGAGTGCGGTCTATCCTTTGTCTCATGCAACCGGAGGAAGGATACCCATGATCTCTTCGGACCTCGCGCTGATCGGGACGACGATCCACCGGGTCGCGCAGCTCATCCAGCAGCGGATCGACCAGGACATCCGCGACAGCGGCCTGACCCGCCTGTCCTGGATGGCGGCGGCGCATGTCGAGGATGAGCCTGGGCTGACCATCGGCGATCTGGCCGACCGGCTGGAGGTCGGCCCGGCCACAGCCGGCCAGCTCGTCGATCGCATGGTCCGGGGCGGCTGGGTCGAGCGGTCGCCCTCGCCCGACGACAGGCGGGCGCAGATCGTCACGGCAACGTCGAAGGCCCGTGCGATGCTGAAGGAACTCGCGCCGCGGCAATCGGCGCTCGAAGATGAAATCCTGCAGGATCTGTCGGCGGACGAAAGGCGCGTCCTGCTGGCGCTGCTCGAGCGGATCAGGGCGCGGCTCGGGCGCTAGTGAAAGGGACAAGGGGCATGGAAAAGAAGACCGAATACAACATCTGGTACTGGGTGGTGGCTTTCATAGCCGTGCTTTTCATCCAGAACCTGATCGCCGGCTGGCAATCCGTCGCGCCGATCAGCTACAGCCAGTTCGAGAAGTATCTCGCTGACGGGAAAATTTCCTCTGTCGCGGTCGGGGCAGACACTATCACAGGCACCTTCGCCGAACCGGTCGACGGCAAGAAGCAGTTTGTGACGACCGTAGTGAATCCCGCAATCCTGGAGCGGATAGACCGGTCAGGTATCGAGATCACTGGCGTTCCGCAAAACACTTTTCTCGGCACGCTGATTTCCTGGGTGGCGCCAGCGCTTGTCTTCTTCGGAATCTGGATGCTGCTGTTCCGCAAGTTCGCCGAAAAACAGGGGTTCGGCGGGTTCATGCAGGTCGGCCGCAGCAAGGCCAAAGTTTACATGGAAAAGGAAACCGGCGTCAGTTTCGCTGACGTGGCCGGCGTGGACGAGGCCAAGGCCGAGTTGGAGGAGGTCGTGGAGTTCCTCAGGAACCCCGCCGAATACGGAAAGCTGGGCGCACATATACCCAAAGGCATATTGCTCGTAGGGCCGCCGGGCACCGGCAAGACGCTTCTCGCGCGCGCGGTGGCGGGTGAGGCGGGCGTGACCTTCTTTTCGATCTCGGGATCGGAGTTCGTCGAGATGTTCGTGGGCGTCGGTGCCGCACGGGTGCGCGACCTGTTCGAGCAGGCCCGGAAATCCGCGCCGGCGATCATCTTCATCGACGAACTCGACGCTCTCGGGCGGGCGCGCTCCTCCGGCCAGATCGCTGGCGGCCACGATGAGCGTGAGCAGACGCTGAACCAGCTTCTGACCGAGCTCGACGGCTTCGACCCTTCGGTGGGCATCGTGCTCCTGGCCGCCACCAACCGACCAGAGATCCTCGACCCCGCGCTGCTGCGTGCGGGACGCTTCGACCGGCAGGTGCTGGTGGATCGGCCGGATAAGAAGGGACGTGTGCAGATTCTTGGCGTTCACATGAAAAAGGTGAAGCTCGCCCCGGACGTCGATGCCGAGAAGGTCGCGGCCCTGACCCCCGGGTTCTCGGGCGCTGACCTCGCCAACCTCGTCAACGAGGCCGCGCTCCTGGCCACGCGCCGCAAGGCGGATGCGGTGACGATGGACGACTTCAACAATGCCATCGAGCGCATCGTCGCTGGGCTTGAAAAGAAGAACCGCGTCCTCAATCCGCGCGAACGCGAGATCGTGGCGCATCACGAGATGGGGCACGCGCTGGTGGCGATGGCTCTGCCGGGGGTGGATCCGGTGCACAAGGTCTCGATCATCCCGCGCGGCATCGGCGCGCTCGGCTACACCATCCAGCGCCCGACCGAGGACCGCTTCCTGATGACGCGCGAGGAGCTGGAGAACAAGATCGCCGTCCTCCTCGGCGGGCGCGCGGCCGAGAAGATCGTCTACGACCACCTCTCGACCGGGGCGGCCGACGATCTGGTCAAGGCCACCGATATCGCCCGCGCCATGGTCGCGCGGTACGGAATGGACGAAGACCTCGGGCATGTCAGCTACGATACCGATCGACCCGGTTTTCTCGGCACCGGCGACCCGTCGTCGTGGCTGAACCGCCGCTTCAGCGACGCCACGGCCGAGCGGATGGACGCGAAGGTGCGCGACATCGTGGATAGCGTGTTCAAGCGCACCCTCGCCCTTCTCGAAACCAATCGGGATCTTCTTGAGCAATCGGCGCAGGATCTCCTGCAACGGGAGACCCTGGACGAGCCCGATCTGGTGGCAATTGGGGCCAAGGTGAAAAGAACGGAAGCGGTCGCTGCGTGACACCGTCACTGACGCAGATGATCGGCGGACAACCCTGACTGGATAAAGAAACGGAGAGGAAAAATGGCAAACGGAGCTTGCGATATTTGCGGTCGCCCGGCGACGGCGCGCGTGCGCGCCTCGGTGAACGGCAGAATTCAGAACATGGAGCTTTGCGACCAGCATTACCGCGAGATGGTGCGCCGGTCGGGCCGCAGCGCCTCGCCGCTGGAGTCCCTGTTCGGGCGGCATTCCCTTTTTGACGAGTTCTTCGGCGACAGCGGATTCGGCAGCCTCTTTGGTGACAGCCCGCTGCGGGGCGGCACGCTCGGCTCCATGGGTGACGGCGATGACGATGTCGTCGAGGCCACTTTCGGTGAGGGTGCGCCGCGGCGTGGATCGCGGCGCGGCGGCGGACGCACCATCGCTGACCGGCTGAGCGAACAGGGCAACAAGCTGTTGCAGGATGCCGCACAGAAGGCCGGAGAGTTCGGGCGCAGCGAGGTCGATACCGAACATTTGCTTTTGGCATTGACCTCGTCCGACGTCGTCAAGACGATCCTGGAACAGTTCAAGGTCGCTGTGGACGATCTGCGGCGCCAGATCGAGAAGGAAGCGAAGCGTGGAGAGGCCAAGACGGAGGGCGAAATCGGCGTCAGTCCTCGCCTGAAGGACGCGCTGAACCGGGCCTTCATCGCCTCGAACGAACTCGGCCATTCCTATGTCGGTCCCGAGCACCTGCTGATTGGCCTTGCCGAGGAAGGTGAAGGCCTGGCCGCGTCGATCCTGCGCAAATACGGGCTGACGCCGCAGGCGCTGCGCCAGCAGGTGACCAAGGTCGTGGGCAAGGGGGCCGAGGAAGGCCGCGTGGAGGCACCGTCCAGCACCCCCGATCTCGACCAGTACAGCCGCGACCTGACCAAACTCGCCCGCGAGGGCAAGCTCGATCCCGTCATCGGCCGCGCCCGTGAGATCGAGACGACGATCGAAGTGCTGGCCCGCCGGAAAAAGAACAACCCGGTGCTGATCGGCGAGCCTGGCGTGGGCAAGACCGCCATCGTCGAAGGACTCGCACAACGGATCGTCGCGGGCGAAGTGCCCGAGGCGCTGCGCGATAAGCGGCTCGTGGAGCTCAACATCAACTCGATGGTCGCCGGGTCCAAGTACCGCGGTGAGTTCGAGGAGCGGGTGCAGAAGATCCTCAAGGAGATCACCGAGGAGAAGGACAGCCTGATCCTGTTCATAGACGAGATCCACACCATCGTCGGCGCCGGCCAGGGCGGCGGCGAGGGCGGCCTCGACATCGCCAACACCTTCAAGCCGGCGCTGGCGCGGGGCGAGTTGAACCTGATCGGCGCGACGACGCTCAACGAGTACCAGAAATACATTGAGAAGGACGCAGCGCTCGAACGCCGCTTCCAGCCGGTCTATGTCGAGGAGCCTACGGTGGCTCAGGTCATCATGATCCTGCGCGGTCTGCGCGACACGCTGGAGGCGCACCACAAGGTGACGATCACCGACGAGGCCATTGTCGCTGCGGCCGAGCTTTCGGACCGCTACATCACTGGGCGCTTCATGCCCGACAAGGCAATCGACCTGATCGACCAGGCCGCCGCACGGGTGAAGATCAGCGCCACAGCGCGCCCCGTGGACGTCCAGGAGCTGGAGGCCGAGGTTGCGCAGATCAGGCGCGAGCAGGACTATGCCGCAGCCCGAAAGCAGTTCGACCGGGCAGCGGAACTGAAAAAGGAACTGGAGCAGAAGCAGAAGGAGCTGGACGAGCTACTGGAGATCTGGAAGCGCGACCAGGCTTCGGCGACCGCCGAGGTGCGCGCCGATCATGTCGCGCAGATCGTCTCCAAGATCACCGGCGTTCCGGTCACCGAGCTGACCACCGAGGAGAAGGACAAGCTCCTCAAGCTCGAGGAGAAGCTGCACGAGCGCGTCATCGGCCAGGAAGAGGCCATCCGCGCCGTGGCGGATGCGGTGCGCCTGGCGCGCGCGGGCCTGCGCGAAGGACGCGGCCCGACGGCGACATTCCTGTTCCTTGGGCCGACCGGCGTTGGCAAGACCGAACTTGCCAAGACGCTCGCCGAGGTGATCTTCGGCGATCAGGATGCGATGATCCGCATCGACATGTCGGAATATGGCGAGCGCCACTCGGTTGCCCGGTTGGTTGGCGCACCTCCGGGCTACGTCGGATACGACGAAGGCGGGCAGCTGACGGAGAAGGTGCGCCGTCGGCCCTACTCGGTCGTGCTCCTCGACGAGATCGAAAAGGCGCATCCCGATGTCTACAACATCCTGCTTCAGGTGTTCGACGATGGCCGCCTGACAGATGGCAAGGGCCGCGTGGTGGACTTCACTAACACCATCATCATCGCCACCTCGAACCTCGGTTCGGACATCATCCAGCGCAACCTCAAGAGACGCGGCACCAAGGAGTTCGACGAGGCAAAGCAGAAGTCCGAACTGATGGAGGTGTTGCGCGGTCATTTCCGGCCAGAGTTCATCAACCGGATCGACGAGATCATCGTCTTTCATTCGCTGAACCAGTCGGAGATCCGCCAGATCGTCGAGTTGCAGCTCAACCGGGTGAAGCGGACCGCCCTTACCCAGGGTGTCGAACTCGAACTCGATGTGAGCGTCGTGGATCACTTCGGCGCGGTCGGCTTCCGTCCCGAATTCGGCGCCCGCGAGCTGCGCCGGCTGATCCGGTCGGAGTTGGAGACCGAGTTGGCTCGCGAAATGCTCTCGGGGCGGATCGAGGATGGCGACAAGGTCCGCGTCGCTTGGTCAGCGGACGAACAGAAGGTCGTGTTCGAAAAGATCGCAAGGGACACCGGTGACGACAGCCCGGACGATCAGGCCCAGGCCGGGATCGACGAGTCCAGCGAAGGTGCCGAAAACAAGGCGGACGCTCCGACGCCCGACGTCCCGGTCGACGCCAAGGGTGAGGCGCCGTCCAAGGATGACAAATCCGCCGGGTGACGTTGCGAAGGACTGGCCCGGCGCGATGACGGTCGCGCCGGCTCATTTCGTCAAAAAGCGACAAGCAAGGTCATACGGCATGGAAGTCATCAGAGCATTTCGCAATCTTGACCGGCACGGGCAACAGCGCGCGCCTGAGGTCATCGAGGAAGAGGTGCGGCAACTTGAACCGCATCTTATACGCTTCCGCGAGAATCTCGTCCGGCTCGAAGTCGTCGCCTCGCAGACGAGGGGCAAGACGCGCATCAAAGGCGGCCTGCGCCTGCAACTGCCATCGGGCGTGATCGCGGCGCAGGAAGAGGGGTTCGAGATCGAGCCGGTCCTGCGCAAGGCCTTTGCCCACCTGCGCCACCAGGTCGATCGGCATGTGGCGCGCCTCAAGCACGAGCCGGAGTACAAGCGTCCCGCCCGCCGGCGCCGGATCGGCGCCCCGCTGCCGCCCGCGCGGGATGCGGCGGAGGCGGAGCGGCGCCAACTCTTCTTCGACCTGATCGAGGATCATCTCGATACGGTCTACGACACCGTCAGGCGCGAGTTGACCTATCTCGAATGCAGCGGATCTGTGCCGGAGGGTTGCCTCAGCGTTCGCGATCTTGTCGATGCGACGATCCTCAAGGGACTGGAAAGGTTCGAGCAGCGGCCCACCGAGTTTTCCATAGGCGACTGGCTGCTGAAACTGGCTTTCGAGACCATCGAGGCCGAGGCGCGCGCCGCGCGCCGCGCGGTGCCGGAGGACGCCGCCTCGATCGACGCGAAACCCGAGACTCCGGCCGAGGAACCCACCGAGTCGGACGAGGAGATGTTCGAGTTCTACCAGCCCGACGACGTGCTGCTGCTCGAGGAGCTCATCGCCGACGACGGCGGGGACGACCCCGAAACGGCGGTCGCGAAACGGCAGGACGGGCTGGCCCTTCACCGGGCGATCGCCGGTCTGCCGGCGCTATGGCGCAGGGTTCTGTTTCTTGTCGACCTGAACGACACCCCGCTTGAGAAAGCCTCTTCGGTTCTCGGCATTCCTGAAGACGACGTGACCCGGATCGTCCAGTCGGCTCGCAATTATCTTCGCGATAAACTGCGTGACTCAGGCCAGTCTTCCGATACCGCTCATGCGCTTTTTGAGAGTGCTCACCAGAGGAAGGTGCGAATTCCACAGCCCCTGCGGGATCGCGCCCGGCTGGAACGCGCTTTTCTGGGGGATAGCCGAGGGGAAGCACCATGATGCGCGGTCACAATCGTCCACCCTTTCCGCCGAAGATACCCGGGACCAACATGAGATCATGGGACGTTCCGACCGCGATCATTTACCGGCCGGCTCGTTCCGCGATGACGTCGGCGCCGCGGCCTAACTACTGGATACTGGAATTTGAACCGTCTCGGCCCCTGCGGGTCGAACCGCTGATGGGATATACCTCCAGCGACGATCCCTATCGTCCGATCCGGCTGAAATTCCCCGACCGCGAAAGCGCCGTGGAATTCGCGGAGCGGCAGGACTGGCGCTATTTCGTGCGTGAGGACACGGCTCACCGGCATCCGCCTGACCGCTGGCGGGGAGAGGAGCGGCATCGCCTCTACAAGGGAGCCGACGCCCCGAACGCCTTTCGCATACCGTCCCGCCTGGATCGGGGTCGCACGGACCACCGACTCCGGCGCGCAGTCGATAAGGAAGGCTCGGTGGACCTGTCGTCGCAAGAACAGGCGGAATTCGATCCAGTTATCGAAGCCAGTCTTGAATCCTTCCCGGCCTCCGATCCCCCAGCCTGGACGGGCGTGACGATCGCCGGGAAAAAATAATGAACGGAATGGCCAGCGCGAGCGAGGATCTGCCGCTTGTTTCCCTACCTTGACAGCGTCGCGCGCCGCTACCCGCCCGTCATCGTATGGGCGGTCATCGGCATGAACGTCCTCGCGTTCCTCTATCAGACCAGCCTGCCGCCGCGCGTGCTGGATCGGTTCCTGTTCGAGTTTGCGCTGGTGCCCTCGCGCTTCTTCGGACAGCTGAGCCTCGTCGCCCCGTCCGACTGGACCCCATTCCTGACCAATATCTTCCTGCATGGGGGCTGGCTGCACCTCATCTTGAACATGTGGACGCTCTGGATCTTCGGCCCCGCCGTCGAAGATCGGCTCGGACCGGGTCGATTCATGCTGTTCTATCTGTTCTGTGGTGTGGCGGCCGGACTGGCTCATGCCCTGGCGAACCCCGACTCGGTCGTTCCCGCGCTTGGCGCATCGGGGGCGATCGCGGGCGTGATCGGTTGCTACGCACGCATGTTTCCGGCGGCTCGGCTGGTGGTGATCGTGCCGATTCTGTTCATTCCCCTCTTCTTCGAAATGCGCGCGGTCATTTTCGCGATGATCTGGTTTTTCATGCAGGTCATTCCCGGCTTTCTGTCGCTCGGCGGCGATCAGGCCACGGGCGGGATCGCCTGGTGGGCGCATATCGGCGGGTTTCTCGCCGGTTGGATTGTCACGCCACTCCTGCGAAGGCGGGCAGCCACCTATCGCCATTATTATCGCGACGAGGGCATCTATGGCTTTCTGCCGGATGGCCGACGGGAAGGGGGACAAGGTCCATGGACATAATGCAGCTTTTCTGGCTGTTCTTCATCATTTCGGCGCTGCAGCCGATTCTCCAGCGCCGCTATCTTGAGGCGATGCGCACACGCAAGATCGCCCAGATCGAGAAGAAGCGTGCCAGTCGCGTCATTCTACTGATCCATCGGCAGGAGACCATGAACCTGCTGGGCTTCCCCCTGATGCGCTACATCGACGTTAACGACTCGGAGGAAGTCCTACGCGCGATCCAGATGACCGACGACGAGGTGCCGCTCGACATCGTGCTGCACACACCGGGCGGCCTTGTGCTGGCGGCAACCCAAATTGCCCGCGCCATTCAGGGACACAAGGGCAAGGTCACCGTGTTCGTGCCACATTACGCAATGTCCGGCGGCACGTTGATCGCACTCGCCGCCGACGAGATCGTGATGTGCGAACATTCCGTGCTGGGACCCGTCGATCCGCAACTTGGCCAGCTGCCTGCTGCCTCGCTCATCAAGGTCGTCGAGGAGAAACCCATCGCCGAGATCGACGACCAGACCCTCATCATGGCCGATGTCGGTCGCAAGGCCATCGCGCAGATCGAGGCATTCGCGAAACGTCTGCTGTCCGACAAGATGGACGAGAACCGCGCGGCGTCCGTAGCGGCGAAGCTGGCGACGGGCACCTGGACCCACGACTATCCCATCTCTGCCGATGAGGCCCGCGACATGGGCCTGCCCGTTGGAACGGACATGCCCGAGGAAGTCCTGGAGCTGATGACGCTCTATCCGCAGCCGGTTCGGCGCCGGGGCGTGGAATACCTGCCCGAGCCGCGGCAGCGAGAGGCGCGCCGCGCCATATCCACGCGCTGAATGCTTGCATCAGCCGGCCGCCAAGACCGGCTCGTCAACGAGAGGATACAGGATGCCCACGGTCGCTTGCCCGCAGTGCAATTCCACCAACAGGGTGCCGCAAGAGCGCCTGACCGACAATCCCAATTGCGGACGCTGCGGCGCGCCTCTCTTTCAAGGCAGGCCCGTCACGCTTACAGCGGCTAATTTTGACCGTCATGCGAATGCCGAACTGCCCTTGCTCGTCGATTTCTGGGCCGAGTGGTGCGGGCCATGCAAGATGATGGCGCCCCAATTCGAGGCGGCGGCGCAGTCGCTCGAACCAAATTTCCGCCTCGGTAAGCTCGATACGGAAGCCGAACAGAAGATCGCCGGCCGCCACGGGATCCGCGGCATTCCCACCATGATCCTGTTCAGTAGCGGGAAGGAAATTGCGAGAACGAGCGGAGCAATGCCTGCCGCGCAGATAGCGCAGTGGGCGCGCTCGCACGTCTAGAGTTTACAGGTATTGGCCTTCCCTGCGCCATGCTATCAGGAGAAGAACATGCATGGCGTGACCGGATTTGTCGAAAGTGCGGCCTTGTTGGTCTTTGCCGCGTTCGTGCTCGTGACGATACGTTCACGGATCAGCGTGCCCAGCATTGTCGGTTACATTCTTTCCGGCATAGTCATCGGACCTGCCGGCCTCGGCCTGATTGCCGAGAACGCTGCCCTGAGCAGCATTGGCGAGATCGGAGTTGTACTCCTGCTGTTCGCTCTTGGCCTGGAATTCTCGTTCGAGAAGCTTGTAACGCTCAGGAAGCATGTCTTCGGTCTTGGAGCTGTGCAGGTTGCAGTCACGACGATAACGGTGTCGTTGGTAGCGAGTCTGATCTTCGATCTTGCGCCCGTCCCCGCAATCCTCATCGGCGGGGCCGTTGCCATGTCATCCACGGCCATGTGCCTCAAGGTGCTCGCAAACGCGAACGCTTTCCTCCGGCAGCAGATTGAGCTCGTCGGCTGCCCGCGCCTGGAACTCCCGGCCATACTCGACCACGGGCGGGCAAGTCGTGAGCCTGCCATGCTCAGAACGAACCGTCCCGCATCCGTTCAGCAAGCTCGTGGTGATCGCGAGGACGGCGAGCCGCCGCTTCCAGCATCCGACGTTGGACGTCATTGGCCTTCTCCATGGTTTCAAGGCGTTCGGCGAGGCGTCCCGCTCGCCCCCCGGAGCGCCGAAGCGAAAGCAGGAACAGGAGCACGGCGAACGCGATGGCGCCGTAGCGCAGAGCTACCCGCATGCACGGGCGGGCGGCGAACCCGGTCAGGAGCGCGGTGATCATCGCAGCCCCTTCTTCCAATCGTCGAGCCGAGCGTAGATCGTGACCGCGATGCCGGCGAGCGCCACCGCGATGAACACCCAGCGCAGTGTGTCGAGATACGGCACGAGCGGCAGGATCGCGGACTGGGTCTCCGCCAGGACGCTCTGAGCCACCTCGACCCCGGCGGCACCCAGCGTCGCCACACCGGCTGCGCCGCCGCCCTTCATGGTGCGGCTGTCAGCCAGCACCTCGCGCGCGGGCGGCGTCTCGGCTGCAAATGCCGTCGCCCGGACCGGGAACCGCTCGCCCCACTGGCGCGCGGGCCCGACGTCGACATGGATGAACCCCGAGCGCGGATAGAAGCCGAAGCCGAGGAATCCGACCTCCCGCGCCGCCGCCTCGAAGGCCGCTGGGTCGTGGTTCGCCATGGCGATATCGAAGGCGGCGCCGTCGAGATGCTTCGACCGCGTGGCGCCGCCGACGGCGCGGTTGTGCTCGGGGCTGCGATAGGCGGAACGCACGATCAGCGGCTTGCCCAGCCGGTCGCGCAGCGCCTGCAGCTTGTCGAGCGCGGGCTCGTTGATCAGCAGCTTGCCAGTGCCCCGGCAGGCGATCTCGGCTGGCGAGAAGTTGGGCCAGCGCCAGCTGCTCACGGGGACGTCGCGCCAGTGGTCGTAGAAGGTCGTGGTCATGGGGTTCTCCGAAACGAAAAAAAACCCGCCTCGAGGGCGGGTGATTGCGAACTGATGAATGGGGATGGGGCGCGGCTACGGGCTGCCGCCGAAGATCTTGAGCTTGATGGCGATGCCCGCGAGCAGCGCCAGCATGACGCCGGTTGTGATCATGCGGACGGCCGTCTGCATGGCGGTGCGGCGCACCAGGCGGATGCAGTCGACGAGCGAGCGGAGATCGCGGATGTCGAGCGCGGCCTCGTCGCCGTCGAGACCGACATCGGCGAGCGCGCGCTTCGCGCCTTCCTCTGCGGCCCGGGTCAGGATCGCCTCGAATTCGGCGTCGGGCATGCGGACGAAGCCGTCGGATCGGGGTGGTGTCATCGGGATCCTCCTTCCACCGCTCAGCCGATCTTGCAGCCCCAGAAGGACGTGTGATCGGCGGCGAAGTAGCCGTCCGCGACCCGGAAATACCCCTGCAGTTCGACGGTATCGCCTGCCGTCAGCGGGACCATGGTCTGCAGCCAGATCGTGGTGGCGAGCGAGACGTGGGTGGCGGAGATCTCCCCGAAGGAGCCGCGGATTTCGGTTGTGCCGTTCAGAACGAGCCGCCCCCGCATACGCGCGGTCGTGCTGGAATTGACCTTGTAGAGCAGCGTGGCGCCGAAGAGGTAAGTGCCATCCACGGGCGCCACGAAGTGGTTGCTCGCGGCGTCGAACGCGCCTTGGTCGTTGTAGTCGGTGTTGTTCAGGCCAATCTTCGTCCAGGCCCCCAATCCAACATAGTTGTCGTAGTTGGTGTATGCCTTGAAGCGCGGCAGCCGGGGCTGATCGACGACGCCGGTGGCGTTGTCGACGCTCAGCCCGTCGAAGAAGGTGCTGCCGTCAGCAGAGACCGCGAGCCGAAAGCGGTCGGAGCCGAACAGCCCAACCAGCGCCTTGGTCACGAAGCCGGTCTGCAGGGTCAGCCCGAGATCGTCTGCGGCGGCCTCCTTGTTCATGGTGTAGAACAGATCGCCGGTGCCGCCCTCGGCCACGGTTTTCGCGGTCCAGAGCGCAGCGTTCAGCTTGGCCGAGAACGGGTTCGAGGCATCCGCTGTCGTGCCGACACCCAGCAGCGCCATGTTTTGCAGCGCCGCGGGCGTGGTGCCGATCCAGCTCGCGCCGTCATAAACGAGCAGCAGACCTTCGTCCTCGACCCATGCCCGCCAGCCGTTGCGGGGCGGCAGGCGCAGCCAGGCGCCGTCGGTCCAGAGCGCGACGTTGAGGTCCCACCCCGCCCAGTCGCCGGTTGCGCCCGAGGCGACGATGTAGCGGTCGCCATCAGTGGGAGAACCGGGCGGCGACGTCAGATCCCGGTCCAGGACGGAGAGCTGGACGAGCCCGTCGAGGATCCGCAGCGCCTCGTTGTGGGTGACATGCTTCTGGGCCTGCGCCGCAAGGATCCAGGGCAGCAGGAGATGGGTCGTGGTGTCGGACATGAGATGGCCTTCAGAGTATCAGCGTGACGGTCTTGGGCGCGCCCCGCCCGATGAGGGTGGAGAGCTGGTAGATGCGGACCGTGAGGCTGTCGCCGGGGCCGAGCGGCGCGCCCCAGTCGGCGATCTGCTGGGCCGAGGTGTAGAGCGCGCTGGTCGTGGACGTGCTCAGCACTCGTTTCACCGTGGCGCCGTCGAGGATCTCGACCTCGTAGGCCTCCAGTTCCTCGGCCAGTGGCACCTCGAGCCCGCCCCAGCTGTCGGCCGCCAGCGCGCGGGACCGGCGCGTCCAGCGGATGGTCAGATCGCCGGGACTGCGCGCCTTGCGCCACGGCTGCTCGACATGGGCGACGGAGAACGGCCGCAGCCCGATGCCCGCAGGCGCGAAGGTCTGCGCGACATAGGTCTCGTCGCTGACCGGACGGCTGGCCGGACCGATGCGCCAGTTCCACGGGATACCAAGATCGGCCTCGGCGATCGGCAGCGAGGCGAGGCTGTCGTCGAGCACCACCACCCGCGCACCCGCGGGGGCCGGGTTGCCCATCGCACCCTCGGTGCCACGCTGACCCCGCAGGAGCCGGGTCAGGCGATAGCGGCTTGGGGCCAGAAGCTCTGCCACGCCCGCCTGCACGACCTCCCAGACGCCGAGCGCGCTCTCGATGGCCAGCGCGTTCGCCCCGCCGAACAGGGTCAGGTCCGTGACGCTTTCGAGGGTGCCGGTCAGCAGATCGACCACCAGCGCGTTTCCGAGATCGAAGCGCGACGTGGGCCCTGCGTAGAAATCCGAGACCAGAATCCCGATCCGAGCGCGGCTGCCAAACGTGGTCAGTAACTCGAACCCGTCCGTCGAAGGACTGCGGAACACCGCCATCTCGCCCGGCCAGGGAACCGCGTGCGCGGCGATCAGCGGTCGATGCGCGGGCTGGTCCTCGGTCAACTGCGGCAGGTCCATCAGCACAGCATCCGGCGCGCCGAACACGACGGCCCGCGTCAGTGACGCCGCTCGGGGATCGCCGGGCGGCAGGTCGTAGGTCGCCCGGTCCTGGCGAACCGCCTCGATGCCGCGCGCCTCGGCGTCGGCGATGGAGACGAGCCGCAGATCGACCAGCCGTCCGTCATGCGCGAGTCGGATCGCGTCGGCCGGATCGAGGGCGAGGCGCGAGGGCGGCAGACGGAAGGCCGCGGTCTCCCGCCCCACCCACGCCTCCATCAACGCGCGACGGCAGCGGCGCTCGGCCTCCTCGGGTGGGACCGCCATCGGGAAGGATTCCGAGGCAATCCGGGTCGTGTCCACGGTGATGCGCCGCGCCTCGACGAGGGCCGCGTCGTAATCCTCGTCGGCGCGGGCGACCTGCCACTTCAGCGCCTGCGGCAGTTCGGTCTCCTGGCCGCGCGTCAGTTCCAGCACGTCGCCTTCACGACCGGCCACCAGATCGTCGGGCGCGAGGGTGGCGACGGACGCCCGCCCGCGCATCACGAAGCGGATCACGCCCTCGGTCTCGACGGCGTCGAAGCCGAAGTGGCGTGAGAGCGTGGTGATCGAGGCGCGCGGGCTCTCCAGCGCGGTGATGGCGTAGCCCTCGACCGCACCCCAGAGGCCGGAGACGTCGATGCGGTCCTCGGGCAGCCCTGCGCGCAGGCAGAGGTGCCGCACGAGCGCCGCCAGCGACACCGCTCCCAGCCGCCCGGTCAGCCAGTGCCCGAGCCGCCAGTTCGCGCCGTCCGTCCAGACATCGGTGAGCGCCGGGAAGAACGGATAGGGCCGCGCGTCCCAGGTCCAGGCGGCGCATTCAGGGACGTGCACCATCCGACCGCCGTAGACCGAGGAGACCGGGTTGTTCGCGGCTTCGCCCCACCAGAGATACGTCGCCTCGAGATAGGCGCGCTGGATCGCGTCATCGCGCCAGCCGCGCGAGAAATGCGGTGTGAAGCTTTCCGAGGACTTCGGGTCGAAGAAGACGTTCGGCTGGTTCGTGCCGCGGTCGATGGCCGGGCAGCCCAGCTCGGTGAACCAGATCGGCTTGGACTGCGGCACCCATGCCGTCGGTGTGCCGCTCTCCACCCCGCCTGGGCGGTTGTAGTGCGCGTTCGACCACCAGGCGCGCAGATCCTTGTAGCGGAAGACCCACGGCTTGCCCGCAGCACCGTCGGTGATCGGGGTGCGGACCTGTGCCGACCGATCTGAGGCCGAGGTATAGAACCAGTCGAAGCCTTCGCCGCCTGCGATGTTCCCCTGCAGGTAGGCCCGGTCGTAGATCGCGGGCCAGCCCTCGGCCGCGTCGGCATGTTCGAAGCCATCGCGCCAGTCCGACAGCGGTATGTAGTTGTCGATCCCGATGAAATCGATCTCCGGATCGGCCCAGAGCGGATCGAGGTGGAAGAACACGTCGCCGCTGCCGTCGCCCGGCTGATGCCCGAAATACTCCGACCAGTCGGCTGCATAGCCGATCCTGGTGCCTGACCCGAGGATCGACCGCACATCCGCGAGCAGGCCCCGATAGGCCTGCACCGCCGGGTAGGTGGACGCGCCCAAACGGATCGTCGTCAGCCCCGGCATCTCGGTGCCGATCAAGAAGGCGTCGACCCCGCCCGCCGCCGCGCAGAGATGGGCGTAGTGCAGCACCATGCGGCGCAGGCCCCAGTCGCCGGGCGTTCCGGTCCACGAAACCGACTGGCCGGAGACGCTGAAGCTCGCAGGCGTGGCCTCGCCGAACAGCGCGGCGACCTGGCTTGCGGCCGTGGCGGTCTTGTCCACGGTCCCGGCGAACCCCGCCGCGGGAGAACAGGTAATCCGCCCCCGCCAGGGGAACGCCGGCTGGCCGATCGCGGCGGCGTTGTCGGAATAGGGGTTCGGCAGCGTGTTGCCGGGCGGCACGTCCATCAGGATGAACGGATAGAAGGTCACCCGCAGCCCGCGCGCCTTCATCTCCTGGATCGCCTGCACCACCGCGAAGTCGGACGGCGTGCCGCCATAGACCGGGCGATCCTCTGCATCCCGGCTGACGAGGAAGGCGTTGGCGCGGCTGACGCCATTCACCGCCCAGCTGGCAGGCGTGGTCGACTTCGCCGACACCTCGACGCCGGGCCGCACCTTGCAGGATCCCACGCGCAGATCGTCGCCGAACCAGGCCACGACCAGAGACACGCTCTCGACCGCAGGCGCCATCGCCTGCAGCCGGTCGAGCGCCTCCACCATGTCGGTGGAATCGGCCAGCGCGTTCAGGTTCTCGGGCACCGTCGCGCCGCCATCGGTCTTCCGGATCGCCTGCGTCGCGTAGGTGAACTCGCCCGAGGCGGGGATCATGGTGACGGCGCGGGTCAGCCCCTCGGCGGTGTCGGGATCGGCGAGCGGGCGGAACACCTCGAAGGACAGCTGCGGCAGGCGGTTGCCATAAGTCGAGAGCGCCAGTTCTTCGAAGACGACATAGGCGGTGCCACGATAGGCGGGCGTGCTGGCCGCGCCCATCCTGGCCGCGATGAGGGGATCGGCGGTCTGGGCCTCGTCGCCGGGATACCAGCGCCAGGTGACGCCGGAGAGGTCCATCGGCTTGCCGTCGGCCCAAATGCGCCCGATCCCGGTGATCGGCCCCTCGCAGAGCGCGACCGCGAAGGAGGCGTAGTAGAGATACTCGGTCGTCTTGACCTTGCCGCCCCCGCCGCCCTTGCCGCCACCTTGAGTAGTGGTCTTCGTTTCCTCGCGGAAATCCGTCGCCCAGATGATGTTGCCGCCCATCCGCATCCGGCCATAGAGCCGCGGGATCACCGCGCCCTCGGTGGCCGAGGTGATGCGCAGCGTGTCAAGCCGCGCACCCTCGATGCGTTGCGTAGGCGCCAGCGACGAGATGATCCAGCTGTCCACGACCGAGCCGATGGTCGAGCCGATGAAGCCGCCGATGGTCGCGGCGCTCACTCCGAGGATCGCGCCGCCGATCGAACCGCCAATGGCGGCGCCAGCGGCACCGAGAACGAGGGTGGCCATGTCGGGGTCTCAGCGTTGCGGGAACAGGAAGGCGAAGGCGATGCGCCGTCGCCAGGATTGCGTGAGCGGTTCCTCGATCACGCCGAGCCGCTCGTAAGCGTGGAGGAAGCTGTCGGGGCCGGTCAGAATCCCGACATGCTTGGCGATGGCGCGGGGCTTCATGCGGAAGAGGACCAGCGCGCCGGGTCCGGCTTCACACGGGGCAATCTCAGTCATCATGCCCCGCGCGCCCTCGGCCAGCACCTCGCGCGGGCCGGTTTCGCCCCAGTCCCGACTGTAGGGCGGGATCGGGAACGGCTCGGGGCCGACGACCTCGCGCCAGACGCCCCGCGCCAGCCCGAGGCAATCGCAGCCGACACCGCGCAGGCTGGCCTGATCATGATACGGCGTTCCGAGCCAGGACCGCGCAATGGTGATGACGTGCTGGGGATCAGCGGCGTTCACAGCACCGACCCCTCGTGCCCGCCGTCCTTCGTGGCGTATCGCAGCACGGCATCCTGGCCCGGGATGTGCGGGAAACCCCGGAAGTTGACGGTATTGGCGAACTTCGCCCCGCAGGTCTCCATGCGCTTGTCGCAGCCCGCGCGGATGGTGAAGGCATCGCCCTCGGCGATGGACCGCACCGGCGCCTCGAGCAGGGTCAGGATCGCGACGCCGTCCGTCACGTCATGGCCCAGCACTTCCGCGCGACGCCCCGCATTCGCGTCGCTCGTCCATTCGATGGTGCCGAAGGTGAACCAGCCGGAAGCGAACCCGCCGAGCCCCGAGGCGGTGAAGGCCCTGTCGCGCAGGAGATCGATGACGGCGCCCGTGCCCTTGTAGGCGGAATCCTCCAGGTCGACGCCGCAGCGGGCGTCCCCGAGCGCGGCATCGCAGGTCGCCTGGAAGGTCCGCCCGACTGTCTGGCCCAGCACATGTGCGAGCGAGCGGACCTCCGCGACGAAGGCGAGCCGCCCACGCCGGATCTGGCCTATCGCCCCGCGCCGCATCAGCACGCGCTGGCCGGTGTTGGCCCAGTTCACACGCCAGACCTCCACCTCCGCGTTGTCCCAGCGCCCATCGAGGATGTCGGTCTCTGTGATGCGGTCCGAGGTCAGCACGCCCTCTGCGTCCTGCGCATCGACCGAGAGGTCCGAGCCCGAGCGCACCTCGGACGCGGTGAGCCCGCTCTCGGGCTCGAAGTCGGTCTCGTCGAAGCTCAGCGTCCGGTCGTGATCGGTGAAGCCGAAGGTGACGCCATCGGCGCGGGCGATCCGCCAGCACCAGGCGAGCGTCGTCGTGCCCTCGTCGAAATGGGCCTGCAGGGCGGGGTCGAGGGTCTTCATCGGCGCAGTTCCAGCAGCGGAATGGTGGTGATCGAGCCGAGCCGCTCGAGGTCGAGCGTCACGTCCAGCACGTCGGTGTCGAAGCGCACCGGCACATCGAACTCGAAGCCCGCGGTGATCGCGACACCAGCGCCCGGCGCGGCGCTGAAGCTGACGACGCCGGTCGTGGTGTCGACCGACCAGCCCGAGGGTTGCTCGACGCCCGCCAGCGCGATGCGCGCGCTCCCCGCCACCGGCTTGGCGATGCCGCGCGACCAGGATTGCGCACCCGAGGCGTAGCGCTTCACCAGCTGGAAGGCGGTCTTCGTGCCGTCGCCGGTGCCGATCGCCTGGTCGGTCGGCGCTGGAATGCCCGAAGGCAGACAGGACTTGTGGTCGCCCCAGTCCTTGAAGCGGAAGCCATGCAGCCGACCGTTCCGCGCCTCGAAGAAGGCAACCACCGCCGCCAGATCGTCAGCGCGGCGGACGCCATAGGCGACATCGTAGCGGCGGCGCGAGTTGGCCCAGCTGGCGTTCCTCTCCTCGTCGCCCGAGGCGAGCTCGACGAT
>Ga0207415_1000239_pt1 | contig 44139 bp, 26 predicted proteins | sample Passage237A_FD_187369 | JGI IMG/M metagenome (GOLD analysis project Ga0207415, IMG submission 187369) | Cellulose adapted compost microbial communities from Newby Island Compost Facility, Milpitas, CA, USA - Passage2 37A (SPAdes) (version 3) ... | reverse complement strand
CCTCTTCCCATCCCGAACAGAGAAGTTAAGCCCCATAGCGCCAATGGTACTGCAGTAAAATGTGGGAGAGTAGGTTGTCGCCAATTTATTATCAATCCCGTACTTAATACTAAGTATGGGATTTTTTGTTTTAAAGATATTTAATATTTTGTATTCATATAGTTTATGTTAGGTAAAGGTGATTCACTAAATCCCTCTGTGTATTTGGGTGTTGCAATCCTAATAGGAATATTAATTTTTAGTTTCTATTTCGATTGGGCGATTATTGATCCTTCTAATACTGCATGGTTGTTAAATGCAGGTGGAGATTCCTTGCAACACTATCTTGGCAGTTATGCTTTTAGAGCTGACGATTGGCATTTCCCCTTAACAAAAACTACATTGATCAATACGCCTGAAGGGGTTTCTATCATATATACCGATTCCAATCCTTTACTTTCAATTTTTTTTAAATTGATTCGAAGGATATTCCTCCCGGAATACCAGTTTTTTGGCCTTTGGTTTCTTATCTGTTGGATTTTACAGAGTGTTTTTAGTTTTTTAATTTTAAAGAAATTAACAAATGATTATTTGTTCTCAATATTGGCCGCATTCCTTTTTTGTCTACTGCCTGCACAAATTCACCGTACTATGCATGCCAACTTACTTGGTTTTTGGTTAATATTATGGGCTATATACATATATATAATTCCAAACCTAGGTATTTCACAGAAGCAGCGATCATTTTTTATTGTTGTCATTGTAGCAGCTATGGTACATCCGTATTTGGCGAATATGTGTTTAATGATTTTCGGGACATGGATATTGCTTCAACTAATTGGTTTTATACGGAGAAGAAAGGAAGATGCTGCTTTTTCTAATTTCTTGCGATTTGCTTTAACAACTATTCTTTATAGCTTTTTATTTGTTGTGATATTGTGGTGTTTGGGTTTTTTTTATAATAGATCTGACAATCAGGGGTTAATGGGGTTCGGTTATTATTCAATGAATTTACTATCTCCAGTAAATCCTCATTATGCTGAGTTCTCAGCTGTACTTAAGCCATTTGCAGCCATGGATGGGCAATATGAAGGATTCAATTACTTGGGTTTGGGGGTTATAATATTGTTTGCCAGCCTTTATTTATGCTTTTTAACTAAGTACTTAAAAGAATATAAATTCAACATTTTTGTATGGAGTATTTTCCTTGTAATTCTTTATAATTCATCGCCAGATACACTGTCAATCCAAGAAAAACTTGTGTTTTTTGCAATTCTCACAACGTATTTTATTATAGTTTTTCTCGTATTAAAATTCAAAAGACTTGATTATTCGTTTTTATTAATTCCTGCAAGTATATGCTTTTTAATTGCTGTATCTAATAATGCATTTATTGGTCATTATAATTTGTACAATATACAATTGAATGAGGATTCCGTTTATGCTGGTTTATTAAGATTAATGAGGTCTTCTGGGAGATTTTTTTGGTTAACCATTCATATATTATTGATACTTGCTATTGGGATATTATATAAGGAGATTGGTACAAAAAAGATTGCATGCTTTTTTATTATTCAACTGGTAATTATACAGTTTGCTGACCTGTCATCCTGTTACAAAAGGGTTAATGTATCTTACCAAAATTATTCGACACCCTTAAATGAGAAAGAGCAAAAGACAATCCTTGCCTCAAAAGAGGTCCGCTTTTTGGGTAATGCAGATTTTAAAATAGCGGAATTCGCACTTTTGAATATGATTCCGATAAATAACTTTTATACAGCACATAGCACTGGGACATTAACATATCAAAAAATACAAGATGAACGACAACGGTTTAGGAGAGGTGTGATTGATAGTTCTGCATTATATCTTATGGAGCTAAAAGATTTGGATGTAGATGTGCCCCTGAATTTGAAATCAATGTTTTTTAATAAATTCCATTTGTTATATTCCCCTTATGAAGATGATCTGGAAAGTAATCTTGTTATAACCAGAACTCGGAAAGATTCTTTGCATTATATAAATGATCTTATCAGTAAAAATGAAATCAGTATTGTAGCTGTTGCAGATGAAGCTTCCGGGAATTTATCGGAGGAATTTAAACATAATTGGAAAAATATCTATGGTTCAAACATTCCTGATCTGGGATATAGAAGTTCTTATTTGGCCGTATTTCTAAATGGTAAGTTATATAAAGAATATATATCAGCTGATGATAAAGTGGAACTCTTTGAGATTATCAATGATATAACTGTACAAATTATGAGTGCAGGAGCGATGAACGGCTCATTTGCCTCTATAAAGATAGATGGGATCGAACTTTCTTTAAACGAAAGAGGTCTCAATGTTGTTTCAGGCAAGCATATTAATGATGTTCTCCAATTCGAAGCAATCAGCTTTGATACACATGCAATTAATTTTGTGTTTTAATTGTTGTTTGGAAAAGGAGTAGAGTTCGTATTTGCTTATTTTAGTTTTTCCTCCATTTTAACTTTTATCACCTCCACTGAATCTTTTTGAACAGATGTTTCTACCTGTGGAGAGATTGAATGCAATTCGTCTGAGATTGCTTTTTTCGGATTAGTTATCCCAAACGCATTATTAGGTACAAGTAAGAGGAAACTTTGCCCTTCTTCAACCGTCAACGAATTCTTTAGCAGCCAGGGGTTGTATTCTTTCAAGGTGAGATATGGTACATTGAGTTTCTTGCTAAAAGTAATCAGATTAGATATTGTAGAATCAACCCGAATCTTTTTGATGTAACTGTTACGCTTGTATTGCTTAATGGTAAATTTATATTTTTCCGGATTGCTTATCAGGTCTTTCATTGCTAATATTTTATACATATACCTTGATGTTTCGTCATTCAGCTCAAGATCGTAAAAATTATCAACTTGCTGATTCTCATATGCTCTTTGAAGGCCTGATATACCCCGATTGTAGGATGCGGCAGCTGAGGTCCAGTTTCCGAATACTTTATATGATTTTTTAAAATATCTGCAGGCAGCTTCACTCGCTTTTATGGGATGATAGCGCTCATCTATTTCATCATTTATAATCAGACCAAGATCTTCAGCCGTAGATTGGGTCAACTGCCAAAACCCAGCCGCACTTTTATGGGAAATTGCATTAGTGAGATTACTTTCAGCAACTGCCAGATACTTAAAATCATCAGGAAGTTGGTGCTTTCTGATGATATACTCTATTTCGGGCAACCAGATACGAACGTTCCTTAGCAAGAGCCTCGTACTGGAGTTTTGCCTCGTATTGTGTTTTAGCTCCCGTTCAAATCGCTGATAACTTGAGGGAGTTTTAAAATGTACTTTTTCACCGGCAAATGTAATTTCATCAGGCAGCTTTAGAATAAATTCATTATGGCTGTCCTGAATCCTTGCGGAATAGTATAACTTCACATTTTTCTTACTTTTGACAACAGTGTAGCCAAATATGAAGCAGAATACAAGCCCGCAGGTAAAGGCCGTTATGATCTTTTTGTCAATCATCAGAAATTAGGTTGCAGCAGATACTTCGAATAGAAGTCATCTATTACTTTTACTGCTTCTGAAGGTGTGTCAACCAAACTAAATAAACTTAAGTCTGATGTATCAACACATGCTTCCTGTTCGCATAGAATGTCTTTAATCCAGCTGATTAGACCCTTCCAGTATGATTTACCAACCAAAACTATAGGGAAACGACCGATTTTACCGGTCTGAATCAGTGTTAACGCTTCGAAGAACTCATCCATTGTACCAAATCCTCCGGGCATAACAATGAATCCCTGAGAGTATTTGACAAACATAACTTTTCGAACAAAGAAATGCTCAAAATTCAGAAGCTTGTCCCGGTCGATATATACGTTATTAAATTGTTCAAAGGGTAACATAATATTGAGTCCCACTGAGCGGCCGTTTTCCATACGGGCTCCTTTATTGGCAGCTTCCATTATGCCGGGGCCACCCCCGGAAATTACTCCGTATCCATGTCGTACAAGCTTTGCTGCTATTTCTACGGTCATTTGATAATATTGGTTATCAGGCTGTGTCCTTGCAGAGCCAAAAATCGATACACATGGGCCTATTTTGGCCAGCTTTTCAAATCCTTCTACAAACTCTGACATTACTTTAAAAATAGCCCAGGAATCAGAGCTTTTGATCTCGTTCCAATCTTTTTCCTTGAAGGCCCGACGTATTTTATGTTCATTTTCAACCGGAGTCTCTGTTATGGTCGGACTGATATGCATTTCGTTTAGCTGCTTCCTCTTCTTGGGTTTTTTATTTTCTGAGTTCTTCACTTCCTTCATTATAAGTATGTATTTATTTCATAATAGTCCAGTACTGCTAATCAGTTATATATAATTTTTATAAGCCGGGCAATGTTTGGATGTCATTACAATAAATATTGACCTCTGGCTTGAATGCAGGGAAGGTTGCCAGGAGTACAGAATCGTTTTGGATCAAACTTTCAATGATTTTGTATATACATAAGACATTTTTTTATACTTTAGGGAGAATAATCCAGCCCTTAGGTACGGGCAATTACTTTTTAAGAAAAATTAAACGGAGGAGAACTTTGTGAAAAACGTGTCACTTATTCTGAATGTTGTTCTGGCTATTGCGGTTGGAGTACTGTACTACCTGCATTTTACCACAAGCTCTACTATTACTAGTCCCAAAGAAGATCATAAGGTTGTAGATGAAAAGGCGGAAAACATAGAAGCCCTTCCTGATTCGCTGGTTATAGCTGATGACACAACTGATTCTGAATCTCCTGCCCAAGCCAATAAAGAAATATCCGGAAAGATAGCTTTTATTGATCTGGAAGAGTTCTATGCCAGATATGAATTTTACAAACAAGGTGTGAAAAATATCGAACGAAGTATAGAAAATAAGCAAAATCAGCTTATTTCCAAACAAAAGGCGTTGGAAGAGGAGTTCATGAAATATCAGCAGACAGCCCCAACCCTGTCAGAAACATACCGTAAAACAAAAGAGCAGCAACTGATGGAGCAGGAGCAGGAGTTGTTCAAATTACGTGATGAGCTTCAGCAGCAGCAGGAGAACGAATTCAACAATTTCAATACAAGTTTGCTGAAAAAGGTGGATGATTATGTGAAGGATCTTAGCAAGAAGCAGCAGTATGATTACGTGTTCACTTATACGAAAGGTGGCCCATCTATTATGGTATATGCTAAAGATAGTCTCGATATTACCGGAGAGGTTGTTGAAGGCTTAAACAAGGCTTACAGAAAAAAATAAACCCTAAAAGCAATGAAAAGAAAAGCTACTAAGTTTGCGGTAATTGTTATCTCTATTCTTTTGGCTGAACTTATCCATGAATATGTGCAGCATTTTTTTCATGGCTGGGTTCAGAAATCAGCATTTGGAATTTATATTTCCGTATTGATCTCAATGGCTGTGGCTGTAGCTGTGTTTTACCCGGCTTTTCATGTTATAGATTCTTATTTGAAAGCAGCAAGCCAGAAATATATTCAGGGTACAAAGAAAATTGGTAAGAACAGTTTTGTTGCTTTAATGATTGGCTTTTTGCTTGCCCTATTTTTACTGTTCATCGGATTCTCTGAAATATGGTACAATCAAAATCCGCTTGGCTCACTGTTTCGATAAGGTCAAAGGCAACTCTTATTTATGGCTGATTTTAATAAAGAATCACAGATTCTTGTCACGTGTCCCAAGAATATAGCCCCGGTACTTGCAGAAGAAATAAAGGGTTTGGGCTTCTCTGTTCTGAATATGCAGCCTGCTTTTGTAGAACTAAAGGGATCGCTTACTGACTGTATGAAGCTCAATTTGTGGCTGCGTACCGCTCATAAAGTTTTGTATAAGATTGCGGTCTTTAAAGCCAGCAACCCCGACCAGCTTTATCAGATAGTCAAACGAATAAACTGGGAAGAGTTTATTCCGGCAGATGGATTTTTCTCCGTTTCCTCTCAGGTGGTTAACGAGCATATACGTGATACGCGTTTTGCCAATCTGAGAGTGAAAGATGCTATTGCTGACAGAATAAAAGATAAAAAAGGTATCAGGCCAGACTCTGGTTCGGAAAGACATGGAATAGTGATCTTTTTACACTGGAAAGAGGATGATGCATCAATATTTATTGATACCTCTGGTGAAACTATTGCCAAACATGGATACAGAAAGCTACCGCATAAAGCACCCATGCAGGAAACGCTTGCTGCTGCCGTAATTTTGACTTCTGTATGGAAGCCAGGCCAAAACTTTATAAACCCCATGTGTGGTAGCGGAACCTTGGCCATCGAGGCAGCTCTGATTGCCTGCAATATTGCTCCAGGAGTGTTTCGCGACAACTTTGGGTTTATGCATCTGGTCGGTTTTCCGATAATAGAATGGAGAAATCTGAGTGATGCTGCGGAAAGTGGTGAAAAAGAGCTCCAAGGGCGATTTGTTTTGTCTGATATTGATCCTCAGGCTATAGAGGTTTCCCGAAAGAATGCTCTTTGCGCAGGATTTAAATGGGAATTGGAATTTGAGATCTGTCCTTTTGAGGAAACTCAGATACCGGAAAATGAAGACGGAGTTGTTATTTTAAATCCGGAATATGGAGAGCGCCTTGGTGAGATTAGCGAGTTGACTGAAACTTATCAGGCAATAGGTGATTTTTTTAAGAAGAAGTGCAATGGCTATACCGGATACATTTTTACCGGTAATGCTGATCTTGCTAAGAAGATCGGTCTCAGGCCCAAGCGTAAAATCCCTTTCTATAATGGGCAGATTGAAGCCCGATTACTTGAGTACGAGCTGTATAGCGGTTCTCGCAAAAGTAAATATAACCTTTGAAATATGTCATGAGTTTCTCAATGGGGGAGATTCATGGAAGCTAAAGAAAGAAAATATATTTTTGTTCTGAATCCCATCGCCGGGGGAGGAAAAAAAGAGCAAGTGCCCGCTCAGATTGACAAATTTTGTGACCGGGCAAAATGTAACTTCAGGATTTATAAAACAACCGGGCATAATGATCTGAATAAGCTGAGGAAAGTTTTTGACGTCTTTACCCCGGATGCAGTAATTGCTATTGGCGGAGATGGGACGGTAAATCTGGTAGGAAACCTTCTGGTATATACCGATATACCAATTGGGATAATTCCACTGGGATCAGGGAACGGACTTGCTAAAGATCTTGGCTTGCCTATGGATCTTGAAGATGCCTTTGAGTTAATTCATCGGTTCGAATCCAGGTATATTGATTCACTTAATATAAACGGGATAAACTGTTTTCATCTTAGTGACCTCGGTTATAATGCCCGCGTAGTACATCGTTTTGCTCATGGATGGCTTCGAGGCAAAATAAGTTATTTCTGGTATGGCATTTCAGAGTTTTTAAGGTTCCGTTCTTTTCCCTTTGAGTTAAACACAAAGATTGAAAGCTACACAGGAGAAGCGTTTATGATGATTATTTCCAATGCCAACAAATTTGGAACTAATATCTCCATTAATCCCCTTGGGGAAATTGATGATGGCTGGTTCGAAATCAGTATTTTTAAGCCTTTTTCGGTCTCCAGAATACCTTACATTATTTATCACTTGCTGAACGATACGATTCATCAGACTCCTTTTTATAAAGTAGTGCGGACTCGAAAAGCCTTAATCAGAAACATAACGGAAGAATGTCAGCACATTGATGGTGAACCAATAGCTTTAGGTGAAGAAATCCACGTCGAGATCATGTCTAAATCACTCAGAGTTATAATGTAACGAGCTTACTTTTTTTCCAGTAAAGCAACTAAGCTGAGATATTCATCCCGTAGCCTGGCTGCTTCGATGAAATCGAGATCTTTGGCTGCTTTTTCCATTTGTTTTTTAGCGCTATCTGCCATTTTCTGTAATTCTTTTTTGGACAGATATTCGAGTACAGGATCAGCAACGAGTGAATGCTCCTCGGGGATATAATAGTTTTTATGATCCTTTTTACTGTCGGCTACTGAAGTCTGTGTCAGAATTGCATCCCGGTTTTTAACAACTGAGCGTGGAGTTATATTATGTAACGTATTATAGTCAATTTGCAAGGAGCGTCGTCTGTTTGTTTCATCTATTGCCTTTTTCATTGATTCCGTCAGTGCATCAGCGTACATGATGACCATGCCGTTTTCATTCCGGGCTGCTCTCCCGATTGTTTGTATAAGCGAGCGCTGGTTTCTTAAAAACCCCTCTTTGTCGGCATCCATGATGGCGACAAGAGATACTTCCGGCAAATCCAGACCTTCCCTCAAGAGGTTTACGCCTACAAGGACATCAAAAACTCCGAGCCGGAGTTCCCGTAAAATCTCGACACGATCCAGAACCTTTACCTCTGAATGAATATATCGGCATTTGATATTAAGCTGATCCAGATAACGCGAGAGTTCCTCCGCCATGCGTTTGGTAAGTGTTGTGATAAGAACACGCTCCTTCTTTTCAATTCGCAATGTAATCTCTTCCAGTAGGTCATCAATCTGATTGATACTTGGTCTGACTTCAATCAACGGATCAAGCAAACCTGTTGGTCTGATAATCTGCTCTACCACTTCTCCAGCAGTCTGAGTAAGCTCATAATCGCCGGGAGTTGCACTGACATATATAACCTGACGGATCATTCCTTCAAATTCGTTAAAAGTGAGCGGGCGATTGTCAAGCGCAGAAGGCAGTCTGAATCCATAATCAACCAGATTTGCTTTACGACTACGGTCTCCTCCCCACATTGCTCTTACCTGAGGCATGGTAACATGGCTTTCGTCAATGATCATCAGATAATCATCCGGGAAATAATCGAGAAGACAGAATGGGCGTTGTCCACTTTGTCTTCTGTCGAAATATCTTGAGTAGTTTTCAACTCCTGAGCAATAACCGATTTCTCTCATCATTTCAATGTCAAATTCGGTACGCTCCTGAATTCGTTTAGCTTCAAGGAATTTTCCTTCGGCTTCGAAGAGTTTTACCTGAGCTACAAGATCATCCTGGATTTCACGTATTGCAAGATTCAATGAATCTTTGCCGGTGACGAACAGATTAGCAGGATAAAGTGTAAGCGCTGGCTCTTCCCCGAGCATCTTACCGGAAAAAGGGTCAATTACATGGATAGTTTCAATTTCGTCACCCCACATGATTATTCGGTATGCAAAATCAGCATAAGCGGGAAATACATCAATTGTGTCTCCTGTTACCCTGAAAGTACCACGTTTGAACTCTGCGGTTGTCCGTGAATATAATATCTGCACAAAAGAATACAACAAACTGTTGCGGCTAATCACCTGGTTTTTATGAAGGCTTACAATGTTCTTCCCGAACTCTTCCGGGTTCCCGATTCCGTATATGCAGGAGATGGAAGCAACAACAATAACATCCCGCCGGCCAGACATCAGTGCTGAAGTCGCAGCCAGTCGCAGCTTTTCAATTTCCTCATTGATCGAAAGGTCCTTTTCTATATAGGTATTGCTGGTCGGGATATATGCTTCCGGCTGATAATAATCGTAGTACGATATGAAATATTCGACCTTATTATCAGGGAAAAAATGCTTAAACTCACCATATAGCTGAGCCGCCAGTGTTTTGTTGTGGCTTAGTATAATAGCCGGGCGTTGCGTTCTTTCGATCAGATTCGCGATTGTGAACGTTTTGCCTGAACCAGTTACACCCAGTAAAACCTGGGATGGCTCGCCTCTGTTTACACCCTCTTCGAGCTGTTTAATTGCTTTGGGCTGGTCTCCGGTAGGTTGATAATCAGATCGGATTTTGAATCTCATAGTAACGCAAATTTGGGCAAAACATCTTTAGTTGATAGCAATACCGTACAACAACAATAAAACAGAATTAACTGTTCCATATTTCCCAGGCCTTTTCAGCCTGGCCAATAAGCATTTCTAATCCGTTTTTGACATGTGCTCCGTTCGCTAAGCCTTTCTTCATAAAGAGTGTTTCTTCCGGATTGTATACCAGATCAAACAGGAAATGGGAAGACCCAAGCGCCTCATACGGTAGTTCCGGACAATCTTCAACGTTAGGATACATGCCAAGCGGAGAAGTATTGATTATGAGTCGAAAGTCTTTTATTAGGTCAGTGCTAATGGCATCATATGCTATGGCATCATGAGAAGCTTTGCGCGAAACAAATTGAAAAGGAATGTTGAGATCCATCAAGACGGCCTTGACCGCTTTGGATGCTCCGCCGGTTCCCAGAATAAGTGCCTTGATACCGTGATAAGAGGCAGGTAAGAAAGAAAGAAGTGATTGCCGGAAACCGTGATAATCGGAATTGTATCCTTTTAGTTTACCGTCGGGAAGTATTTTGATTACATTGACTGCCCGGATTGATTTCACCGGTTCGTCAAGTTCTGACATATACTCGATAACGTTTTCCTTATGAGGAATTGTTACGTTAAGACCCTTTAGGCCAGGGGTTGAGGAAATGATATCGGGAAGCTGCTCTGCATTCTCAATCTCAAACAATTCATATCGGGCATCTGTGATATTTTCTCTTAAAAACTTCCCGGTAAAATATTTTTTAGAAAACGAGTGTGATAAAGGAAAACCAATTAGACCGTATGTTTTCATATATTTAACAATGGGTGAATAGATTGAGATTGTTTTTATTTTTTTCTGATATAAATGAATAAAGCATCACCCGGTGTTTATTCCGAATAATGCTTTAAAGTACGTATAACTGAAAATGAGTGGCTACAGCTTGTCAAGAAAGTGATTAAAGGTATCACTTCTTAATCCGAGCCTCAGGGTTTCCAAAGGAACAATTTCATTCGGTGAAATATTTCCAAGGTTTACATTTGCTCCCAGAAGTTTGATAAACCATACCTGCTGTTCTCTTTGAGGAGCCTCCCATATTATTTTTTCGGAAGGGATCTTGGTTAATATTTCCTCTACCAGTCCGGACCTTACTTCTCCACTACTTCTGAATAGACCCACGTTGCCGCCTTCTCTGGCTTCTCCGATTACTTTCCAGGCGCCGGCATCGAGTTCATCCTGCATAAGCTGAATCCATTTGTAGGGCGGAATAATCTTTTCCACATCTTTAGAGCCGACTTCGGAAAGCACAGTAACCTGCTGGGCTAACTGACTTATATATTTGCATTTCTCATCATGAGCAAGGGTGATGGAACCATCGGATACTTCCGCATAAGTCATCTGGTATTGATCAAGAATCTTTCGGTAATCATCAAATTGATTACGAATGATAAAAGCCTCGAAAAGAGTTCCCCCAAAATAAACAGGAATATCGGCAGCCCTGTAGACCTCAAGTTTTCTTTTTAGGTTAGGTGTTACATATGAAGTCGCCCAACCTAGCTTGACTACGTCAATATAATCACCGGCGACTTCGAGAATATCTTCTACTTCTCTTACGCTAAGCCCCTTATCCATGACCATTGTTGTGCCAAATTGTCTTGGTTTTAAAGTCCGTTCAGGAGTCTTGCTCAGAACAAAATTGTTATACATGTTTTACTTTCTGTACTGTTCTATAATTCGATACAAAGCCTTTTGCGTTTCCAGATTAGGGAAAAAATCGAAAAGGATCGTATGCTTTTCAAAATCCAAAATTAAACCATTTTCTAAATAAATAAAGGCTTCTTTGTATTTGCCCGCCATAATAAGGTATGCACAGACTCTATAATACAGTTCGGGATCGTCAGTATTGTCCTCAAGAGCCTCTCTGATAATATCGGCAGCTTTTTCCGGCTCATCCTGAGAGGCCATTAGTTCAGCCCAGTTTTTCCAGATATTAATATTGGACGGATCCAGTGATGACGCTTCCTGAAAAGCCAGAGCACTTTCGTTGTAGTTACCGATTCGTTCTTCTGCTTCTGCCTTACCTAACCAATAATCAGGATTTTCCTTATCCAGTTTTATTGCCTTATTAAAAAAATGAATTGCTTCAAAAGCCTTGTCCTTTAATAATAAAGATTTTCCAAGCCCGAAAAAGGCTTGCGGATATTCAAAATCCAGCTTGGTTGCTTTTCGATAAAACTCTATCGCTTTGTCGTTATTGCCCAGTTTTTCATGGCATGTGGCAATGTTGGTAAATGTTTCAGCAGTGGGCTCTTCATGTTCCAGACATTTGTTGTAGCATTCAATTGCTTTTTCATAATTGCCCAGGGACACATAGCAATTCCCCATATTGAACCAGGCAGATGAGAACTCATCATTGATTGCAACGGAGTATTCATAGGCGTTTATGGCATCAGGAATATTTTCAAGCTTAAAATAAATGATGCCTATATTGTACCAGGCAAAGAAAGAAAACGGATCCTGATCGATAAACTTACGGTAACATTCCAGGCTTTGCTCAAGACTGCCGATTAAATCCAGGCAATAAGCCAATTCATACATGGCATCCTCATTAGAGGGATTATTTTCGATAGCGAGCTTATAGTACTCAATAGCTTCCTCATATTTTGAAAAATCCTGATTTACCATGCCGAGCGCATAATAGATCTGATCTTTTTCATCGACCATATTAAGAGCCCATTCAAGCATCGATATAGCTTCCTCAAACTGATCCAGCTGGGAAAGAATACTGCTTTTCAAAACCAGGATTTCCACGTCATATGGCTGGAGGAGTTCGGCCTTTTCGACCAGTTCCATCGCCTGCAAATATTTTTGCTTTCGGACGAGGAGAAAAGCCTTCTCAATCATTATTTCAACAGAAAAAGGATGTTGTTCCATCCCTAGATTGCAAGCTTTAAAGGCTTTCTTGAATTTGCCTTTTTCTACAAAATGCTGTATCAGATATTCATAAGTACTGATATCAAAGAAAACACTATTGCCGGTTTGAAGCATTTCCTCAAATCGTTTAAGTGATTCCATTTCCTCTGCGCTTGCCTTATGTTTTCTTCGCACGATAACTTAAATTAGTGTTTGAGAATTATCTAAAGATAGAAAATCCCCTGATAAATTAAATTACTGTATACGGAATTTCTTACCGGGTTTCCGCTTTATGTCTTTTTACGAGTTCCTGACAGGTCCAGTTTAGAGTCTCATCCAGCGGTCTGAAATGAAATCCAAGAAGACTGCGAATTTTGCCATTGTCATAGAAAAACTGATTTTTACCTAATCTAACGGTTTCTTTAGTGATTATAGTTTTTTGTGAAGAAAAAAGATTTTTTAGATAAACCAGACGCCAGGCAATTTCTGAGATGAAGGGTGATGCTTTAAGTGAAGGACTTTTAACCTGAAAGTATTCACCTATTTTATAAAAAAAATCTTTATAGGAGATGGTTCCCGCATTGAGGATAAAACGGCTGCCATCAATGGGCTTTTCGGTATTCAGTAACTGATATACGATCTGAGAGACATCTCTAACATCAACATAGTTTAAAGTACCGGGAGTATAAAAAAGATTCTTATTGAATACATATTTGAAAAGAGATGTACTGCCTTTGTGCCAGTCTCCGGGGCCCAGTACAACACTGGGATTAACGATAAAAATCTTAAGACCTTCCTCCCTGCCTCTGTACACTTCCAGCTCAGCCAGATATTTGGATTTTGCGTAATATGTATTAAATGTTAATTCCTGAATGCCAAACTCTTCGTTGATGATCGTCTCATTGCCGCTTTTTCCTATTGCGGCGATGGAACTGATATGACAAAAATTTGCGATATTGTTTTCGATTGCTGCATTTATAATATTGGCCGTTCCTTCAACATTTACCTTGGACATATATTCTCTGTCCTGAGGGAGGTAAGAAACAACGGCAGCACAGTGTATTACGGTTTCAATGCCCTTGAGCGATTCTTTTAATAACAATACATCGTTAATATCTCCTTCTATCCATTCGATTTTATCCGAGTAGCTGCCGAGAAGGCCAAGATCAGAGTTCGGGCGTCTAAGCGCTCTGACAGAGAGCCCCTGATCAATTAGAAGCTTGGCAATATGGCTGCCAAGCAACCCGTTACTTCCGGATATAAAAATCATGCAAGCAAATTGTTATTATATATATTAAGTTCTAATAGCTGGGTGTAGATTTTCTCATTACGGACTTTTTTAATTGCCTCGAGATGGCGTGTGCCATGACAATCACTGCCAACAAAATGAACCATATTGTTTTTAATAAGCCTTTCGGCTATTCTTTTGGATTCTTTTGAGTAATATCCTGATAGTGAGCTTATGTTTAGCTGGAAATAAAGGCCGCGATTGAATAAATCCTCATACTTTTCAAATGAATTATACATATATACATAGCGTTCGGGATGAGCCAGTACAGGCTTATAACCTGAGGATGCAATCTGAAAGATTACTTCTTTCAGACTTGCAGGTTCATTCATAAAAGAGGTCTCAAACAGCAAATAGCTGTCCCCGAAGGTAAGCAGGGACTCTCCTCTTTCAAGCTTTTGAATAAAAACCTCGTCAAGATAATATTCCGCAGCTGCCTCCAGTTCGATAAGTAGCCCCTGATTTTTTACCTCATTTCGGACCAGCTCCAACTTTTCCATAATGATTTCGGGAGTATTTTTAAAGCAATCTCCCATTATATGCGGAGTGATAATCAGTTTTCTGTACCCGAGACCGATAAATTCTTTTATAAGCTCGATGGTTTCTTCGAGACTTGCGGAGCCATCATCAATACCCGGCAATAAATGCGAATGAATATCGACATACAAAGGGTTTACTTCTGATTTACTTTTTTTCCCAAAGCTAAAGAGCCTCATACTATCGTATTCTGTTTTTTAATCTTTCAATAAATCCGGGTTCTTTACTTTCCTGCTCATAATAACCATATCCATAATTGCTACCATATCCGTAACCATAGTTATTGAAAGTCTTTAGAGCATTCAGGATAACACAAAGATTGGAAAAGCCTGTATTTTTGACTAATTTATTGATTGTATTTCGTACATTTTTTTTCGAATAATTTGCCCTGACAACATATACGGGAATATCTGCCTGCTTCATAAGTAAAACAGCATCAGTAACTAGGCCAACGGGTGGTGTGTCAATAAGAATGACATCGTATAAAGACTTCAGCTTTGCAATAGTTTCCTGAAATGAAGGTCTTAATATCAGCTCTGAAGGATTTGGAGGAGTAGGGCCGGCTGAGACGAAATCAAGTCCCTCAAGATCTGTAGAATGGATGCAGCTTGCAACGTCGTCTCTTCCAATCAGTATGGTAGACATACCCTGATCGTTCATTTTGTTGAAGGCCCTGTGTATTTTGGGCTTTCGCATATCCATATCAATAATGATGACTCTTTGGCCGGACATCGCTATGATACCTGCCAGGTTCAGGGTAACAAATGTTTTGCCTTCTCCGCTAATGGTACTGGTAACAGATAATATCTTCCCGCTTTGCGCCGGACTAACAAAATCGAGATTCGTTCGTATGGACCGAAAAGCTTCACTTATTGCAGACTTTGTGCCTTTGTTGACAACCAGTCTTGAAACATCCAGAGCTTCTTTTGTATAGGATGGTACCGCACCAAGAATGGTTGCCAGGGTGTGGTTTTCAAGATCTCGCTGACTGGTGATGGTTCGGTCAAGCAGATAACGGACAGTGATCAGGAGAAAGCAGAGAAGCAAACCCAGTGCTATACCGCTAAGGTATACCCATAATTTCTTCGGGAATATAGCTTGATCATTGAGGTCTGCAGGGGCAAGTATAACAAAGTTAGGAACCATTCCTGCTTTGGCAATTCCATATTCAGCTTTCTTCTCCATTAACAGGAGATAATATTTTTCATAAAGATTGTAAAACCGTTTTAAGCGGGTATATTCGGTCTCTTTTCCTGGCAGAGTAAGGAAATTTTTCTCGAGTTCGCGGATTTGTTTTTCAATCTCACCAATTTGCTGGAAGACAAGTTTTCTGTTTTGTGATACGGCTGCCAGTACCGAGTTTTTCAGACTTTCGATCGATAAGCTCAGGGATTTAATAACATACGTATTTTCTTTGTTTCGGGTGAGCGCTATGTCTTTTTCCTGTTGTAGCTTATTAAGCTCTTCTACAAGTTTTATAAGCTGTATGTCATCTACGTCTGAAATAGAAGGAATAAAAGACTTTAAATCTTTGTTGGAGAGTATGATATCCTGAAGCTCATCAAGAAAATTTACTTTTAGCCTCAGATCAATCTTATGCTTATCAAGTTGCTCTATTTTTTCAATCAGTCTTATAACATCACCTTTAACATCCAGCGTTTTATTCTCCTTCATGAACAATTCAAGTCGTTGTTCGGCGAGCATGAGTCGGGCCTCGGTATTTTCCAGGTTTTCATCAAGAAATTGCAGGGTTTGCTCCTGAGTCTTTGTTTTGTGGGCAATCGTTTGCTCAAGGTAAACCGAATCTATGGTTGCAACGATATCATGGGCTTTTACAGGATTGTAGTCTTTAAATGATACTTTTAGTGTGTTGGCATCGATATTCAGGATTTCTACCTCAAGATTGTTTTCGAGATAGGCAATAAGGTTGTTTTTGCTATGGATAATGAAAAAGAAATCCTGACGGAATTCTTCGTCCGTAAATAGATAATTTTTGCTTACATTCAGCAAAAAGCCAGGCTTTATAATGTCCGTATTAAAAGCATATACTGCACTGTGTTTTTCCCCGCCTGCCTGCTGATAAGAAAGCTGGAAAGTTTCCTCAGATAAAAGCTTCAGATTGAAACGAAAGTCATAATAGGCAGGATTAATGATCTGGTATTGTATAGAAACAGGAGACTTCTTGTATTTTTCATCATTGAGGATATTGCCGTCTGAATATACACTGACATCAATCGGAAGACGTTCCAGTGTTTTTTCAAAGACAAGCTGTGATTTAATAAGCTCTATCTCTCCGGAAAGTGTACGGAGGTTATTATTGGTCTGAGGGGTTTTCATATTGTCCAGCCCCAGAACAACCGCATCATTTTTATTCTCCAGTTTGAGAATCGAAGAAGACTGAAAAACGGGTTTGGTGTAGCGGAGATATGCATGACCAAGAGAAAGGCTTCCGGTTATAATTGCTATTATCCAGATAAGATTGCCCCTGAATATGTATCTCAGACGATTGATATCAAACTCTGCAAACCAGTCTCCGTTGCTGGAGTCATCATACAGTGGAAGGGAGTTTCGGCCCTGATTATGGATATGTTGGTTGTCGGGCGCCATTTCGGGTTTTGGTTATTTATCTGCTGAGAACTACAAGAAGCGCAATTATATTGGTAAGTATAGCTATACTGGGCGATATTTCTCTAGCTACTTCTATAAACGTTTTTTTTCTTCTTTCAATGTATATAATGTCCTGAGGTTTTACGGTAAGCATTGCCTGAGTCATTCCTTCTACGGTAGACAGATCAATTAAGTAGACGGTCGGATCATTCAGACTGCCTCTGATTAGCCGTATATTGGATGCATTGCCAAACTCTGTGATTCCGCCGTATTGTCCGACCACTTCTATAAGATTCATGTTTTCCTGAGTAAGCGGTATCGTCTTGCCACCGGCCGGACCCAGCACAGTTACCCGTTTGCTTAGTATTTCTGTAAGAACAAAAACGTCTTCATAAAAGACTGCATATTTCAGGCTGAGCAGAGAGTCGGCTTCAAAAATCGTATATCCGGCCAATTGAACTTCACCAATCATTGGCAGCAATACATTGCCATTTCCTTTAACAATATATTGCGGGAGCAATTCTTTTTTTGTGACATGTTCACCAGAGAGATGCAGTTCATAGTTAGGGTCAATAAGTCGTTCTCCATTATTTGTATACACAGATACATGCAAAATATCGCCTGGGATGATCTGATAATTGGAGCTGACCATATTTAGCTCTTTGTCAGTCCCGATACTTTTATCTGTTCGGAACATTATGCTGTGATTCCTGCAGGAGCTTAGCACGAACAGTGTGAACAGGAGTTTTAAGGTATAGAAAGAAATTTGCTTTATGTACATAATTGGTAGTATACTTTCCTGAGCAGAATCAGGTTACCTTTAGGCCGGCCAGCTTGCCGAGTTCGAGATCTTTTTCTGAAACAATCGGATTTTTTATCATCCAGTTTATGTTGAGATCAGGATCGTTATAGCAGATTCCACCTTCGGATTCCTTATTATAGAAATTTGAACATTTGTAATGAAAGATAGCTTCCCCGAGCGCTGAAAATCCGTGAGCAAAACCTTCAGGGATATAAAACATATTCCCTTTTTCGGCATCAAGGATTATGGAGTCGAATTTGCCGAATGTAGGAGAATCCGGACGAAGATCTACTGCTACATCCAATACACGCCCTTTAAGTACTCTGACCAGCTTTGCCTGAGCAAAAGGCGGTTTCTGGAAGTGCAGCCCCCTTACAACATTGGGAATGGAATAGGATTGATTGTCCTGCACAAAATCATCGAAAATTCCTATCTTTTCAAATTCACGTTTGCTGTATGATTCAAAAAAATGCCCCCGGTCGTCTTTAAAAATACGTGGAGTGATTTCCAGAAGACCCTTGATATATGATTCTCGTACTTCCATAAATTTGTTTTTTTGTTGTATTCTGCCGTTTCTTCAGATCCGGATTAACAACTATTAACTCCGACACAGCTTTCGTGTTTGGGACAAAGTTACTTCATTTCTTTACCGCCTTCCTAATTGCCTGAAGATATTTTTCTATGATAATCTGCTCGTTGAATTTTTCTTCGGCCAGAACCCTGCCATTGCTGCCAAGTTTTTGCAGATCATTATTGCTAAGTAATAGCATTTTCTCCATTTTGTCGGCAAGGCTGCTACTATCCCTTTGTTTACACAGAAATCCGTTGTATTCATCGACTATTACTTCCGTACACCCGGGTACACTGCTTGCAATGCAGGGTCTGGACATTGCTGCCGCCTCAATAAGTGTTCTGGGGACCCCTTCCCGGTAGGAGGGTAGGACGATACAATGGCTTTGAGCAATCAGGTCGTGAATATTTTCCACAAATCCTTTATAAACGATGATATTTTCTCTGATCCATTGATCAAGAATCTGTCTTGTTATCCCCAGTTTTTTGTTATTATCAAGCGCTCCGGCAAGCAGAAATATAGTGTCAGGGTATTTTTTTCTGACAATCCTCGCGGCTTCTGCAAATTCCACGACTCCTTTATCATACAGAAGTCTGGATGCAAACAGAAATATGAAAGGTTTAACAGGCGGAAGCTCTTTCGGAGTATAGGCTGAAAGATTGATCCCGCTTCCGGGGAGTACATCGGTGTTCCGCGGAGTGACGATTTTCCGATCAAGAAATAGCTGACGATCGTCATTGTTCTGAAAAAAAACAGTAGAAGGAAAGCGAAACGCCAGGCGGTACAACCAGACAGCAATTTTCGATACATAATTGTTATGCAAAAACACCGTGCCCAGGCCGGATACATTATTTATTGAAGGAATACCGGCAAGTTTTGCCGCAAAGGTTCCGTAGATATTAGGTTTGATCGTATAATGAAGGATACAATCAGGCTTAATGGATTTATAAAGACAGTATAAATCAAAAATGAGCCGCAGATCACTTAAGGGGTTAGCGCCCTTCTGCTGCATCTTTACAGTATGGAATGTGATATGCTGCTGAATTCTGTCGGAGTATTCGTCATGAGGAGCGATTGCTGTGATCTCTATGCCTTTCTTCCGAAGGCCCTGAATCAAACCCATTCGAAAGTTATATATATTCCAGGAGGTGTTGATAACAACGGCTACTCTCATATCGAGCTATAAAGATACTTTATATTCTGATTTGCTGCCAACCTGATTGGCTAAATTTGTTTATAATGATACGATTGCCGGATATATTTTTGAGCTTTAATTAATATTTGTTGCCTGGAAACGGGTTGCCGGTAAAATAAAGATCATAAGTATTTGATAACACAAAGCGGGATTTCTTTATTTTGGGAAAATATAATTGTCAGAATCCGGAATTGTCACAAGGATAAATCAGAGTTAATGGGAGAAACATATATTCTTACAGAAAAGAAAATAGAGTCGGCTGTTTTGGTCGCTGTAATCAATCAGCAGCAGAGCGCTGAAAAAGCAGAAGAATATCTTGATGAGCTTGCTTTTCTGGCGGAGACAGCCGGAATATTAACAGTAAAACGTTTTACTCAGCGCCTGGATAAACCTGATACAAGAACATTTATAGGAAAGGGCAAGCTGGCTGAAGTACAGTTCTATATTCAGGAAAATGAGGTTGAAACAGTCATTTTTGATGATGATCTGTCGCCTTCGCAATTAAGAAACATTGAAAATACGCTGAAAATAAAAGTGTATGACCGGAGCTTGCTGATTTTAGATATTTTTCTTCGGCGGGCACAGACGGCTCAGGCAAGAACTCAGGTAGAACTGGCTCGTTTTGAATATCTTTTACCAAGGCTGACAAGAATGTGGACACACCTTGAAAGACAACGGGGGGGAACGGGTACAAGAGGTGGCGCCGGAGAAAAAGAAATTGAAACAGATAAGCGGGCCATACGAAATCAGATAGCCTTATTAAAAGAGAAGCTTAAAAAGATAGAACGTCAGGCTGCGACCAGAAGAAAATCCAGGTCGGCTGTTGTTCGCGTGGCTTTGGTTGGATATACCAACGTCGGAAAGTCAACACTTATGACATTGTTAAGCAAATCGGATGTATTTGCGGAAGATAAACTGTTTGCGACGGTTGATTCGACCGTCCGGAAAGTGAATATGGAAAATATTCCGTTTCTGCTTTCTGATACGGTTGGTTTTATCCGTAAGCTTCCCCATAGTCTGATAGAAAGCTTTAAGTCGACTCTGGATGAAGTAAGAGAAGCTGATATACTGCTTCATGTAGTCGATGTGGCTCATCCTGCGTATGAGGAGCAGATTGAAGTGGTAAATAAGACACTAAAAGAACTAAGTGCGTCTGATAAGCCTACCATTCTTGTATTCAACAAGATCGACAGGTTTAGTATGGATGAAGAGGCTTTGGAAGGAGAGGAAGCGGTATCTCCTCTGGAAAAATTAAAAGCATCCTATATAGGCAAATCGGGTTTCGATACAGTATTTATTTCTGCATCCAACAGGGTAAATATTGACGAGCTGCGATCAAAACTGATTGCAAAGGTAAAAGAAAAGCATTATACAATATACCCCAATTACATTCCCGGAGATTTAGATATTTCATTTGATGAAGATTAAGATGATATCTGCAGAAGAAGATATTGGTAAAGCTTTCTAAAATCCTTACCTTTGCATGGCTTTTCCAAACGGTCTCATAGTTCAACGGATAGAATAGGAGTTTCCTAAACTCTAGATCCAGGTTCGATTCCTGGTGAGACCACACTTTTATCAGTAAGACCTTTCTTTGAGTATTCCGGCAAAACGTCCTGTTATTGATTCTGAGCTACCATCCTAATATCAATTATGATTGAGGAGAGGCTTCCTGTCTTGTGGTTCTATAGTAGCTGCCGCTTTCAAGAGCCAATTCCGACAGGAGCATTAACCTTCTGTTTCCGTAGTGTTGCAGATGTCGGTCTTTAATTTTTCTTGTATCCTGCCATGCCGGCCAGCAGAAAGATGACAATTCCTATTATTGATACGTTGCTCAATGTTATGGATAAATAAGCCGTAAAGATAAACGGCATGAATGATCAAATTTATTTTTTAAATGGCATATTATATAATATTAGGCGCTTAATAAGCTGTTTACAGGTTATGCATGAGGCAATTAATCGTTATATGTATAATTTGATTCCTGATTATTGACAGATTTTTATAGTGTAATTATTTTTTAAAATATTTTCATTATTTAAATATTTAATCATCTGTTTTATAGTTGTATTATGTTTATATCATTGAAATTATTCTTCCATTTTACATGTAATATAAGCGTGCTCTTTTGTATTAAAAATTGTTAAAATTGTTAAAATTGTTAAAATTGTTACATATTTGTTACAAATCTTATGTGGGTGATGTATTTTTTGAAATATAATTATTTTCATGAGAAATACTTTTTTAATGATTTTTAACACCAAAAAAGCAGCATGACAACCTGGAATGATTTTAGAAATGATTATTTCTCATCCGATGAACTTAATTACATTGATCAGATAATCAGCATTGTTCAAAGTAAATATCCGACTTCTTTTACCTCCGGACGCTTTTCCGATATGGTTACGATTTCTGAGCGTGATGTGCAGGAAGCGCTGGCGACTCAGAATAATCTTAATGCGCTTAATACGCATTTTGCTACTTTTTTTCTTTCGAAGAAAGATGAGGTGTCTTCTGGGGGAACAAATGCCGAAAAGTGGGAGAGTTTTAAAAAGCTGTTCGATTATGATTATCACGACGCCATAAATATATTGGTAGATGAAATTCGGTTACCTGGCAATGGTTATGACAGTTTTGATACATTTAAAAATAGCGCGACGCCGGCTTCCATTGCGGCTATTATGGCGGCAAAGTCTCGTCACTGGTTTCTTTATCAGTTTCTGGGGACTCTGTTTGCCGGTAGAGTAAAGCGGGCTACGGATGGTTATAACGTGTTAGAGAATCTGGTTGATATCTCTGAACGTGACGCTTATATCAAGCTTTTAGACCGTTTTTCTAACCTTCCTGATTATGATGTTTTTGAAAAGCTGCTGTTGGTTCCTCAAAGTTCACTTGCAAATAGTTTCTATACGTACTTTCAGTTATATCCATGGTACAGTTCCGGATATGGAAATAGTGAATACCTGACATTTCTGATCAAGCAGCTGATACAGCGTATCAGGCAGTTTATTGAATTGAATCAGGGGGTAATGAGCTGGAGGCGAGTGTTATAAGCTCTTTCCGTGAGGGATTGAAAAAGGCATACTCAAAATTGTATTATAGTCTTGAGGATGCAGGATTGATCGGCTCAATGGAGGATTTGCTGAATTTTCCTCATTTCACAGGGTATATTCACGGTGATACTGTTGCAGGGGGACAGAAATTGGGCTTTCAGCTTCAACCCAATCCGCGGTTTGAAGAAGGAGTGAAAGGCTGGTATCGGGGTCCTGGTGGTCTTCCTATTTATCCTGAGCTCATTCATGATGGCGCATTCCGGATTACCGAAAATGCTTTATTCTCCTCTCATGTTCTGGAAAGTGGTCGAACCTATCAGCTTGAGTTTGATGTAGTGCGGATTTCCTCTGTCTCGGCCATGACGATACAGAACGGTTCTGAGGCGATCGATATCGATATCAGCCTGGGGCATTATACGCGGACCATTGTCGCAGACGCTTCTAACTTTTCCTTTTTCAGGAAAACAGGTAGCGGTTACTTTGATATCAGCAATATTGAGATCAGGCAGGAGAGAGCGCTGCCAAGCCCGGGGGTATATGTAGAACAGGAAGCCTCCGTATCTCAGGGAAAAATCTACAGGCTGGAGTTGTATGGACTTACAGAAGACAGCAGCTGGAGTGACCGGTATTGGTTAGCTTTGGAAGGCTCTTCTGAGATTATCAAAATACCTAAGACATCCGGTAATGATAAAGAGGTACTCGTTGATGCCATCAATCTGCAGGCTGCTGACTCAGAAAGTGATTGGGCCGGATACAGCGCTTCGATTATTTCAAATGTTTTGTCAGTTACCGGTCCGGTGTCTGTAAATTATACCTTAGCCTGGATCAGCTTACGAAGTATAGTTCTTTCTTTACCTTCGAGTCATGACTTTTATAAGTTTCTTGCAGAGGATATCACGAATTTATCCGAGGACGCTTACAAGTCCATAGTATCAAAATACAGACTTTCCGGACAGCTGGTAAATATAAGTGCACAGGGAAGGACCCCTGCTTTTTTAAGAATAAATCTGACAGATTTAGATGCAAGGCCTTATCCAAAAAATTTAGGAAGTGAATTTTCAACGGGAGAAGGATATTTCAGCTTTGAATATGAAGTGACTACTCCATATACTGATCCCCGGAATTTAATGATAGAGGTTTTTGATGGAGTTTCGATTGCAAAACAATATTTTTCACATACGGTCGGAGATCAGGAAACAGCTGTAATTTCTATACCATATTACCCCCCGGGAGCATCTGACAGCAATATTTCTATTCAGACTGTCGTGGATACGATAAGTCTGGTATTACCTTCCGGCTTTATGTCGTATCTGAATGCAAAGGGTATTCGTCTGCTGAAAGATATCCGGGCGGCCGGAGGTTTGGCATTTCTGGAAGATTTACCGGTATCGCCGGAGGATCCGGCAGTCGTAGCGCTTGATGCTCATGCCTCTCTCAATCTGGTCTCGACAAATATCTTATCCAATCAGGCAATGATTGAGGAAGGGTATACCACTCCGCTGGCTATAGGACAGGCTACCCGGTCAGAAATGGTGACGATACAGGAAGCCAATAATGTGGGGAGCTTTAATGCCTCATCTGTTTACTATATATCCAGGTCTTATGGGGCTTTATTGCAGAGTCTGATTTCCGGACACCTTACTTCCAAGGCGAATAATTATGTGCCCGGACAGTTGTCAGATGAGCTGGATCCGGTGTTTGAGGAGGCCTGTATATGTCAGGATTGCAATACGGCGGTGAGCCCTCTTGCCTATCTTACGGATTTGATCAACTATACTCTGGCCCATGTCAGAAACAATAATCAGGCGATCGATATCAATTTTCTGGAAACAACCTTTTATCAGGAACTGAGTGATTTACCTTATCTCTGCGGGCAGACAGAGGAGCTGGTATGTCAGCAGCGCCTGGCTATTGAGGTGATGCGCCGGTATCTGAATGCCCGTACACTGGCGCCGGAAAAATATGCTCAGCTGGCAGAGGATACAGCTCAATACTGCTTTAGTGTATACCGGACTCTGCTTACTCAGCTTGGTACGAGCTATGAGCAAATAAGAAGCTATCGTTTTGCTGATTTTGAAATGCGGCAGGAGCTGGCCAATCGGCTTCATTTTCCTATTTCAGAGGAGTTTGATCCTTTTGAGTTTCTGTTTCTGGAACAGGATGCTCTGCTGGAGGAGAATCGTCTGAACGAAGCCAATCTGGAAAAACTGTTCGGTTTTGTTGATTCTACCCGGGATCCGTTTTCAACGGGCGTATTATTCGGTGATCAGGATCAGTTGGTAATCCGTTGGATTTTTAAAGGGGTGAAGCATAGGCAAAATACGGATGAGAATGGTTTTATTTATCTTAAGGTGTCAGGTTCTCCCAATGAGGTTTATTTGTACAACGATGTAACAAGACAGAGTGCATCGCTGATTGGTATTGCTACAGAATCTGGCCGCCCCGGTGTTTTACAAATCACTCCGCTTAATGAAAGTGAGCTAAGCGGTGAATTGTATCTTGACAGCTACACAGATACTTCTTCTATATATGTATCAGTGCTCCCGATGGTACTATGCTGGCGTCTGTCACGAAACAGGGAGCAATGGCTGCAATCGGATTGGCCTGCCAGCCCTTATCTTGACAGAGAGCTTCCTATTATTGACCCTGATATAATCGGCCCGGATGATTTCCGGAAACCGGATCCGGATCAGAATGATGCTTTCAAGGTTTGGAAGAACCGCAGAGAGTGGGTAGACGGGCTGCTGACGTTGTTTGAAGATGAGCAGCCACAGGTATCAGCAATGGTCGATCTGCTTGCCGAAGAGTTTACTTATACAAGACTTGATTCACAGAGCCTGGTGGTACGGTGCTGGTCCACAGTAAAGACCTTTGAAGATTTACAAGCTATTTACCGTAAGCTTAAAAGCTCACAGCGGTCTGAAAACGAAGAAGCTCAGAATGAAATCACCGATCTGTATCTTAGTACAGAAAGTTTTGTAAGACTGTATCAGCTGTACAACAAGACAGTGGTAAATGACAGCAAAGGACTGATCGTCCGGTTGCATCAGGCTGCCTCTGCAGGTAGTCCTCAGATTACCCATCTTATTCCTGCTGTGGTACGTGCGGGAGACCGCTTTGTTCTTTCCATGCCGGGCAAGACAGACATTGAGTATGAAGCCACAAGCGATCTGCTGATTGATCTTCTGGAGGGTCTGGAGCCTGAGTTTGCTGCCAGGTCCTGGGATATCGAAGCAGAAGTAAGCTCCGGCGGAGAATATCTTATATTAACAGGAGATGTTAATACACCTTTTACTGTAAAAACTAAAACCTGCCGTGTACCGGAGGACGGGGAGCTGAAAGAACTGGTGTCCATACTTGCTCAGGCAGTAAAGACACGCTTTTATGACTTCTGGATTAGTGAAGAGCAAAATGTTCTGGCTCTTTCCCTGGATAATCTTACTTTCTGGCCGGCCACCTATTCTCCTCTTGTGGGATATTGGGGGCCTTATCCTGTAAGCACTCCGGCAGTTCCTCTGATTGATCCGGGACAGGTTAACTTTGAGGATATTGCAGGATACTATATTGCCGAAGAAGCACGTACGCTATACAAAGACAGGCAGGAAATACTTCAAAGCAGCTATAGCATGCTTAACGGAGTTTTTGTGTCAGATGGCTTTGAAAGTCTGCTTGAAACAGCATTGGGATCGTCTTATCTGGGCCCCTATGATAGTCTGGATACATTGTTATTTGATCTGGAACAGACAGCTGACCCGCAAAAGTCAGCAGATGCGGAAACGTATATAGCTGATGATCTGCATATGTCGACCGATGAGTTTCGCTATCTCATGCAGTTTCGGGAAAAGAATAATGACCCGAATGCGTCAGCGATGTCATCGGATGAGATTAATTCATTAGTATCTATTCTTGCGAAAGCCTATAAAATTAATGAGCTAAACCCTGACTGGATAGATGAAGAGGATACCGCTGATTTTACCTACTGGCAGATATTCCGGCTGGCACTGCCTCAATGGCGCAGTTCGCGGCAGGGAAGAGCCGTATGGGAAAAAGCATTGGCATTGTCGATGCGTACACCGGCTATCGAACCGGATTATATACGTCCGGATTTTCTCAAATCCATTGATAATGGAAGCGCAGCATTCGTATTATGGAAACAGCGGAAGCAGGCTATCGATTATCTGCTGGAATCAATACGGGATACACGTGAGACACATGCACAGAGTGGCACGGACCTGGAAGCTTTTGATCTGATTGTTAACAATTACATAGTCGCTACCAGCAATTCAGGCCGGCTTCGTGTCTTGTATGAGGCTGCTCAGGCAGGAGAGGATGTGCTGGGAGAGATCCGGCAACTCAACCTGAGTTATGAGGCGCTGGAGTATCTGATGGTGATCAGGGATGTGCTTTCGGAAGGTGGTACCTCCGTACTGCCGGAAGAGTGGGATGCCGTATATTCTATTCTGGCCAGAGCCGGCAAGGAACGCCAGTACTACAGTTGGCTTAGAGAGGAGCAGACGGCTGCGATCGCCTTATCTCCGGATTTCTTCAGAGTTTCCGGATACGCCCGGGATACGTTTATGAAACTCAGGGATCAGGCTATCGTAAGCTGGCGCGTTAATCTGCAGCGAAAACGGGACTGGCTGGACAAGTTGGAAGCCCGTATTACCTCTGATGATAATCAGCATACATTTGTTTCGGAAATAGTAGACAAAACAGAAGAAAATGCGCTGTTTGCATTGCGTGATGCTCTTATCCGCGCGTCGCTGGTCTTCAATGAAACCTTTGAGGACAAGCGGACCTACCTGACCAAGAAGCTTCTGATTGACATGAAAAACAACTGCTGTCAGAAGACTACCCGTATAGCCCAGGGAATGGAAGCGCTGCAGCTGATGCTCTTTTCCATACGGACAGGCTTGCTGACAGATGAGTATCCGAAGCTAAAAATATTTTCCGACTATTTTGACAAAGAATGGGAATGGATTGGTTCCTATGCTACCTGGCGCTCTGCCATGTTTATCCAGCTGTATCCCGAAAATGTGCTGCATCCCTCTTTCAAAAAGCAGAGCTCCGGAGCTTACCGGGAGCTGGTGGAAGCGGTGCAGAATGATCAGCGCTTTAATCCGGCCAGAGCTACCCAGCTGTCTAAGGAGTATTTTGACTATCTCAAGGATCTGAATAGTATGAAGCTGGTAGCTCATTGCAGTGCGCTGACAACATTGGGTGAAGGCTTAGATAAGCAAGGCAGTGAACTGGTAGAAGAACGTCAGTTTATTTTTGGCATGTCTGAAGCCGGCAAAAAAATGTACTGGTCGGTTTTCGATGGGGAGGATACAGCGAGCTTCTCTCCTATGCCCTGGCAAAAACTAGATGTTTTTGAGGGGGTTATAATATCGGAGGTGCTTGGAGCATCTCTTTGGAAGCCAAGTTCTGAAGAGTCATATATATTGCTTTTTATTCGTGGTATCAAAAATGGTAATGACCGGATACTATACGCCCGGTTTGACCTGAATTCAGGGCAGTGGGATGCGGAAGCGACAGAGATCGAAATCCCAAAGGCAGAAGCCAGTGATCAGAAAAAGCTTCGGTTTGCAGGAGAAATAAGGAAAATAGTACTTAACAAGCATCTGCCGGGTGCCATACCTGAAACAATCAGAATTGCAATTCATCGTGGAGATGATGTGCGATTTTTCAAGTTAAAGAAATCCGGAGATGATTTTGAGATTGACTCTGCGGAAAGCCTGGTAAGCCTGAACAGCTCAACGATCGGAGCAGTCTATGACTTTGTCGGAGAAATATTGCTGCATTCACAAACTGTTTCTTCCTGGGGACCGCCGCCTGGTTATGGCGGAAATACAAGCACTACTACTAATATCAGTAGCAATACTAACAGTAGCTCGGGAAGGATTAACAGTAGTGATGTAAGAGCTGCTCAAAACTCGGCAAGAGCTAACACGAATAATGAGGTAAAAGGGGAAAAATACTATGCCGGATCAAAGGAGATACCTGTAAAAATAGACTCCTATCTCGGACATATCCGTTGGGGCGGAAGCTCTTCGCAGCCCAGCTCTACCCAGACGTGTTTCTTTTACAAAGAGAAATCGGGCAATTCGGTGTATTACAGAGTATTGTTTCACAGTGATGGTTCGGTTGATCAGGTGTCCAGCCTCAATATAAGCACCTTTGTTTCAGATTTCTCCTCAATAAGCCTGTTTGAAGACAAACGGGGGCTGACCTATGCTATTTACAACAAAACAGCTGGCCAAAAGGGAATCTTGATCACTCCCATATATAAATTGGCAGTGGAATACAAAGTGAGTTTGCTCGGCAGGGTCCGGGCAAACAATATTCTCAGCATAGATCCGAGAAGTTATACAAAACAACTGAGCTATAATCTAAGCGGATTAAATACATTAACTCCGGCTTCCGACATAAGTACGTTAAAAAGTACGACAAAAAACCTCTATACAGTCAATGAGGCCTTGCCCGCTACCTTTTTCGGTGTAATTGCTGAAGGGTATTATTTTATGCCGATGCTGTTGGGGCTGGCTCTGCAAAATAAAGGTTATTATAAGGAAGCGCTGGATTGGTTCAGACTGGTGTATTCGTATGACAATAAGGATCAGGGAGATAATCGAAAAATATGGTATGGGCTGGTCGCAGAGAAAAGCTATGTCGGAGACATCAAACGGGCAGAGGACTGGATGAATGACCCTCTGGATCCGCATGCCATCGCCCAAACCAGAGCATTGAGCTATACCCGGTATACCATACTCTCTATCGTCAGGTGCATGCAGGAGTTCGCGGATAGCGAATTTACCAAGGATAACGCGGAGTCCGTACCTCGTGCCAGGGTGCTCTACGAAGCCTCGCTGGAGGTTTTGGAATCGGAAGGATTGTTCTCCAAAAAGACCAATTGCGGTAGCCAGATTGAGAATCTACGCATCCCTGCTGCTATACAGCAGAGTGCGGACTGGCCATACTGGCAGCCGGTATGGCTCGAAGTTGTCACAGATCTGTACAGAATCGAGGATAAAGCCGTATTGGATAATACCATTGCGTTAATCAGCCTTGAGCTGGAGCAGTCTACGGGACTTGCGGACAAGTTTTCCAACATCCGGGATCTGGTGGACGATGCCCTGATTACTCCGGAAGATTTTGAAGATTTTGCAGGTCTTATTGGTTCAGGCAGGGTTCTGAATGAAAAAGCGCTGAAAAGACTTATGTATAATCCCGGTATTGAGCAGGGTACGCGCTTTCTGGCATCGGAGGTGGGCAAATTCTATCTCAATGCGGTAGCCAGTGCTACAGGAGTCGTGGCTACGGCGTTGCTATCCGATGATATGAGTCTTCCATGGTTTGCCAGTGAGCCGAAGATTGATGTAGAGGCGCTTCCTGCGTCTATTGTGGAGCTGACGCAAAATCAGCCGCTTAGTCCTTATTTTATCAGGGACCGGGCGGCATACAACAGAGTCAATCCGACCAGTAAGCAGATCGAAACCCTTCGGGTAATTAATAACCCGATCACCGTAATTAATAAATATTATGGTAAAAATGTGCATTATATGCCGCAGCTGAACCCTGTGTTCTGCGTACCGGCTAACCCGATATTACGCAGCTGTATTTTTTCAGCGGAAGCCAATTTGTTCAAGATACGTAACTGTATGAATATTGCGGGTATAGTGCGGGAGCTATTGCCTTATACGGCTCCTACGGATCAGAGTACCGGCATGCCGGTACTTGGTCCCAATGGCATTAGCCTGGGTAGCAATATTCAGAATTTTAACCCGTCCATATACCGGTTTGAAGCGCTGATTGAGCGTGCCAGACAGCAGGTCCATATGGCCCAGCAGCTCGAAAGCACCCTGCTGAGTCTTTATGAGAAAGGGGATGCGGAAAACTACAACCTGCTCAAGGCCCGTCAGGATCTGCGCCTGATCAGTGCCGGAGTACGTTTGCAGGATCTGAGATTGCAGGAGGCCGAAAGCCATATTGTGCTGAGCGAACTGCAGAGAGACCGGATTACGCAGACATCCGAGTATTATAAAGGACTTATAGATAATGGATTAATCGCTAATGAAATCAGTGCATTGTCGTTGCTGATAAGCTCTCATGAAGCATTAATGATTGCCCAGGCGCTTTATATTGGATCCGGAATAGCCGCATCAGCGGCTTTTAATCCTATGACGAATGCACAGGGTATCGCTCAAGGTCTGAGCCTGACAGCTACTGCGGCATCAATTGGTTCTCAGCTGTTAAATATGCAATCGTCCATTCAGTCCATGCTAGCCGGCTTTGAGCGCCGGCAGGAAGAGTGGCAGTTTCAGCTGCAGCTGTCCCAGCAGGATCTGCTGATCGCGGGTCAGGAGATTCGGATTGCCCGCCAGCGTATGCAGGTGGTGGAGCAGGAGCGCAATATCGCGCAGCTACAGTCCGATCATGCTTCCGAAACACTGGAGTTCCTGTCCAAAAAATTTACCAACGCCGAGCTGTATCAGTGGATGTCCACCGTACTGGAAAAAGTATACAGCTATTTCCTTTACCAGGCTACCGCTACTGCCAAAACCGCACAAAACCAGTTGGGCTTCGAGCGGCAGGAACAGGTACCGGTATTTATTCAGGACGACTACTGGGAGGCTCCTTCCCAGACAGCGCTTTCCATTGGTGGCAGCGCTTCCGGCACGGACCGCAGAGGTATGACGGCTTCCGCCCGGTTGCTTCAGAACATCACCGAGCTGGATCAGTTTGCTTTTGATTCGGAAAAACGCAAGCTGCAGCTCACCCGCAATATTTCCCTGATGCGTATGGCTCCGACGGATTTCCAGCGTTTCCGTGAGTCAGGCCGTATGGAGTTTACACTGCCCATGGAGCTTTTTGACAGGGACTTTCCCGGACATTATCTGCGTATGATCAAGCGTGTACGGGCAACTATTGTGGCGCTTACACCACCGGTAGATGGTATCAAGGCAACCTTGCGCAGCTCAGGTATCTCGTATATTGTGAATGGAGCTGACTACCGTAAAAACTACATACTTCGTCAGCCTGAGTCAGTTTCCCTCAGCTCTCCGTATCAGGCCAGCGGCTTGTTTGAGCTGCAGGAGCAAAGTGGTCGTTTGTATCCTTTTGAAAATATGGGTGTGGAAAGCACCTGGGAGCTTATACTGCCCAAGGCCGCCAATTTCTTTGATTTCAATACAATTGCCGATGTGATATTCACCATTGAGTATACTGCATTGGAAAACGGAACCTATCGAAATGAAGTCATTCAGCGGTTGAATAATCGTTTTGAGGGTGATCGTCCGTTCTCTTTCAAAACTAACTTTGCGGACCAGTGGTATGATTTCAGCAATCCGGATCAGAAAAACAAGTCGGTTACGGTACGTTTTAACACAACACGATTCGATTTCCCGGTCAACCTGTCTGAAATGCGGGTTACGGCGGTATCGCTCTTTTTCGCGACAGCAAGTGATGGTGTCCGGCTCAATGGCAATGTCGGACTTTCTTTCGGGCCGGAAGGCGAAGAGCAGCCAGGTGCGACTATTCTGGGTGCAACCAAGGATATGAGCACCCGTGCTCAGGCCTCTGCCTGGAACACACTGATCGAAGGCAAAAGTCCGGTTGGAAGCTGGGAACTGAGCCTGGATGGGGCTCTGGTCAATCTGATTCTCAGCGAACAGATTACAGATATTCTTTTTGTGGTATCAATTAAAGGCGATACTCCGGAGTGGCCAACATATTAAAGAGAAGCTACAGCCATGAAACAGTATTCCATTACATTCTGTACCGTAAGCATGAACCGTCTCCATCATCTGAAGGAGACGGTGCCAGCTAATCTGCGTGACAACGCGGACTATCCCGGCGCGCGTTTTGTGCTGCTGGATTATAACTCCGGCGATGGTATGGGCAACTGGGTTCAAACAGAGATGCAAGAGCATCTGGACAGCGGTCGGTTAGTCTATTATCGTACGGAGGAACCGGAATTTTTCAACCGCAGTCATTCGCGCAATCTGTCCTTTAATCTGGCGGGGAGCGACCTGATCTGCAATGTGGACGCGGACAATTTTACGGGACCTGGTTTCGCAGCGTATCTGAATGAAGTTTTTAACAGGGACAGAAACTGTATTGTCAATTTTGATTATAAGGAAGAAACAGAAGCCTACAAGGATGCTTTTGGCCGTGTATGTGTCTGGCGCGAAGATTTTCATGCGGTGGGCGGCTATGACGAGTCTATGAGCTCCTACGGCTATGAGGATATGGATCTGTACGGACGGCTGGTGAAGCTGGGCCGGCGTGAGGAAAAGATTGATTCATTAGAGTTCCTTCGTTCAATTGCTCATTCGGATCATGATCGTTTCAGCAAAGAATACTTTGTCAACAAGCTATCGGGATACTATGTCATGTATGGTATAGGAATGAACAGAGTCCTTTTTCTGTATAATGACGGCAGTTTTGAAACCGGGACGCTCAGGGATGATGAGCAGTTTTATCAGGGACTGCATACGATCCACGAGGGCGACTGGCTGCGCGGACAGTGGCAGGAATCCGGCGGACTGCTGCGTCTTTGCTTTCTTTCAGGCAAGGTTAGAGAGCTGAGCTCTTCCAATGGGGGACTGAGCTACAATCTGAATGATGAAGAAGGGCGGAAGACGTTTTTTCGCATAGAAGACCGGCGATTTCTTGATAAGGTCAAGGCACAGTATTCCATAGTGACCAATGTGTCAAGATATAAGCAGAATATAATCCGGCAGAGAGTCCGGGTCAATGAAGCGGGCTATGGCAGAGGCGGGGTATACCGCAACTTTTCCTCCGACCCGCTTTGGGTACAGGAACCTCAGGAGACACAGGTTATCCGGCCATAAATCGGGAAACCGGGGGCATTGATTTTTGATAATTCAGTATAAGCGGAAGCATTTTTTTAATTAAGCGGACAAAGCATGACAACAGTAAAAGGAGAGGGAAGCAATGTGATCAGCACACCGAAGGGCGGAGGAGCAATTAGTGGTATGGGAGAAAAATTCAGCCCTGATCTCTTTACCGGTACAGGCAACTTTAGTGTGCCCATTGCACTGCCTCCGGGCAGAAACGGTTTTCAGCCCGAGCTTAGTCTGCAATACAGCACCGGCCATGCCAACAGCGAGTTTGGTCTGGGCTGGTCCCTGGCCATACCCGGTGTAAGCCGCAAAACCAGCAAGGGTATCCCTTTGTACAAAGACAGCCGCTTTGATACCGGAGCGGGCGATGTCTTCATCCTTTCCGGAGCGGAAGATCTCATTCCGGTGCAGAGCGACCGGCAGGATGCACAGCAATACCGTCCGCGCACAGAAGGGCTGTTTGCCCGCATAGAGCGTGTGCTGGATGCCGAAAACGATTACTGGCGTGTCCGGAGCAAAGACGGACTGGTCAGCTGGTACGGCACTCCGCAGGCACGTACCCGCGACAGCCGCCGCTACGGAGATCCCGCGACCTGCGTCAATCCTGCTTACCGCACCGCCGCTTTTGAGTGGAAGCTGAGCCGTACCGAAGACCTCTTCGGCAACCGGATCGATTATACCTATACCCGTGAGCCGCTGACAGCAAAGGACGGCCACCGCTGGGACAAGCTATACCTGGAGGAGATACGCTACGGATACTATCCGCACAGCCAGCAGCAGATACCTATGGTCCGCGTGCGTTTTGTGTACGAAGAGCGCCCGGATCCTTTTTCCTCCTATCAGGCCGGCTTTGAAATCCGTACTACCCGGCGATGCCGGAAAATAGAAATTTATACAAATCCCCTGTCCGGGGAGCTGCTGACCAAAACCTATCACCTGATCTATCTGGACGACCGGGTACAGGCCGGAGAGATGGCGGCTTCGGTGCTTCCGCTCAATGGAGTATCCCTGCTCAGCCAGGTCAGCATCGAGGGCCACGACGGAGCAGCGACAGAGCGCATGCCGCCCCTGGAGTTTTCATACAGCCGCTTTGAGCCTCTGAAGCGGGACTTTTTCCCCTTGCAGGGGAGCGATCTTCCGGCCAGCGGAGTGGGCAATAATGATGTGGAGCTGATATCGCTTTTTGGCAACGGGCTGCCCGATTTTGTGCAGATGGGAACCGACGGTTTCTCGGCAGTAGCCCGCTACTGGCGCAACCGGGGCGATGGGAGCTTTGATCCGCCGCGGACCATGAAGGAGGCGCCCGCGGGTGTTTCGATTTCCGACCCGGAAGTGAGCTTTATGGATGCCAATGGCGATGGCAAGCCCGATCTGGTCGTCAACAAGCCCGGCTTATCCGGCTATTTTCCCCTCCGGCAGGACGGGCAATGGAGCCATCGATCCTTTCACAGCTATGAGCGGACTCCTTCGTTTAGCCTGGCCGATCCGGAAGTAAAGCTTCTCGATCTGGATGGTGACGGCATTACCGATGTATTGCGCAACGGCGCTTCCTTCGAATGCTTTTTCAATGATCCTGAGCAGGGTTTTTACAAGGTCGCTACGGTGGATAAAACGCAGCTGAAGGGCTTTCCCAGACTGAGCTTTGCCGATCCCAGAGTCCGGACCGCCTCGCTGAGCGGCAACGGACTCCAGGACATGGTGCTGGTCGGAGACGGACGCATCGACTACTGGCCCAATCTGGGGCATGCCCGCTGGGGAGAGCGTGTCAGCATGAAAAACAGTCCGCGCCTGCCCTACAACCACGATCCGGCCCGGGTCTATCTGGCCGATGTGGACGGAGATGGCTATTCGGATCTGATCTATATAGAAAATAACTCGCTAACCCTCTGGATCAACCGCAGCGGCAATGCCTGGAGCGAGCCGATACGCATACAGGGCACACCGCCGGTGTTTAATCCGGCCATGGTCCGCCTGGCCGATATGACCGGCAGCGGCGTGCCCGGCATAGTGTGGAGCTATGATTATGACGGCTCGGGCAGAGACCGCTTCTTTTATTTTGATTTTACCGGTGGGGTCAAGCCCTATCTGCTCCAGGAAATGGACAACCACATGGGAGCCCTTACCCGGGTAGAATACAGCAGCTCGATCCGCTATTACCTGAAGGATAAAGGAGCATGGCAGACAACACTGCCTTTCCCGGTGCTGGTAGTAGCGCGGGTAGAGGTGCTGGATGCCCTTTCCGGAGGCAAGCTCACCACCGAATACGATTACAGCCATGGCTATTGGGATGGTGTGGAGCGCGAGTTCCGGGGCTTTGGCAGAGTGGTGCAGCGGGATTCGGAGACGTTTGATCGCTACAATTCCGAAGGGCTGCATACGAATACTCTTTTTGACAAAGACTACAGTCTGCCGGTCAGGGCCGCTTTTGAGCAGGTGCAGGGTATACATTACAGCCCGCCTGTGGAGACCCGTACCTGGTTTCATCTGGGGCCTGTGGAAAAATCCGGCAGTGAGAGCGGCTCCGACTGGCAGGAGGCCGACTTCAGCGGAGAGTACTGGCAGGAGGACCGCAATATACTGCACCGGCCCGGTGCGATGAATGTGCTGCTGGCTTCCCTGCCCCGCCGTGCCCGCCGTGATGCGCTGCGCACGCTCCGGGGCAGTGTGCTCCGGAGCGAAGTATACGCGCTGGATCACAGCAGCCGGCAGCACCGCCCCTATACCGTCAGCGAAAATCTGCAGGGCCTGCGGCTGGAATATGCTCCCGGAAGGGGAGTAGTCCGTTCGGCCTCTTACGATCCTGATGCCAACAACAAAGCCGGCAGCGGTTACATCTTTTTTTCCTACGGGCTGGCTTCCCGTACTTCCCAATGGGAGCGGGGCAGTGAGCCGCTTACGCAGATCGGCTTTACAGATGCTTACGACGCGTACGGCTTTTCTGCCATACAGCTTTCCATGGCGATACCCCGCGGGGTAGATCCCCTCAAGCCCAAAGCGGGATCGGAAGCTATTCTGTGTACCTTTTCCCGGGAAGCACGGGTACACAAGGATACACCATATCAGTATCTGTGCGGCCGGGTGATCGAAGCGGCCGGCTGGGAAGCCCTGTATACGCAGGGCAAGGGCATGTATCGGCTTCACGAAGAAATTATCCGGGCGCTGCAGGACGACCGGCCTTCGGACCTGCTGTACCGGCTGCTGAGCCACAGCCTGACCTATTACGACGGTACGGCCTTTACCGGACTGGTATACGGCGAGCTGGGCAATTACGGAGTACCGGTCCGGAGCGAGACCCTGGTATTTACCGAAGCTATATTGGGCGAGGCCTATGGCCTGCGGAGACCGGTATACCTCAACGATGGTACGGCCTTTGTCTGGCCTGCGGAGTATCCGGACGATTTTCAGGAAGTACTGCCTGCCAACGCGGGCTACCGGTACCGGACGGGAGGGCGCTATTATACCGGCTACTATGCGGAAACAGAGCGCAAGTCTTTTGATTTTCAGCAAACCGGCGAAGGCAGCTACGGGCTCCTGCTGGCGATGAAAGATCCGTTGGATGCGCAGGTAGAGATTGAATACGATGACTATAAGCTGTTGCCGGTTCGCGTGACCGATCCTCTGGGATTGGAGATTCAGGCGGCATACAACTACCGGGTGATGCAGGCCGAGACGATTGCCGATCCCAACCAGAACCGCGGGATGTTTGCCTTCAGCCCTCTCGGGTTTCTGATAAAGACCGCGGTCACGGGCAAAGAGGGCGAACACAAAGGGGATACGCTGGCAGTGCCGGGTACACGGATGGAATACGACTTTTTTGCCTATTCGGAGCGCAAAGAGCCTGTTTTTGTGAAAACCATTCAGCGGGAACACCATTATCACGACAGCGTCAATGACAATACACTGGTCTCTGTGGAGTATTCCGACGGCTTCGGGCGTCTGCTGCAGACCCGCACACAGGCCGAAGAAGTGCTGTTTGGCGACCAGCTGCTGGGCGATGCGGGCCTGCCGGCGGATCTTTCCCAGAATGCTCCTGCTACAGGTCTGGAAAATACTTCTGCGGAGCAGCCCAATGTGGTTGTCAGCGGCTGGCAGGTATACAACAACAAGGGCTGGGTAGTAGAAGCCTATGAGCCCTATTTTGACAAAGGTTTTGCCTATACCCGGCCTCAGGAACCCGGCAAAGGTGTAAAAACCCGGCAGTTTTACGATCCTAGAGGGCAGGTGATACGGAGCGTGATGCCTGATGGCTCCGAGCAGCGGGTGATTTTTGGCACCCCGCTCAGTCTGGACAATCCTTCCGTGTTTGAGCCCAGTCCCTGGGTGAGCTACCGCTACGATGCCAATGACCTGGCCGAGCTGACCCACTATGGTCATCCGCATGTGCCCGCACAGCACTACTATACACCGTCTTCGGCCTGGATCGACGCGCTGGGGCGTACGGTGCGCACCATCGACCGCAACGCTACCCCTTCGGGGCAGGAAGAAGTCGAGATGCGCTATACCTATGATATACGGGGCAATCTGCTGCTGGTCGCCGATGCGCTCAAAATCGCGGAGACACCAACACGTCCCTACGCCTTTGCCCATACCTATGATCTGCTCAACCGCCCCCTCAGCACTACCCATATCGACGCGGGATATAGCATGCAGTTTCCGGACGCGCTCAACCGCCCGGTAGAATCCCGGGACGAACGCGGTTCCCTGAGCCTTCATGCCTATGACGAGGGGGGAAGGCCTGTGGCCATCTGGGCCCGGGACCGGCAGACAGAAAGCACGACTCTGAGGCAGAGGCTGATCTACGGGGATCAGGCTGGTCTGGGCGATCCCGCTGCGCAGAACCTGCTGGGGCGACTGTACAGGCACTACGATGAGGCGGGGCTGGTAGCGATTGACGCCTACGACTTCAAAGGCAATGTGCCTGAAAAATCGCGCCGGATGATTGATGATGCGGTTATACTCAGTGTATTTTCCCCGCCGGGCTGGGAGACTATAGATACTTTTGTGACTGACTGGGAAGAGCTGGAGGATACGGACCTGTCTTCGCAGGCATATGTAACCAGTATGGAATACGATGCGCTCAACCGTCTGACGCGGCTGGTCTATCCCGAAAATACGGAAGAGGAGCGCAAGATCCTGCTCCCTGTCTACAACCGGGCGGGCGCTCTGGAGTCGGTACAGATCCGGGCACATGCGGGCGCTCCGGCAGAGACCTATGTGGAGCGTATCGCCTACAATGCCCGCGGGCAACGCATCCTGCTGGCGCTGGGCAATGGCGTAATGACCCGCTACCGCTACCATGCGGAGACGTTCCGTCTGGAGCGCGTAAAATCGGAGAAATACACCTTATCCGGTCTTACCTATAGCCCCGACGCGGGCAACCGGATCAATATGGGCTACGAATACGACCTGAGCGGCAATATTGTCCGTACGACGGACCAGACGCTTGATGCGGGCATTCCCGGCAGCCTGCCGGGCAAAGACACGCTGGTGCGGGACTTCGGCTACGACGCGTTGTACCGCCTGCTTTCGGCTACAGGCCGTGAGAGCAGCGCCAGCCGTGTAGCCACCCCCTGGGACGATGATATCAAAGGCGGCGATCCCAATGCCACCCGTGCCTATACTGAGCTGTATACCTACGACCGACTGGGCAATATACAGAGCCTGCAGCATGCCTCGGCTTCCGGATTTACCCGGCATTTTAGCTATACAGAGACCAGTAACCGTCTTGTTTCCGTATCCGTTGGAGAGGAGAGCTACGGCTTCGGCTACGACCAGAGCGGCAATATGCTGAGCGACGATGCGGGCAACAGCCGGTATCTGGAATACAACTATGCGGGCAAGCTGCGTGCCTTCCGTACCCAGGCGGGTACCTCTGAGCCCTCGGTATTCGCGCATTACCTGTACGACAGCGGCGGCAACCGGGTCAAAAAGCTGGTGCGCAAGCAGGGTGGCGGCTATAAGAGCACGAGCTATATAGACGGCCTCTATGAGCACAGTAAGGCCTCGACCTTTACGGACTCGATACCCTATCTCCGGATCGGCACCTGGTCTGTAGGCGGCGAGGAAGGCGAGCAGAGCCTGCACCATATCCTGGACGGAGCGAGCCGTATCGCTACGCTGCGAACCGGTGCGGAGCTGGGCGATAATACCCCTGCGGTAAAGTACAATCTGGAAGATCATCTCAATTCATCCTGCATGCTGCTGGACGCAAACGGAACCCTGATCAACAAAGAGGAGTATACGCCCTTTGGAGAGACGAGCTTCGGGAGCTATGGCCGTAAGCGCTACCGCTACAACGGCAAGGAGAAAGACGAAGAGAGCGGCTTGTACAACTATGGCATGCGCTACTACGCCCCCTGGATGTGCCGTTTTGTGAGTGTGGATCCGCTGGCGGGAAAAAATCCTGATAAAACACCATACCATTATGCAAGTAATAATCCGATCAATAGAATAGATCCTTCCGGGATGGAGGATGAACCTTCAAATAGCGGCAAAGGAGACAGCGGAAATGATAATACTGCAATAGGAACATTTGTCCATGAATCTGGAGAAGAATATTCTTATACCGGAGAGGAAGGTGTCTCAGAAAAAATATTAAAGGAATTTGGGTGGTCCAAGAAAATTGAGGTATCAGGTGCCTCAGACAAGGATGTACTAAAGTCAGATAATACAAGAGTTGAAAAGACACCTTTTAATCCTCAGGATATCATACCTTCTAATGAGAGAAAGGAAGGGTTTAAACTAAACTCTGCTGAGCAGGCTTTAAGAGATGAAACAATCAAGACAGCTACTGAAAAAGGCAGTGAACTTTTAGAAAAGAAAGCGGAGAATATTCAACAAGATCTTCGTAAGAAAGGAGTTGTAGGAAGTAGCAGCGGGAAGAATTATCAAACAACTTTGAAGAAAGACGGAACTCCCAGAGAAAAAGGAAATCAATATTTTACGACAAGAGGATACAATGCCAATACTAGAACAACAAAGGCTTTAAAAATTGTTGCAAAAGGGCTTTCCGAGGTTGGAAATTATATGGAACTCGCAAATATGGCTCAAGTAATGTTAGGTAAGGCAGAACCATATACTTTATTACCGTTATCATTTGTAAATGATGAAATGTTTAAAGAGATAGATCAAGCGTTATTGAATGCAGCACTCTCTCAAGGCTATCAAAAAACTTTAGATTACAAGAATAATAATGAGAAGTTAATGAAAGACTTTTCAATGCTATATATGAATAAAGAAGATTTTGATGCATTGATGTCGGGAACGATTACCGATATGAGTCAGATAAAAAGCTTAGGGCAAATGTCGCATGGCTATGCTGCATTTGTACACACAGGTAAATCTTTAAGTGTATTGGCAGGATTTAAGTTTAAATAATTATGATAATAAGAACATGTCTTTTTCTATTCATATTCTGGATAGCGTCTTGTTGCGGCCAAACTCATCAGAAGAATTTGTATTATGATGAGGGAATGAAGTATGTTTCCTCCCAGGAATGGAAGAAGGCCGTAGAGGCTTTTACAAAAGCTGTAAATGCAGATTCTACCGATGCGGATGTTTATGACATGCGAGGGTTTTCCTATAATAAACTCGGGGCTTTTGAACAAGCTATCAATGATTGGCAAAAAGCGTTGAACTTAGGGAAGTATGATGCTCCTATTCATATCAATATGGGAGATGCATATTTTAGTTTAGGAGAATATCAGGATGCAGCAAATCTTTTTCTCATTGCACGTAAAATTGATTCAACTAATCAAGTCGTGAACTTCGATCTCGGTTCGGCTTATTTGCAATTAAATAAGCCGGAGAAAGCAATTAAATATTTATCTTATGATATTACTTTAGATTCTACCGATGCAGAATCTTATTATGTCAAGGGAATTGCATTTTATCGACTAAAAGATTACGATAAGGCAATTAATGATTATACAAAAGCGATTAAATTTAACTCGAAAGAATCTAAATACTATGTTGATAGGAGCGCAGCTTTTTTTGATGTAGGAAAGTTTAAGGAAGCTATTGAAGATTGTAATAAATCCATTGGAATTGATCCTTTAAATTTAGAAGCTTTTTTTATCAGAGGATTAGCCTTTAATGAAATTGGGGAGAAAGAGAAAGCTTGTCAAGATTTTTTTTACTTACAAAAGAGCAATTTCTCAAAGGATATTAGTCAGGAATTAGAGGAGTGTAGAAGATAAATTACAAAAAGGGTTATAAGTAAACATTTTTTCAGCCTCGTCTCAGAGAGATTTTCTTTTCCGACTTTTTGTATGGGAAGTAGGGGCAAATTTTACGAAATTATATGAAAAAACACTTTAGATATAGTGAAGTGCTTGTGTAAAATATTATAATTTGAAAATCTGAATAGGAATAAAAAGATATTCCTTAATCCGGGTTTTGAAAAGTTAACCGACCTAGACGAGGAGGATCTGTCTCCGCAGTCTTATATAACCAGTATGGAATACGATGCGCTCAACCGTCTGACGCGGCTGGTCTATCCTGAAAATACCGAGGAGGAGCGTAAAATCCTGCTCCCTGTCTACAACCGGGCAGGTGCGCTGGAGTCGGTACAGGTACAGGCGCACGCGGGGGCTCCGGCAGAGACTTATGTGGAGCGTATCGCCTACAATGCCCGCGGGCAGCGCATCCTGCTGGCGCTGGGCAATGGCGTAATGACCCGCTACCGCTACCATGCGGAGACATTCCGTCTGGAGCGTGTAAAATCGGAGAAATACACCCTGTCCGGTCTTACCTATAGCCCCGACGCGGGCAACCGGATCAATATGGGCTACGAGTACGACCTGAGCGGCAATATTGTCCGTACGACGGACCAGACGCTTGACGCGGGCATTCCCGGCAGTCTGCCGGGCAAAGACACGCTGGTGCGGGACTTCGGCTACGACGCGTTGTACCGCCTGCTTTCGGCTACAGGCCGTGAGAGCAGCGCCAGCCGTGTAGCCGCTCCCTGGGACGATGATATCAAAGGCGGCGATCCCAATGCTACCCGTGCCTATACAGAGCTGTATACCTACGACCGTCTGGGCAATATCCAGAGCCTGCAGCATGTTTCGGTCTCCGGATTTACCCGGCATTTTACCTATACAGAGGCCAGCAACCGTCTTGTTTCCGTATCCATTGGAGAGGAGAGCTATGGCTTCAGCTACGACCAGAGCGGCAATATGCTGAGCGACGATGCGGGCAACAGCCGGTATCTGGAATACAACTATGCGGGCAAGCCGCGTGCCTTCCGTACCCAGGCAGGTACCTCTGAGCCTTCGGTATTCGCGCATTACCTGTACGACAGCGGCGGCAACCGGGTCAAAAAGCTGGTGCGCAAGCAGGGCGGCGGCTATAAGAGCACGAGCTATATAGACGGCCTCTATGAGCACAGCAAGGCTTCGACCTTTACCGACTCGATACCCTATCTTCGGATCGGCACCTGGTCTGTAGGCGGCGAGGAAGGTGAGCAGAGCCTGCACCATATCCTGGACGGGGTGAGCCGTATCGCTACGCTGCGAACCGGTGCGGAGCTGGGCGATAATACCCCTGCGGTAAAGTACAATCTGGAAGACCACCTCAATTCATCCTGCATGCTGCTGGATGCAAACGGCACCCTGATCAACAAAGAGGAGTATACGCCCTTTGGGGAGACGAGCTTCGGGAGCTATGGCCGCAAGCGCTACCGGTACAATGGCAAGGAGAAAGACGAGGAGAGCGGCTTGTATAACTATGGAATGCGTTACTATGCCCCCTGGATGTGCCGGTTTGTGAGTGTGGATCCCATTGCCGGAGAGTATATGAAGCTTTCGCCGTACCAATATGGGAGTAATAATCCTGTAAATGGTAGAGACTTGGATGGACTGGAGAATGAAAATCAACAGGGAAATACACAAGAAACACAAGCCGGGGCTGCTTCCAGCTTTCCTTCCAATCCTGTTAATGGAATGGAACATATGGAAAATGGGAAATATTATTCATATATGCACGGGCAGTGGAGCGAAGGGGTTGTGTTAACTGGAACTAAAGAGACGGGGGCATCAGATGAATGGAAGGATTTTAAAAGAGATCTTGGGCAAGAAGGCCTCATTGGCTTTACCAATGAACTCTACCAAAGCAAACTAGCTCCTTATCTCCAAGATACAAAATTAAATTCGGGACTTTATGGTAAAGATGCGAATGGAAACATTAATGTACCAACAGCAATAAAAGAAAATCTGTATGCAGAGGCTCAAAAAGAGTCCATGTCAACATTAAAGGCTGCTTGGGCTGTACAAATGTCCGGAGTTAATCCTTCTTCTTTAAATGGGATGTTTAATCCATTAGCTAGTGTCCTAGCCCCCTAATGAACTGGACTAAATTTGTGCAATAATTTAGTAGAGTTAACTTAGTAAATGAAATGGGAAAAACAAGAAGACATTTTAGTGTAGAACAGAAGATGCAGATCCTTCGGGAAGCGGAATCGGAAGGCATGTTAAACACCTGTCGTCGTCATGATCTGTCGCAGGCTCTTTTTTACCGCTGGAAGCATCAGTTCGAAAGTAAAGGCAAAGATGGTCTGATTCCTCAATACA
>Ga0207415_1000232_pt1 | contig 44696 bp, 48 predicted proteins | sample Passage237A_FD_187369 | JGI IMG/M metagenome (GOLD analysis project Ga0207415, IMG submission 187369) | Cellulose adapted compost microbial communities from Newby Island Compost Facility, Milpitas, CA, USA - Passage2 37A (SPAdes) (version 3) ... | reverse complement strand
TTATTCCGTTGGCGCTACGGAATCAGGCCAAATTATGTACCTGTAGCGAGCCCTCGGCAACTCGGCGTGCCCGCTGCTGCCGCATTGGTGGTTCACGCAGAGCTGTCAGACGCTACCTGTGCGAGATGCAAGAGCCCCCAGCCTTTCCCCGGCTCATCCAGCCACCTCACGTCTCACGCAGGGGCAACGCCGTCCGGCAGGAAGCCACCATGTTCATCGTCATGCAGGCTGAGGTACTCAAGTCGCCATTGATCCACGCGCCGAAGGTCAGCGAGGGTCATGTGCGTATCCGGGACTGGCTCGCAGGCGTCGAGGGCGATTTCCGTTGCCGCATCGGGAGGGCCGTACGCTTCGATGAAAAGCTCTCGCAATTGTCGTACTACGCTTTCGGCGGACTCACGCGCGCCTGGCCCACCCTCGATGGCGTCATAAGCCACCGATATGGACAGCGCATAGGGTTCACCATCAGAAGCCTCGATGCCCCGCTGCTCACCCAGATCGAAGAACAATCCCACCAGATGTCGGGCTTCGGGAGCGAGGATGCGGGCGATCCGGCTCTTGACGTCTCTCTTGCCGACACGCTTCGCAAGCCGGTTCTCGAAGGCGTTGGGGAACGCGGGCCGGCCATAGCGTGCCGCCAGCCATTGCTTCAGGGTGCGCTTCGACTCATCCGAAAGCGACGCCTCAAGAAACCGAGACGCACTCTGGCCAAACTCGACTCTCGGGATGGACCTCTTCTCTGCATGCCGCAACTCCAGCACCATCGAGCCTCCATCCGCCTTGTCATACGCAAGATGCAGCCGCCGGGGGTTCTTGGCATGGGACAGTTGCGGATCCTCACGGGCATCGCCGATCAGATCCGCTACGATGACCTCAATGCAGGGTTCGTGCGGGTGGGGGATGTCACAGTCGTGGGAGATCACGACAGCGAAGCGGCCATCCTCCAGTGACTCGACCAATCCCAGTTGCAGCGATCCATCGCTGGTCAGCAAATCTCCCTGCCGCCATGACGTCTCCCGGTCCAGCATCGCGCGATCCCCGAATCACTGCTCGGGATAGCCCGGAATGGAAGCAGCAGAACGCCAATCATCCGTTGGCGCGGCCTTGCTCTTGGCCAGTCCCGAGCTTTCGTATGCCGCATCCATGGCCTGGGCCTCTGAGATCAGCGTTTGGACATGCTCCATGACAGTCTGGTTTGCAGCGATGAGATCCAGGAGAGACCTGCCGTCAAACGCCTTCATCTTCAGCATCATTGGCGCCCGTTTGACGCCTGCTTCGCGAAAGGCGTCAGCCACTTGGCTGAGTGCCTGTATCCGAGCGAAGTTGTCCGCTTCTGGCGTCGACTCTCCCCCCAGCCATTTGTAGATCGCTTGCCGGGAAACACCAAAGGTCCCGGCGAGATCAGCGATTGCTGGATTGAGCACCTCACGGATGTTGGCCAGATGCTCCGAAGCGCTTCGCAGATCGGGACGAACTGCCTCCTCGCCATCCACCTCGATTTCGACGTGAATGGGAGTCCGCGCCTCCACCAGCCTGCGCCATTCCCCCGCCCGGGTCACATCGAACACGCTGCCAGTACCGCCAACCAACTGTGTGATCCCCATCAGGGCGAAGGCGGCCGTGGCCGCGACCCGAACGGGCACGATCGACGGCGAAGTCCTGATTGTTGGGAACGTCTCGGTGTACATGCGGGTCTCCAGTGCTACGCCCATGCCCGGCGCGCATGGTCTGTGGTGGTTGCCTTGAACACGGACTTGATCGGGGCATGCAACGAGCGCAGTTGTTCTTCGAGCTTGCCGAGGTCGATAGGCATGCGACCTTCGCAAAAATGGTCGGTATCGAGCACACCATGCTCACGTGGCGCGGTCATGGCGAAACGCGGATTCAGTGCCAGCCCGTTCGGCAACATATCGGGAGGGAAACCAAGCTGCGCCGTTGCCCTGTATACCCTTGCAACCAAGGTTCCGCCGGGAACGAGTGGACCAACATCGGTCGAGAATACGGATTCGCTCATTGCGTGCCGGCGAACCGCGTCGAATCCCACCCCATGGACTCCACCGACAAGGTACTGCTCGACGGACTCCCCGTCTGCCGGCACCACCGCATCCAGGTAGCGCAACCCAAGCCGCCCCACGTGGTCAAGGCTGACAGCCTCATGCACGGCATCCAACCCACGCAGTAATTCCGGAATGAATGACTTGTGGGTGTCGTAATGGGTCGTATGAAACGTGATTGTCGAAGAGGACAGGATGAAGCCCGCAGATCGATCGCTCCTGGTCAGGAGCCAGGATACCGTTTGCTGGATCTTTGGTTCGGCTTGTTGTGCCTGGCCTGGCCCGGACACGACCAAGTGAGTGACCTGCTGCGGCTCGAACAAGGGGTACCCTTCACGGCGCAGTCGATCTTGTATTTGGTCGACATACTTGACCATGGCCGCCACCGGATTGAAATGCGCCTGTGCCAGCGCGTAGTACACCGGCGCATTGGACATTCGTTCGCTCACAGGCCGCTCCATCTTCTCGGTTGACACTTCAGTTGCCAGTTTACACCATGGTTGACACCCATACCAGGGAGCATTGCTCAATGCGGCTGGATCAGGGGGGGGCGGGCTCAGGCTAAGGAGAAGGCGCCGTCAAAAGCCTTCCAGTACGTCGACACCGCCGTCCGCGTCACCATCGCCGGCCCCCGACGTTGGCCCAGCCTGCTGCCATTGCCTGCGAGAAAGGCTGCGCACCCGCTGTGGCAACAACTCCCGCACCAGCTCCATGCCAAGGGCGTCCTTCTCCAGGGTCATCGCTTCTGACAGGTCATCGAGCCGACCCAGCACGTGCAGCGCGCGCAGGAAGGTGTGCAGCGCGGTGCCGGGATAGCCATCTTCCAAGCGCCTGACGGTGCTCAAGGACGTGCCGATGCGCTGAGCAAGGTCTTCCTGGCTCAGGCGGCGCATGCGCCGCGCCACCGAGATGTCCTGCCCCAGGCGGCGCAGCGCACGCGCGACAGGCTGCGGCATGGCCACCTGGGCACCGGAGCGCTTCTGACCGGAAGAGGACATGCCTTAAGCCTCAGATATGAATTTAATTCAGCAATAAGAGTTCAAATTTGAATGCATAAATATGGTCTGGTCGACAAGCCCAAGTTTGGAATCAGCAGGCCAGGAAAAAGCTGGCTGCTGTCGGTCCGTTACCCCGCTTGCAGTTCTGGGGACCGCGCTGCGCCATCGCGCTGTCCTGATCCTGCACGACGATCAGGCCACCAATGCCTAATGAGAGCCGACAGCAATCCCCTCGTCATCGCAGTCCTGTCGTCGGAACTACCGAATCGCTCCTTCCCATGAGTGCGGAACCGGACTGTCATGCTTTGTCGATCTGGAGGCAGACCTCTCGCGTCTTGCCCGAAACCTCGTCGCACCCCGTCTAAGCGGCATCACCACACCTGATTCCGCCCGAACCGCGTCTGCTGACAGACCGTCGCTGTCTTGCACGCCGGTGACAACCAGGCTCTAACGCGAGAAGACCAAATCCGTCTTTCGCCTCGATGGCGTCTGTAGCAAAACCTCGTTATCGAGCCATCCTGCCATGGGCAGTCAACCCCTCGAAGCATACCGCGACGCAGAGGCTCGGTGCTGTTGGACAAGCGCCATATCGACAGGCGGCGGCTGGTGAACATCCGTCATCCCGGCCTTTCCCACAAGCCAAGCCGCCACCGTCTCGCGACGTGAAGGCGCACCCGGCAGCGATTCCAATCAACGAGGGAAACAGATGTCCTGATTCCGGTTACCTGGGAGCAGCCATGCGAAAGCCACCTTCATCCGGCCCCCAAGCCAAGGTCTTTTACCGTCCGATCGAGGCGGCCATCCAGTGGGCGGGGCTGTCGCGCTTCGAGCGCCGCATCCTCGGTGTCGCCAAGGGGATGAACCGCTTGCCTGAGCACCCCGAACTGGCACGCTGGCCACAGCTTCGTCTCAACGCGGAACGGATCTATGACGCACTGGTGCACTTCGACCTCCCCTACGGCAAGGACGGCATCACGAGCAACGACCCCGCCTTGCTTGATGACCCCGGCCTCACGATCCGCCATGTCGACCTGAAGGCCTGGATGATCCGTTTCTATCCCGACCAGCGACCGGCCTTTTTGTTCGATGCCTTCGAGCGCCACCTGCATCCGGCCGTCAGTGTCGATGCCGTGCAGGCACTGATCATGGATCGCGAGGCGTTGAAGCTCCAGCTTGCCGACAGGGTGCAGGCCTGGGATGCGCTCTATGCCCAGTTCCAGACGCTCAGCCAGGAGCACCAGGCACGCGCGGAACGCGAGAAGCGCTCCGGGATGCCGGGCGCCCGCAGTGAGTCCACCTACCTGAACATCGTTGGCGGCCTTCTGACCCTGCTGTTGGGCAAGTCGCCCAATGGCGTTCCCTATTCGTCCTTCGAGACGCTGGAATCGGTCATCAGTGCGCTGGTTGCCCACTACGGCGACAAGTCCGGAATCAGCGAGCGAACGCTGTGGGCGAAGTTTTCGGCAGCCAAGCGTCATCTCGCCACCCAGGACCGCTGACTGCAAGTGCAGATGGCGAGCCTGCACTTGCGGTGACTGCGCGAGAACAGCGCTATTGAATACGGGGCACGTCCATCACCGCCGCTACACAGCGCCAAGGAGTGCCCCTCGTGACTGCCCAGACCATCGCCACCGCGACGCCGAACGAACACCGCATCCTGCGCCGCGCGGAAGTCGAGGCCAAGACCGGCTTCAAGCGCGCCCACATCTACAACCTGATCAAGGAGGGCAAGTTTCCCAAGCCCCTGCGCCTCGGGGTACGCGCCATCGGCTGGGATTCGGTGGAGATCGATCAGTGGATCACCGATCGACTCAGGGAGCGGGCGTGAGCCCGCGCTCCGTCGGAATCCCTTCCACGAGGAGTCGCGCCATGCAGGTGGTATCCATCATTTCGACCAAGGGGGGCGTCGGCAAGACGACCACCGCGGCGAACCTGGGCGGTTTCATCGCCGATGCGGGACTGCGCGTGCTGCTGCTGGACCTGGACGTACAACCCACCTTGTCGAGCTACTTCACGCTCGGCACGCATGCGCCTGCCGGCATCTACGAGATGCTGGCCTTCAACGAGCAGCGTATCGAGCAATTGGCTTCGCAGACCGCTGTGGCGGGTCTCGACCTGGTGGTCTCGAACGACCACCGCGGCGAACTGAACACACTGCTGCTGCACGCACCCGACGGCCGGCTGCGCCTGCGTCACCTGCTCCCCGCGCTGGCGCCGCACTACGACCTGCTGCTGATCGATACCCAGGGAGCGCGCAGTGTGCTGCTGGAGATGGCGGTACTGGCCTCCAGCCTGGCGCTGTCGCCGGTGACACCGGAAATCCTGGCGGCGCGTGAGCTGAGGCGCGGCACGCTGCAACTGATCGAGGACATCGCTCCGTATCGGCACCTCGGCATCGAGCCGCCACCGCTGCGCTTGCTCATCAACCGTGTGCATCCGGTTTCGTCGAACGCCCGACTGATCCAGCAGGCCCTGCGCCAGGTGTTCCAGGCGCACGCTGGCATACAGGTCCTGAACACCGACGTCCCGGCCATCGAAGCCTACCCACGTGCCGCAACACGGGGGCTGCCAGTGCATCGCGTCGAGTACCGGCAACCAGTGGGCCGTACTGCGCCTGCGGCGTTGGAGACGATGCGTGCGCTGGCTGGCGAGCTGTTCCCGGCATGGCGGGAGCGCTTCGCGTGCGTTACCGGCAGAGGCCGCGCAGGGGGAGCCAGTCATGGCGAACGCGCATGAACTGGCCCGCGGCCATGCGCGGCTGCGCGCGCTGATCGAGTTCGCGCTGGGCGAAGGTTGGCACGTGAAACGCACGCGCGGCGGGCACCTGATGTTCACCAAGCCCGGCTGCGCCGCGATCTACACCAGTTCGACCGCGAGCGATCACCGCGCCAGCCGCAACGCTCGCGCGCAGCTTCGCCGCGCCGATCGACAGGCACCGGTGGCATCTCGGGAGAGCAGCGATGGCTGAGTCGACGCCGCAGGACATGGCCGCCAAGCTGCTGGCCACCGGCTTCGAACGCAGCGGTCCTTCGGCCGCTGCCCTGACCGACCCCATCGCCGATACGCCGATGGTGGTGACGCTGGACGAGTTGCGTCCCTATGAACATGACCCACGCGTGACGCGCAACCCGGCCTACGAGGAAATCAAGGCCTCGATCCGCGAGCGCGGGCTGGACGCACCGCCCGCGATCACCCGCCGGCCGGGCGAGGCGCACTACATCATCAGGAACGGTGGCAATACGCGGCTCGCCATCCTGCGCGAACTGTGGAGCAAAACCAAGGAAGACCGCTTCTTCCGGATCGCGTGCCTGTTCCGCCCGTGGCCGGCGCGCGGCGAAATCGTGGCGTTAACCGGGCACCTGGCCGAGAACGAACTGCGCGGTGGGCTGACCTTCATCGAGCGCGCCCTGGGCATCGAGAAGGCGCGCGAGTTCTACGAGCAAGAAAGCGGCCAGGCGCTGTCACAGAGCGAACTCGCACGGCGGCTGACGGCCGACGGCTATCCGGTGCCGCAGTCACACATCAGCCGCATGAACGATGCGGTGCGCTACCTGCTGCCGGCGATACCGAACCTGCTCTACGGCGGCCTGGGACGACATCAGGTGGAACGGATCGCGGTACTGCGCAAGGCGTGCGAGCGCACCTGGGAGCGGCGTACGCTGGGCCGCACGGTGGCCGTGGACTTCGCCACGCTGTTTCAGGATGTGCTGACGCAGTTCGACACGCAGCCGGATGACTTCTCGCCGCAGCGGGTGCAGGACGAACTGGTGGGCCAGATGGCCGAACTGCTGGAGACGGACTACGACACGCTGGCGCTGGAGATCGACGACAGCGAAAACCGCCAGCGTGCGCTGACCAGCGAACCGGCGGCGCTAACGCCTCCGGCAGCGCCTATCGTGCCTGCTGCTACTTCCGCACCGGTCTCCGCGCCTCAGCAGCCACCCGGGTCGTCCGTACCGCGCGACACCACGCCGGTCGCGCCTTCGGCGCCAGCAGCGACATCGCCTGCATCGTCCGAAGCGCTGGAGGACCAGCACGGACCACACGACGATCGCCTGCAAGGGCACATCGTGACACCGGCACCGACCACCGAGCGCCTGCAGTCCATACAACGGATGGTCGCGGACCAGCTCGGCGACAAGTTGCCCGACTTCGAGGCCGATGCGCTGCGTGCGATCCCCGTGCAGGTCGGCGGGCTCTATCCCATCTCGGACGTCTGGTACATCGAGCCGAGCTTGGACGTGCCGGATCGCCTGCGCGTGCACATCGCGCAATTCGCGCGCGAGATCGCCGGGGACGCAGCGGTAGCCGACCACATCGAGGCCAGCGACGGCGGCATCGGCTTCGTCTGCGTGGCGCCGGCCGTGGGCCAGGCGAAGGCGCTGCCGGTGTTCGCGCGGGCGGTGCTGACCCTGCTGGATGTGCTGAGTTCGGCGCCACCCGCCACGAACGGCTCGGACCGCGCGCGGCTGGCCGACGAGTTGGCGGCGCTGCTGCATGGCCACGGCGGCTCGGCCACACGCCTGAGCGATGCTGCGCTGGTGAAGCTGTTCCGTCTGCTGCGCCTGGCGCGCCGGCTGCTGGATCTGGAAGCCGGTGACCCGGGCCACGAGTCCTGAGCGCGCAGGAGGCTCCCGTATGTCGGCACCGCACCCGCTCAACCAGGCCGTGATCGCCCAGGCCCTGCATGACCTGCGCAACGGCCAGTTGCGCCGCTGCAAGGCCATGGGCTTCGGCGAGGAGGAGCTGGATGCGCTGAAACACCCCGAACTCGTGAGCATGCTGGTGAATGCCACGGTGTCGTGGTGTTCGGTGTCGGTGAACCGGGAAGTGTTGAAGCGGCTGCTGAGCCAGGTGCACGACGTGGAGCGGGAGATCGCTACGGTGGACCGCATGCTGCGCCTGGGGGCGAGCACGGAGATGGTCAGCAAGTTCTACGGCCTCACGCATCAGGAAGTGGCGCTGCGCCGCGACATCCTCGGGCTGCCCAAGCGCAAGGGCCGGCATCCGGTGCTCGACGAGGCGCAGGACGTGGCCTTGTGGGAGCGCTGGAAGGCCGGCGTCTCCGAGCGCCACATCGCCCTGACCGACGACATGGCGATGCTGGCGCTGACCATGGATCTGGCCGAGGCCATGACCCTGCCCATGTCGGTGATCTGGTCGGCGATACGGAACTGGATCGACCAGGGGCTGGTGTAGCCATGGCCACGTGCGGCGCACCACGGCGCGATGGCCCGGTTGCGCTGTCGTCGGTGTTCGACGAGGCGCTGCGACACCTTGAGCCGAAGGAACCGGCGCAGGAAACGGCGCCGGCCGCCGACGGTTTCCTCTACAGCGGCAACCGCCATGAGAGCGTGCCGCGCAGGCTGTTCCTCGACCGGCGCCTGACGCCGCTGGAGCGCAACGCCTGGCAGGTGTTCCGCCTGCAGCTCAACGACGACGGCGTGACCGCCTTTCCCACCTACGACCAGCTCCGCCCCTATCTGGCGTCCATGCCCTGTGCGGCGCAAGCCTCGCACGAGACCGTGGCGCGCGCCCTGACGCTGCTGCGGCTGACGCGCTGGCTGAGCCTGGTGCGACGACGGCGCGACCCGAAGACCGGCCGCATCCAGGGCAACCTCTACGTGCTGCACGACGAACCGCTGTCGCCCTTCGAGGCGATGCAGCTCGATGCCGACTACCTCGGCCTGGTCAGCCAGGCGCTGACCCATGCCGCCAAGGCGGTGCAGATCGTGGGCATGAACACGCTCAAGGAGATTGCCGAAGACCCGCTGCTCAGCGGCCGCACGCTGCCGACCCGCCTGCAGGTGCTGGCGCAGCGCATGGCGCGGCATGGCTGGACGACGCCAGGTTATCCACAGGAGGGTGCGGACCACGAATCCGAAGAAGGCCAGGAAGCCCTTCTTCGGAATGGCGTGCGCCCGTCTTCGGATTCCGAAGCAGGGTTGGAATCCGCGCCAGACGGCTCTCTTCGGATTCCGAAGGAGGACCGTACAGTACGTATGAATCGTATAAATAAAGAAGTACGTACAGTACCGCGCGTGAGGGCCTTGCAGAACCTGCGGCTGCCCGAGCGCTTCCTGCGCCTGAAGGACGAGCAGCAGGCCGGCGCGCTGGTGGCCTTGCAGCAGGTGGACGAGCCCCAGCGGCAGGCCGTGCTCGACGAGTGGGAGGCGCGCTGCCGCAACAGCGCAGTGCGCAACCCGGCGGGCTATCTCTTCGGCATCATCCAAAAGGCGATCCGCGGGGAGTTCAAGGCGTGGGCGGGCGACGGTGCCACAGTAGCGCCAGCAACCCGTCCACCGCCATCCGCACCACCGGCACCGGTCCCGGCATCCCCCGAGGTGGTGCGTGCCCACCTAGCACGACTGCGGGCGGCGCTGCGCGGCCCCTGACCGGGCGGGCTATCCCCAGGGGATAGCCGGGACAGGGAGCCTTCCGGCAGGCAGTCGGCCCGACCCTGGCTCTTGCGCAAGTCTCAATTGAGATACACAATACAGCCTGATGCACAAACAGGAGAGCCGAGATGGCCGCACAGACTTCGATGCTGCACATCCGTGTGGACGATAAGCTCAAGGCCGATGCCGCCGAGAAGCTCGCCGGGGTCGGCCTCACCGTTTCGGACGCCGTGCGCATCCTGCTGACCCGTGTGGTCAAGGAAGGCGCGCTGCCGGCTGGCCTCACGGCCGACCCGGAGGCCTACGATGCCTGGTTCCGGGCGAAGGTCCAGGAGGCGCTGGCCGACACACGGCCGCCGGTGCCGCACCAGCAGGTCATGGACGAGGCGCAGGCGCTGATCGACAGGAAGCGGCGTGCGCGTACTTGAGTGGCGGGAAGCCGCCCGCGCTGACCTGCTGGCGATTGTTGAATACATCTCGGACGACAACCCCGATGCCGCGCAGCGGTTGAAGGACGACATCGAGGCCAAGGCCGCGAAGCTGCCGGAGCGCCCGAAGCTCTACCGGCTTGGCCGCGTGGCCGGCACGCGGGAGATGGTCGTGCGTGCGAACTACGTGGTGGTCTACATGGAGGACACCCGCGCGGTGTCCATCCTGCGCGTGTTGCACGCCGCGCAGCAGTGGCCGCTGGCACAGGAGTGAAGGCGGTTTTTCCTTACTGGAGATTCACCATGAATGCCAAGGAGCCTGAAGCAGCCAAACTCAAGGCGCTGCAGGAAGCAGCTTGCATGGGCTGGGCCGACATCGCCGCCGGCCGCCATGCCGATGTTGCCGACGGCCAACTCGAAGGTTTCATTGCACAGTTGGGACAGCAGGCGGCGCTTGCCGTCGCTACCCGCCGCGAGGCTATCCCCAGGGGATAGCTGGGACAGCCAGCCTTCCCGCCACCGACAAACCGGGCGCACGCCGATTGCGGTTTGTTGACTGACGGCCTTCCGGGCGGTGCCGATGCTGGCGACTCGTTCCGTTAATGCGAGTCGTCACCCATGGCCAATGAACCCCTGCAACTGAATCTCGGATCGCTGCGCAGCGCGATGTCGCTGACGCTGCACACGCACCACGCTTCGCGCATCTGGCATGGCCGCGCGCCGACCGAGGGGCGCGCCGGCATCATCGGTCTCAACGGCTTCATCGGCGCCATGAACAAAATGAAGCGCGGCGCCGAGCAGGACGACCCCTACTCGGACTGGTGGATGCTGCGGATCGAGGACAAGCTCGCCGACACCAAGACCCGTCTGCAGACCCTGCGCGACCAGGTGGATCAGGCCTTGGCCGACGTGCCAGCGGCGCTGTCGCTGGGCGAGAACATGAACGTGCAGCCGGTGAAGCTGCCGCTGTTCGTGAACGCCCAGCTCGGCTTCATGGCGGTGTATCTGCTGGCCGACTACGACGACCTGGCACGCAAACTCATCCTGGCGCACCACACGGCGCTGATCGACCGCAGCACCTTGGAGCGCTGGCTCAATGATGGTGCGCACGCGCTGCGCAGCCTGTTCTCGCTGGCCCAGCAGTACCGCTACTCGGGCACGACGCGCGACGACTTCGCGGCGAAGAACGCGGCGGCGCGAGCGGCGCTGGAGAAGTTCGGCGAGTTGCCGCAGGACGTGCTGGAAGGCACGCGCCGCTCGCGCTTCGCGCCACCCATCGCGCGGCGGTCGAACAAGCCCGGCACGCCGCCTGCTGCGCCTGCCATCGTGCCCGATGCGCAGGCTCCCACGGGTGGCGCAGCCGATGGTGCCGCGGGCGATGAGGGTGCTGGCGCATGACAGCATCGATCCCCATCAGCCGCTCCACGCGCTTCGTGGCGCTGGAACAGGCGGACTTCCAGCGGCTGGAACACGCAGGCTACCTAAAAGGCCTTTTACAGCCTTTTAAGGGTAAGGGGAGTCTGGAGACCTGGGCCAGCCAGTGCGCAGCGCTGCGCGACGACGTGATTGGCCTGGCGCAGCGGCGCGTGCTGCCCCAGGCGCGCGCCTACCCCTTCAGCCTGCTCCACGTGCAACTGGCCCAGCAGGCCACTGGCGCAGGGACGACCTTCCTGCGCTGGCGCAACCTCGACCGTTCCTCCATGGGCGTGGCGTTGTGGGAGGCCCTGCTGGCCAACCCCGCGACGCCGGCCGCGCTGATCGACGAGCTGTACGCGATCGAACTGCAGCGCATCGTGCTGAACATGCAGATCAGCCTGACCCACAGCATCGCTCGCCAAGCCCTGGAATGCGCCAGCAAGGCCGCCCAGGCCGAAGCGGCTTACCTGCGGCGTGTTCATGGGCACGCCGCGTCCATCCGCACCACCAGCCCCAAGGAGTCACCATGAGCACGCACTTTGTTGGCGAGGGCAACATCGGCTCTGCGCCGGACTGCCGCGAATTCCCGAACGGCAACGACGAGCCGCGCCGGCTGCTGCGCCTGAACGTCTATTTCGACAACCCGATCCCGAAGAAGGACGGCGAGTACGAAGATCGCGGCGGCTTCTGGGCGCCGGTGGAGCTGTGGCACCGCGACGCCGAGCACTGGAAGACGCTGTACCAGAAAGGTATGCGGGTGCTGGTCGAGGGCCGCACCGTGCGCGACGAATGGGAGGACGCCGACGAGAACGAACGGGTGACCTTCAAGGTCGAGGCGCGGCGCGTGGGCATCCTGCCGTACCGCATCGAGTCGGTGGCGCTCAGCGCCAAGCTCGCCGGCGGACAGTAATTCGCTCCATCGCCGTTCCCCCGAGGGCGGCTGTAGCAACCGTCATACGCCCGCGATGCACCAGCGAGCTATCCCCAGGGGATAGCTCCAAGGTCGTCCACAGAGTTCCAGCCGCCCTCCCGAAACGACGCTCTTGCTGTGCCAGCTCCTGCGGTCTATGCACACTGCTGCGGCAACGGGCCGCCTGCCGATCACAAAGCGGTGTCTGCATCAATCGGCTTCCTTGCTGCCGGCATCTCCTGGCCCCGCCAAGCTGACGCCCATCCGATGAACCGCACATTTCCAAGGAGGCTTCATGCGCGTGTTCCTGTGCGAGAAGCCGTCCCAGGGCAAGGACATCGCCCGTGTGCTGGGTGCCGTTCAACGCGGCAACGGCTGCTACAGCGGCGCGGGTGTCGTCGTGACCTGGTGCATCGGTCATCTGGTGGAGGCGGTTCCGCCCGAAGGCTACGGCGAGCAATACAAGCGCTGGGCCATCGAGCAACTGCCCATTCTTCCTGAGCGTTGGCGTGTCGAGCCCAAGGCGGCGACCGCAGCGCAATTCAAGGTCGTGCAGCAGCTCGTCGCCAAGGCGGGCGAGCTGGTGATTGCGACCGACGCCGACCGCGAGGGCGAGATGATCGCCCGCGAGATCATCGAGCTATGCGGCTACCGCGGGCCGATTCAGCGCCTGTGGCTGTCGGCGCTCAACGATGCGTCGATCCGCAAGGCGCTGGGCGCGCTCAAACCGTCCGCCGAGACGCTGCCACTGTATTTCTCCGCACTCGCCCGATCGCGCGCCGACTGGCTGATCGGGATGAACCTGAGCCGCCTTTTCACGTTGCTCGGGCGCCAGGCCGGCTACACCGGCGTGCTGTCGGTCGGGCGGGTACAGACGCCGACGCTCAAGCTGGTGGTGGACCGTGATCGCGAGATCGCGCGCTTTGTCTCCGTGCCGTTCTGGGCCATCGAGGTGGCGCTGTCGCATGCGGGCCAGTCCTTCGTCGCAAGCTGGACGCCGCCACAGGGCAGCACCGACGACGCCGACCGCTGCTTGCAGCAGCCGGTGGCGCAGCAGGCAGCGGAATTCCTGCGCGCGGCCGGCACCGCCCAGGTGCTGTCGGTGGAGACCGAGCGCGTGCGCGAAGGGCCGCCCCTGCCGTTCGACCTCGGCACCCTGCAGGAGGTGTGTTCCAAGCAATTGGGCCTCGACGTGCAGGAGACGCTGGACATCGCCCAGGCGCTGTACGAGACGCACAAGGCAACGACCTATCCGCGCTCGGATTCGGGCTATCTGCCCGAGAGCATGCTGGCCGAGGTGCCGGCCGTGCTCGACAGCCTGGTCAAGACCGATCCCAGCCTGCGGCCGCTGATCGACCGCCTGGACCGCCAGCAGCGTTCGCGGGTCTGGAACGACGGCAAGGTCACAGCTCACCACGGCATCATTCCGACGCTGGAACCGGCCAACCTCTCGGCGATGAGCGACAAGGAGCTGGCCGTCTATCGGCTGATCCGCGCCCATTACCTCGCGCAGTTCCTCCCACACCATGAGTTCGACCGGACGGTGGCGCAGTTCTCGTGCGGCAGTCAGTCGCTGGCGGCCGTGGGCAAGCAGATCGCCGTCATCGGCTGGCGTGAGGTGCTGGCGACGCCGGGGCCGGACGATGCCGATGGCGAGGATGCGCAGCGCAGCCAGGTGCTGCCCGCCCTGCATGCGGGCCTGTCCTGCCCGGTCGGAAAGGTGGATCTCAAGGCGCTGAAGACGCTGCCGCCCAAACCCTACACGCAGGGCGAGCTGATCAAGGCCATGAAGACCGTCGCCAAGCTCGTGACCGACCCGCGCCTGAAACAGAAGCTGCGAGATACCACCGGCATCGGCACCGAGGCGACACGCGCCAACATCATCAACGGTCTGATCGGTCGCGGCTACCTGGTCAAGAAAGGCCGCGCCGTCCGCGCTTCCGACGCGGCATTCACGCTCATCGACGCGGTGCCCTCAGCCATCGCCGACCCCGGCACCACGGCGGTGTGGGAGCAGGCGCTCGACATGATCGAGGCCGGCCAGATGACGCTGGACACCTTCATCGAGAAGCAGTCCGTGTGGGTCGGCCAGCTCGTGCAGCAGTACCGCGGCGCAACGCTCTCGCTCAAGCTGCCGCCGGCGCCGGCCTGCCCGCAGTGCGCCGCACCGATGCAGCAGCGCACGGGCAAGAGCGGCGCGTTCTGGTCCTGCTCGCGCTACCCGGACTGCAAGGGCACGTTGCCGATCGAGTCCCCGACGGGCCGGCGCAGCGCACCGCGCAAGCGGCGCGCTGCCTCCAAGGCGTCCTGATCCTCGCTTCCCCCTGCCGCGCCGGCCACTTCACTGGCGGCGAGGCAAACGTCCCGCACCGCGCGGGACTCCAAAGCGCGCGTCTCCTTCTGCAACGGTGTGCGCGCCCCGTCTGCCCGCCATCGGGTGACGGGGCGAGAAGGTCATTGCTCCACGAATCGCGCCCGCCGCCATTCCCTTGATCGGTGTGCCTTGCCTCGGCCACGAGGGGCTTCCTGACGCCTTGCCGCCGCGCGAGCCGTGAGGAGGCCCCTTGGGCCCAGGGTATTCCGTGCCGGTGCCCGCCGGCGGAACAATGGGCTCCCTTTGTGCGCGTATGCGTGCCAAAGGTTTCCGGCCCCAGCCACGAAACGGGCCGGGTGCGATTGCTGATGCAGCGAACGGCTTTGACGACGGCCCGCGCTGACGCAGCCCACAGGTGGTTTTCCTTCCTCTCCAGCCGAAGGCCCGCGTGGCCTTCGGCGATTAGTCATTTCACTGATGCACCTCTGTGTCCCGGGATGTCCTTGCGAGGGCACATCACAGTGACATTCGACGTCCAAGCAGCACGGCGCTCGAAGGACAAAGGCTTGCGGCCTGCCGTGTGGCAAGGATGGCCGCCGGTGCGGCGCTGCGCTCGATTGGCTTGAAGCCCGCGCGCTCGAAGAACGGCGCAGCCGTCGTGGTCAGCAACCAGGCGTCGCGCCCGCCCTCGTCGAAGGCACGGCGCAGCAGCAGTGCGAACATTCCGCCGCCGATGCCGCGATGGCGTGCGTGTGGCAGCACCACCAGGGAGCGCACGAGCACGTCTCGGCCCAGGCGCTCGAAGCCGCCGTAGCCCACGCGCTCGCCGGACACCGTGGCATAGGCGAAGAAGCTGCGCCCTGGTTCGGCCAGGTCGTCCGTGGGAAGCACGGCCTCTTGCAAAGCCAGGGCGAGGTCCGGGTCGCTGCCGGCGATCGGCGTATCCACCAGCAGCGGCGTGCCATCCTCCTTGCGGTTCTCGCCCGCCGGTCGTTGCGGCAGCAGGTCGATCACCATGTCCGAGGGGCGGCACAGGCGCACGCCCGAGCGCGACACCACGATGGGCCGATTGATGAGGATCGGGTACGCCAGCATCTGATCGATCAACTGGTCGTCGCTCCAATGCGCGGCATCCAGGCCCAGTTCCTTGTAGGGCGTGCCCTTGATGCGCAACACATCCCGCACGCCCATGCCCATCCGCGCGATCAGCGCCTTCAAGGTCTCGCGGTCGGGCGGCGTCTTCAGGTACTCGATGACCGTGGGCTCGATGCCGCTGGCGCGGATCAGCGCCAGCGTGTTGCGCGACGTGCCGCAGTCCGGGTTGTGGTAGATCGTGACGGTACTCATGCCGGATGCCTCGCTGCGTTGCGCGGGGCCTGTTCGTACCAGGCGCGGGAACGGTTGACCACGCGCACCACCAGCAGCATCACCGGCACTTCGATCAGCACGCCGACCACGGTGGCGAGGGCCGCGCCGGAATGGAAGCCGAACAGGCTGATGGCCGCTGCCACTGCCAGCTCGAAAAAGTTGCTGGCACCGATCAACGCCGAGGGACACGCGATGTTGTGCTTCTCGCCGACCCTGCGGTTGAGCCAGTAGGCGAGGCCGGAATTGAAGAACACCTGGATCAGAATGGGCACGGCGAGCATGGCGATCACCAGCGGCTGTCGCAGGATGGCCTGGCCCTGGAAGGCGAATAGCAACACCAGCGTCAGCAGCAGCGCTGCGATTGAGAGCGGGCCGAGGCGCTCCAGCGCGCGGTCGAACGCGGCCTGTCCACGACGCAGCAGCGAGCGGCGCCACACCTGCGCGAGGACGACGGGGATGATGATGTAGAGCACCACTGAGGTCAGCAGCGTGTCCCACGGCACGGTGATCGCCGACAGGCCCAGCAGCAGCCCGACGATGGGCGCGAAGGCGAACACCATGATGGTGTCGTTCAGCGCCACCTGCGACAGAGTGAATACCGGGTCGCCGCCGGTCAGTCGGCTCCACACGAACACCATCGCTGTGCACGGTGCGGCGGCCAGCAGGATCAGGCCGGCGACGTAGCTGTCGAGCTGGTCGGCCGGCAGCCAGTCGGCGAAGACGTGGCGGATGAACAGCCAGGCCAGCAGTGCCATCGAGAACGGCTTGACCGCCCAGTTGACGAACAGCGTCACGCCGATGCCACGCCAGTGCTGGCGAACCTGGCCGAGCGCGCCGAAATCCACCTTGAGCAGCATCGGGATCACCATGACCCATATGAGCAGGCCGACCGGCAGGTTGACCTGGGCCACTTCCATGCGGCCGACGGCCTGGAACGCGCCAGGCGCGAGCTGGCCCAGGGCGATGCCGGCGACGATGCACAGCAGCACCCACACCGTCAGGTAGCGCTCGAAGATGCTCATCGAGAACGATGGCGTGGCGGCGACGGCTTCTGTCTGTACGGTCATCGTGCTACCTCACTGCTTGCCGATGACGCGCAGCTCATGCTGCAGCGACATGGCATCGAGCCGTTGGAGCGGCAGCGACAGGAACAGCTCGATGCGACGCTTGAGCGTCAACGCGGCGTCCATGAACGCCTTGCGCTGCTGTTCCTCGCTGCCTTCGACGGCGGCCGGATCGGGCACGCCCCAATGGGCCGACACCGGCTTGCCCGGCCATACGGGACACACCTCGCCAGCGGCGTTGTCGCAGACGGTGAAGATGAAATCGAACACCGGCGCACCGGGCGCCACGAATTCGTCCCAGCTCTTGCTGCGGTAGCCGGTCGTTGGCAGGCGCAGGCGCTCCAGCGTGGCGAGCGCCAGCGGGTGGACTTCGCCCTTGGGGTGGCTCCCCGCCGAGTAGGCGCGAAACCGTCCCAGGCCCAGTTCGTTGAGGATGCCTTCGGCCAGGATGGAACGCGCCGAATTTCCGGTGCAGATGAACAGCGCGTTGTAGGTGGTTTCAGTCGTCATCGATGCCTCGCGTCAGCAGCAAGAAGCAGCCCGTTTCGCGGCGGCGCGACTGTCACTCGGCGCGCAGCAAGCTGGAGCTGTGCTCGGCGCGGGCTGCGGCGCTTCGTTGAACACGGGGATGTTGCCCAGCGTGTGGAAATGCTCCCAGGCCACGCCCTGCGGGTCGGTGACCCAGTGCTTCTCACTGCGTGCATAGCAGCAGGTCGTGGTGCCTTCGTCGAGCAGCGCCATGTCGGCAGCCTGCGCGCGGGCCTTCAGGGCGGTGAGTTCGTCGGCGTCATCGGTCTGGATGCCCAGGTGGTCGATGCCCGGCTTGCTGCCGCGCGTGGAGATGGCGAAGTTGACCGGCGGGTCTTCGAGCATCCACTTCGCGTAGTCGGCCTCGATGCGAGCCGGCTGCGCGGCGAACAGTTGGGAATAGAAGCCGATGCTGCGATTCAGGTCATCGACGTGCAGGTGGACGTGGAAGCGTTTCATGGAGGTTCCTTTCAGCAGGAGGCGCAGGCACGGGTGGATTCATTGGCCTCGCACACGCCACCTTGGCAGCAGTGCTCGGTCAGGTAGCCGAGCAGCCCGTTCATGTGGGCGAAGTCGGCGCGGTAGATCAGGTTGCGGCCCTGTTGCTCGATGGTGACGAGGCCGGCATGGGCCAGCTCCTTCAGATGGAAGGACAGGGTGTTGCGGGCCACGTCGAGCTGGTCGGCCAGGACGCTGGGCGTGAGCCCTTCGGGGCCGGCGACGACCAGGGCGCGGAACACGCGAAGGCGCTGGGTGTGGGCCAGGGCGCCCAGGGCGGAAACGGCTTGGGTCTCGTTCATAGTTCAATAATACAACATCTATTGAATAATTGTGCAAGCACATCGCAATAGAGGACCGGGCGCGCCCGACCCCAATCGGGGACGCCACTGCGCCCGATTGCTGCGTGACGCGGCTATCTGATAGTCCGAAGCTCACCCTCATGCGTTGCTGACCGTCGTCAGCGGCATGCCCTGGCAGTCTCGGTCTTCAAGACTGCAACGCGGTTCGCCGCGTTGACCGATCCAGTCCGCTTCGCATCGCTCACCGCGGACGCTCGCCGGCCAGGCGACGATGCACTTTTCTCAACCACCCGAGGGGAACCCATCCCCTGCGGGATGCGTGCTCCCCGACCCACCAAGGAGCACGGCATGTCTGTACCTTCCGCATCTTCCTCTGCAACCGCAGTGCGCAGTGGTGCGCTGGCGCTGGCCTGGACCGGCAAGTGTTTGCCGCTACAGGTGCTGCGCAGCGCGGCCGGCCACTACATCGGCACGCAAGACGACGAAGGCCCGGTATCGCGGGAGTCCGTCGAGTATTTCCCGAACCACCTCGCAGCACAGCGCGCCCTGGATACCCATGCCTGGACACAGCGCGCTCACCCCTGATTCCCACCCTTCAAGGAGTTCTCTCATGAATCTGTCTTTGCCCGAAGACGTGCTCGATCAGATGGCGCTGGAACAGGCGCACTTCGACGCTGCACCGCAGGCCTTCTTCGAGGCCTGGAAGCGCGGCGCGCAGATCGCCGGCCACGAGTGGTTCGGCGACGGCACACGCGAAGGTCTGCAGCGTGCCACCACCAAGTGGGACCTGCGGCCCAACATGCTGATGCTCAACGACGCCCTGGGCGTGCTGAGCAGCGGTCAACGCATGTTCCTGTCCGCGATGGTGAGCTTCTACAACTCCCGCGAGGGCGGCGCGATGCTCAAGCGTTGCGGCTTCGAGGGGCTGTCCGACTTCGGCGGCCTCGATCTGGAACGGCGCCAGGTCATCGCTGACCTCACGCTGCACTACAACGGCTGGTGAGCCGCGCCTGGCAACCCGCCGTCCTTTCATCCCACCCCACGAGGGACATGCGTCCCCGTTCGGGGCCATGTCCCTCCTTCCTTTCGCAGGAGCGGCCATGTCCCGAATCAGCATCTTCCACTGACCTGCACCGCCCGCCACCAGGGCGGCCCGACGCCGCGGCCGGCTGACCGGCTGCCACTTCACTCACTCGCTGGGGTTCAATCCCCGGCAGGGGATTGCCTCGGCCACCCTCTGCTGGAGAAATCCCATGTCCCATTCCAACAATCCCTTCGTCCGTGGCTACGATGGCCTGTCCGTGCAACGGCTGCTGGCGATTTCCTACGACGACGACTGCCCGCTGAGTTACCTGCCGCTGCACGTCTCGCAGTCGCACTTGCCGGACAGTCAGGTCGAGCGCCATGCCTGCGTCTTCTGCGACGACTTCGCGCTGATCACGGAAGGCCAGAACGTGCCGCCCGAATTGGACGCGCAGTGTCCCAGCCACGGCATCGCCCGAAACCTCGTCTACGCCGTCATGGCCGAAGAAGCCGGCCAGCCGCTGCACGTCGGCGATACCTACTCCGAGGAAGCGGCGCGCGAGGTGGTGCGGCGCCTGCGCTTCGAGACCGGCTTCTACAGCCGTGCCTGGGAAATCAGTTCGGCGCACATCACCGAGGAGGCCGGCCGCTATCTGGCCAACCTGGCCGACATCGCCACGCCGAGCGGTTTTCTGTTCGTGGCCTTCCGCATTCCCTACAGCCCGGCGGTCGGCGTGAAGCTGATCGCCACCCCCTGGACGGATGCGAACCTGCAGCATGTCGAGGGCATCACCGCCGAAGAACTGCGGCAGGAGCACCGGGCCAAGGGCATGCCGGAGTCCCTCGTCGAGGTGCTCCACCTGGCCGCGCTCGCCGACGTGCGTCTGCTGATCTTCGATGCCGACGCTCCCGTGCTGGACGGGCTGACGCTCTACGACGACGAGTAACCCGCAACCCATTCGAGCCCCCATGTCGGGGCTCTTCTTTTTTCGCGGAACGCGGTGCCGGCGCATTGCCGATTCCCAACGGACGGCCGCAGCCATGTGCCGCACGCTGGCCGCATGTTCGCTGGCGTTGCCGGCAGCATGCCCAGGCAGTCGAGACCTTCGAGACTGTGGCGCGGTTCGCCGTGCTGGTTGCTTCGTTCTCCGGGCGCCCCCGCGTCCATCCACCTCACCCCCAAGGGATCGACCTCCCTTGAGGGAGGGAGTCCCTTGGTTGCCACAAGGAGTCTCCCCATGGATACCCAAGCCATCCGCGCACAGATGCCGACGCTCGTCGTCGGTCATGTGCCTTCCAACGTCCGTTCGTTCAAGTTCAACATCTTCGACGGCCAGCCCAAGGTTTCGACGCTGGGCTTTCACATCGACCCGAAGCCTTTCGAGGGCAAGGTCATCGCCACCACCGACGAGGCCATCATAGTCAAGACGGCACGGGCCGAGTTCGCGGTGCTTGATCGCACCCTCGTGACCGAAGTGCCCGACGAGGGCGCCAAGGTGCAGGTCGAACCCTATGTCAGACGCCGCTTCGACGGTCAGCGGGCGGACACGCCCGAGGTGCAGACCGAGTTCACCGCCGACGGCCAGCCCTACACGGTGAAGCGGTTCGTGCTCGGGTCTGCACCGGCGAAGCTGCCGATTCCCGAGCCGCGCTGCCCGGAGCTGCAGGAGTTGGTCGACCAACTTGAACAGTTGCCCGCTCCCGATGGTTTCCGGCGCATCACCCACATGCTGGTGGATGCCGGTGCGCGGGACATCACCTGGGTCGATCCGCTGCCCGCCGACATCATCCGCACGCCACCGGCCATCGGCTTCACCGTCGACACGATGAAGTTCCAGGGTCGCGTCACCGTGCTGTATGAGCGTGGCCTCGACCTCTACGCGGTGGAGCTGCGCCGCGACGGCGAGCTGGTCGAACGGGTCGATGAGGTGTTCTTCGACACCCTCGGCGAGACGCTGGAACGGCTGATCGACGACGGGAGCTGGAGGCGCATCCGCGTGCAGTGCCTGTCGAGTCGCAAGGCTGTCCGGCACTGACCTCTCAGCAGCTTCCCGCCCTCGCGGCGGGAAGCTTCTTTTCCTGCCCCCTGGAGATCACACCCATGACTGTTCGATTCAAAGGCACGGAGCTGCGGCCCGTGCTCGCCGAAGCGGTGGCGAATCAATGCCGCGTCATCCTGGTCAAGGATCAGGGCGTGTACTTCCTGGCCGAGCGCGGCGAGCGCCGACCCGATGGTCGCCAGAAGACCATCGCCTATGCCGCCAGCTGCAACCCGGATGTCGATGGCTTCGACGACTGGTGGGAACTGGCGCGTGCCGAATTCGGCGGCGATGACTTTGGCGAGTTCTTCGATCCGCAGGAGGGCGTGTTTGCGCGCATCCTGCGCAGCGAGGACGACCTCGACGTGTCCGCTACCACGACACACCTGTCGCTGCAGGCGGTTCCTCCCACGCCCAGCGGTAACTGACCGCCCATCCCTGGCCCCCGCTCCGGGAGCCTCTTTCTTCCCGGCAATGTGGACAGCCGCGAGTGCCGATTGCCGCTCGCCTGCGCGCCATCCCGGCGCCACGCTTCCGGCCATGTTCCGCTGACGTCCGTCAGCGACATGCCCAGGCAGCCACGATCTTCAAGGCTGCGACGCGGTTCCGACCGCGTTGATCACCCCAGTTCGCACCGGCATCCATGCGCGAACGGCCATCGGTTCTCGATGGCGATGCCACCAAGCTGTTCCATCAACCCACGCGGGGGTTCCACACCTTCCCCGCCTTGGGTCGGGTGTGTCTCCGCCTCATTGTTCCCAGGAGATTCACCATGACCACTTCCAACGAAAAATCCTACTTCGATCTGCACATCACCGGCCTCGGGTACCTCAATCGCATCCGCGAAGTGAAACCCAGGAAAGGCGATGCGTTCCTGGCCTGCGACATCGCAGCCCTGAACGGTCCCAGCGATGACGTCTCGTATGTGCGTTTCGACACGCGCGTATCGGGATCGGAAGCGCAGCACCTGGTGCGCCGCTGCATTCAGGCGGTCGACGCCGAGAAGAAGGTGATGATCGGCTTCCGCCTGGGCGACCTGTGGACCGACACCTTCACCTACTCCAAGGGCAAGCGTGCCGGCGAGCAGGGGGTCAGCCTCAAGGCCCGCCTGCTGTTCGTCAGTTGGATCAAGGTCGACGGCAAGCTCGTCTACAAGGCCGAACCCAAGCCGACCGAGACCGACGAGCGCGAGCCGGAAGTCCCTGTGACGTCCGACGCGCCCGCCGCGCAGCAGGCCTCGGCACCGGAGCCTTCCGAGCCCGACGCCGATGCTGCCGGCGACGCTGCCGATGCCCCCGCATTGGCCGTTGTCGAGTCGTTCTGAGCCGCAAGGCCCCATCTCCGGGGCCTTGTCTTCTCTTCGTCAGCAGGAGACCTTCATGATCACCATCCCCGGCCAACTGGCCATCAAGACCATCCACGGCAGGAACGGCGACTTCAACGTCGGCCGCCTGGCGACCTCGATCGGCGAGTTCGTCGTGAAGAACGCCGAACTCGATCAGTACCGCGAGGGCAAGTACGACGGTGATTTCGCCATCGTCGAGATTCGCCCCTCGACGTACAACGCCAACGGCCGCATGGTCATCGAGATCCGCGCCCATCTGGGCGGGATGACGCTGTCCAACATCGACGCCCTGAGCCGCGACGAGGCCCGCCGGCTGAGTCCGCAGGAAGTCGATCCGATCGACGAGGAGGCGCAGGCGCCCGCGCCGGCATTGCCCCCGGCCAAGCCGAAGGCGAAGCCGCGCAGTCCGCGCGATCCCCTGGTCGATACCACGCCGTTCGGCAGCGAACCGGCTCCCGTGTCCGCTGCGGCCTCGGCCGAGGCAGACGACGCGGCGCTGTTCGGTGCCTTGTGGCCCCTGGGCGAGACCGTGAAGCTCGATGCGACCGTGGATCGTCGTGTGCTGCGTCAGCAGCGCGACCGTCTCGACAAGCTCGGCTACGAGTTCGCTCCGTTGTCCCAGGACTGGCACCTCAAGACTGCCTGATCCATCCGCCGCCTTGCGCGGCATTCCGCCACCCGCCGGGGTTCTCCCCCGACGGGGAGGGCTCCGGCCTTTTCTTCAAGGAGACCCTCATGGGCTGGACCTTCGTTCGTCAGACGCGAGATCAGTTGATCCGCGAGTTGCTCGCTCCGCAAGCGTCCGAACGCGCTTGCTGCGAAGTCATCGACCACACGCTGGATGGCGACGTTCTGTGGACCGTGGTTCGCGTCACTGCCAGGCAGGCGGGCGTCATGGGCCTCGCGGCCGGTGAATCCGTCTGCTACATCGGCTGCCACCTGCTGGAAAGCTCGGGCGGCGATTGGGGCTACAAGTCCCTCGATGAGTCCGTGCATCCGTACTACTACTCGTGCCCGCTGCGCTATCTCGACATGGCGCCGGTGCAAAGCGCCGAGTGGCGCGAGCAGGTTCACCGCTTCCACGCGGGGCGCGCTGTCTAGCGGCACGCATCTTCCTTCACCCAACCGGGGCGAGCACGGCCCCGCGGGCTGTGGTTGCTCCTTCTTTTCCAAGAGGACATCACCATGCCTGCACCTTCTTCCGCGAAACCGCTGTACCGCATCGACGAATGCCCCGACCTCATGGCCGACGCTTGCGTCGGTGACGAGCAGGGCAATCTCGTCTTTCTCTCGATCTGGGCGCGCGACACCGCCGTTCAGGAGTTCCTCGCCCGCCTGACCCTCGGCCGGGATGAACAGGGGCTGGACCAGTTCCACGTCATCACCGAGCAGGGCGCATCCATCCCGGTCTTCGTCGGCAACGTCGAGAACCTGGAAAAGCGCATCACCCGTGCCTATCGGCGAACGCTGTTCGGTTCGCTGACGAATGTGTGGCTGTTCGATCGTCGCTGCGTGAAGCCAGACAAGGCCAACGCCAGCGCGCTGGCGCTTCTGCCCAGGGATTCCGCTCACCGGCTCGACCGGCTGTGGACGCTGGTGCAGGACACCTGCCCGCTGCCACTGCTCGACCACTGGCGCGACACCGTGCTGGCGCTGTTGCAGACACGGCGGATGCTGACCGGTCTTCCCTTGGCCCTCGGGCCGCTGGAAGGCCATCGGCTGGCCCTCGATGTCCCGGCGCTGACGAAGGCATTGGGCGAGCTGATCCGCAACGGCACCCTCGGCGCCACGCAGTACGAACTGGCCGCGAACGCACCGCTTCGGCGTGTGGCGTGAGCCATCCCCACGGGCATGCGCGCCGTGCGTGCCCGCCTTCCCTCATCCATCACCAGGAGAAATCCATGGCACTCATGTTTCCGCGCCTGGCGCGCAATTTCATCCGTAACGGCTACTTCCCCACCGACGAGCCGACGCTGGAGCGGGCCTTGTCCGCACTGGCGCCGTCTCCCGGCGCCATGTCCATCCTCGATCCCTGCGCCGGCGAAGGCGTGGCGATCGCCGAAGCCGCCCACGCCCTCGGGCGCGAGCAGGTCCAGGCCTTCGCCGTCGAGTACGACGCCGAGCGTGCCCGCCACGCACGGCAACTGGTCGATCGCTGCATCCACGGCGACCTGATGGACACACTGATCTCGCGCCAGTCCTTCGGGCTGCTGTGGCTGAACCCGCCGTATGGCGACCTGAGCAAGGACGTGAACGGCAACATCGGCTATCAGGGCCAAGGCCGTGCACGGCTGGAAAAGCTGTTCTATCAGCGGGCGCTGCCGCTGCTGCAGTACGGCGGCGTGCTGATCTTCATCGTGCCGTCCTACGTGCTCGACGCCGAACTGGTCGGATGGCTGACGCGCCACTTCGCCGACCTGCGCATCTACCGTGCGGTGGAAACGCAGTTCAAGCAGGTGGTGATCTTCGGACGCAAGATTCGTCAACGCGACCAGGCGTCGGAGTCGGTCAAAGCCGTGCGCGGTCTGCTGCTGCAGATAGGACAAGGTGACGCCGAAGCCGAGGAACTGCCGCTCGAATGGCCGTTCCTGCCGTACACCGTCCCTGCCAGCCCGGCCGAGCCGGAGCACTTCTATCGCGTGACGATGGAGCCCGAGCAGTTCGCCGATGAAGTCGGCCGGCTGCAAGGACTCTGGCCGGCGCTCGATACCCACCTGGGCGCCGCGCAGCAATCGCTGCGTCCGCCCGCGCGGGCCTTGTCGCACTGGCATCTCGCCCTGGCCTTGGCCGCAGGCGCGATCTCCGGCGTGGTGACGTCCAAGAGCGGGCGCGTGCTCGTCGTCAAAGGTGATACCCACAAGGAGAAGACCCTCCAGACGGAGTACACCGAACACGACGACGGCTCCGTGGCCGAGACGCGCATCCTCACCGACAAGTTCGTGCCGGTCATTCGTGCATGGGACTTGACGCTGGGCTCGCCCACGTGGGGCGAAGTGCTGACCATCCGCTGATCGCTGTTCCCTGACGGTTCGCCGTCGCTTTCATCCACCCACCGGGGTCACGCTGCCCCCGATGGGGTGCCGTGGCCCCTTCTTCCAGAAGGAGAAATCACCATGGCACTCGCAATCCTCAACCTCGCGTCACAAGCACGCTTTTCGCCCGGGCAGGTGGTCATGACCGCCGGCGTCGACGAGTTGGTCCGACAGGGCCGGCTCGACCCCACGCCGTACCTGCGCCGCCATCTTCATGGCGATTGGGGCGACCTGGACGACAGCGATCGACGGCAGAACGACGCCGCGCTGAAGTCCGGCGAAGATCGTCTGTTCTCGTCCTACCAGGTCACGCGCGACCTGAAGCTCTGGATCATCACCGAATGGGATCGCAGCGTCACCACACTGCTGCTGCCCAGCGAATACTGATCCGCATCCAGCGGCACCTACACGTTTCTTTGCCGCGTCTTTCTTCCCACCCAGGGGCATGTCACCGCCCCGTGTGGGAGGTGCATGCCCCATTGCCTTGGAGCATCACCATGTCCCTTGATCTCGAAACCGTTCCCGAAACCGCTGTGCAGGGCGACCTGCCCGAAGCGGCCGCTTCACCCCTCACGCTCAGCCTGCAGGACTTCGTGTCCGAGTTCGGCGACGAGCTGCTCGACTCGCTCAACCGCGCCAATCCTCCGGTCTACACCGGCCAAGTGCGGGTGCATCGGCAACTGATCCTCGCCGCGCTGAAGCGCAAGCTGTTCCCGGCGCAAGCCGATGTGGCCCACGCCGTCACCGAGCTGTTGGTCGACCGCGGCGAACGCGCCGCGATCGTCAACGGCGAGATGGGCTGCGGCAAGACGACCGTCGGCATCGCCACGGCCGCCGTGCTCAACGCCGAAGGCTACCGTCGCACCCTGGTGCTCTCGCCACCCCACCTGGTCTACAAGTGGCGGCGCGAAATCCAGGAGACGGTGGCCGGTGCCAAGGTCTGGGTGCTCAATGGCCCGGACACGCTGGTCAAGCTGCTGAAACTGCGCGAGCAGTTGGGCGTGCCGGCCCAGTGCCAGGAGTTCTTCGTCCTGGGCCGCGTGCGGATGCGGATGGGGTTCCACTGGAAACCTGTCTTCGTTCGGCGGCACACGCCTCACGGCGACGTGGGGACCTGCCCGGATTGCGGGCATGTCATCACCGACCTCGACGGCGAGCCGATCAACCCGGTCGAACTCGAAGCCGAGGAGTCCCGCCGCAAGTGCTGCCACTGCCGTGCGCCCCTGTGGTCGTTGATCCGTCCGAGAGGCCTGTCCGCCAGCGACCAGTCCTCGACCGTGCTCAAGGCACTGAAGCGTATTCCAACCATCGGGGAAGTCACCGCGCAGAAGCTGATGCAAAAGTTCGGTGACGCCTTCCTCGCGTCGATGCTCGGGGACAACATCCACGAGTTCATCAACCTGATGGATGGCAACGGCGAGCTGGTCTTCTCGGATCGGCAAGCCCACCGCATGGAGCGCGCGATGGCCAACATGGAGTTCGGCTTCGGCGAGGGCGGCTACCAGCCGTCCGAGTTCATCAAGCGCTACCTGCCCCAGGGCACGTTCGACCTGCTCATCGCCGACGAGGCGCACGAGTACAAGAACGGCGGTTCCGCTCAGGGCCAGGCCATGGGCGTGCTGGCGGCCAAGTCGCGCAAGACCTTGCTGCTCACCGGAACGCTGATGGGCGGCTACGGCGACGACCTGTTCCACCTGCTGTTCCGAGCCCTGCCGGGGCGGATGATCGAAGACGGCTACCGTCCGACCAAGAGCGGCAGCATGACGTCGGCCGCGATGGCGTTCATGCGCGATCACGGCGTGCTCAAGGACATCTATTCCGAGAGCACGGGCACGGCGCACAAGACGGCCAAGGGCACCAAGGTATCGGTGCGCACGGTCAAGGCGCCGGGTTTCGGTCCCAAGGGCGTACTGCGGTGCGTCCTGCCGTTCACGGTATTCCTCAAGTTGAAGGACATCGGCGGCAATGTGTTGCCGCCTTACGACGAGGAGTTCCGCGAAGTCGCGATGGACACGGCGCAGGCCGCGGCCTACCGCGATCTGGCGGGTCGCCTGACCCAGGAGCTGAAGCAGGCCCTGGCGAAGCGCGACACGACGCTGCTCGGCGTGGTCCTCAACGTGCTGCTGGCCTGGCCGGACTGCTGCTTCCGGTCGGAAACGGTGGTGCATCCGCGCACGCGCAACACCTTGGCGTTCGTACCGGCTCAGTTCAACGAGCTGGAGGTGATGCCCAAGGAGCGCGAGCTGATCGAGATCTGCAAGCAAGAGAAGGCGGAAGGTCGCAAGACCCTGGTCTATTCGGTCTACACCGGCACGCGCGATACCACGTCGCGTTTGAAGGTGCTGCTGGAGCAGGAAGGCTTCAAGGTGGCGGTACTGCGCGCGAGCGTGGATGCCTCCCGCCGCGAGGACTGGATCGCCGAGCAGTTGGACCGTGGCATCGACGTGCTCATCACCAATCCCGAGCTGGTGAAAACCGGCCTGGACCTGCTGGAGTTCCCGACCATCGTGTTCCTCCAGTCGGGCTACAACGTGTATTCGTTGCAGCAGGCTGCCCGGCGCTCATGGCGCATCGGCCAGAAGCACCCGGTGCGCGTGATCTACCTGGGCTATGCCAACTCCTCGCAGATGACCTGCCTGGGGTTGATGGCCCGGAAGATCATGGTCTCGCAAAGCACGTCGGGAGACGTGCCGGAGTCCGGGCTCGATGTCCTGAATCAGGACGGAGACTCGGTGGAAGTCGCGCTGGCACGACAGTTGGTGTGCTGAACTTCACTGCTTCACTTCAACGGCTCCTCCGGGGGCCGTTCTTTTTTGGCCATCCTGACGGTGACATCGATCCGGGAAGTGGAAGACAGGGCCTCATCCACCGCCATGGGCCATGCGGGTCGCCTCGTAGGCCTGCATGTGTGCAAGGCTCACCCTCAGCAGCGGCGCATCCAGTCGAGCTTCATGCGCACGACGCAGCATGTCCCCAATGATGTGCTCATGCTCGGTGGGGCCACCACGTTGCAGATCGCGCAGCATCGATGCGGTGCCGGTGGACCCGCGCTCGGACAACGTCGTGAACATGCGGGCATAGGCGTCCTGCGATGGGATGTACCCTGAGGCGGCGGCGGTAGCCACGCATTCGCCAAGCATCTGGCGCACCAGCGCTTCGCCATCTTGCGCCTGCACGATTGCTCCAACGGGCGCGCGCATCAGCGTGGTCATGCCGGCATAGGTCGTGAGGAATACGAACTTCTCCCACATCTCCTGCAGGATGTCCTGGCTCAACACCGGTGCGAAACCGCCCCGCTCCATCAATCCATGCAGCGCCTGCGCCACGTCCTGCTGGCTGTGGGTGCGTGCGCCGAGGGCGAGGCGCTGCAGCGTGTTGAGATGCTGGATTTCACCGGCCGGGCCGAGCGCAACACCGATGTGGCACAGGCCGCCCAGAACGCGCTCGGCGCCGAAGCGCGCATCCAGATGATCCAGATGCCGCACCCCATTGAGCAGCGGAACGATGCATGTCGAGGGGCCTATGGCGGGCGCGATGGCGGCCATCGCGCCCTCAAGATCGTAGGCCTTGCAGGCCAGCAGCACGGCATCCACGGAAGGCGGTGCCTCGACGACTGTTTTCACGGGAAGGGTCAGGTCGCCCAAAGGGCTCTTGATGACGAGCCCGGTCTCGGCGAGTTGTGCGGCGCGTCTCGGCCGGACCAGGAAACGCACGTCCACGCCGGCCGCGGCCAGACGCCCGCCGAAATAGCCCCCGATCCCACCAGCACCCAGCACCAGAAGACGCATGGCCATGCTCCTGTTTGAATTTGAGAATTTCTACTATAGTAGAAATTCGTGGCGCGATCGATTTCAGCGCCATCGGGACCCCACGCATTCATCCTGACTTGATCGCGGCCCATGCCGAACTCCTCCGCTCCCCCGACCAGGCCGCAAGGTGAGCGCGCCGAAGCGCTCCCAGCCAATCTTCGACGTCTGCGTCTGGAGGCGCAGCTCACCCTTGATCGGCTCGGGGCGTTGTCGGGCGTGAGCCGCGCGATGATCTCCAAGATCGAACGTGGCGCCTCGGTTCCCACTGCCACGGTGCTGGGCAAGCTTGCCGCCGCACTGCAGGTCAGTCTGTCTCAACTCCTGGGGGGATTCCATGCGCGCCAGCCCAGGCTGCATGGCAGGGAGCGCCAGGCGGTCTATCACGACCCCGCTTCCGGCTTTGAACGCCGTTCTCTTTCGCCGCTGTTCGAGGATGGCGCGGTCGATCTGGCCTTCAACGTGTTGCCTCCGGGCAAGTCCGTCGAGTTCCCCCCGCACCATGCGGGCGTGGAGGAGTTTCTCTTCGTGCATGAGGGGGCGCTTACCGTGGTCATCGACGGAAGGCGCTTCGACGTCGCTGCCGGAGATACGTTGTTCTTTCCTTCGGATTGCGTGCATGAGTTCCGAAATGAAGGCGGCGAGCCGGCTGTCTTCTATATCGTGATCAACGATCGGACGCGGCGTTAGGCGGCGAGATCGCCCCGGCACGACCATTCGTCGCGGCATGATCCCGACATGCGTCCTGGCGACCGCGCGGTTGCCGGCATTGCTTTCGGCAAATCGGGAGCCGACGGATTCGCTTTGTTTGCTGTGACAAAGGGCCGGCGCGGCGATGGTGATGGCTCGTTGTTTCAGGACACCGATCCATGCGCCCATCCCGCCAGCCCTTCCGTATTGCCGGACGCAGCCATCTGATCCGTTTGCCCGGCTTGCTCCTGGCCGCCATGGCCAGCGGCTGCGCGATGACGAACGCCGTGCCACCGACGCCCGCATCCAAAGTCACCGACATCGCGCCCGAAGCCGTGATGGAGTTCGTGCCGGTGACGCGGTATGGCCGCTACACCCTGGTTGAACTCGCGCCGACGGCGGCCCAGCACGACCTGTTGCTACAAGTGGTGGATGTGGAGATCCCCGGCACGCTGGGCGCCACCGTCGGGGATGCCCTCCGGCACCTCGTCCTGCGTTCCGGCTACCGGCTGTGCGATGAGCAGTCCGCCGATCTGCTGGCCTTGCCGCTGCCGGCGGCTCACTACCGGCTCGGCCCGGTCCTGCTGCGCGACGCGCTCTTGACCCTGGCCGGCCCCGCCTGGGATCTGCAGGTCGACGAGGGCGAGCGGAAGGTGTGCTTCATCCGCAGGCTCAGGGAGGCTCATACACCGCACGAGCCCAAGCCACCGGAAATCAACCGTTCGGCGGAGCCCCCTCCGCTGATCCGGGAGGTTTCGCCATGACCATCCGGGACTCGGCGACGGGCCAGCGCACGACGCTGCTGCGGGTCGCCGCCGCAACCTGGTTGTTGCTCGTCAGCGCGGTGGTGCTGGTGGATCACATGGCCTTGTCCGGGCTGGCGGAACAGACCCAGGCCTTCGCGCCCACCGCGCAGGTGTCCCTGCTCGAATCCCGACTGGACGGCCTATCGCATCGGATCGAACAACGCCATACTCAGCCCGCCGCCTTGCCGCAGGCGCGCTACGAGCAAGACACCGCGGCGTTGGACCAACGGCTGGCGGCGATCGAGCTGGCGCAGGCCCATTACGCCGCGACCGATGCGCTGCACGCATTGGAAACCCGCGTCACGCGACTGGAAGCCCGCCCGGTCTCGCGCCAGCCCAAGCTGCCCGCACCACGGCCATCCCAACCTGTGGCGGCCCAACCCAAGCCTGTTGAGCCTTCATTCCGCCTGATCGGAGTGGAACTGCGTGCGGGAGAACACTTCGTGTCGGTGATGCCTGCCGGTGGCACCGGGCTGGCCGATGTCCGCCTGCTGCGCGCCGGAGAGTCGGCGGGTGGCTGGCGACTGGACGGGATCGAGCGCGATGGCGCCGTCTTCCGGCAGGGAGACGAGATCCGCAGGCTGCCCATCCCGCCCCGATAAGGAGGCCCACACCGATGGTCCCGCGCCACTTGACCCCGCCGTTGCTGGTTGCATTGCTGGCTGCCTCCGCCATGCAGGCGGCGCTCGCGCAGCCCACCGGCGCAACCACCGTGGCCAGGACGGCGCCGAGCCGTGAAGCGCCTGCGGCCATCGCTCGCAGCGACGAACAGCGGGCGCAGGACTGGGGGCTGCGCACGGATGAATGGACGCGCTATCGCGAGTTGATGCAGGGGCCGCTGGGCGTCTACTCGCCCAGCCTCGACCCGCTCACGGCCCTCGGTATCGAAGCACGTTCCGACGAGGAGCGCCGCCGCTACGCGGAATTGCAGGTTCGGGCTGAAGCCCGGCGGGTCGAGAAGACGCTGGCCTACCAGCGTGCCTACGACGCCGCCTGGCAACGGATCGCGCCGGGCATGGCGAGGGTCAACCTACCCGGTGCCAAGCCGACCGGCGCGGGCACCACCATCGCATCAGGCACCGACCGAACCGCCGTCTTCGTGAAGGATGGCTGTACCGCCTGCGACCAGGCCGTGCAGCGGCTGCAGGCGTCGGGCGTCGAGTTCGATGTCTATGTCGTCGGCAGTCGCGCCGACGACGCACGCATCCGTGATTGGGCACGCCGGGCCCGTATCGACCCGGCGAAAGTGCGCGCACGGCACATCACCCTCAACCACGACGGTGGCCGCTGGCTGTCCCTCGGCCTGCAGGGCGAACTGCCCGCCGTCGTGCGCCAGGTCGGCGGCCAATGGCAGCGACAGTAGGCCTCGCGCGTCTCGCGCTCCTGCTGCTGGCTTGCTGGGCACTCGGCCAGGCGAAGGCCGGGGAGGTTCCGCCGCCGGCCTACCAGTTCGCGGCACAGCGTGCGGGCATTCCGGCGGCGGTGTTGTACGCGGTGGCCTTGCAGGAGAGTGGCACCCGGTACCACGACCGCCTCGTGCCCTGGCCCTGGACGCTCAACGTGGCCGGGGCATCGCGTCGATTCGCCACCCGTACCGAGGCCTGCGCCGGTTTGCACCTGGCATTGCGCGACGTGCCGCGCACCCGCATCGACGCCGGCCTGGGCCAGATCAACCTGGGCTACCAGCGTCACCGCTACGACCACCCCTGCGAACTGCTCGATCCCTATCGGAACCTGGCGCTGGCCGCGCAGATCCTGCGCGAGCAGCACGCGCCTGGCCAGGACTGGCTGATCACGATCGGCCGCTACCACCGTCCCGCTGGTGGCGCACCCGCTGCCCGCTACCGACAGAGTGTTGGCCGCCACCTGGCCCGCGTACTGGGCGAGCCAGCGCGGGGCGCGGATATCCGGAGAACCCTGCCATGAAGCCTCGAATCCTCCGTCCGGCTGTGCGGTGGCTGATCGGCTTGCTGCCGCTCGTGTCCGTGCCAGCCGCCTTCGCGCAAACGCCGCCCTTGATCGTCGTCGAGGATCACGGCGGTGCCTCCGCGCTGCCTTACTACCAGGCCCTGGACCTGCAACCACGCACCGGAAGCAGGCCATCTCCCAGGATCGAGATGCCACGCCTGCCCGAAGGGCCTTCTGGCGAGGCGGCCATGCTGCCGGTGCGCTCGGCCCATTTGGCCCCTGGCGATGTGGCTCCCCGGGCGATCCAGGCGCCGGGGCTCACGCCGATGTTCCTGGTTGGTGATGACCCGCGCTCCCATGCCTGGCTGCGCCAGCGTGCCCCGGCGCTGCGCGAGCTCGGGGCCGTGGGGTTGGTGGTCCAGGTCGAGTCACCGCAGGCACTGGCGTCACTGCGTGCCCTGGCGCCCGGGCTGATGCTGGCACCGGCGTCCGGGGACGAACTGGCCGGGCGCCTGGGGCTGCGCCACTACCCGGTGCTGGTGACCGCCACCGGCATCGAACAGTGAGAACTGCCCGATGGCCCAGCCGCACGCCGTCGAAGTCCTGCTGCGGCCAGCGGTGGAGCTATACACCGTTGCCGTATGCGCAGGCGCCGCGGTGGTGTGCGTGGTGGCACCGTGGTCGCTCGCGCTGAATCCGGTACTCGGCCTCGGCAGCGCGCTGGCCTTCCTGGCCTTCGGCGCGATTCGCCTGCGCGACGCCTGGGCCATCCTGCGCTACCGCCGCCACATCCGTCGTCTGCCACGCTACGTGATGACGAGCCGTGACGTGCCAGTGAGCCAGTACCGCCTGTTCGTTGGGCGTGGCTTCCGCTGGGAGCAACGACACACCCATCGGCTGACGCAGACCTACAAGCCCGAGTTCCGGCGTTACGCCGAACCGACGACGTTCTACCGCCTGGCGCGCCGCCTGGAGGAGCGGCTGGAGTTCGCGCCGCCGCCGCTGCCCAGGCTGGCGCGGGCTTTGGCCTGGGACAGCCCGCTCAACCCGGTCCGGCCGTTGCCGCCCGTGGGTGGCATGCCGCGCCTGCATGGCATCGAGCCGCACGAGACCGACGTCACCCTGCCGCTGGGCGAGCGTGTGGGCCACACCCTGGTGCTCGGCACCACGCGCGTGGGCAAGACGCGCCTGGCCGAACTGTTCATCACCCAGGACATCCGCCGCAAGGTCCGTGGCGAGCACGAGGTGGTGATCGTCTTCGACCCCAAGGGCGATGCCGACCTGCTCAAGCGCATGTATGTCGAGGCCAGGCGCGCCGGACGCGAAGGCGAGATGTACGTCTTCCACCTGGGCTGGCCCGACATCTCGGCACGCTACAACGCCGTGGGCCGGTTCGGGCGCATCTCGGAAGTCGCAACCCGCATTGCGGGGCAGCTTTCCGGCGAGGGCAACAGCGCCGCGTTTCGCGAGTTCGCCTGGCGCTTCGTCAACATCATCGCGCGCGCCCTGGTGGAACTGGGGCAGCGGCCAGACTACCTGCTGATCCAGCGCCACGTCGTCAACATCGACGCGCTGTTCATCGAGTACGCCCAGCACTTCTTCGCCCGAACCGAGCCCAAGGCCTGGGAGGTGATCGTCCAACTCGAAGGACGCCTCAACGACAAGACCATCCCGCGCCACATGGTCGGGCGAGAGAAGCGGGTGGTGGCACTGGAGCAGTACCTGTCGCAGACGCGAACCTATGACGCGGTGCTCGACGGCCTGCGCTCCGCGGTGCGCTACGACCGCACCTACTTCGACAAGATCGTCGCTTCGCTGTTGCCGCTGCTGGAGAAGCTCACCACCGGCAAGATCGCGCAACTGCTTGCGCCGAACTATTCCGACCTGTCCGACCCGCGCCCGATCTTTGACTGGATGCAGATCATCAGGAAGCGGGCCGTGGTCTATGTGGGACTGGATGCGCTGTCCGACGCCGAAGTGGCGGCGGCCGTCGGCAACAGCATGTTCAGCGACCTGGTGTCGGTAGCGGGGCACATCTACAAGCACGGCATCGACGACGGCCTGCCGGGGGCATCGGCCAATGCCAAGGTCGCCATCAACGTTCATGCGGATGAGTTCAACGAACTGATGGGCGATGAGTTCATTCCGCTCATCAACAAGGGTGGCGGTGCAGGCATGCAGGTCACGGCCTATACGCAGACGCTCTCGGACATCGAGGCGCGCATCGGCAATCGCGCCAAGGCCGGCCAGGTCATCGGCAACTTCAACAACCTTTTCATGCTGCGGGTGCGCGAGACCGCCACCGCCGAACTGCTGACACGGCAACTGCCGAAGGTGGAGGTCTACACCACCACCCTGGTCAGCGGCGCCACCGACAGTTCCGACATCCACGGCCCGACCGACTTCACCAGCAACGCGCAGGACCGCATCAGCACGTCGAGCGTGCCGCTCATCGAGCCTGCGCACGTGGTCGGCCTGCCCAAGGGGCAGTGCTTCGCCCTCATCGAAGGCGGTAACCTGTGGAAGGTCCGCATGCCGTTGCCAGCGCCCGATCCGGACGAAGCCATGCCCCGGGACCTGCAACAACTGGCCGGCTACATGCGCCAGCACTACGCCGAGGCGGGCGAATGGTGGGAGGGCAACGGGCTGCTCCGGTTGCACGACGACGACGCGTTGCCAGCGGATCTGGCCGAGGAAGTGAAAGAAGGCACGCCGGATGAAGAGGCGCCATCGTGAAAGAGCCCGCCGCGACCGCCGAGCGACAGCAGGCACGCCAACGCGGACTGGTCGCCAGCGTGGTCACGCTGCCATGGCGCCTGTTCGGCGTGCTGGTCGCCTCGCTGCTGCTGTCCATCGTCATCGAATGCGTTGGTATGCCCCTGTTCTGGCCAGACCAGGGCTGGCGCCACGCGCAGGGCATGCTCGACTACGAACTGAACCAGCTCTCCACCCATTTCACCCGGAGCGCCGTCGTGCAGGAGCCGGGACGCACCGCGCGCTGGCTGGTGGAGGGCACCTACGAGTGGGTTTTCGTGAAGACGGGCTTGTTGGACTGGATGCGCGACGCCTCGGCGCAGGCCAGCGCACCCAGCCGAGGCGCGCACCGGGACTTCCGCTATTACCTAGCCCAGGTCTATGTCTGGGCCGAGCGCTATCTGATTGCCGCCGGCTTCACCGTTCTGACGTTCATCGTCCGCCTTCTGGTCTTGGTGCTCACACTGCCGCTGTTCCTGCTAGCGGCCTTCGTCGGCTTGGTCGATGGACTGGTTCGCCGCGACATCCGCAAGTTCGGCGCGGGGCGGGAATCGGGCTTCGTCTACCACCGGGCGAAGGCGGCCTTGATGCCGCTGGCGGTGTTGCCGTGGGTGACCTACCTGGCGTTACCGGTGTCATTGCACCCTTTGATGATTCTGCTGCCTGCAGCGTTTCTGCTGGGACTTGCGGTGAACATCGTGGCGGCGAGCTTCAAGAAGTACATTTAGCCGATTGTTGGACCAGGACTACACACTACGACCTTCATCGACCCACGGGTCATGGCGACGTAAAGGTTCTGTGCGCTCATACCCTCGATATTTAGCAGCACCGCGACTTCGGCTTCCAGCCCCTTGAGCAACAGCGTGCTGCCGACGGCGCGTTTTGGTAGCGGGCGCCCCAACAGCCGGTTCTCTTCCCGCACGCGCCGGGCCGCTTCTGCCAGAGGGACGGCCCCCGACGAGGCTTCCCGGAGCGCCTTAAGCACCCCGTAGAGGATGGCCGGCCTATGCACACGTACGTTCGGCAGTGCCCGCAGTTCCGACAACAGCGCGGCGGCCGCAGCGAGAGAGGGCGCGCGCCCGAACGCCAGTGCGCGGCTTTCTGCCTCGTTCGGAGGATTCCTTGCAGTTCCCTTTGCCAACGACTCCAGGCGCCGCGTCAACTCCGCCACGCCCACATTGGTCATGACGCTCTGCGCCAGCGCCAGTAACTGCGCGAGAGCATTCGGTGCCCCCGCATCAAAGTTGCTTGCGAAGGCGATGAGGTCTTGCAGATCGACGGCCTCGACCGTCGAAGCGCCCGGCGTCTGGCTCGCAAAGTTCTGCTGTGCTGCTCGGTTGCGGCTATCGGCGATGATGAGCACGCGCCCGTCAGCGGTTGGCGATGCCGTCCTCGCAGCGGCTAGGCGCTGGGCATGGTCGTTGGGTGGTACGGCCTGCATCCAGATCACATGCTCCGGTGGCCCACTACGCAGGTCCACCGACTGCCCCGCCGCCAGCAACCGGCGAGCCTCCAGCAACCATTGTCCCAGCGCTTCCGCGCCGGCGTTGCGCCATCGCCAGGGCGTTGCCAGTTCCCCGACGACAGGAAAATGCGCGCACACGTGCTGGTTCCAATCGGCCAGTGCATTGCCCCGGAACCCGAAGATCGCTTGCATGGGGTCGCCCAGCACGCAGGTCGGCAAGATCAACGAGAGGAAATAGACGATGTAGTGCTGAGGCACCGAACAATCCTGGTACTCATCCACGATCAGATGCGCATACGAGGCTTTCAGCACCTCACTGACGTGCCCGGCCTGCAGGAGCTTCCAGGCGGCGTCGCGGATAGCCGGGTAGTCCCGCGCAGGTGCAGCCAGCCGCAGAATCTCCGGATCGTGGGCGCTGCGGCCCGGAAAGGTCGAGATGAGCCGGATGGCCCAGCCATCGATCGTGCTCAATCGATAGGCGCTGGCTGGCACACCGGCGCGGTCCAGCCGGCCACGCAAGGCCGCGACCCCGGCATTCGTGTGTGTCAGCACGAGAATGGGCTTGTTGCCCCGATGACCGGCAAGCGCGTGGGCAATCAGCTGTGTCTTGCCGCAGCCGGCCGGTGCGGTGACGGTTCCGCGTTGGATTGCACGAAGGTCGATTTCAACGTGGTCCATCAGCGGCCCACCCGAATACCTGGTCCATCAGCGCACGGAAGCCCTGATCGCAAAGATGCAGGTCCGGAGCAACGATGGTCCTCGCCACGTCCTCCATCCACGAAATTTGCTTGAACCAGCCAGCCTTTCGGATGCGCGCCGCCTGACCAAGGATGGCCCTGCGTTCGGCCGACAGGAGGCCGGTGTTCTGGATTTCGTCCCAGATCTGCTGGAAGGTGAGCGTGTTGTTCGAGACAGTGCGCAGGTGTTCGACGATCAGGTCGCCATGCAATTCGTTGGCGTAGCCGATCAGCCTCTGGCAGGCAGCCGGCGTGAGACTGCCGAACAGCTCGTCCTCCAGCGCCCGGCCCGCGCGGTAGGCGACGACGGTGCCACCGTTCTCGACAAAAGCCTGCTCGACCGCAGGAGTGGGCTTCTTGTCGTCGTCGCGCAGCACCATCACCCGGTAGCCCAGAGACTGGAACGCTGCGGCGCGGGCATACGGTCGATCCGGCTCCCCGCCACCGCAGTCGACGAGGGCCACGCCCAATGCAGCCAGTGACGCATTCCCCTGGTCAAGCCTGTACAAGTCCAGGCCGCGCAGCAGGCCGATCTCGCTGGCTCCCTCGCACACGACCACGGAGCCAGCCAGGAAGGCCTCGGGGTAGAGGCGGATCGTGCTCTGGATGTCATTGTCGGCGCCGACCAGGCGAGCCTCATGGCCGAGGGGGCCGCGGCGCAACACGAAGAGCTGGCCGCCAGACAGTTCTCTCAGCGCCACGGGTGAGTGGGTGGTGAGGAACACCTGCAGCGGAGCAGCGGCCTCCTTGGCGCCGAGGGAGCCCAAGAACCTCGCGATGCGGTGCGGCTCCAGCCCGTACTCCAGTTCGTCCGAGAGCACGATCGACGCCTGACCGGCCGTCTTGCGCTGTAGGCCAGCGACAAGCAGACGCGTGGACCCGACGCCCAGGCTGCGAAGCGGGATGCCGCTTTCGTTGTGCAGGGAGATGGTGCCGCCACCGAACGACACCGAATGCGAATCCAGCAGCGCCTTGGCCTTAGCGCCGATGTTGACGCCCAGCTCCTGAGCAGTGGCGGTGACGATCCCCAGCGCTTCTCCCAACTGTTGTTCGGCCTGGTCTCCGAAGGCACTCCGCGCATCTCTGGCGGCCTTGACGAGGGCGGCCGAAGCGTCGGCTCGCTCTTCCGAGATGCGGTTCAGTACCGAGCCGCGCTGCCATCCCAGGTTGAAGTCCGCCAGCGCGCCGATACGAGTGGGCGCCAGGGCGACGCGATCCTTCCATGCGAGCGTCTTGACGATGCCTTGCTGTGCGGCGCGGTCGGAGACGAGGGTCCACGAGGGCTCCAGGTCACTGGCGACCGTCAGGTTCAGGCAGAGCACAACCTCCGCGCCGGCAGAGGGCTCGTCTTCGACGACGCCAGTGTTGGCGTGGTATCCGCGCAGGAATGCACCAAAGCCCTCCAGCGTCCTCATGCTGTCATCGAGGTCGCCGAGCGTCAGCGTGATGCTGATTGGGGTTGTGATGTCCAGGCCGAAGAAGTCCGCATCCGAGAACTGGACATTGCGTCTGGCCCCCAGGCATAGGTCGATCGCGTCCAGCACCGTGGACTTGCCGCTGTCGCCCGGGCCGATCAGGCAGTTGATGCCAGGCGTCGGGCACCAGGTCAGCAGCTGGATGCCGCGGAAGTTGGCGATCTGGATTTTTCTGATTCGTGCCATGCCTATCCCCCGCGCATTGAAGCCGCTCCCACTGAAATCGCAACACCTCACTATCCACTCGGGCCGCCTGCTGCAGGCCTCCTGCCCAGTTCTCTACTTGGTAGGGCGAGACAGCGACTCGGCAAGCTCCAACAACTTTGCGACGTCCTCTGCGGGCAATGACGCCTCCTTGAGGTATCGCACTAAAGCCATCGCTTCAGGCTGCGTGTGCAAGTAGTCGACGACTTCAGGGTCAGTCGAAGGCGATAGGCGGAACAACACGTCGGGATCTGCCGCCAGCACCTTCGCTAGAGCTTTGATGACCTCAGGCCTAGGCGGAGACTCCTTACCACGCTCGATACGGCTCAAGTAGGCCGGCGAAATGCCGACTAAGCCTGCCGCCTCGCGTAAGCCAAGGCTCTGTGCCACCCGAAGGTCGCGAATCGTCTCTCCAAAGCTACTCATACCGCGCATCCTACCTCAGGTGTTTAGTGTTGTGCAACATTTAACATGCTTAGTAGACTACTCCATTGTTTGGTAAAGTTTGCTCTTTCCTGCCGATCTTGGGCCAGGACCATGCCGGCCAACCTGCCCACGTCGTCACTTTTCAGGAGCGAACAGATGCTTGGGGAAGAAGTGTTCACGGTTAAAGAGGTCGCCACGCTCTTAAAGGTCGGCGAGAAGACGGTCTACTCCATGGCCCAGGCTGGAGAACTACCTGCGTTCAAGGTGCGAGGTCAGTGGCGATTCGCCCGAAAGGACATCGATACATGGATAGAGCAGCAGAAACACACAACCCATGATTTCGGCGAGGAAGACCAGAAATGACCCCAGCCTCGGTGAGCGGAGTTTTTATATGAGCAGAAAGAAGAACAAGCAGGCCGAGAACACCATCCCAGCTGGATACACGCTCGACTACGTTTCCGGCAGACAGATCAAGGAAACGAAGAAAGAGCTCGTTCGGCAGCGGGTAGTTCGTGCCCTGATCCATGAATACGGATTCTCTCCGGAAGACATGGAGCTGGATTTCTCCATTGGCGGGCGCAAGAAGGTGGATGTGGCCATCTTCCACCACGGCAAGGACCACACAATTGAGAATCTCAGCCGCGCAGTGATTTGCCGCCAAGAACCGAACGTCGGCAAAAATGCCATGCGCATCCGCGATTACGAGCAGGCCGCCAAAGACCTCGACGAGATCGAAACCATCATGCGCGAGGTCGACGCGGTTCAGTATGGCCTGTGGACCAACGGCCTGGAGTTCTTCTTCGTCGAAAAGGAACAGAAGCGCTTTGAAACCAAGTGCAACCCCATCGGCGACTGGCCGATGGCCGAAGAGTCGGTCGGCACCAAGGAGGTCATCTCCGATGCCCATACCCGCATCGCCGACAACGAGATGCTCAAGATCACCTTCCGCCGCTGCCACAACTACATCCATGGCAACGAGGGCATGCCCAAGGATGCCGCCTTCTGGCAGTTCCTCTATCTGATCTTCTGCAAGATGCACGATGAGAATCTGCGTGGGAAGCAGCGCCAAGCATGGAAACGCCGCTTCTGGGCTGGCCCGAAGGAGCAGTTCGAGGCACAGGGCCGAAAGGCTATCCGTGCCCGTATCGAAGAGCTCTTCACCGAGGTCAAGAAGCAGTACAAGAACATTTTCCGGGGTAACGAGGAGATTACCCTCTCCGACCGAGCGCTGGCCTTTATCGTTTCTGAATTAGCCAAATACGATTTCACCCGCACGGATGTCGATGCCAAGGGCGTGGCCTACCAAGAGCTGGTGGGCGTCAATCTGCGCGGCGACCGTGGTCAGTATTTCACTCCGCGGGGCGTGGTAAAGCTGGTCGTGGAAATGCTTGACCCCAAGGAGAGCGAGACGCTGCTGGACCCGGCCTGCGGGACCGGCGGCTTCCTGGTCGCCACCCTGGGACACATGCTGAAGAAATTCCGCGAGGAGCAGAATACCCAGGTCGGAAACGAGAACACCACCGAGTTTCTGAACGTCCACGAGCGGCTGAAAGAATACGCCGCCGCCAACGTGTTCGGGGCCGACTTTGACCCATTCCTGATCCGCGCCGCCCAGATGAACATGGTGCTGGCGGGTGACGGCCGTGGGCACATTTACAACATCAACTCCCTGGAGTTCCCGCTGGGGCATCTGGCCGATCTGCCCTCCGCCAAGAAGGAGATCCCGCTGGGGTCGGTGGATATCATCGCCACCAATCCTCCGTTCGGCTCCGACATCCCGATCACCGACAAACACATCCTGGAGCAATACGAGCTGGCCCACGCCTGGGAGCCGGACGGTGAAGGCGGCTTCCGCAACACCGGCACCCCCAAGGGCAGCGTCGCGCCGGAGATTCTCTTTATCGAGCGCTGCATCAAGTGGCTCAAGCCGGGCACCGGCCGCATGGGCATCGTCCTGCCCGACGGCGTTCTCGGCAACCCGGCGGCGGAATACATCCGCTGGTGGATCATGCGTGAAACCCAGGTGCTCGCCTCCGTCGACCTGCCGGTGGAGGCCTTCATCGCCGAGGCCAACGTCAACATCCTCACCAGCCTGCTGTTCCTGCGCCGCAAGAGTGAAGAGGAAAAACGCGCCGAAGCCCTGGGTGGCATCGATGAATATCCGGTCTTCATGGCTGTGGCCGACAAGGTTGGCTTCGACCGCCGTGGCAACAAGCTCTACAAGCGCACGCCGGACGGTGAAGAAATCGTCGAGCCCAAGCAGCATATCGAGCGCATCCGCATCGGCGGGCGCTTCGTGGAACGGACCCTGACCCGCAGTGAAAAGATCGAGGACAACGATTTGCCGGTCATCGCTGAGAAGTACCGCGAATTTCTCAAGGAGCAGAACGGATGAGCGATCAAGACGACATCATTGAGGCCCCGCAGGATGCTGCCGAAGAGAGCGGCCCGGATAACTTTTTCATCGACATCCTGACCGGCAACAAAGAGAGCGCCTCGGCCAAGAAGCTGCTGGTGCAGAAAGTTTTGCGCCAGCTCATCGAGAGCTACGGGTTCGACCGGGATGACCTGGAGGTCAACTACAACCCCCAGATTCCCGGCCAGGGGCGCAAGCGCATCGACATCGCGATTTTCCGCCCCGATGCCGAGCACAACAACGACAATCTGCAGCGGATCATCGTCTGCAAGACTCAGAAGAAGCGCGATAAGCTCCGTTCCATTGCCGAGGCCGACGCCGACCTGCGCGAGCTTAAGGAACTGCTGGAGCTGATCCCCGGCGCGACGCTGGGCATGTGGACCAATGGCCAGGAAGAGTTCTTGTTCCAGGTCGAGCGCACCCGCTTCGAGGTCCGCGCCAAGCCGCTGGGTGTCTGGCCGGTGCCGGGCGAACGGACCACCGATCTCGACCGCACCGGCGGTGTCATTCAGGTCAGCGCCGAGGCGGAAGACCTGGAAGACGCTCTGATGCGCTGCCGCCAATATCTGAACCGAAACCTGGGGCTCGATCACAAGGATTCCTTCAAGCAGTTGGCCGTGCTGATGCTGGCCAAGATCCATGATGAGACCCTGCCCAACGGCGAGCGCAAATTCTGGATCAGGGGCGACGAGCCTTTCACCGAGGTGGGCCAACAGGCCATTGCCCAGCGCATCAACGAATCCATTGCCGCCGCCAAGGCCTGGCAACCGAACCTGCTGACTCGTGGCTGGGATCTGACGCTGGAACCCCACGAGACCGCTCGCGTGGTCATGGAGCTGGCTCGTTACTCCCTGAGCGAAACCCAGCCCCGCTACCGCACCGGGGCCTTCCGTGCGGTCGCCCGCAGCGTGATGGACGGCCGCGAGGGCCGCTATCCCACGCCGCTCAACGTGGCCGAAATGGCGGTGGAGATGCTCGACCCGCAACCTGGCGAACGCATCATGGACTGCTCCAGCGGCACCGGCACTTTCCTGGCCATGACCGCCGCGCACATCTTCAAGAAGAAACTGGCAGCCATGGGCACCTCGCTCGATGAGGCCACCAACGAACAGATCCGCCAGGCGCAAAACGAAACCGCCGCCTGGGCGGCCAGCAATGCCCTGGGCTGCGACATCGATCCGTTCCTGGCCGTCGCCAGCCGCATGAACCTGCTGTTCACCACCGGCAACCCCGGCCGCGTGTTCCGCATCGATGCCCGCACCTTCCCGGACGGCGATCTGGATGGCATCGAAGCCGCCCGCCCGGCCATGCCGCTGGGCAGCATGGATATGGTTCTGCTCAACCCCTGGTTCTCTACCCAAGACACGGTGAGCGACACCTCCATCCTGGAGCGATACGACCTGGGCAACAATTGGGAACGCGATGAGGAAGGCGGATTCCGCAATACCGGCAATCTAAGCACCGGTGGTGTGCCGCCCGAGGTCCTGTTCATCGAGCGCGCCCTGCAATGGGTGAAGCCCGGCACCGGACGCGTCGGAATCCTGCTGCCCGATGGCTTGCTGGGCAACCCCGGCGATGAATACGTGCGCTGGTGGATTCTGCGCCACTGCGAGGTCCTGGCCTCGGTTGACCTGCCGGTGGAGCCGTTCAAGGTCACCGTGAAGGAGTATGGCCTGACGCCCGCCTTACCCAGCCTGCTGGTGCTGCGCCGCCGTAGCCAGGAGGAGCTGATTAACACTGAGCATCCCGAATACAAGGTCTTCATGGCTGTGGTGGATCGGGCTGGTGTCGACGCCCGGGGCAATCTCCTGTTTGAGCGAGCCCCTGATGGTGAAGAGCTGGTTTTCGATGAGGAAGTGATCGAGCGGGTTCGTGAAGGCGGTGAAGTGGAAATCCGCCGGACTACGCGCCGCAACCGCCGCATTCATGACGAGCTGCCGCTGGTGGCAGAGAAATACAAGGAATTCCGCGCAACCGGCGAGGTGACGTTATGAGCAGAAAATTTCAATGCAGAGCGATTCCAAGTGCATGGCTTGAAAACAACGGTCGTCGCCTTGACTGCGGTCCTTACATGTCAGGAGCAGTCGAAGCAAAGGAACTATTGAAAAGACACAAGACTGAAGTCCTTAGCGGCCTCACAGCTGGCCATAATGGCGGCATTTTTAGGCTCTCTCGCGTTTCGTGTGGAAAGAGCCTGATCATGCTGCCGCAGGTTTCAGCCATGGATTGCGCGGCAGGTGTTTGAGCTTGGCGCACAGCAGGTAGGCGATCGCGATCAGGTTGTCGTTGGTG
>Ga0207415_1000198_pt1 | contig 51547 bp, 45 predicted proteins | sample Passage237A_FD_187369 | JGI IMG/M metagenome (GOLD analysis project Ga0207415, IMG submission 187369) | Cellulose adapted compost microbial communities from Newby Island Compost Facility, Milpitas, CA, USA - Passage2 37A (SPAdes) (version 3) ... | reverse complement strand
ATAAAAGGCCTGCGGAGGAAGTAATTCTATAAGATTTATTTTCGAAAAGAAAGCCCTGCCTTTTCTAGTTCCTGAAGAAAAATGTTCATAGCATTCTTGCCTATTCCGTGCAGCGCTCGGATTTCTTTTTCCGTATGATTTGCCAGTTGTGTCAGCGTATCAATCTGTGCATTTTGCAAAGCTCTTCTTGCCGGTGCAGCCAGTAACGACATGAATCCTTCATCAGGTTGTTTTGCCTGTTCACATATCGGGCATACTGGGCAATCGCTACTTTTATAATACTTATGACCCTGAGGACAGGTGCGTAAGGTTTTTCTGGAAGAAGCACACATAATAGGTATATTAGTAACAGCCTTTATTAGAATAGCATGTATTTACCGGGAAAATTAAAAAATCTGGACAATAAGCCTTTTGCTGCCTGGTATTTATTACCGTATGTCAAGAACATTTCCAACGCCTGCATGGTCAGAAAGCAGCCAGAAGAATTCTTTTCTAGTAGGGAAATATTATTGTAACAGACGACATAATGGAGTCTCTTAAACCTCTCCTAGCAGCATCTATAGTTTAATGGAATACAGCGCAGCTCTTCGACATGCAGATTTTTCACGCACCACTAAGTAATCATAGACTATCAGTTTTTTGATTTTTGCTCTTGTATATGGAATTTTCGTGGCTTTATAAAGTTGCTGTTACTATATACCGGATAGGTGAAAAATAATCCATAACCTCAATATTCCATGTAGAGAATAAAATTTCAGCCGTAGTCTTTTTTATAGATTCGTATAGTTCAAAATTATTTTCCGCTATTCTTAAGTTATGAATGACATGGGTTTGTACTGCTTGGACAAAAAAATTTTATCCATTCATTTCAGTTGCGCGTCTGAGAAACATGACGCATCTAAGTAAGTTCCTCCTCCCGATCTAAACAAAAAAGGGTAGAAACTCTGCTCGCTATTGCTGAGCAATTTCTTCCCTTGTGACTCCATTGGGACTTCCCGATACCGTCTGCAACTTATCGGGATAAACTTCTCCTCCCAAACCTTTTTGCTTCGCAAAAAATAATAGCCACGCATATAAGCGTGGCTATTTGTCTCACTTCGTGATCCCGTTGGGACTCGAACCCAAGACCCATACATTAAAAGTGTATTGCTCTACCAACTGAGCTACGAGATCATCCCCTGTCCTTTTCGTGGGAACGGGGTGCAAAGATAGGTAACTTGCCTACTTAAACAAAAGTTTTCACCACTTTTTCTGAAATTTTTTTTAGCCCTTATCCTAAAAACGAACCACAAATTTTACATTTAATAATCTAGAGGTTAACCTGTTAGGCACTGCATAGGTCTTATTGCTGGTATGATCTTGAATCCAAGAATAGGATAGGGTGTTGTGAATCCCTAATAAATTAAACACTTCTACACTCAACCAGATAGACTGCATATGCCGGAAAAAACTATAATGCGGACGATTGGGCTTGTTGCCGTCTAACAACAAGGCTGAAAAACCAATATCCACCCTCCGATAATCTGGAAGACGTAATGTATCCCCATAACGCTGCTTGTCTGGTGGACCAAACGGCAAACCAGTTGCATACATCAAATTTAAATGCATCTTAAAATTCTTATTCCTCGGCAAATAATCTTCAAAATACATCCCTAACATAAATCGCTGATCGGTAGGACGAGGTATATACCCAGGATAACTTATCGAACTGTCTGCGCCACTCACACTTTTATGCACAATTTGATCATCTTTTAAATCCTCTACAGCTCTCATCAACCCTATACTGATCCACGAAGTGGCATCTTTTACCAAATCACCATATATCCTGACCTCCCCTCCATAAGCATATCCAATAGCATTGTTCTGCCCAAAATATCTTATCCTTACATTATCATACTCATAGGGAACTATATCCCAAAGGTTTTTATAATACAACTCTGAAGTCATTCTAAACGGCCGGCCATATAATTTGAAGTTATAGTCAGCCCCTAATACTACGTGCAGCGACTTCTGGGCTTTTAAATTTTTATTGACAACCCCATCTAAGTCTCGCATTTCTCTGTAAAATGGAGGCTGTACATATATACCTCCAGCCAGTTTCCATACTACATCGCGCTTCCATTTGGGCTTGTATGCTACCTGCACCCGTGGGCTCACTACAAATTCATCGTTCAACATATTATAGTTAAACCGCACTCCTGCCGAGATGGTGAGATCTAAGGAATCATGAAAATGGAAATTATCCTGAATAAACCCACTCAATCGAGTATAATCTAATTGGGTTGACGAACGATACAAACGCATCATTACTAGAGAATCTAAATAATAGGGCTGAGTATAACCCGCTGAATCCCTACGCTCCCATTCATGTAGTCGATCACTGATATGGGTAAACTGCGCATCGGCTCCCCAGGAAATATAATGCCTACCTGCATCATAGCTACCTCTGTGAGCCAGATTACCTACATTTACTTTTAGATAGTTTCGTGCATACTGATGAATAATACCTGTTCCTAAATAAGTTTTTATCTGCCCAAAATCTTCTTTCCCTAAATCTGTCTCCAATTCTCCTAATAAATACTCCCCGCTGATATCATAGGTCTCCCGCTCATTAGTCTGAAACCCAGAGGCTAAAAATTTAAGCTGTAACTTATCTTGCGGACGATAGGTTGCTGATATACCTCCAAAACGGGTATCAAACTGATCGATCTCTCCTCCCTGATAAAACACACGCAACTGATAGGCTCTATTTACAGCCCCAAAACTAGAGGTCATCTCCTCGGGATAAAAGATAAACCGATTTCGTGCATAGTTAGCTAATATCTCAAAACGCCATTTCTTATTGGCATCAAAACTTAGTAATGTCTGAATATCGGTAAAAGATGGATTATATATACCCTTAGTAGGTTGTGCCTGCAATAAATACTGATTGCTTTTTTGACGAAATCCTAAGAGATAAGTAAACTTCTTATTCCTAGATGCTCCTTCCACATGGGCACTGGCACCCAACAAACTCAGGGAAACACTACCAGCTGTTTTTGTCGGCTTCTTATAAGTAATATCCAGTACACTACTCATCTTATCTCCATAACGAGCCTGAAATCCTCCTACAGAAAAATATACATTCGATGTAAGATCGGTATTGATAAAACTCAGTCCTTCCTGCTGACCCGAACGAGTAAGAAAGGGTCGGTAAATCTCAAAGTCATTGACATATACTAGATTCTCATCGTAATTGCCTCCCCTTACATTGTATTGTGAAGTTAGTTCGTTATTGGTTCCCACATAGGTTTTTATTAAGCCTTCTATACCCCCAATCGTACTGGGTAATTCCTGGGCTTTTTTCACATGAATGGTTATAGCTCCCGCCTCAGTACTGGTTCTACTATCTGTCTTTACAAATTCATCCAGCGTTTTATCGAGTCGTTGTAAGGTGATATCCATTTTTCTGATTTCCCCTAGCGCTAACTGGATGGATTTTTTTTCAACACCATAATTGAGATTGCTAAAAACGAGGATAATCTTTTTTTCTGCAGGAACCTCCAGTGTGTAGCTTCCATCGGCTTTAGATAAGGTGCCGATAGGTGTACCCTGTACTGCTACAGTCACCATATCTACAGCATTACCGTTTTCATCTACGATGACACCCTGTACGGTACCGTTTTGAGCCGTCAATACCCAGGGAAATAAAACCCCCAGTATAAATTGCAGAAAAAATGGATAGCGCATATACACAAAAACGGAAGATAAGGTACTATTATTTTCCGGAATGTTTTAAAGAATGTATAACTGCTATCGGATCGGGTGCTGAAAAAACTGTATTTCCGGCAACTAATACATCTGCCCCTGCTTCTATGAGGGAAGCAGCATTTTCTATCGTTACGCCCCCGTCGATTTCAATCAGGGTAGATGCTTGTGCTTGTAGTATGAGCGATCTTAGTTTTTTAATTTTTTCTATGGTCTGCGGAATAAATTTTTGTCCGCCAAATCCCGGATTCACACTCATCATACACACGAGGTCGATATCATTTATTACATCTTCTAAAACCGAAACAGGAGTATGCGGATTGATGGCCACACCGGCTTTCATGCCATGAGATTTGATGGCCTGTAAGTTTCTATGTAAATGTGGAGATACTTCATAATGAATACTTAAAATATCTGCCCCAGCCTTAGCAAAATCTGCAATGTATTTTTCAGGCGATACAATCATAAGATGCACATCAAAAGGCTTTTGAGCCTTTTTTTTCATGGCAGCAATGACAGGTAAGCCAAAGCTAATATTGGGTACAAAACTTCCGTCCATTACATCTAGGTGAAACCAGTCTGCTTCACTTTGGTTGATGCGATCTATTTCTGAAGATAAATTCAGAAAATCAGAAGAAAGCATAGAAGGTGCAATCAAAGGCATGGTGCGTTACTTTGTTTAGGTTATTATTTTTTTCTAAGTCGTTGCATGGCTTCTTTAGCAGCGGCAAATTCTGGATCAAAACTTAATACCTGCTCGTAATCGGCAATAGCATCTGTCTTTTTACCCATTAATTCACTGCATAATCCACGGTTGTAATAAGCTTCTACATAAAGGGGATCCTGCTTGGTAGCCAGATCAAATTGTCTCCAGGCTTTCTCCAGCGAATCTTGTTGCATGAGTATCCATCCTAAGCTAAAATAGGCATCAGCAAAGGAAATATCCCGCATGATGCAATCAACATATGCCTGTTTGGCTTCCTCATATTTTTTCTCTTCTTGATAAAACATCCCCTGCGCATAAATAGGATATACATCTGTAGTATCTGTTTCAAAAGCGTTTTTGAAATATTTAATAGCTACAGGATTTTTTTGTTGGCTGTACAATAATCCTAATTGCATCAGCGCATCTGTATATTGGGGATCTACCTGCACTGCAGTCATAAAACTCGATAATGCACGTATCGTGTCGTTACGATCTTTATACACCATGCCTTTTAAAAAATAGGCCTCAGGGATCATTGCGTTTTCTTTTAAGACCGTATTGATCTCAGCGAAAGCTCGGTTATGATCCTGTAGGTAAAGAAACATTTTGGCAATTTTCAGATGTGCCGTGGGGTCGGAAGGATTGAGGCGAATGGCTTTTTCCAGCCATTGTACTGACTCTGTAATATTTTTGGTTTCGAAGAGCAAATCCCCGATAGCACTATAGTATTCAGCACGGGTAGAATCCAGCGAAACCGCTTTTTTCAGATCCTGTAAAGCCAAAGTATCCTGATGTAAGCGTGCTAGTTTGATCCCTCTTTCGAAATATAAAGAGGCTTTGTCGGGGTTTTTCTGGATTTTATCAGTAATCGTTTTTAATTCCGGAAGCTGAAAAATCGCAGGTATTTCTTCCTGTTGTGCTACAGGACTGTCAGAACAGGCGCTACATACAAGCAATGCCATAAAGGCCCCTGTTAACAAGCTTTTTGATGAAAAAGACATCCTTTGTTTCATGAGATACTTAATACAAACACAAGTTGAACGATACTGCATTAAAAAAACTAACACAATATCGTTCAACAATTCATTACACGAAAATAGGGAATAATCCTAAGCAGCGATTAACGAAGGAACAGCAGTTCCCTATATTTTGGCAATGGCCAGCTACGATCGTCTATAATTAATTCCAGTTTATCAGCATGATAACGGATAATATCAAAATATGGACGAATTTCTTTACAATATGTTTCTGCTCTCTGACGCGTATCTTCAATTACATTGGCGCGTTTACGGGCAGAAATCATAGCTTCCACTTTATCATTAATTACCTGTACATGCTTACTGATGAGGGATATCAGATTTAATTGTGCGCGGTACGATTCTTCACCGAGCCCCACTTCTTTCAGACTCTTTACATTATTCAACAATGTGTTCTGATAATTGATAGCTGCAGGTAATACGTGATTGGTCGCCAGATAGCCTAAGATACGCGCTTCTATTTGCACTTTTTTGATATATTCTTCTAGCATGATCTCATGGCGGGCCATCAGTTCTACATCTGAATATATATTATGACGCAGGAAGAGCTCTTTTGCTTTGGGTGTAATATAGGCATCTAAAGCATCCGGAGTGGTTTTTAAATTAGGCAGACCGCGTCTTGCTGCTTCTTTTTCCCATTCTTCACTGTAGTTGTCGCCTTCAAAACGGATATTTTTAGAAGCCGCAATGTAATCGCGAAGGACTTGCAGAATAGCTACTTCTTTTTTCTCTCCTTTTTCAATATGTGCATCCACTTCTGCTTTAAAGGCACGCAGCGACTCAGCCACAATGGTATTGAGCACCGTCATAGGCGAAGCACAGTTTGCCGAAGAGCCTACCGCACGGAATTCAAATTTATTTCCAGTAAAAGCAAATGGGCTGGTACGATTGCGATCGGTATTGTCTAAGAGTAATTCTGGAATTTGTTTATGAATATCCAGTTTAAGGATCACTTCGTCTTGTTCAGAAAACTTATCTTTTACACGGGTTTCGATTTCGTCGAGTACATTGGTGAGATACGTACCTAAGTACGCTGAAATAATGGCTGGGGGAGCTTCATTGGCGCCCAGTCTGTGATCATTGCCCGCCGAGGCAATTGCAGCACGAAGTAGGTCGGCATGATCGTGTACGGCTTTGATTGTATTTACAAAGAAAGTAAGAAACATGAGATTAGTTCTCGGAGTCTTACCCGGAGCCAGCAAGTTTACACCGGTATCGGTAGCCATGCTCCAGTTATTGTGCTTACCACTTCCGTTTACTCCTGCGAAGGGTTTTTCATGAAGTAATACTTTCAGTTTATGACGCTTAGCTACTTTCGTCATAAGCTCCATCAGCAAAGAGTTGTGGTCAACCGCAATATTTACTTCTTCAAAAATGGGCGCACATTCAAATTGTCCCGGAGCCACTTCGTTATGGCGAGTACGCAAAGGAATACCTAACTTATATGCTTCTTGCTCAAAATCCTGCATAAAAGCAAAAACCCTCTCTGGAATAGAACCAAAATAATGGTCTTCCAATTGTTGTCCTTTGGCAGGAGAATGTCCGATAAGCGTACGTCCGCACATTACTAGGTCAGGACGAGCATTTGCCAGTCCTTCATCTACCAGAAAATATTCTTGTTCCCATCCTAAAGTGATGGTTATCTTATTTACATTTTTATCAAAATAATGACACACGTCCACCGCTGCTTTTTCAAGTGCAGCTACAGATTTCAGCAAAGGGGCTTTATAATCCAAAGAAGCCCCGTTATAGGCAATAAAAATGGTGGGGATACACAATGTTTTTCCATATCCGTTTTCTACGATAAAGGCGGGAGAAGAAGGGTCCCATGCTGTATAACCTCTCGCTTCAAATGTGGCACGAATACCTCCATTGGGGAAGCTCGAGGCATCGGGCTCTTGCTGAATCAATGCATTGCCATCAAACAGTTCAATTGCTGTACCATCACTTTTAATCGTAAAGAAGGAGTCGTGTTTTTCTGCCGTAGTACCTGTAAGGGGTTGGAACCAGTGGCTAAAGTGGGTAACACCGCGTTCCTCTGCCCAAGCTTTCATCCCTGCTGCTACCTGATCGGCCATTTTACGATCAATTTTTTCCCCAGCACGAATAGAACCCAACAAACTTTTGTAGGCCTCTTCGGTAAGGTATTCACGCATAGCGCGATCTGTAAATACGTTGTTGTTAAATAAACTGCTGATTCGTTTGCCAGCATAGTGCCCTATCTTTTTTTCCGTAGAGCCTATTTCTTTAAGCGCATTAAAGCGGAGGGAAGTCATAGATTTATTTTTTTGCAAAATTACTTTTTTGGAGAAAAAGACAAAAAATTTGAGGTCTTTTTTCAAAAAAAATGAACATATTTTTTATTGGCAATTGTTTTTATGAAGAGACAAAAGAATATATAGTAATTTTTATTTCTGATTCTCAATGATATTCAATTAGATGTGTTTTTTGTTGATTTATATCTATTGAATTTAAAATTATTACTATTTGTTTGTGACTATTGCAAAGGCAAAATCGGGATGGATGCTAGTCTCTATAGAAAGTCTAGTATGGGGATTATTTTTTGTTAGTAAAACCTGCATCTCATAGTGAGTATCCTGACTCAGGTATTGCTGAATTTGTAAATGTTCAATAAATGCTGTAGCACGAAGTCCTTGCCATTTATAGGCTGCTTCTTTGGCACACCAAGCCATGAGCAACTGTTGCATATCATTGTGAAAAAACAATTGCTCTTTAGGAGACAGAAATTTATGCTGCAATCGTGTCACCTGATTTTTCCATACTTGAATATCAATACCACAAGGTTTGTCCTTACTAATCACAGCTGCTACATAGGGAAAGGAGTGTGAAAGGGAAAATTCTAACTGGTTTTGGGGCAAACGTGGCTTTCCCTGCTCATCTGCTTGTATAGTGCTGAGAGGAAATTCAGGATACAAAAGTGTTAATAAATATCTGGCAGCTAAAAACTCTAATCGTTTTTGAGGAAATGCTGCAGTAGGAAATACAGAAATCTGACGAGTAAACCATTCTTCTGATTCTTCTATTTTCCAAATGGCGGCAATACTGTATGGATCCGATTTCCAGCTACGATATAATGACATGCAGTCGGCTTTTTTGTTTTCTGCTATGTTCCGGCAGAACGGGCTTTTAACAAAATACAAAAGCTTTCTCTAACTAGCGTCAGAGAAAGCTTTTTATGATTACCCGAAATCATATAAGTTCGGGACATGTATTTATTCTTCAGGTTTGTCTTTTTTCTTGCGCGTTGTTTTTTTCGGGGCAGCTTTGGTAGTTTCTTCTGATTTTTCACTATCAGCAGCCGCTTTCTTCTTACGTGTAGTCTTTTTAGCAGGAGCCTCTGCTACTACTTCTTCGGCAACAGGAGCTTCTGCTGTTTCTTCATGAGCTGGCAACTCAAAATTCAATAGGTCTTTATCTTGAAGCAATACAAACCACTTCAGCATTTTTTTCATATCGCTTACATATACCCGATCTTCATCCATATCAGGGAATACATCGCGGAAGTAAGCACGAATGGTTTCATTATCCGAAGCTTTAACGTCTGGTAGCGACAATTTGCTTTCTTTCATTTTAAGAAGCACTTCATGCAGGCGAACGTTATTGCCCTTGGTATAAATTTCGATGCTTTCTAAAGGGGTCACATTATGAATTCTTGCAGAAATAAATTTGGTAGCACCATCTGCAATATTGCGTACCACGGCACCATCACCTTTAGTGGTTACTAATTGATATAAACCTCCTAGTCCGGTTACAGAAACAATTTCTCTATATTCCATATGCACTATTTAAGGGCAGCAAAAATAGGCTTTTAACGGAAATTAACAACAAACTATCCATAGGGATATCCTTCACAGGGCAAATAATTAGCGAAATCGCTCCTGTTTTTTCACTAATAGACCTCGGTAGACAGAAATTCAATATTTATTTTAATATATGTGCACGAATTACCATACTTTTTTACAATATGCTTCCTTCACTATGTCAGGATTCCCTCTATATTCTAGAGCATGTATATTCTCTTTCACCGAAAATCACAGTGCGCCTACGGGGGTTTATACTCCCGCATTTTTAACAACTTACAGGGAAATGATACGCTGGGATAATGTATTTTTACCGAGATGTCTGCTCGCTACTTATTCCTATGGGTCATTTGCATTTGTTTACATTTCCCGGAACTTGAGGCTGCCGTGCTCACCGGAGATGTAACGGATGTGGACAATCGGGAGCCTGTAGCCGGCGTGCATATCCATAACATTTATACTGGCCAGTCGGTATGGAGCGATACCAATGGTAGGTTTGAAATTTTAGCTCATTCCGGAGAGCTTATTGAGTTTAAAAAAGATGGCTATAAAATTACCCGACTGAGAGTACCCCCGGGGCAAATTCCTCCCTATTTTAAAATCATGATTCAAAAAGGTCCACAACCTTTGGAAGATTTACTGGATCCGGATAAACCCAGAAATTACCGGGAAGACAGTCTGGAATACGACCAGCTTTACCGTCATCTGCTACGTTATCCCCGACTCACAGGCATTGAAACACTGAAGCACCCATTTAGTGCAATGAGTAAAAAGAACCAACAGATCTGGGCATTCCAGGATAATTTCGCCTATTTCGAACAGGAAAAATATATAGATTATACATTTAACGAGACTATTATTAGTAACCTTACTGGATTAAAAGGAGATAGTTTACGTGCATATATGAGAAAATTCCGTCCCTCTTATGTTCAACTTCGCCAGATGAATGACTTCGTGCTCCATCTATACATTAAAGAAACTGTTCATTACTATCGAACTGGAGTACGAAGAGATTATAAACCTTCCATACAAAGATCTGCTCATTAATCGCTGTGAAAAAAATTTGGAATAGTCCATTTCCCTTTCCTTATTTTTCATAAAAAATTAGCGAAACCGTCATATCCTCTGTGTTTTTCTGGTATTGCTGCTAACTTTGCATCGCCTTATGGTACAATACTATAAAAATATAAATAGGCAAACCCTAGAAATTTCTACTGCTGAAGGAGCAAACTGGATTAATGTAGTTCCTCCATTTCAGGAGAAAGAAATTGACAATCTGGCTACTGCTTTAAATATCCCGCAGGATTTCCTTACCGATACGCTGGATATTGAAGAGCGTGCGCGTTACGAAACAGATGAAGGGGTAAAACTAATTGTACTTAAAACTCCGGTAGAAAATAAATCGCTCAATGAAAGCGATGCATTTTATGTGACGATTCCTATTTCTATTATTGTTACTGAACGAAATCAGGTTATTACGGTCAATTCTTTCGAAAATGTTGCTATTCGCCGCTTCCTGAACACTTTTGCCAAACGGCATCCCGAACGGCATAATATGATGGTGCTGAAGATTTTTGAAAAGGTGGTGTTGGACTTTATGGAAGTGCTGAAAGAAATTAACCATCAAAGAAATATCCTCGAACAAAAGCTATACGATTCTAACAGAAACGAGGAGTTGCTGGCACTGATGCGGATTCAGAAAAGCTTAGTGTACTTTGTGATGGCGCTACGCTCTAATGAGCTCTTACTCATGAAAATGGAAAGAACCAATTTCCTACATTTTGACGATGATGAGCGAGAGTTTTTAGGTGACCTGATCATTGAGTTTTCTCAGGCCCTTGAAATGGCGGAAAAATATACCAATATCCTTAGCAGCTCTCTGGATGCCTTCGCCAGTATCATCAACAATAATATGAACCTGGTAATGAAGCGTCTTACCAGTATTACCATCCTGATATCTCTTCCTACACTCATAGCCAGCTTATACGGTATGAATGTAGATATCCCTTATTCTCACGGATATTTCAGCTTTTATCTGCCCATACTGCTTTCTCTTATCGTTTCTGTCATCGTAACCTGGTACTTTAATAAAAAGAAGTGGTTCTAATGCATGTATGGAAAATTTAACATCCGCGTATATGGCATTTGGCTTGATCACAATCACGTATGGCTAAGTAAAGAACGTATCCGCAATCAAGAAATTATAAAGTTTCCGGGTGGCGGATTAGAATTTGGTGAAGGCACAATCGATTGTTTAATCCGTGAATGGAAAGAAGAGCTTAACCTCGACATTCAAGTGCTGGAACATTTTTACACAACCGATTATTTTCAACCTTCTGCATTTGATACTTCGCAAGTAATAAGCATTTACTACCTGGTTTCCGTACCCAATCCTCCCGAAGTCATATGTAATAGTAATGCCAATGAATGCCTTTTTGCATTGCCCATACAAGAGCTTTCTGAAAACGTATTTTCGTTGCCTATCGATAAAAAAGTAGGCGGTTTGTTAAAAGCTCATCTTCTGTCCTGATATATCATAAAACTATACCTGCATAAGATTTTACAGTAAAATTGCCGTATTGTCAACTTGTTGGTGCAACTTTGCTGACAAATCAATTAGCTATGAAAACACGTAATTTATTCGGCTGGCTGACACTTGGACTTTTTTTAGTTACCAGCTGCGGAGAGGAAACCACTCAAAAGGAAACCCCACAGCAGGAAGCCCAGGTGCAGGAACCTGTTTCTGATACCGCTTACGTGGTAATTCAGGGCGATGACAGGATGATGTATGATACTAAACACATCACTGTACATCAAGGGCAGATAGTTGTATTAACCCTTAAACATGTGGGCAAAGCCTCCAAAGATGTGATGGGACACAATTTTGTATTGCTCGATAACGGTATTACTATTAGCGAATTTGGACAATTAGCCGCAGCAGCAGCAGCTACAGATTATATCCCTGAAGAAGCTCGCGACAAGGTTATTGCTCATACTAAAATGATTGGCGGCGGAGAAGAAGATGTAATTATCTTCCAAGCTCCACCTAAAGGACTGTATGATTTTCTCTGTTCCTTTCCCGGACACTACAGCATGATGAAAGGAGAATTTCACGTAAAATAACCTTTGTATAGGCTCCTAATTTTTGAAATATTATATCTGTTGAAAGCAATCCTGCATGTCTAATTTAAAATTTCATTTGCACTGGTCGAGCATTACAGAGGGTATCTCTTATTTGCTATTGCTATGTGTGACGATGCCGTTGAAATACTTTTGTGATATGCCTAAACCCACTACCTATGTGGGCATGGTACATGGAATACTCTTTGTGTGGTATGTATTTAGCGTTTTAGGTGCCAGAGGAGCACAAAAAATTTCGAATGGGCAAACCCTGATTGCTCTACTGGCATCCATCATACCACTAGGTACTTTTTATGCTGATAAAGCTATTTTTAGTAAAATCAAATAATCAGTGCTGCAGAAAATAAGCTTGGTGCAAAGCTGATTTTTTAAAAGCAACATACCTCATGCTCACGTTAGCTAAAATGGAGGGAAAACCTGAAATCTTTTACTCCATACAGGGAGAAGGGAAAAACATGGGTGTACCCTCCATTTTTATTAGATTATCTCAATGCAATCTGTATTGCTATTGGTGTGATACAGATTATACTTGGAACTGGAATACCTTACCCTTTCCACATCAAAATGATTTGATTCCTGGATATGCGAAATACGATAAAAAAACATCTACCATTCGCCTATCTAATGAAGATATATGGACAGCCATCACACAGTACCCCTGTAAGCATTTAATCTTTACGGGAGGTGAACCACTTGTGCAAAAAAAACAGCTCGTCCAGCTGCTTCAATTAATCAAACAGCATCCAGGTTATCATATTGCCTTTGAAACCAACGGCACTATACTGCCAGGAAATGAACTTGACCAGTTAACAGATCAATACAATGTATCTATTAAGCTAAGTAATTCTCATGTAACTGCCGAAGAGCGTATTGTTCCTGAAGCCATCCGTTTTTTTAGTAAGTCAGAAAAAGCCAATTTTAAATTTGTTATCGACAACCCTCAGGATCTTGAAGAGGTGAATGAGTTATTGCAGCAATTTAGCATTGCCCCCAACCGTGTATATTTAATGCCTCAGGGAACCTCGGCCCAAGCCTTACAAGCCCGTCAACTATGGCTGGTAGAAATATGTAAGGAATATGGGTATAACTATACCGATCGTTTGCATATCCATATATTTGGTAATAAACGAGGCGTATAATACGTGCCCTCTTTCTTCATGCTCTTGTTTTTTGGGCTTAACTTTGCAATATGATATACAGTTTTAAAGGTTTTATCCCAGTAGTTCATCCCAGTGCATTTGTACATCCTCAGGCTGTGGTCACAGGAAATGTCATTATTGGTAAAGATGTGTATGTAGGACCTGGCGCAGCACTTCGTGGAGACTGGGGAGGGATTGTAGTTGAAGATGGTTGTAATATCCAGGAAAACTGTACTGTACATATGTTCCCCGGAGTAACCGTGCATTTAAAAGAAAGTGCTCATATTGGTCATGGCGCTATCATCCACGGAGCTACTATAGGAAGAAATGTGCTGATAGGCATGAACGCTGTGGTTATGGATGAGGTGGAAATCGAAGATGAATGTATTATTGGTGCATTAAGCTTTATTGCAGCCAAAACCCGCATCCCCAAAAGATCGCTAGTAGTAGGCAATCCCGCAAAAATTATAAAAGAAGTAAGCGATGAGATGATCGACTGGAAAACTAAAGGTACACGTTTATATCAAAGTCTGCCTGCCGATTGTCATGATAGCCTAATTCCCTGCCAGCCTTTAAGAGAAGTGCCGGCCAACAGACCTCCTCAAGAAAAACTATACGAAACCTGGGAGAAGATTAAGCATAAAGGTTAGGTCTGCAAACAGGGCTATTATCATTTCCAACCTATTAGAGAGAAAACGTAGGTTAGTACCAAAGCCGTGCTTGTACTTGTTGTAAATAGTGAAGTGCTTTTCTACTTATTCTCTTTCTTTTTTCCTGGAAGGGGATTTGTAAAACTGCCCACCATGACTGGAAATAGGCTCCCCAATGTCCGCCAGCTTTGCGTATATACTCAAAGCTCCACATCACTACTGTAGTAAAAAAGTAAAAGACCGGTAAGTATCGCCAGGCCACCTTAGCTTTATTAACCCACTGCATTTGCAATTTTTTATAGTTGGCCTGCCTGCCATAGGGAGATTCCTTATGTTCAATAGTTATGCTGTTGTCGTAGGCAAAAGTGTATCCTAAATCCAGAATACGATAGGCAAGATCATACTCCTCCATACCATAAAAAAAATCTTCTGGATAACCTCCGGATTGCAGTGCCACATTCCTTTTCATAAGGTTCGCACCACCCGCAAAGTAGTAGGTTAAAAATGAGTTTTTACCATAAAACTTGTGAAATTTTTTATGTGGGAATGCAGTAACCTGCACTTCTTTGGTGCTATAATAAATCACATCTACAGTAATCACTGCCACATTAGCAGCTACAAATTCAGGTTTTTCAAACAACGACGACATCCTAAGCAATGCATCATCTTGCGGAAAAACCATATCATCATCCAAAGTAAGTAGCAAATCACCCTTCGCTTCTTTCATTAAGATATTTCTGCCGGCTGCTACACCCGTGTTTACTTCAGAATACCGATACTTAATGGGCATTTCCGGATGCTGAAGAATATACTGAGTTACCGCATCATATGATTCTGTAGAGGCATTGTTAATAATTAGAATTTCTTCCAGTACCTGAGGCAGACCCATTTGCAGACTGAGGCTTTCGAGCAACGCCAGCAAATCTTGGGACCTGTTATGAGTCAGGATCAGGATAGAAATCGTTTTTTGCATATGCCATTAACTATTTGCAGCAGCAAAGTAAATGAGAATACTGATAGGTAGGGCATGTTGGGTGGAATTCTGATGCCCTCTGCAATACATGCCCATTTTCAGGTTAGGATTCGCAGCCCTGTGGCTACAATAATTTAATAACTAAGGGAAATGGTGGCCTAATGAAGGCAAAGTATCTGCCTAGCAACCCATGAATACCTACAATCTATAAAGTTACTACTATTTTTATTAATTCATCAATCAACTGTAAATCAAACACTTATATACATTTTCGCAGTGACGAACTCATTCCCTGATTTTTATGCCTAAAAATTTCAAACCCCTCCTGACACACAGTTGTCACAACCTGAAAGGAATTTTGTGTAGAACATTATAAAACCATTGTTATGAACAAACAACCCACCACAAATCAACAAGCCACCATTTTATCTACACATGAGCTCCTTGCACACTGGCAGGGGCACAGAAGGCTTACCCGCCGGGTTTTGGAAGCATTTCCAGAAAAAGAACTCTTTGAATTTTCAATAGGAGGCATGCGCCCATTTGCTGCACTCATCAAGGAGATGCTTGCCATTGCTGTACCCGGATTACAATCTATGGCTACAGGAGAAGAAGTTCCGTTTCAGGAAGAAAACCAACAGCTATCTACCAAACAAGCTCTTTTAGATGCCTGGGATAAGGCTACGGAAGGGATTGAAACCTATTGGCCACAACTAAGCCCTGAAAGGTTTTATGAGACCTTCAATCTTTTTGGTCAATACAACTATCCAATCCTTCACAACATCTTGTATTTTATTGACAATGAAATTCACCATCGCGGGCAAGGATATGTGTACTTACGTGCCTTAGGCATTACACCACCACCATTTTGGGAACGCTAAAAAATAGCATCCCGGTCTCTAACTCATACTCGGAGACCGGGATGATTATAATTCTTTTTGTATTCGCTGAATCACTTCTTTAATATCATGCTTAATGCTCTCTGGTTCTATAACGCGAATACGGGTACCCATACTGAGAAACCAGTGTATGAAATATTCTTTATGGTATTGAACCCAGAAAGTCATTTCTACTGAGTCGTCTTTAATTGTCTCTGCTACAAACCCATAATAATGACGGGAATTTTCAAGCTGTTTAGCCGTTTTTTTGGACATGGATATTTTTACCTGCATCCCTCTATTTTCCGGTGGATTATTTTCTTTTTGAAGAAGATTTTCTAAAGTATCGTGGGTAATTGTAAAAGGAAGATTCGTGGCTTTTATGGCTTCAATCCTATCTGATCTAAACTTTCGGTACCCCTTTCGTAAATGGCAATACGCCAATAAATACCAAAAATTATTTTCATGATATAAACCAATAGGTTCTATATACCGCTCATTGGGAACATCGGCTTCAAACGATTGGTATCGGATATACACCTGTTTCTTTTGAGATATTCCCTTCATCAATATTTCCATCGCATTAGGAGCGGTTTCCTTAAAAACCGTACGGGTTCGCATCACTTGTATCTGCTCATCCAATAAGTTTACACGATCTTTATCTTCCCAGCGTAACAGCGATTTTATTTTTAAAATGGCCTCACTAAAATGACGACTTACTGACTTATCTGCCCATTGCTGCATAAGCTTTTCGGCAGCTACAAAACTGTTGGTTTCTTCTGGCGTAAACATAACTGGAGGAAGCTTATACCCTTCCATTAGCGAATATCCTGTCCCTGCATCAGCTAGTAGTGGTACTCCTGCCTTTTCAAGCGTTTTCATATCACGATAAATAGTGCGAATACTCACCGAAAACCTATCCGCAAGGTCTTGAGCTTTTACAATACGCTTGGATTGCAGTTGTATATAAATGGCCAGAATACGCTCAAAACGTTTTAAGGTAGTTTCATTCATGCGAGCCGGGAAATAATATTCAAGTTACAGAACCTGGTAGATAATTTTTTATTTTGTTGCAATGAAAACTCATTCATATACAATACGCCTTCACTGGACAGGGAATACGGGTTTGGGAACACACAGTTATACTCAGTATGAAAGAAGTTTTACCCTAAGCGCTCCTCATAAACCCATTATTCACGGCTCTTCTGATCCTGCATTTAGAGGTGATGCCTCCCAATACAACCCTGAAGATTTATTAGTCTCTGCCCTTTCCTCTTGTCATATGCTCTGGTATTTACATCTCTGTGCCAAGGAAGGTATTGTGGTACAAGCCTATACAGATCAGGCTGAAGGAAAAATGAATGAACAACCAGACGGTAAGGGACAGTTTACCGAAGTAATTTTGCATCCAGTAGTGACGATTACTGACCCGAATCAAAAAGAAAAAGCGCTGGCATTGCACGCGCTTGCTTCCCAATATTGTTTTATTGCGAATTCAGTGAATTTTCCGGTAAAGCATATCCCTGAAATCCATATCCTTCCCTAACAACCCAATCTCTACTCATTTTTCAGAGGATCCCCATTATTATAGAAATTAGTTAGTTACTGCTGTGTGATTGACATCACACTTCTATTTATAGTTAATATTTATTTCATGTATTCATCTCATAAAAAATTACCATAATTTTGCTGCGACCCAATTTATTCACAAACTATTTCCGCCATGCAGTTAATAGGGAGAATTTTTCTGCAATTCTTTTTTTTATTCCTTACTGTACAAGCATTTTCCCAAGCCCCTAAAAGGGAATTTCGTGCAGCATGGATTGCCACCGTCAGTAATATTGACTGGCCATCCAAACCAGGACTCTCTGCTGCAGAGCAAAAAAGAGAATTTATCCAAAAACTGGATAAGCTTCAGGCTTTGGGGTGCAATGCCGTTATAGTTCAGGTACGTCCCGCTTGTGATGCTTTCTATGATTCTCCTTATGAACCCTGGAGTCGTTATCTCACGGGTAAGCAAGGCGAGCCACCTGTTCCCTATTACGATCCCTTGGAATTCATGATAGAGCAGACACATCTCCGCAACATGGAATTTCATGCATGGTTTAATCCGTTCAGAGCTTTAACTATCAATACTAAAAATCCTAACCCTCCTGACCATGTAACGAAAAAACACCCTAACTGGATTATTCATTATGGCACTAAAGCCTATCTGGATCCAGGAAATCCTGAGGCCAGAGAATATGTGGTTAAGGTTATTATGGATGTAGTGAAACGCTATGATATAGATGGTGTTCATTTAGATGATTATTTCTACCCTTACCGTATTGCAGGTAAAGAATTTGGGGATCATCATAGCTTTTCCAGACATGGGAAAGGACATTCGAGTAAAGACGATTGGCGCAGAAGCAATATCAATGATTTTATTTACACCCTACATCAGGAAATTGTTCATGAAAAACCTTATGTAAAATTTGGAATTAGTCCATTTGGTGTGTGGCGCAATGCCTCCCGTGATCCGAGAGGAAGTGCTACGCGTGGAGGGCAAACCTGTTATGATGATCTATATGCTGATATTCTCCTTTGGATGGAAAAAGGATGGATAGACTATTGTCTTCCTCAGTTATACTGGGAACATAACCATCGTGCTGCACCTTTTGAAGTACTCTTACCTTGGTGGGAAAAAAACAGCCACAACCGACATGTATATTATGGGCTGGGGGTCTATCGTATGGTAGGCGCTACACAAGGACCCTGGAGAAATACAGCAGAACTTTTATGGCAGCTGCAAGATATCCGTAAGCATTCCGCTACGCCCGGGCATGTATTTTATAGCCTTTCCTGCTTTGACAAAATTAAACCAGGCGTGGCCGATACTATTCGTAAATTTCACAATGCTCATATAGCCTTCCCCCCTCTCATGCCTTGGAAGGATAGTTTACCACCTTCAGCGCCAATTGTTAAGAAAAAATATACTCGTTCAGGAACCTTATTGGAATGGGAGTGTACCAATCCTGGTAATGAAGCTTTACGCTATGCTGTCTATCGTTTTGGTCCGGGAGAAGAAATCAATCTCAGCGATCCTTCTAAAATCCTCTGTGTGATCACAGAGAAGCAATATCTAGACGCCGATGACAAAAACCATAAAAATTATTCTTATGCAATCACCGCATTAGATAGATTATGGAACGAAAGTAAGCCCGGCTTTCCGGCAGTTACTGCTAGCACTTATGAATAGGGGCGCGTGTTATTTTAAATTGTGCCAATACCAGTCCACCGCTTCTTTAAGCCCCTCGCTGATTACATGGGTAGGTTTATATCCCAGTAACCTTTTTGCCTTTTCGATGCTTGCCAACGAGTGTGGAATATCTCCTTTTCTCTGTGGACCGTGCAAAACAGGTACATCCGCAATAGCAGGATCGTATGCAGAAAGATATTCTTTCAAGTATTTTACGAGATCATTGAGCGTAGTGCGGTCTCCTACTGCGGTGTTGTAAACAGTGTTCACAGCTTCCGGGTTTTGGGTAAGCATAGCCAGCTCATTCATCTGAATCACATTATCTACATAGGTAAAATCTCTGGAAAAATCGCCCGCACCATTGATTACAGGACTTTCATGCTTCATAAGTTGCATCACAAACTTAGGGATAACCGCTGCATAAGCTCCCTTCGGATCCTGACGTCGTCCAAAAACGTTGAAATAACGAAGGCCTATGGTTTCAATGCCGTAAGTCTTCGCAAACACATCGGCATATAGTTCATTTACATATTTCGTAACAGCATAGGGAGAGAGCGGGCGACCGATTACATCTTCTACCTTAGGTAAAGAAGCCGAGTCTCCATAAGTGGAAGAACTGGCAGCATATACAAACCGTTTTACCCCAGCATCTCTGGAAGCAATCAGCATTTGCATAAATCCTGATACATTCACCTCATTGCTGGTAATGGGATCATTGATGGAACGTGGAACAGAACCTAATGCTGCCTGATGGAGTACATAATCAACTCCATCTACTGCTTTTTTACAGTCATCCGGGTTGCGAATATCTCCTTCTATTAGTTTAAAATTAGGATTGCCCTCATGCATGGCAATATTATGCCTATGCCCTGTAGCAAAGTTGTCTAGTACTACTACCTTATAACCTTTTTGTAAAAAGTATTCTGTAAGATTAGATCCTATAAATCCAGCACCACCGGTAATCAATATTTTTTCTTGCATATGGGGTACAAATTTAGGCTTTGCATCTCAATTTTATATTTTTTAGAGCAACTTTATATATAGCATGCAACCAATTATAAATAAAACATTGGCAAAAAATCATCCTAGTAAAAGATCCGCACGTGCTAAATCTGCGGGTTTACCTGCATCTATAAAGGTATCGCCAGTATGATCAAATGTATAAATAGGATATGTGGCGGCAAGTTGTAAATACATAGTTATTAAAGAAAGCTTACTAGAGGGAAAAGCCTGTGAAAATATTTCTCTTGAGATGACCTGAATGCCACTAAATGCTTTAGCAACAAGCCGCTCCTGTGTATGTCTGGCTATTTTCTTTTCTCCCGTACTACGATTCTCCCAACCACAAAGTTGCCCTTCAGCATTGCATAACAAATATCTCGATGAAGTTCTTTCCATCACTGCTAAAGTGGCCATAGCGCAGTTTTGCTCATGTTGCTGTATGAGTTTTTCCAGATTAAGCGTTGTAAGAATATCCACATTCATCACTACAAAATAGGAATCGTGTTGCAAGTAGGGCGCGGCATGAAGCACCCCTCCGCCTGTGTCCAGTATGGCAGTCCGCTCATCTGAGATGAATACCTTACTTCCAAAACCTTTTTCTCTGCATACCGTTTCTTCTATCTGATCTGCGAAATGGTGTACATTAACTACTACCTCGTAAATACCATGACGCTGTAGATATCGTATAGCATGTTCCAATAAGGTTTTGCCTCCTGCCAAAGCTAGTGCCTTAGGATGATGGTCGGTAAACGGTTTCAATCGGGTTCCAAACCCGGCCGCTAATATCATGGCTTTCATACGTTCAGGAAAGATACAACATGAATCTTTGACGGGAAATTCAATTATGGAAATTACCTTTGTAAGGAAAACAAAGAAAATAACTGCTTATGTCATTGATTGTGGTAGGCACTATGGCCTTCGATGCTCTCGAAACTCCATTTGGAAAAGTTGATAAAATAATTGGCGGTTCTGCTACTTATGTAGCCTGGTCGGCATCCTATTTCACCAAACCCATTAAACAGGTTTCCATTATTGGTGGAGACTTTCCGCAAGATGCCATCCAGAGCCTGGAAAATCGAGGCGTGACGTTCGATGGAGTAGAGCGCGTACCCGATGGGAAAAGTTTTTTTTGGAGTGGCCGCTACCACATGGACATGAACACTAGGGATACCTTAGTGACAGAGCTTAATGTATTGGATCGCTTTAACCCCATACTTCCGGATCATTATCAAGATTGTTCTTTTCTGATGCTGGGCAATTTGTCTCCTTCTGTACAGTTAAGCGTTATTCATCAGCTTAAAAAAAGGCCTAAGCTTGTGGCCATGGATACCATGAACTTTTGGATGGAAACCGCAATGGATGAGCTAGCGCAGGTTTTACAGAAAGTAGATGTAATCATGATTAATGACAGTGAAGCCAGACAATTAAGTGGCGAATACTCTCTAGTGAAAGCTGCTTTAAAGATTCAGGAGATGGGCCCCCGTTATGTAGTGATCAAAAAAGGAGAACATGGCGCGTTGCTTTTCCATGGAAAGCAAGTGTTTTTTGCCCCTGCTTTACCACTTGAAAGTGTATTTGACCCCACAGGTGCCGGAGATACGTTTGCAGGAGGTTTTATGGGGTATTTGGCACAAACTGATGATATCACATTTGAACATATGAAAACAGCCATTATAGTAGGTTCTGCTATGGCTTCTTTCTGTGTGGAAAAATTTGGGCCAGAAAGGTTACAAAATTTACAAAAAGAAGAAATTGAAACCCGTATCAGCGAATTTGTAGAATTGGTAAATTTTGAAATTTCTCTGGTATAGTATTTAGCTTTTGCTAGTGGGAATATGGATCATCACTACGGTGCCTTTATCTGGTGCCGAATCCCATTCTACAGTGCCTTTTAAATAGCCTACTCGGCTTCGGATATTTTTCATTCCGATGCCTTCTACCGCCTGTGCATCGCGTGCGTGGAATCCTTTGCCATTATCTTCAATGGATACCGATATGCCTTCTTCATCCTGTACTAGTGAAATATCAAGTTTATTGGCTTCTGCATGACGGATCGCATTGTTTACGCATTCCTGAATTACACGATACAGCACAGATTCAGTACTTGGGTCCATTTTTTCCTGAAAGCCTTCAGCATAAAGGGAAACTTCAATGATTCGCTGATCAATTTTATCAATAAAATTTCGAATTGCCGCTGTTAATCCGTGTTTCAGTAATGCATTGGGCATAATGTTATGAGATACAGTTCTCACTTCTCTACAGCTTTCATCTACCAGAGACATAGCTTTTTCAAAAGACACTGCAGCTTCTTCAGATTTATAACTCAACTGATCCTTTAAAGAGGAAAGATTTAACTTGGCTGCACTCATCATTTGACCTATACCATCATGCAGATCACTGGCAATGCGTTGTCGTTCATTTTCTTCTGCTTCAATAACGGCCTTACCCGCTAACTCCTGCTGATGCATAATTTCTTTTTGCAAAAACAATTCTTGTTCTGATTTTTTTCTGCGATAGTATGCATAGCCAGTAATACTCAAAGTCACCAGCAATAAAGACACACTGGCTATTCCAATATTTTTGCGAACGATCTTTTGTTGTTGCTCCTGAATAATTCTTTCTTTTTTCTCTGTTTCGTATCGGGTGGTGAGTTCCGCTATGATTTCATTTTGCTGGCTAGTGATAAATGAGTCCTTATATTGTTTATGTAAAATGGCATATCGATATGCTGAATCGTAGCGATGGTTTCTAGCAAAAAAATCTGATAAGCTTTCATAAGCTTCATAGGTCTGTTTATTATTTTCCAGCGAAATAGCCATTTGTAAAGCTTTTCGAATATACCTTTCTGCTTCCTGAAGGTTACCTTGCCTTTCATAATTTTCTCCCAGATAGTTGTAAGTGTAGGGGAGTTCATCGTATTGATGCAAACGTTCTCTTATTGCTATAGACATATTGAGATAATAGGCTGCGCTGTCGTAATTCCCCAGAAAGGAATGCGCTGCGCCTATATCATTTCCGCAATAAGCAATCCAGCTGTTATCTTCTGTTTGAAAAGCATATTGTGCAGACTTACGGTAATAGTAGAGTGCGGAATCATATTGTCCCATTTCCCGATGAAGAATTCCGAAGGCTCCATAACTTGACATGATATTTTTGGTATAGCTAGTAGTAAGCCATACTTCATGTGATTTTCTCTGAAATTCCATAGCACGTGGAATATCATGGATAGTGGTATATAGTGTACTTATGGCTCCATAGGCTCTGGCTAGATACCATTTATTTTCTATAGATTCTGCCACAGTAGCAGCTTCCATGTAATTTTTCAGAGATTCATCAAATTGTGCTTTGCGTCTCAGCCCTTCTCCTCGAATTATATAAGAAGAATATATTGCTTCTTTGTAATCAATTTGTCGCGCAAAAAAAGCAATGGAATCAGCCACTTGATATAAGACAGAAAAGTTCCCTATTTCATTATAGGCATCTCCCAGTCTGATATAAGCATCTGCGAGCAGTTTGAAGTCATTAATTTGGACTGCAATGTCTATAGCCTTTCTGGCATAATAAATAGAAGAATCTAGATTGTGGTTAGCTACCAGTCGAGCGTATTTTGTGTAGCACTCTGCCCTTACTTTTGCAGATTGTTTAGGATCTTTGGCTAATGCAAGTATGGAGTCTTCCTGATGCGACAGTGGCGTAGCTTCTATGTCAGCAACTAATAAGAAAAGGCTTGCTAGGGTCAACAGCTTCATAAGTTTTGCCTTACGGGGCATAGAGAACATACACATAAAGAGAAGTGTTTACTGGTTTGCAAGCGAGGCCTACCCCAAATTCCCACAGCATTTGCCGGCATTTGGATAGATAGATAGCTATTATACTATTTTGCTTTTCTTTTAGCTATTATCAGGGCTCGGCCCTTCTTTCTCTTGTTTGCGAGCTATTGCCTTTTGATTGATTTCTTCTAACTCTGCACGCACACTGGCAATTTTCTGTTCTTTTTGTTCTGCACGTTGCTTTGACTGTTCCAGTAGTTTGCTGAGATGATTTCTTAACTCTTCTTCTTTATGACTACCCGGTGTGATATTGCTCAGTGCGTCATTAAAATCAGCAATTTTCGCTTTTTCATCTTCCAGTTCTTGTTCTAATTTCTGCAGGAAAGATGTGGTTTGTTCCAGTTTATATTTCTCTTGCTTTTGTGCTTGTTGACGACGGTATTCACGATGTGCGTCCTTTCGATTGAAGAAGTGTTTTCTGGCTGCCAGAAACTGCTCCCAAATGGTTTGTGCATATTGTCTGGGCACGGGACCAATTTTTTTCCATTCCTCCATCAATTCATTCATTTCCTCAGTAATCTCTCGCCACTGACTAGAATTTTTTATGTCTTCCGCACGTTTTAATAATGCTAGTTTTTGTGCATAATTATCGTCGAGACTAACCCGTACTAATTCTAGATGCGCACGTTTTGCATTAAAGAAATGGTCTTTCGCTGAGTTTAGTCTGTTCCAGAGTTCTTCCGTTTTTTCCGGAGGTACTTTTCCGATGCTTTTCCATTCTTCCATCAGATCTGCAAAAGCACGGGTTGTAGCCTGCCAGTCGGTACTTGTTTTCATGGCTTCTGCCCTTTCAACCAGCACCAGTTTTAAGGCATAGTTCGCTTCCTGCTCAGCCTGAATTTTTTCAAAGTGGGCTTTTTTGCGGTCGTAGAACGTGTTTTTTGCCTGTATATAACGATTCCACAGCTCTTCATTTCTTTCATGAGGCGTGCGGCCGATACTTTTCCATTCGTCGAGCAAAACTTTAAACTGCTCTGTAGCTTCTTTCCAATTTTCAGAAGTAGCGAGTTGTTCTGCTTTTTCTACAATTTCAATTTTCAGATCTAAATTTCTGAGCATTTCTTTTTCCTGTTCTTCCAGGAATAGTCGTTTTTGCTCAAAGAACTTGTCGCGAATTTGTTCCAGCTTACTCCATAATTGATCTGTCTTATGCTTTTCAGTATAACCAATGGTTTTCCACTTATCAGATATGTCTTTCAGCTTCTGAATTACCTCTTTCCATTCCTCATTATTCGTACCTAGTTGAAGTTGTTCAGCCTCCTGAATTAACGCCAAACGCTCCTGATAGTTTTTCTCTTCGAGCGTATTCAGCTCATTTTCCCATTCTTTAATTTTGGAAAAAAGAGTATAAAAATCTCCTAACGCATTGGCATGGAGCAAATACTCCTTTAACCTTACCACTTTACCAGAAAGGCGGAGTTTGTCTTCAGCTTTTTCCCATTCTGACTGTATTTCTTCTACTCGTTGATGTACATCTTTGAATTTCTCAATGAGTGCATGAAGCGTTACGTCAGGGTTTTCCGTATGAATGTTAGCAATAGTTCTTTCAGGAAATAAGTCCGATGCTTTTAGTAGTATGTTTCCTGTGTCAGTAAGTTCAAATAAGTTTTTAGCGTTAAAGTTTGTTTCAGTCCAACATTGGGTAATCTTTTCATTAAGGGCAACTTCTTTCGACATAATTAAATCCTATTAGTAAAAGTTTAATCATAAAAAACTAGGTTATCTTGCAATATAACACTATTTTTCAGTTAAAACCATTGATTTAGGACTTATTTTGCTCCAAAAACTTTTTTGAGTAGTTCTGTAGTACGCGCTCCCGGATTTTCTCGAATTTTATTTTCTTCCTGCGCTATGGTCAGAAACAAACCATCCAAAGTTTTTTCTGTAACGTAGCCAATCAGGTCTGGATTAACTTTTTTCTCTACTAAAGGCAGGCTATTATATGTTGTAAATAATTGATTCCAATGTGAGGTAACATTAAACTTTCCCAATGCTTGTCTAATCACTGGTTCAAAGGCTACGGTAAGCTGTTGTGTTGTTTTATTTTTTAGAAATTGTGTAGCCGCACCTTCTCCTCCTGTAAGTATTTGCATACCATCTTGTATAGACATAGAGGAAATGGCATTTACAAAAATAGGAACTGCTTTTCCTGCAGCATCCTCAGCAGCTCTGTTCATCGTAAGAATTGTTTCATCAACGAGCTTATCCATTCCAAATTTTCTCAAGGCAGTTTCTATGTGTTTAGCTTCTTCTGGTAACATGATTTTCACCAATGCATTTCCAAAGAAACCATTGGTAGCAGAAAGAGCACCTGAAGCGTTTTGTGTGCCAATTTCCAACGCCTGTTTTAAAGCACTTACAATTTCTGTGTTTTTCAGGTTATTCAGCGAACCATCATTGTTTTGCTGGTTTTTCTGATTAAATAGCTTGCCCCATAAATCCTGAAGAGATTGTGCCTGTGTATTATAGGATGCCATGCTTACCAGCAGCAGGCAAATAAGGGTGCGGAGAGAGTTGTTCATAGTAATTTTTTTTGTGGCTGCGAAATTAGCGGAAAAATGAGCATTAAAATCCTCCTGAGTCTCCGTCTTGTCCTCGCAGTGAATTTCGATCTTTTACCTGCTGCATTCCAGAATTTCGGTCTTTTCTTCCATTGGCTTTCATATCAGACCTTCCAAAATGCCAGGTTAGACTTATTTGTGCAATTCTTGTTTCTCTATTTCTTTGTCGTACTTGTTCATATTTACCCAAATCGTAACGCATAGTGCGTTTACGAGTATCAAATATATCAGAGAGGTTTGCGACCACCTGTAATTGATCTTTAAATAGGTTTTTGCGAACAGAGATATCTGCCCAGTACATTTCGTCTACTGTTCCTTGAGCATCTGGCTTGGGGGCATCATAGTTAGCGTTGATTTGTACGGAAAATCCTTCAGGCAAACGAATCTGTGTATTGAGTTTGGTAAACCAGCTTTCTCCAGAAAAATTAAGGGATGAAATAGTCATGTCGGTTTGTACTTCGCTTTTGAAGAAATTCGCACTCAACGTGGCATCCCATATCGGCAAAATCTGTATTCTACCTATAAACTCCAGTCCATACGTAATACCGCTTCCTAGGTTTTCATTTTTTGAAAAGCTATTTCCTGTTTCAGGATTAAACCTGCGGATTCTATCCATCATATTTTCCGTGTACTGGTAATATATACTCGTGATAAAGTTATGTCCTTGCTTGGTACGAATATTATAACTCAGTTCTGTATTATGTATAAACTCAGGCTTTAAATTGGGGTTACCCGAACTAGTATCCTGCGGGTTGGATACATCCACAAAGGGCATTAATCTAAAGAAACTCGGGCGATTGGTTCGGCGTGTATAGTTTATGTAGAGTTCCTGATTTTTGCGTACTTCATAGGATACAAAAACCGAGGGAAAGAGATTTAGGAATTCATTAGAATAACGATTACCCATAATGGCAGATGCGGTACCATCGTATCGGGAATGTTCCAGTCGAAGACCAGCCTGATAACTAAATTTATTCAGTTTGTGCTGCATGCTTATATAAGCAGCGTGAATGGCCTGTGTATATTGATAATCGTTTTGCAGCAGTAGATCAGGCTGAGGGCCTAATCCCGAATCAATGGTTGCCTTATTTTCTGTCTGAAACCAATAGAGTTGGGATTTCCACCCTAGGTCTAATCGGCTTTCGGGGAAAATAAATGGAGTGGTAAAATCTGCCTGAGCATTTAATGTCTGATTAGTTCCTGTAGAAGGAGAACGCTGCCAGACAGGAGTTTTATAACTTGTTTCAGTAGGAGTAAAGTACTCAGTGTCATATTCCCGATTGTGTTTAGACCATGTATGAGCATAGGTTACATTGGCCGTTATTTCTCTTCCTTGTTTTTTGAACTTATGGGTATAGTCTAACGAAGTAGAGCTGGTTAGGGGAGTGCCTCGTGAGCGTGAATATCTTTGCTCAAAACTATCCTGCGAACCATTTATATACTGATAGTATCGTGTTCTGCCATTTCTTCCCCACAACATCGCATTTGCCTGTTGAGTAATACCTATCGTATTTCTTTTGTTGATGGTATAGGTAGCACCCATTGTAGTAAACCATCCACCATGAGTATTATTATTATTCTCAAAACTACCGGCAATAATGTTTCCAGATTTATCTGCCTGTATTTGTTGGTTGGTATTATAATAACGGTTGCTTCTATAATTACTATTCAAAAAGATATTCCACTTTTGATTTTTCAGGTTTAGGTTTACACTTCCATTGAATTTGTCTCTGGTTCCTGCGCCAGCAGTAACGCTTCCATTGATCCCAAATTTTTGATTTTTACGGGTAATTATATTTAGGATGCCACTCATTCCCTGAGCATCATATTTAGAAGAAGGGTTTGTAATCACTTCTACCGATTGAATAGATGATGCCGAAAGGCTTTGTAAGGCAGAGGCCACATCTCCTCCCAACAGGGTAGCAGGTTTCCCATCGATTAGGATAGTTGCCTCCTTTCCTCGCAGAGAAACAGACCCATCCACATCTACAGATACGGCAGGAATATTTTTCAATAAGTCAGACACTGTGCCGGTAGTAGATTGAAGATCTTTATCCATATTGAAGACCTTTTTATCTACTGCCATTTCCATAAGAGCTTTTTCAGCTTTTATACTGACTTCAGAAAGCATTCTTGTATTGCCGCTTAGTGCAATTTCACCTAAGGCAATATCTGGCTGGGAAGGAGTGATATGGTATGTGGGGGTGTACATTTCATCATAACCCACTGCATTTACTCTAAGCATGTACCTACCTGTATCAATCTTATCTAGTAAAAACTCTCCCATATCTCCTGTAAGAGTTCCATTCACGATAGTGCTGTCGGTTTTAAATATAGTGATCGTTGCATAAGGCACAGGGTTACCTTGCGCATCCAGTACTTTTCCAGAGAATTTACCAGATTGTGCCCAAAGGGCAGAAACCCAGAGGAAAGTAAGTACAAAAAGCAGATACGCTTTAGGGAAATGCTTCATAGTAGTCTTCGAATAATCGGCAAAAGTCCTGAAATATTTATAACCTGCCTATTTTTTAAAGAAAATTTAAGCACTTATCTTATTCTATATCTTTTATTCATTTCGTAATCCATCTATATTTTGTCTGGTGGGGTTATAATAGCCCCTGAGAAAAACCATATGCATCCTTCTCTGGTTCTGCGTATGTTTGCATCTGTATGTGTAGCGACTTTGTTGCATATACCACTATGTTATGGCTTATATACTGCATATAGACACCTCTGCACAACATTGTCATGTTGCTGTATCCTCTTCAGGAAATCTCGTTTCAGAAAAAATAAGTGTAGATACCAATAATCACGCGACTATCTTAAACCATATGATGGAGGAGGTTCTTGTTGAAGCCGGACATCTCTCTCTACAGGATTTAGATGCAGTAGATGTAATGGCTGGCCCTGGATCCTATACCGGACTTCGGATAGGTTTAGCCACTGCAAAGGCCTTGTGTTATGCATTAGACAAGCCTTTGCTGCTTAGCAACAAGCTTACATTATTGGCTTTTCAAGACAAAGAGTATATAGCTACTGCCAATGCAGCTTATATTGGAGCTATATTACCTGCTAGGAAAGGAGAATATTTTGTTAGCGTATATCATGCAGACCAAACTCCTGCAATTGCCTCCGGTCATATGGATCTTCCGGTTATGCTAGATGCAATAGATAGTCTCCAAGGCAAGGTTCTTCTCAGTGGCAAAATAGCATTAGAAGACAGTTCTTCATTTTCACAGAGACAACATGTTACAATACGTTTACAGGATCATATTTTGACGTCTTTTTGGTGTTGCTACAGCTATTCGCTATTTAGTGAAAAAAAGTTTACAAAAATTTTTGATGCTTCTCCACTATACTTAAAAAATGTTTACATACATAACTCATCAAAATAGTGTACTATACGCGCTATTCAATTATACGCATAACTGGCTTTAACGCTGTTTTAACAGAATTTTATAGCGGTTTTTTGTTTTATATTATATGATCATGTATGTTTGTACTGTCAAACAGTTAGTTGTTTTTACAATCATACTGTTTTTTTTAGCACTTATTTTTTCACCTCAGTAAAAATTAAATTGTACATGGAAACAACAGTTTCAGCAAACACGCTGGTGATCCGCATGGAAGAAGGATCAAATGAACAAATTAAACTTGACTACGTGGCTGTTAAAAGTGCTGCCATGACGTTAAGGGCTATCAACCACAAGCTCCGTCAACAAATCATTCGTTTGTTGGAAGAAAACAAAAGAATGAACGTTACGGACATTTATGTTAAACTCCGTTTGGAACAATCGGTAGCATCTCAGCACCTTGCTATTTTGCGTCGTGCTAATATCGTTATAACCGAACGCGATGGTAAATTCATTCATTACTCTTTGAACCACAAGCGCATTGCTGCTGTGGCTCAGTTTGTGAATGATTTAGTAGGCTCTGACGAAGCATAATATTTGCTTTTCAAAGCTAGCCCAAACAATTTCATAAAAAACGATTCGGCGGTATTCCTCCGGATCGTTTTTTTATTAGTGACATTTGAAGTATTCAAAAGGCTCTTTGCAGGTAAGACATCTATATAATGCCTTGCAGGAAGTGGCTCCAAATCGGCTTACTTCTTCTGTATCTGTAGATTCACATTTAGGACAGGGTACTGCTACATCTTCAAACAAATGAGTATGTAAGTTGGAATGTCCCTGTGGTGGAGCAATTCCATATTGTTTTAATTTTTCTTTGGCACTATCGGTCATCCAATCTGTGGTCCATGCCGGACTAAGCTGATGTTCGATTTCTATTTCACTAATACCCTTACTCAATAATGTCATTCTTATTTGCATGGATATAACATCCATAGCCGGACATCCACTATAAGTTGGGGTAATCACAATTTTAGCAGCAGCCTTTCCACTACTGGATGTAGATACCTGCACATCGCGCACTACCCCCATATCTGTAATGGTCAGTACAGGAATCTCAGGATCTGTTACTTCCGACAACCATTCATATATCTTTTCTGCATTTGGAACCATATGCTGTAGATTATAATTATTCTGGATAAGCTTGCTGGTTATTGCCTATATACCCTAAAACTTGCTTTGAAAAAGGGATTTCACCATCAGAATATTTATGGGGATAAAGTTAAGACTTTCGGTACATGCCCTTTGTTATCTTTTGTTGAATATTTGTTTGCTTTCTAATCCTAGACACATTTTCCTTTAGGGATTATTTACCGTATCCTTGCTATTATTATCAAGTTAGCTGAAGTAATGATTATTCTGTTTACTCTACCCATTAGGGATAGTCATACAGTAGAACAAGCCGAGTCACATCGTCAAAACACATGCATGCAATGTGCATGATGGGATAAATGACTGTTTCTCATAGCATAAACACTACCGCCCTAAGAGCCTGAATAAGCTAACTACTATTATAATCTATGGAAGAGTGTTTGTTGTGGTATTGACCAAAACAAGATTACCAGCTCATGCCAGGATATGCGCGTTGCATAAACTGCATTTCAGCAAGGATATAGCCTAAATGTTCAGCATGTATGCATGATTTCCCTTCTGCAGGCAGTTGTGGACGTGAGGGCATTTCCAGTTTGGCTTCTTCCAATACTTTTTGGATGTGTTGTTCCCACAAAACTTTTATTTCTGCAAGGTCGGGAATAAGTTGCTGGCTAATCAATGCTGTCTCTATTTCTGTGGGTTTTGTGAGTTCACTGGTGTATTGCCCATACGACTGGATAGCTTCCGTCATTCTGAGGTGGCTTTCGTCAGTACCATCGCCCAGGCGAATTACCCATTCACTGCTCCAGCGCACATGATAGGCGGCTTCTTTTACTGATTTTTCAGCGATAGCTGCCCAAACCTGATTTTTGCTGTGTTGAAGTGCTTTATAGAAATAATAACTAAACGTATCGTAAAAAAACGATCTAGCTACTGTATAAGCCCAGTCTTTATTAGGTTGTTCTACAAGAAGTACATTCCTGAAGTCCCATGCATCTCGCAGATAAGCAAGATCATCTTCATCTAAACGAGTTTCAGAAGCTATTTTTTGAGATAGGGCAGGCGATGTGAATAATTGTTCTTTTTCTGCTTTTGAGAGCTTATTAATTACATCGGCTGCGTACTGATAAAAACTTCTGGCTTGCCCTAGATGATCTAGAGCCATATTGGTAAGTGCAATATCTTGTTCCAGCACCGGGCCGTGTCCACACCATTCACTTAAACGATGTCCAATTATCAAGGCATTATCGGCCGCTTGTAAGCTAAAAAAAACTTCTTGTAACATGTACTTTGTAATGCATTAACCACTCATAGATTGGTGAGCGGTAGTTTTTACATATGTTTCAACTCTTCTGGTAAATTATAAAACGTAGGATGTCTGTATATTTTATCATTCGCAGGATCAAAAAGAGCTCCTGCTTCTTCAGGATCTGATGCGTGTATATATTTACTTTCTACTACCCAGATGCTTATTCCTTCCATGCGTCTTGTGTACACATCTCTGGCATTTTGGATGGCCATTTGTGCATCAGCAGCATGTAAGGATCCTGCATGTTTATGATCTAATCCGGCTTTACTACGGATAAATACTTCCCATAATGGCCATTCAGCGTCTGCCTGTTGAAAGGACCCTGTTTGTGCAGATGATTTATCTTCTTCACCAAAATCTCCGTAACGATATAGTTGGTTGGCAAGTAATTTCATGCTAGAAACTTTTTATGCTCTTAAAGAGGTTTACACAGCAGCAGTTGATTGCTGCCGGGTTGATTTCATTTTTCTTTTTTTTGCGTATGCCATGGCTGCTTCTCTCACCCAGGCTCCTTTTTCCCATGCTTCTCTCCGGGCTTCCATTCTTTCTTTGTTACAAGGGCCGTTACCCCCTACTACTGCCCAGAATTCATCCCAGTTGATTTTACCGTGTTCATAATGCCCTGTTTCTTCATTCCATTTTAAATCCGGATCAGGCACAGTAAGCCCGATTAGTTTGGCTTGTTCTACAGTAACATCAATAAACTTCTGACGGAGTTCATCGTTGGTAAACCGCTTGATCTTCCATTTCATGCTTTGTGCGGTATGCGGACTTTGTGCATCGGGAGGGCCAAACATCATAATGGCAGGCCACCACCACCTATTTAATGCATCTTGAGCCATTTTTTTCTGTACGGCTGTTCCCTGTGCCAACGTCATCATGATTTCATATCCCTGACGCTGGTGAAAGCTTTCTTCCTTACATATGCGAATCATGGCTCTTGCATATGGGCCATAAGATGTACGGCATAAGGGAACCTGATTCATGATTGCAGCACCATCTACTAACCAACCAATAGCCCCCATATCTGCCCAAGTAAGGGAAGGATAATTGAATATAGAAGAATATTTAGCTCTTCCGGAATGAAGTTGGTCGATCATTTCATCTCTGCTAATGCCCAGTGTTTCTGCGGCACTATAGAGATACAGGCCATGTCCTCCCTCATCCTGTACTTTAGCTAATAATACGGCTTTACGTCTAAGGCTTGGAGCACGGGTAATCCAATTCCCTTCCGGAAGCATTCCCACAATTTCACTATGAGCATGCTGCGATATCTGACGAATCAGGGTTTTCCGATAATCGTCAGGCATCCAATCCCTCGGCTCAATCATGATATCCTGCTCTATCTTTTTATCAAACTGTTGTTGAAAATCGTTGACTCCCATATTGATGGAAAAATGTTTCAAATACAAATATACGCGATAAACTGGCTGTGGCAATCATTGTTCTTCCTTATTTTACTGTTTTTGATCAATGTTTCGGATGATTGAAATCTTTCTTTTAACATTTACCATACTTTTTCTCTACTCTTATGAGCATCACATGCTTATAGCAGCTGTGTTTCATAAAAGTGGCTGATGTAAGCTCCTGCCTTTTTCGAACAATTGGCTAATTTTCTCTTCCTATTGGGTATGCAGTTGAGACAAAAAACATGTCTTCTTTATGCATATAATCTATATTTCATTGGGAAGGATAAAGCTATCTGCGTCTTGTAGAAATGGGAATTGGGTTCTGCTCGCCTGAAGTACTTCTTTATCAAGTGTAAGGGTATGTACAGCTACTTTGCCTGTCTCCTGCCAGCATAGATTTCCCATGGGATCCCATACACTACTATCTCCGGAATGCATGATCTGGTTTCCATCTATGCCTACTCTATTAACACCAATTACATAGCACTGGTTTTCTATGGCTCTTGCTTGTAATAATGTTTTCCAGGCCATACTCCTTCGTTCTGGCCAATTTGCTACGATCAATAACACATCATAGGGATTTTGAGGAGTGTTTCTAAGCCATACAGGGAAGCGCAGATCATAACAAATCATTAGCGCTATCTTCCATCCATTCACCTGTACAATTAATCTTTTATTCCCTGGTGAATAATGCTTGTCTTCTCCTGCATAGGCAAATAAATGCCGCTTGTCATAATATCCATATTGCCCGTTAGGCAATACCCACAACATACGATTGTAATATTTTCCTTCTTCTTCAATAATTACGCTCCCCGTAAGAATACATTTTTTTTCTCTGGCCATCTGTTGCATCCATGTATGAATAGTTCCTTGCATGGGCTCTGCATATAATTCTGGCTTCATACTAAAACCTGTGGCAAACATCTCTGGTAAAACAACAATTTCCCCAGAACCTATAGGCTCCAGCATTTTTTCATACTGCAACAGGTTGGCATCCCGATCTTCCCACACGATATCTGATTGTACAAGTGTAAATTTTAACTTATTGGAAGGCATAAAAAGGTTTTGTTATTTTACCTGATATTTGTGATAAATATACCTCCTTCCTGGAATCTACGAGCCACAACCCATGAAAGAAGGTTGTTAAATTATTTTGTATGCGATTGAAAGGATTTTTTTGTCTGTATTTAATAGGCTTTTGCCTCATCCATAATACGGTTATTGCTCAGGAAAAACGCTCCGAATCATGGAAAGAAGTAAGCCGTGTGGACGACAAACATAAACCCATTTCCTTTAAAGATACTATTCATTTGACTTTTATGGAGGGAAATGAATATACCTGGATGAAAAAAGGTAGTTTCATTTTTCGTGGTACCTATAAAGTAAAAAAGGGGTGGCTAGACTTGGGTAACCGTGTATTTTCTATAGTTGAAAGAAATAATCAAAGCCTTGTGCTCAAAGACAATGGCGCTACTTACTATTTTAAACCTTATGTGCCACCAGCCAGAGGAAAAATTGAGAAGGAAGAATATTCAGGACAGGTTAGTAGCCTAGATGGCTTAGATGGTGTTTGGAGTGTGTTTAAACGTACCAGTAGCTCCACACTTAAAGAAATTGACTACACTAGCATTGTAAAAAGCCTGGCCCTGTATGATGCTCCTAACGATAAAGGGGAAATAGGCTATATATCGGGCGGGAAAGATCCTAAGGGTAACCCTTCATGGTATATTGAAAAATTTGAAAATAGTTCTTTGATCTGCAATGGCGCATCTATACGTGTTTTTGAAGTACTCAAGGCCGATCCTAAAGAACTTATTGTGAAAGAAGGAGACATCACCTATTTTTTGAAACGCTTTAAACAATAATTTCTTTGCAAAGCACTCTTTGCAAAACCTTTGCCTTGTTTAAACAGACGGATCTATTTTTTTCTACGCTTTCTTTTTCCCAACGGTATGTTTCAAAAATTTACTTCCTGGTTACATGCTATTCTTACTATAGCATTGGCTTTGTTTTTTATCAGCAAAGGGATTGAAAAGTTTGGCCCACTCAAGCTACGCGATAAACACGTGGTGGAAGCAAATGCACAGGATATTGTGCAAAAAATAATCGTGGAAAAGAATTATGACCCTCCTTATGGTTATGACATTACTATGAATACTTTTCGCTATAGCGGATTTATCAAGGTAATCGGATTCTTTCAAATTCTAGCAGGATTACTCATGCTATTTCCCAAAACAAGACTTGCCGGCTTACTTACTCTCTTTCCCATCATTCTGAATATCTTTCTCATGCATTTTTTCTTTGATAATCGTCCGCATGAAAATGTGGAGACAGGGCGTCTTTTAGCGATTACGCTTTTGTTGTTATCATTTTACTGGAAAAAGCTGTGGCAAATTCTCTGGTTAAAAAAGAGTGCGTAAGGAGATCCCGGATGTGGATTAACACAATTTTTTCTCTTTGCAGTCGTTCAACGAAGGGTCTTCTGTCCCAAGTATCTATCCTAAAAACCATAACTATACCTACCTTTGAAGGGTTGTTTTCCTTTCCACAAACTTAGCTGTGATGGACTTTCTTTTACCTATTGATATTCCGGAATTACCTCAGAAAATTCAATACAATAAAGGGGTGTTTCTGATCGGTTCCTGTTTTTCAGAACATATCAGCGACCGTCTTTCACAGCATAAATTTTCAGTGCTGTCTAATCCTTCAGGTATTTTGTTTAATCCCCTTAGTGTAGCAGAAAGTTTAGACTATTATACTTCTGAAAAAACTTTTTTGCCTGAGGATTTATTTTACCTGAACGAACTCTGGAATAGCTGGTCGCATCATACTCGCTTTTCGGATATCCAGCAGGAAGCTGTATTGTCTCGTATCAATCAATCTATCCAGCAAGCTGCTGCATTTTTAAAACATGCCAGCCATGTGCTCATCACTCTAGGGTCTGGTTTTCAATATTATTTAAAAGATTCCGGACGACCCGTTGCCAATAATCATCGCGCCCCTGCCCAATGGTTTGAAAAAAGATTACTTTCTATAACCAGCATTACAGAATCTCTTTCCCATTCACTCTCAAGAATTCGAGCAATAAATCCAGAAGTAACATTCGTATTTACTATTAGTCCGGTGAGACATATCCGCGATGGAGTGATTGAAAACAACCGAAGTAAGGCAAGGTTGATTGATGCCGTTCATCAGTTGTGCAGGGAGGTGAAAAATTGTCATTATTTCCCCGCTTATGAATTAGTAATTGATGTATTAAGGGATTATCGTTTTTATGATACCGACCTTGCGCATCCCAATTATGCAGCAACAACCTATGTATGGGAACGTTTTGTGGAAAGTTGCATAGATCCCGGAGCGAGAACACTTATGCCACGTATTTTAGATATTATGACTGCCCGTCAACACAAGCCACGGTTTCCAGAAACGCAGGCACATCAAAAATTTTTGGAAAGCTATGCCGCTAAAACCAAACAATTGCAGCAGGAATTTCCTTATTTAGATTTGACAGATGAATATGCTTATTTTAAGAATGTATCTTCTTCCTGAAGCACCCCATCTTCGTTTACTACTGGTGTCTGACGAGGTAATTCACGCATCACACATTGTCCGTTAAAGATTGCATTGGGTTCTATTTGCAGCCTGTCGGTACGCAAATTTCCTTCAATCCTACAGTTTGCTTTCAGAGAGAGCAGTTCCTTGGTGGTAATATTTCCTTTTACATATCCGTGTACATCTATATTGATGGCTTCAATATCTCCTATCACTCTACCCGTAGCAATGATTACCACTTTTGATTTACAATACACATTTCCTGTAACGGTACCGTCAATCCTGATGTCTCCTTCTGCCTCAATGTCTCCACTCAAGGTAAGCCCTTCAGCAATAATACTTACTTTATCAGCATATACCTCTGTAGATTTTTGTTTTTTAGCAAACATGGCCTCAATTGTTTTCCCTGTTAATTTCAGGTATAGTAAAAAAAGTTAATAATGATTATTCTGTAAATATACTCATTTCTCCTGCTAAAAAGTACAGTTTTATCATTCCTCCTGTAATTTTAACTACCTTTGCACCTCATTTTTTCAGAATACATGGATCGTAATCAAGTTATAGGCTTTATATTATTAGCCGGACTGCTGGTAGCTTATATTGTGTACAATAATAATGCTCAGCAGCAATACTTAGAGCAAAAGCGTGCAGATTCTGCTGCTCAGGCAAAGGTACATCCCAAATCATTAGATAGCACTGCAAGTCTGGTAACAGCCTCTACAGTAGTTGCTGATGACTCTGCTGGTCAACAGGTTCTTCCGGCATATAAGGGTGAAGAAAAACATATTACCCTGGAAAATAACAAGATAAAGCTTGTTTTTACCACTAAAGGAGGTTTTCCACTTAGTGCACAGATCAAAGAATATAAAACATATGATCAAAAGCCACTCTATTTATTTGATGGCGCTGAAAATATGTTGAGTATGGTGTTACCCCTGCGCGACGGTGCTCTTGCAACTTCTGATTTGTACTATGAGCCTGAGCTAATTACTGAGGCTTCTGGAGGTCAGTCGCTTCGTCTTTTAGCACAGTTGGAAGACGGAAAACAAGTTGCGCTAACTTATACGCTGCCGGCGGATGAATACATGATGCAATGTAAGATTGCTACTATAGGTATGGGCCAAGACAGCAGGAAAATTAACTGGACTACACAGTCTTTACATACCGAACGCGATATTGCTAATGAGCGTGCCAATAGTCAGATATACTTCCGCTTTATGGATGGAGATCATGATTATTTTACCATTACCGAAGACAAGCAGGAAACGCTGGAAAGCAAAACACATTGGGTTGGCTTTCGCATGCATTTTTTCAGTACTGCACTTATTGCTAAGGAAGGCTTTTCCCGTGCTGAAATTCGTACTACCAACAAACTTGATGACCGCTATGTAACCCGCAATCGTACCGACTTTACCATATCTCCTACCACAGAAGGAAATGCATCTGTAGTAGATCTAAACTGGTATATAGGTCCCAACCACTATACCACTTTAAAATCCTATAAAATGGATTTAGACGATATGGTTCCGCTTGGCTATGGTATCATGTCGTTTGTTAAGTATATTAATAAGTGGTTGATTATCCCCATATTCAATGTTTTAAGCAGTTTTATCAGCAATTTTGGGGTTATCATCATGTTGATGACCATTATTATCCGTTTGATTCTATCATTCTTTACATATAAAAGTTATTTATCTGCTGCCAAAATGCGGGTATTAAAACCTGAAATTGATGAATTACGCGCTAAATATGGCGATGATCAGCAAAAATTTGGCATGGAACAGATGAAATTGTATCGTACTGCGGGGGTAAACCCACTGGGTGGTTGTCTTCCCACTTTATTACAGCTCCCCATTCTCTTCGCCATGTTCTACTTCTTCCCTTCCTCCATTGAACTAAGGCAAGAATCCTTTTTATGGGCCGAAGATCTTTCTACCTACGATAGCATTGTTAGCTGGGCTACACATATTCCTATTCTCAGCAGTGTATATGGGAATCATGTGAGCTTGTTTACGTTGCTGATGACAGCATCTAGCTTGTTCTTAGCCTTGTATAACCGGAATATGACCATGCAAGATCCTAACAATCCTATGTTAAAATGGATGCCCTATGTTTTCCCCTTCCTGCTGATTGGGGTATTTAATAAAATGGCTGCTGGTCTTACTTTCTACTATTTCTTTTCTAATATGATCAGTATTGTACAACAGTTCATTATTCAGAAATACATCATCGACGAAAAGAAAATTCACGCTAAGATTCAGGAGAATAAAAATAAGCCTCAGACTCCTTCCAAATGGCAGCAACGTCTGGAAGAAATTCAAAAGGCACAGGCTGCTAAAATGAATCAAAACAGAAAATAATCTGAAAAACTCCAAAAGCTTCTTTCCTTTTGGAGTTTTTTTTCAGCATCAGAAATACATGTATCTTTGCATCGCATGTCTGATGTTATACGCCACGAATGCGGTTTGGCCTACATCCGCCTCTTAAAACCGCTGGCTTATTACCACCGAAAATACGGAACGGCTTTTTATGGGCTGAACAAGCTATACCTGCTCATGGAGAAACAGCATAATCGTGGGCAAGACGGAGCTGGAGTAGCTATGGTAAAACTGGATGTAACTCCTGGTCACAGATATATGTACCGCCAACGCCAAAGTGGTTCAGGAGCCATAGCCCGTATCTTCCAAAATTTTAACGAGGAAATCTCGGAAATTGAAAAAATGCACCCGGATATCCGCAAATATCCCGGTCTGATTAAAGGCTATCTACCCTTTATCGGAGAATGTATGCTGGGTCACTTACGCTATGGAACGCAGGGGCGTAACGATGTGGCTTTTTGTCATCCTTTTTTAAAGGCTGATATTAACCCTACGCGAAACCTCGCGATGGCAGGTAATTTTAATCTGGTGAATACAGATGCCCTGTTTTCTCTTTTAGGAGCAAGCCCAGATTCAACCCTCCGAGAAAGCGACTTGGGTGCTATGATTGAAATGTTTTATGCTAAGCTTTGTGAAGTGGACAAAGAAGATCCAGGTAGTTTAAATCTGGAGAAAGCTTTGCAACAGGCTGTACAACATTTCGATGGGGGATATGTGTGTGGCGGATTAGTAGGAAACGGTGACAGCTTTGTCATTCGTGATGCAAACGGTATCCGACCTGCTTACTATTATATCGACGATGAATGTGTGGTGGTAGCCTCTGAAAGACCTGCTATCATGACTGCCTTTCATGTACCTATTGAGGAAGTGAAAGAACTCACACCCGGACATGCTTTGATTGTGAAAGCCAACGGAAGTATTTCCATTCCTCGCCTGCTGCCAGAAGCGCCTATTACTGCTTGTAGTTTTGAAAGAATTTATTTTTCCAGAGGTGGGGATGCGGATATTTACAGAGAAAGAATGCAGCTCGGAAGAAATCTGGCCGAGAAAGTTCTTCAGGCCATAAATCACGATCTGAAACATACTATTGTTTCATTTATCCCCAATACCGCAGAAACTGCTTTCTATGGTTTGGTGAAAGGTTTGGAAGACTATTTGAATGAGGTAAAAATTCAAAGAATTACTTCTCGAAATCTTTCTGAGGAGGAAATGAAAGAATTACTTAACAGAAGAGTTAGGGTAGAAAAGGTTGCCATTAAAGATGTGAAAATGCGCACTTTCATTACGGAAGATTCTTCCCGTAACGAAATGGTTCAACACGTATATGATATTACCTATGGTACGGTCAATAAAGATGTAGATACTTTAGTGGTAATCGACGATTCTATTGTTCGTGGTACAACCCTGAGAGAAAGCATTATTAAAATGCTCAATCGCTTAGGCCCTAAACGTATCATTATTGTTTCTTCTGCTCCGCAGATTCGATATCCCGACTGTTATGGTATAGACATGAGCAGAATGGGAGATTTCATTGCCTTCCAGGCTGCTATTAAGCTATTGCATGAGAGAGGCATGGATAATATTATTGAAACAACCTACCAACGCTGCTTGCAAGCAGAAACAGAAAATACTTTGGAAAAGGAGAATTTCGTGAAAGCAATTTATGCTCCCTTTACTCCCGAGGAAATCAGTGATACCATTGCCAAAATGCTGCATCCCGAGGATGTAAAAGCGGATGTTACTATTATATACCAATCTATCGAAGGGTTGTATAATGCATGTCCACAGAATAAAGGTGATTGGTATTTTACTGGTAACTATCCTACACCCGGAGGAAATAGAGTGGCCAATCGCGCTTTCATGAATTATATCGAAAGGAAAGAAAAACGCGCTTATTAAAGCTCGTTGCTTTTTTCTCCTTGTAGCAATAAAATTAAAAAAGAGTGTATCCCGGTACACTCTTTTTGTTTGTAAAATCTATGAAGTTGTTTGCCTTTCTTATTTACTCAGGTGCATGCTACGCTCTTTATACAAACTTCTGAACCAAGGGTCACGAAGATTTTTAATAAAACGAATAGCCTCTCCTGTACTCTTCATTTCAGGACCTAATTCTTTGTTGACATTAAGGAATTTATTGAAACTAAATACGGGTTCTTTGACTGCAAAGCCATCGAGCTTTTGTTCGATATTGAAATCTTTCAGCTTCTTTTCTCCCAGCATTATTTTCGTAGCGATATTAAGATAAGGCACATTATAAGCCTTAGCAATAAATGGGGTAGTACGACTCGCTCTGGGATTGGCTTCAATTACATATACCTGCCCATCTTTTATAGCATATTGAATATTGATCAAGCCTCTAATGTTTAAGGCAAATGCTAATTTTCTGGCAATATCTATCATTTCTTCTACCACTAACGGAGGTAAATTGAATACAGGCAATACAGAGTGGCTATCTCCACTATGAATACCTGCTGGTTCAATGTGCTCCATTACACCCATTATATGCACATCTTCTCCGTCACAAATAGCATCTATCTCTGCTTCTTGACAACGATCTAGGAAATGATCTATCAGGATTTTATTTCCTGGTAAATGCTTCAACAAGCTCACTACACTTTTTTCTAGTTCTTCGTCATTAATTACAATACGCATTCTTTGTCCTCCCAATACATAAGATGGGCGAACCAGTACCGGATATCCTACTTCTTCTGCTACTTCAATAGCCTCGTCGGTGGTATAAGCAGTACCATATTTAGGATAGGGGATCTGTAATTCTTTCAGCAAATCACTAAACCTTCCGCGATCTTCTGCAATGTCCATATCATCAAAAGAAGTTCCAATGATTTTTATGCCTCTCTCATGAAGTCTTTTCGCTAGTTTGAGTGCTGTTTGTCCTCCCAATTGCACAATGACTCCATAAGGTTGTTCTTGTTCTATGATTTCCCAGAGATGTTCCCAATATACAGGTTCGAAATACAGTTTATCAGCAATATCGAAATCAGTGGAAACAGTTTCTGGGTTACAGTTGATCATAATCGCTTCATAGCCACATTCTTTGATAGCCATCAAGCCATGTGTACAACAGTAATCAAACTCAATTCCCTGACCAATACGGTTGGGTCCAGAACCTAATACGATAATGGATTTTTTCTTGTTAGTTGGATTCAGTTTGTTTTCGTTTCTAACGATAGTTTCTGTTTGCTCTTGAGCAATCTGAGGCTCTTCAAACGTGCTGTAACAGTAGGGTGTTTTTGCTTCAAACTCTGCACTACAGGTATCTACCATTTTATAAACTCTGGTGATTCCTTTCATTTTTCTATACTCATACACATCATCTGCTGTTACATCTTTGAGTAATTCTGCCAGCTGATCATCGCTAAAGCCCATCTTTTTGGCTTCCCATAAAATAGCATCGGGAAGCTTATCGAGTTGTTTATATTCTCTAATGGTTTGTTCCAGCGTAATGATGTCTTGTATTTGGTATAAAAACCAACGATCAATTTGTGTAAGTTCACGAATGGTTTTTATAGAAATTCCTGCTGCTAATGCTTCTTTTATTCTAAATATTCTATCCCATTGAGGGCGTTTCAGTGTTTCTAAAAGTTCTTCTGCTCTTAATCTTGAACTACTAATATGAGATAACCCAATGGCGTTATTTTCTAAGCTCTGACAAGCTTTTTGCAAGGCTTCAGGGAACGTTCTTCCTATTGCCATTACTTCGCCAACCGATTTCATTTGTAAGCCCAGCGTATCATCCGCACCTTTAAATTTATCAAAATTCCAGCGAGGCATTTTTACGATTACATAATCTAATGCCGGTTCGAAATAAGCTGAAGTTGTTTGAAGGATGGGGTTTTTAAGTTCGTCGAGTGTATATCCTATGGCAAGTTTGGCAGCAATTTTCGCGATAGGATATCCCGTAGCTTTTGAAGCTAATGCCGAAGACCTACTTACGCGGGGGTTAATTTCAATGGCTATGATTTCTTCAGTTTCTGGGTTTAAGGCAAACTGCACATTACAACCTCCAGCGAAATTGCCCAGATTTCTCATCATGGTTATCGCTGTATTGCGCATGAGCTGGAAGGCTGTGTCGCTGAGCGTCATTGCAGGAGCCACCGTAATACTATCTCCGGTATGAACTCCCATGGGGTCAAAATTCTCTACAGTACAAATAATTACTACATTATCTGCTGCATCTCTCAGTAATTCCAATTCAAATTCTTTCCACCCTAATACAGCTTTTTCTACCAATACTTCATGAATGGGAGATGCGGATAACCCTCTTTCCAGGGCCGTGTCCAGTTCTTCTTTATACATGACGAATCCGCCCCCAGTACCTCCTAAAGTAAAGGAGGGTCTGATCACAATAGGTAAACCAATTTCTTGAGCAAATTCTTTTCCTTCGAGCAGAGAGTTTGCTGTACGTGCAGGAGCCACCGGAATTCCCAGTTCTATCATCCAATTACGAAACAGCTCTCTATCTTCGGCTTTATCAATTGCCTTTATATCTACACCTATCAGGCGCACACCAGCTTTTTCCCAAATACCCAGTTCATCTACTTCTTTAGCCAGATTTAATGCGGTTTGTCCACCCATAGTAGGGAGCACGGCATCTATCTGGTTTTCTTCAAGTATCTGCTCAATACTTTCTACTGTTAAGGGGAGCAGGTAAACTTTATCCGCAACTATATTGTCGGTCATAATAGTTGCAGGATTGGAATTGATAAGAATGACTTTTATTCCTTCTTCTCTCAAACTTCTTGCAGCCTGAGATCCGGAATAGTCAAATTCGCATGCCTGACCAATAATGATAGGTCCAGAGCCAATAATTAAAACTGATTTAATAGATGTATCGCGTGGCATTGTATAGAATGGCGCCTTCTTCTAACCGTAGGAGCGGACAAAACTAAGAGAAAATGAGGAAAATTCAGAAAAAAGCTTCTGTGAATTATCTTGCTATGTTGCTGAAAGATGGTAGGGTATTGCGTTATAGAGAATTCAGCAAACGAATACTATTTTATACAATACATGAAATTTGCTGCTTTTTTGCTTAAATAGACGAAGTGCTTATAGAAATATTTTCACCCTTAATTTCTTTTAAAAGGTGCTATTAGCTGAAATTCCGGAATTTGTACCGTGATTAATTTTTGGCTATACATATCCTGCATGGTATAGGTACCATACATTTTCCCGATATCCGTTTTCAGATTAGCTGCTGATACATATTGATAGCTTTTACCTGGTTCAATAACGGGTTGTTGCCCCACCACGCCTTCTCCTTCTACTTCCCGGTAAGTACCATTTGTATCAATGATATACCAGTGCCTTCTTAATAGTTTAACAGGTATTTCGCTAAAGTTTTCGATGGTAATTCTATAAGCAAACAGGTAGATAGCATCAATAGGACTAGACTGCATGGCATCATAAAAGCTTTCTACAGTGATGCTTACTCCATGTGTTATCTGTTTGACCATTTTTTCTGTAACTAGGAACTATGTAAATATAACCAGAAAATTTGGGTTTTCGCTTATTCAAAATCTGCTAAGGTTTTTTTTATCTCCTCATGTCCATATCCTTTTTGTAATAGATATCGATATACTTTCTGGTACTTTTGAAATCCTGTTGATTTCTGTTCTGCATTCCATTTAGCCTCCGCCAACTTATATATTATATTTATATAATTATTATCTTCAATTTCTTTTATGGCAGCTTCCATAATGGCGGGGGAGAGTTGGTGTTTTTTGAGGTGTTGTAGGATTTTTATTTTTCCCCATTTTTTTTGATAAAATTTTCCTCGTACAAAGGATCTAGCAAAACGTTCTTCGTTTAAAAGGTTATCTTTCTGTAGTTTTTGCAGAATCTCTTGTATTTCCTTTGGGCTGCACTGTTTAGATAATAGCTTTTGGGTTACTTCCCAAGGGCTTCTTTCCTGATAATTACAGTATCTATATGCAAAGGTTAGATAATCCATATCGATATATTGCTAAGCCATTATCGTCCCATAAATACCATAAGTATTTGAATATCACTAGGGTTTACCCCACTAATCCGGCTCGCCTGACCAATTGTACGCGGTTTTATGGTCATCAGTTTTTGTCGTGCTTCGGTTGATAGTGCTTTTAACTTTTCATAATTGAAATTTTCTGGAATGATTTTATCTTCCAGTGATTTCATTCTTTCTGCTTGTTCTTTTTCCTTTTCGATATATACTTCGTATTTGAGTTGAATATCTATTTGTTCGAGTATTTTATCATCTGCCTGATGTAGTTGATCTTTTAATTCGGGTATATAATCTTTGATTTGCGACAAAGAAATTCCCGGTCTTAGTAAAATCTTTGCTGCTTTTATTTTTTCTGATAGTGGTGAAGAATGAATTTTTTCTAAATAAGGGTTAATATTTTCTGGAACTACAGATATTTCAGTCAATCTTTTTTTAATAGCAGCAATTTGTTCTTGCTTTTGCTGGGTTAGTTTATATCTTTCTTCTGAAGCCAATCCTATACTATAACCTAGGTTAGTAAGTCTTAGGTCTGCATTATCTTGTCTGAGGAGTGTTCTGAATTCTGCCCGGCTTGTAAACATTCTATAGGGTTCATCTGTACCTTTATGAATCAGGTCATCGATCAGCACACCAATATAAGCCTGGTCTCTTTGCAAAACGATAGGTTCTTCCTCATGCACGATACGATGCGCATTAATTCCAGCCATTAAACCCTGACAGGCTGCTTCTTCATACCCTGTTGTGCCATTTATTTGTCCTGCGAAGAATAAATTTTTAATTTTTTTAGTCTCAAGGGTATAATGTAATTGTGTGGGGGGAAAATAATCGTATTCAATGGCATATCCAGGTCTAAACATTTTAGCATTTTCGAATCCTGGAATAGTATGTAAGGCTTTATATTGGACATCTTCCGGCAGAGAAGTACTAAATCCGTTTACATAGATTTCCACTGTATTCCAGCCTTCAGGTTCTACAAACAGCTGATGTCTTTCTTTATCAGCAAATCGATTGATTTTATCTTCAATACTGGGGCAATAGCGTGGTCCTGTACCTATAATTCTTCCCTGGTACATAGGAGATTTTTCAAAACCCGTCTTTAAAATTTCGTGAACTTTATCATTAGTATAGGTAATCCAGCAACATCTTTGTTGGGAAGGCTGTATTTTAGGTACAGGTAAGTAAGAAAATCCCGTTATTTCTTGATCTCCTTCTTGGATTTCCATTTTAGTATAGTCCAGTGATCTTCCATCAATTCTGGGTGGTGTGCCGGTTTTTAGTCTTCTGCTTTCAAATCCGAGGCTTACGAGTTGTTCTGTAATTCCGGTAGCGCCTTTTTCTCCCATTCTACCTCCACCAAATTGCTTTTCTCCCACGTGAATAATACCATTCAAGAAGGTTCCATTAGTTAAAACCACAGCTTTTGCTCTGATTTCTTGTCCCATTCCTGTAACCACACCTTTAATTGTTCCACGTGAAACAATTAGTCCTTTCACCATATCCTGCCAAAAATCAAGATTTGGAGTATTCTCCAGCATTTCTCTCCATGTACTAGCAAAAAGCATTCTGTCATTTTGAGTACGTGGACTCCACATACCTGGTCCTTTGGATTTATTTAGCATTCGAAATTGAATCATGCTCTTATCTGAGACGATTCCGCTATAACCGCCTAAAGCATCAATCTCACGTACAATTTGTCCTTTCGCTATACCACCCATTGCAGGGTTGCAGCTCATCTGTGCGATGGTCTGCATATTCATGGTAATGAGCAAAACTTTAGAGCCCATATTTGCGGCAGCAGCGGCAGCCTCAGAGCCTGCATGACCAGCGCCTACAACTATAACATCATATTCAGGAAACATAGTGGTGCAAAATTATTGCTAATAGCTTAAGATAAAAAATAAAAGGATGAGTAGCCAGAAAAAATATTATGGTACATAATTAAGAGCATCCGGTAATTGCGGATAAAGAAAAATGTAGCGATAAAAAAGTTGAGCAATCAAACCAGGGTAAGAAAAAAGTAAAAAACTTAGGAAGAAAATAGAACAAAAGAAAAAGAATGTTCCACGTGAAACAAAAAAAAGTGGCCAACAAATTTTGTTGGCCACTTGAAAAAACTATAAAAAAGTTAGTTCTGTTGAACAATAAACTTCCTTGCAAATCTATGTCCTGTTTCGGTTTTAAGAATCAGGAAGTAATTACCTGTAGCTAATTGAGCTGTAGGAATAGTAAATGAATTACCGTTCAGAGATACATTATTCTTAGAAACAAAGCGACCTTGACCATCTAGAATTTTGTACTCGATAGTATTTCCTTTCAATTCTTTAGATTCAATTTTCACAGAAAGGGAAGTTGTAGCTGGAATAGGATACAATTCAAGTGTTTCATTTACAGAAGAAGCAACTTCATTTACACCTACTTTAATAGCTTCTTTAGAAGTATGTAAAGCAACTGCAGGAATTAAACCATCAGCACTGCGGAAACCGATAGAATCTATATCCTGGATAGATCCAGCAGGGAAGCTGATGAATGGGAAACGACAAAGCATGTCATCATCAAAAATAGTTCTATCACCTAAATTCATAGGAGCATAGTATTCTAATACTTCAAATGGATCTGCAGAAACTCTCTTAGAAGCCATTGCACGACTATAATAAGATGTTTGATCGTCTGTACCTAAGAATAAAGTAGAAGGTAATTCTACAGCAACCCAGTACCATGATTCATCATCTAATACTACATTATCACCAATATTACCATTCACATCAGCAACAGGAACTACAAAGAATTTAGAACCTGAATCGCTTGTATTGAATTGTTTGGTAGCAATGCCTACAATATCAAATTCACCAGCTTCTGGATAGAAATCGCCATTATAATCATTCCATTTAAATAAGATGATATCGATATCAGAGTGTGATTGTAAAATAGAAGAGTTGTCATCATCACCATCAGCAGAAACTGCAAGCTGAACTAATCTAGCAATATGACCACCTTTCTGAATGTAGTACATAGGTCCCCATGTGATAATAGGCTGACTAGCGTGTCTATAACTATTATCGATAATAGGCTGACCTTTAGCTACATCGTATCTAGCTTTAGAAAACACTGAATCGGTAACTGCTACATCGAAGCTAACATGGTTATCAAAATCAATCAATTCAACTGATTGAGAAGATACGGTGTACTCATAAGTGAGTTTACCAGAACCAGTTACATGAGCATGTTTTCTATCAAGTGAGAAGAAAATAAACACAGAATCAGCTGGATCAAAAGAAGCTACATTAATTGTATCTTCAATTAAAACAGATGGTGTACCTGAATTAGGTGTAAAACTAACCCTACGACCAATGTTAACATTCATTTCGGTAGAACTACCAGTATTAGCTACGATAGTAGATAAATAATCACCGTAGAAATAAGGGTTGTTATTGTCTGACTCATACTGAGTGTAAGGCACAGCCATAGCATGAGGTACAGAAGATGAGTTGGGAACAATAGCCAAATCGTTAAGCTCACCGAAGCCCCAGTTGGTAAGTGTTACCACTACTGATTGACCATCGTTGATTAACGAGTTGAGCATATCACCATCAGTTTTTTTAATCATAATTACAGGTATTTGAATTGTACCTGCAAAAGGACTAGACTGATCTTCTGACATATTAAAAAGAGCAGGATCCTCAACATTGTTTACAATTACTACACCTAGAGCACCAGCTTGCTGTGCATAATGCGCTTTGTTAACAAAAGAACAATCGCCTCTATACACAAGAGCAAATGAACCACTTAAAGATGGAAAGCTACCTGTGCCATTATCCAAAGTAGAACAAGCTAAACTGTCGTAAGCCTTTACTAAAGGAACTTGAATCCACGCACTGTCAATAGGTCTAGCCCAGTTTGAAGTAGAGGTTGTACCATCATGTGAAGGCCTGAAATCTTTTAATCCATTAACGGATAAAGGGGTGTGTACTAAAAACCTTGGACCTAGTACTCTATACCTTTGGGCATTCGATTCAAAAGAAAGAAGTACTATGCCACTGATCAATAACAATAGCAAAATAGATTTTTTCATGTTCAAAGAATTTAACTTTCCGTTAAAAATAATAAAACAATTTGAAAAGACAAAAAAATTATTACAATTATAAAATTCCGAGTTTTTGACTCATTTCCAACATTTTATCAATGGGCTTTTTAGCAGCAATTCGAAGTTCCTCATCCATGGTAATTTCAGGTTGCTCATATAGTAAAGAAAGGTAAAGCTTTTCGATTGTATTCCGTTTCATATGCGGACAATCATTACATGCACAGGCATTATCAGGGGGAGCAGGAATAAAAATTTTATGAGGAGATTTTTGCTCCATCTGATGCATGATACCCGTTTCTGTAGCAACAATAAATTTTTGTGCTACAGACTCTTCTGTAAAACGAAGCATCTGTGAAGTAGATCCTACAAAATCAGCTAACTTCAATATTTCTGTCTCGCATTCAGGATGAGCAATTAACAAGGCATCAGGATTTTCCTCTTTTAATCTGGCTATTTTTTCCAAAGAAAATAATTCATGGACAATGCAAGCCCCATTCCACAACAACATATTTCTACCACTCACTTTGTTGATATAGGCACCCAAATTTCTATCAGGTGCAAAAATGATGGGCTGATCTATAGGAAAACTTTCTACAATAGCACGTGCATTGGAACTGGTACAAATAACATCACTCAAAGCTTTCACACCAGCCGAACAATTAATATACGAAATAACAATATGATCAGCGTGTGCCTCTGTAAATTTTTTAAATAACTCCGGTGGACAGCTATCACTCAAAGAACAACCCGCCAGTAGATCTGGTAAAAGCACTTTTTTAGTAGGATTAAGAATTTTAGCAGTTTCAGCCATAAAATGAACACCTGCAAAAACAATTATATCTGCATTCGTCTGAGCAGCCTGCTGTGCTAATCCTAAGCTGTCACCAATATAATCAGCCAAATCCTGAATTTCAGGTTCCTGATAATAGTGTGCAAGTAATACTGCATTTTTCTCTTTCTTGAGTCGGATAATTTCCTCGAATAAATCTAAAGAGGGATCAATAGGAATATCTAAATATCCATTTTTTTCTAAATTATTTTGCGCTACCTGTAAAGAAGCTTTGTCCACATACATAATAATAAAAAAGATTTTTTTAAAAAAGAAGGTTATTATTCTTAGGGTTGTGAATCCGTGGATATGTTATACTTGTTAACATTGCAAAATTAGGGGAAATGATTTGTCCAATTTCAGATAATAGTTTTTCACACAAAAACTTACAGTATTTAAGCCTAATTCACATCAAAAAGTGGAAATGTGGAAAACAGAAGCAGGGAAAATTATTTGTAACTGTATTGTCTTATTTCCTGTGAATTGTGTCTGAACAAAAAGAAAAACAATAAAATTTTTTGGGGATTTTGTTGATACACAAAGAGTAATTAGTCAGTTGTCCTACAGTTACTCACAGGAAATACCAAGTTAACCACACTAAAATATTTAAAAATATTAAATATAATTGCCAAAAAGTAAGCACATAAAATTGTTTACTACAAATATAATACCGGGAAAATGAATTTATTATTAAAAATTTGATATAATAAAATATGACTGGGTATAGACGATTGAAAGAAAAAACTGAAAATCCTAAATAAGA